>Ga0265780_10000027_pt1 | contig 331662 bp, 317 predicted proteins | sample P1T30metagenome_FD_192432 | JGI IMG/M metagenome (GOLD analysis project Ga0265780, IMG submission 192432) | Plant litter microbial communities from East Loma Ridge, Irvine, California - P1 T30 | ecosystem: Environmental > Terrestrial > Plant litter > Unclassified | place: USA: California...
TTATTTCGCCGGCCCCCCCCCCCCCCCCCCCCCGAAACTAAAAACAAATAAAATGAAAACGCATTTTAAATTTAATTAAATTTAAAACTCAAAAAAATTGATCATTTATGAAAAGGTCCGGAACATATGCATTTCTGTTTCTTTTATTATTCAGTGGATATCAGGCACAGCAGTTTGAAAAGCTTTACCAGTATGTCAACCCGTTAATTGGAACCGAAAAAATGGGACATACATATCCCGGGGCAACCGTGCCTTTCGGAGCCGTACAGCTTAGCCCGGAAACCGATACGGTTACCTATGCACTGAACGGTAAATACAATGGCGAAGTGTATAAATACTGTGCAGGGTACCGGTATGAAGATAAAACAATCGTAGGGTTCAGCTCTACGCATTTCAGCGGGACAGGGCATTCTGATTTAGGGGATTTCCTTGTCATGCCAACTGTAGGTAATTTACAGTTGAATCCCGGAACGGCTTCACATCCTGAAAACGGATACAGAAGTAAATTCTCCCATCAGAATGAAAAAGCGGAAGCCGGATATTATAAAGTAAAGCTTGACGACCACAATATTTTAGCTGAACTGACGGCTTCGACAAGAGTCGGAGTTCACCGTTACACTTTTCCGAAGTCTGACCAGGCACACATCATCCTGGATCTGATGGCAGGAATTTATAATTATGACGGTAAAAACATCTGGACCTATGTCCGGGTTGAAAACGAAAATACCGTAACCGGTTACCGTCAGACCAACGGCTGGGCAAGGACAAGAACGGTTTATTTTGCCATGAAATTTTCAAAGCCTTTCAAATCATACGGACAGAAAAACTATGATGAAAAACAGGTGTACAACGGATTCTGGAGAAAATTCGACCAGACTAAAAACTTTCCTGAAATCGCCGGAAAAAACCTGAAAATGTATTTTGATTTTGACACGGATGAAAATGAAGCAATTGAAATAAAGCTGGCGATTTCTCCGGTAAGCCAGGCCAATGCACTGGAAAACCTAGAGCAGGAAACCGGGGCATTATCTTTTGACCAGGTTAAAACAAAAGCACAGGAAAACTGGAACAGGGAACTGAATAAAATTATTATTAAAGGTTCTGAAAATCAGAAGATTAATTTTTACACGGCCATGTACCATACCTTTATTAATCCGACCACCTATACCGATGTCAACGGAGAATATAAAGGGTTAGATCAAAATATTCATAAAGCGGAAGATTTTACCAATTATACAACCTTTTCAATTTGGGACACCTACCGTGCGCTCCATCCGTTCTTCAATATTATCCAGCTGAAAAGAAACGGTGATATGGTGAAATCAATGATGGCCCATTATAATCAGTTCTCCATGAAAATGCTGCCGATCTGGTCACATTATGCCAATGACAACTGGTGCATGAGCGGTTATCACAGCGTAAGCGTGGTTGCAGATGCCATTATCAAAGGAAATTATACCGGAGATGCAAAGGAAGCTCTGAAAGCCTGTATTGAAACTGCCAACAAACGGGATTATGAAGGCATTGGCCAATATATAGATTTGGGGTATATTCCTGCAGAGAAGAACGGAACTTCAGTATCCAATACCTTAGAATATGCTTATGATGACTGGGCTATTGCCCAGTTGGCAAAGCACCTGGGTGAAACGGAGGTTTACAATCAATTCATCAAACGTTCTGAAAACTGGAAAAATAATTTTGATAAAACATCCGGATTTATGCGCCCGCGCCTGGCAGACGGAAGTTTTAAAAAAGATTTCAATGCATTGAGTACCCACGGCCAGGGCTTCATTGAAGGCAATTCCTGGAACTACAGTTTTTTTGTTCCCCAAAATCCGGATGAACTGATTAAAATAATGGGCGGAAAGAAAAAATTTGCGTCAAAGCTGGATGAACTGTTTACCATGCATTTACCGGATGAATTTTTTGCAGACACAGAAGATATTACAAGAGAAGGAATCATCGGAGGCTACGTCCACGGAAATGAGCCTGCACATCACGTTGCCTATCTTTACAATTGGGCGGGACAGCCGTGGAAAACCCAGGCTCAGATCAGAAAGATTTTAGACATGCAGTATAAAGCAACTCCCGACGGACTGGGCGGAAATGACGATGCCGGACAAATGAGTGCCTGGTATATTCTGAGCTCACTTGGTTTTTACCCCGTTGCTCCGGGTTCGGAAGATTATGCAATTGGAAGCCCGGCAATTGACCATGCTGTTTTAAATTTAGAAAACGGAAAAAGGTTTGAGATTGAAGCGGTCAATCAAAGCCCAAAGAATGTTTATGTTGAAAAAATTCTTCTCAACGGTAAAGAAATAAAAAACTTTACAATGAAGCATTCTGAGATAATGAATGGCGGAAAACTTAGTTTTTACATGAGTTCTGAAGCTAGAAAATAAAATACAATCCGTAATTTACATACAACATCCGTCGTTTTGCAAACATCCGGTTCCTGATTTCTGCCCAACTTTGCGGTATTCAATTAATATCAACAATATGAACAGAGTAAAATTAGGAAATCAGGGATTAATTGTCCCGAATATCGGTTTGGGATGTATGGGAATGACAAGTTTCGGTGATGCGGATACTTATGGTAAAGCTGACGAAAAAGAAGCTATCGCAACCATTCACCGTTCTTTGGAACTGGGCGGGAATTTTCTGGACACTGCCGATTTGTACGGACCTTTTACGAATGAACGGTTAATTGCAAAAGCAATTAAAGGCAGCCGTGAACAATACATTATTGCCACAAAATTCGGTTGGGAAATTGACGATAATGAACAGATCACCTGGAAAATCAAAGCAACTAAGGATTATGTAAAAAAAGCGGTTGAACGCTCCCTTAAAAATCTTAATACCGATTACATTGACCTTTATTACATGCACCGCCTGGATAAAAACACCCCGATTGAGGAAACAGTAGAAGCCATGGCCGAGCTGGTAAAAGAAGGAAAAGTCGGCTATATCGGTTTATCCGAAGTATCATCGGAAACCGTAAAAAGAGCCCACGCTGTTCATCCGGTTACCGCTGTGCAAAGTGAATTTTCTTTATTTGAACGCACGGTAGAAGAAAAAGGAGTATTAAAAACTTTACAGGATTCAGGAATCGGTTTTGTGGCATATTCACCTCTGGGACGTGGATTTTTATCCGGGCAGATCCGTTCTATGGATGACCTGCCGGAAAATGATTTCCGCAGAGGGATTCCCCGTTTTCAGGAACAGCATTTCCATAAAAACCTTGAGCTGGTGGAAGCCATTGAAAGCCTTGCAAAAGAAAAGAATGTTACGCCGTCACAACTGGCACTGGCCTGGATCATCAGCAAAGGAATCATTCCGATACCGGGAACCAAGCGCAGAACCTATGTTGAACAGAATATTGAAGCCGGCAAAATTATTCTGAGCGAATCTGATCTGTCAAAACTCGAAAGTATCGTACCTTTAGGAACAGATACCGGTGCTACATATGATGAATTCGGTATGGGGCTGCTGGATTATTAATATGTAACTTTAATTGGCGAAAATAACTCAACCTGTCAGGTTTGCGCCCCGGCTTGAGCGGAAATCCTTTTGTGAGGAGGAACGACGAATAAAAGATTGGGAGCGGAAGACGGAAAAAGGCGCCCAAAAATTATTATTAAAAAAGTTTAAAAGTAATGAATACCATACAATCTGCTTCTGCATTTCACCGATTGCTCTCGTTGCCGGAACCAAAGCATCCATTGGTAAGCGTAATTAATTTATCCGAAAGTGTTTTTCTGGAAGATGAAGTCTGGAAAGGTTTTGTCAGCAAATTTTACTGTGTCGCTTTAAAAAGAGATGCAAAAGGAAAAATAAAATACGGACAGCAGCACTATGACTATGACAAGGGCGTTTTAAGCTTTACAGCTCCCAATCAGGTCCAGTATTTAGATTTGCAGAATATGGAATGCGGTTCCGGATATTTATTGATTTTCCATGAAGATTTTTTGCTGAAACATCCTCTGGCGAATACCATTTCGGGCTTTGGGTTTTTCTCTTATGCTGTGAATGAAGCCCTGCATTTATCTGAAGATGAAGAGAATGATCTGATCGGGATTTTACATAAAATTGATAAAGAATGCCAACATATCGACCGGCATACCCAGGAAATTATTTTATCGCAGATTGAGCTTCTTCTCAGTTATTCCAACCGTTTTTACGAGCGGCAGTTTATCACCAGAAAAAACAACAACCATCAGTTATTGGTAAAATTTGAAAAATTCCTGAATGGGTATTTTGACAGGGACTCTTTTGAAAAAGGACTTTTAACCGTTCATCACATTGCCGAAGCCATGAACCTTTCACCGAATTATTTAAGTGATCTGCTGAGGGTTCATACCGGACAGAATACACAGCAGCATATCCACGAAAAGCTCATCAGCAAGGCTAAGGAAAAACTCTCGACCACGGAACTTTCTATCAGTGAGATTGCTTACCAACTGGGATTTGAACATTCGCAGTCCTTCAGTACCCTTTTTAAAAAGAAAACAAATAAATCACCTCTGGAGTTCAGGCAGTCTTTCAATTAATTTTTAACCTTCCATAACTTTCGGCTACAGGAAAATACTTTTTGGCTACAGGTACCATCATCTGAAACATGAACTTTGCATTATAAACATTAGATTTACAATGAAAGTATTTGTTACAGGCGCTACAGGTTTCGTAGGAACTGCTGTAGTACAGGAATTATTAAATGCAGGACATCAGGTTTTAGGGCTGGCGAGATCAGAAGAATCCGCAAAAAAATTAATTGCAGCCGGAGCGGAAGCACATCGTGGAGATCTCAACGACTTTGAAAGTCTGAAATCCGGAGCAGCCGCTTCAGATGCGGTGATCCACTTAGGATTTATCCATGATTTTGCCAGATTTGAGGAAATGTGTACACTTGATGGGAAAGTTATCGAAACGATTGGGGAAACCCTGATGGGAACCGATAAACCTTTTCTCATCACTTCAGGAACTGCCCTTTTTTCCAGAGACGGACTTACAATTGAAACAGACCGTTCGGTAAATCCACATCCCAGAATTGCAACAGAAAATGCGGCTGATGCTGTAGCCGGAAAAGGCGTGAAAGTGGCTGTTGTAAGATTACCTCCTTCAGTTCACGGGAAAGGTGATGTTATTGGTTTCGTTCCGACACTGATAAGAATTGCAAAGGAAAAAGGCAAATCTGCCGTAGTGAGTGGTGGTCATAATTTCTGGCCGGCAGTTCATAAATCAGATGCTGCGAAACTGTATCGGCTGGCTTTAGAAAAACCTTTTGAAAGCGGAACAAGATACCATGCCGTCGCAGAGCAGGGAATTCCGTTTAAAGATATTGCAGCCCATATTGCAGAAAGATTACAGGTTCCTGTTGTTTCCATTACCAATGATGAAGCGGCAGAACATTTCGGATGGTTTGTGCATTTTGCAAAACTTAATAATCTGACTTCAAGTGAAGAAACAAAATCAGCTTTAGGATGGAATCCGCAACATCAAACTTTGATGGAAGATTTGAAAGGTGATATTTATTTCACTGACCTACAATAATCTGCACCTTTATATTTATTAAATTTGATTAAATATTAAACCGATGCCTGATCAGAATCTGCTGAGAATAAAAACTATATCTGAATTTCATACTTTAAGAGGATTGTCAAAACCCAGGCATCCGCTCATCAGTGTGATCAGTTTTGATGATATGGAACAGACAGAGCCCGGCAGGCAGAATCTGATTTTTGATTTTTACATGATCTCTGTAAAAAGAGATATGGCCCATAAATACAGATACGGGCAGAAAGATTATGATTTTGATGAAGGCGTGATGTTCTGCATGGCACCGCATCAGGTTCTTAGTATTACAAGAGAAGAAAAAGGCAAAAACCCGTCCGGATGGATGCTGATGATTCATCCGGATTTTCTATGGAATACGGCAATGGCAGTCGCAATCCGGAAATATGAATTTTTTGATTATTCTGTACACGAAGCTTTATTTTTATCCGCAGACGAAGAAATAAAAGTCCTGCAGATCATTGAGAATATCAAGGAAGAATACCAGTCAAACATTGACCGCTTCAGCCAGAATATTATTATTTCCCAGCTGGAAACACTTCTGAATTATTCCGAACGCTTTTATCAGCGCCAATTTATCACCCGTCATAAAGCCAGCCATCAGCTCCTGGAACGTCTGGAAATTTTGCTGAATGATTATTTTGAGGCAGATGATTTTCCTGTAAAAGGATTGCCGAGCGTCCAGTTTCTTTCTGAAAAGCTGAATATGTCACCAAAATACATGCGCAACGTACTGAAAACATTAACAGGCCGGACTACCCAGCAGCACATTCACGAGAAGCTCATTGAAAAAGCCAAGGAAAAACTCTCGACAACCCCGCTTTCCGTAAGCGAAATTGCATATGAGCTTGGGTTTGAGCATTCGCAGTCTTTCAGTAAGCTGTTTAAAAGCAAAGCCGGCGTTTCACCTGTGGAGTTCCGGAAGTCTTTCAGTTAATCCCTGAAGACCTATGGCTGATCAAATACATCTTCCCTGATATTCCGCTTGTGGGTCCTGCCCCATTCGGACAGAGCGGTAATCATATTTTTCAGGGTCCTGCTGTAATCCGTGGAAACATATTCCACAATAACAGGCGTCTGTTCGGCATGGACAATTCTTTTGACAAAACCGTTGAGCTCAAGGTCTTTCAGCTCATTGGAAAGTACCCTTGCCGAGATCCCGGTAATGGTTCTCTGCAGCTCATTGAAACGGATGCTGCCGTGTTCCTGCAATACAATAATAATTTTGAGCTTCCATTTTCCGCCGATAACATACAGGGCATCTTCCACGGAAGAAAGATTTTCTGAACACCTGCCGGTATGTATAGACTCTTCTGATATAACAGCGTTTTCCATGACTTACATTTTAATTACTAACTAAAAGGTTACTGCTAACCTTTTGTTTACTGCTAACTTTTCATTAGCAAATGTACATAATTTTGTAGAAGAAATTTAATTTTTAAAAATATGAAAAACATACTTCACATTATCTCAAGTCCGAGGACGGAAGTGTCAGCAAGCAGAAAATTAGGAAATGCCGTTATAGAGGAAATCCTGGCAAAATACCCTGACAGCAGGATAAAAGAGCGTGACCTGACAAAAAGCCCGGCTCCTTTTTTAGAAGAGGCACACATCAACTCCTTTTTTACGCCGGCAGAAAACCGCAGTCCCGAACAGGAAGCCATTAACCAGTATTCCGAAAGCCTGATTTCCGAACTGCAGGAAGCCGATATTATTGTATTGGATTCTCCTATGTATAATTTTTCAGTCCCTTCAACACTCAGGTCGTATTTTGACCATACCTCAAGAGCCGGATATACTTTCCGCTATGATGAAAACGGACCGAAAGGCATGCTGAACAACAAAAAACTGTACGTTGCTTTTACCTCAGGGAATATTTACTCTGAAGGTCCCTATCAGAGTTATGATTCCAATGTTCCTTATGTCAGGAATATTTTTGGTTTTTACGGCGTAACTGATGTGAGTGTGTTCCGGGCAGAAGGCCTGTCCATTCCCGGCATTATGGAAAACGCTTTGGAAAAAGCAATTGAAAGTATAGTGATTGCTTAAATCATCAATTAACTGTTAGAATTATCTCCGGTGATTAAGCAGATTTTTATAAAGATGTACGTAAATATGCGAGAGATTAAAAGTAAAAAGACTGCAATGGTATGCAGTCTTTTAATTTATTCTTCAGTTTTAAAAAGCAGCCGCTCTCCAAATTTTTGCTCACTGATCTTCCCGTTATCATATACCAGTTTACCATTGACAAAAGTATGGGTAACTTTAGAATGGAATCCTGTGCCTTCCAGCGGGCTCCAGCCACATTTATACAGGATATTTTCCTTATCCACCGTCCAGTTTGTATTAAGGTCCGCCAAAACAAGATCTGCCTTGTATCCTTCTCTCACGAAGCCTCTTTTTTCAATCCTGAAAAGAATGGCCGGGTTATGGCACATTTTTTCAACGATTTTCTCTAAAGAAATTTTTCCGTTTTTATAGTTTTCCAGCATTACTACCAGGGAATGCTGAACCAGCGGCGCGCCTGAAGGGCACTTGGTATATACATTCTGTTTCTCTTCCCAGGTGTGTGGTGCATGATCCGTTGCGATCACATCAATTCTGTCGTCCAGCAGCGCTTCCCAAAGTCCGTCTTTGTCTTTCTGTGTTTTCACAGCCGGGTTCCATTTGATCAGTCCGCCTTTCGTTTCATAGTCTTCATTGGTAAAAGTAAGGTGGTGAACACAGACTTCTGCCGTGATCTTTTTATCTTTTAAAGGAATATCATTTCTGAAAAGTTCCATTTCTTTTGCTGTGGACAAATGGAAAACATGAAGCCGGGCACCGGTTTTTTCCGCCAGCTCAACCGCTTTTGAGGAAGATTTGTAACAGGCCTCTTCGCTCCTGATCAGATGGTGGAATTTTACAGGAATGTCTTCACCGTATTCATCCATGTATTTCTGGGTATTGGCTTTAATGGTCGCCTCATCTTCACAGTGAACCGCAATCAGCATTTTGGTATTGCTGAAAATATTTTCAAGGGTTTCAGGATTGTCTACCAGCATATTTCCCGTGGAAGAACCCAGGAACAGCTTAATTCCGGGAACATTCTTCGGATTTGTTTTCAGCACCTCTTCCAGGTTATCATTCGTTCCGCCCATCATAAAACCGTAATTGGCATACGCTTTTTGGGAAGCTATTTCGTATTTATCTGCCAACAACTCCTGGGTTACCGCATTCGGAACGGTGTTCGGCTGATCAATAAAACTGGTAATACCGCCCGCAACGGCAGCCCGGGATTCTGTTTCAATATCGCCTTTATGCGTCAGGCCCGGCTCGCGGAAATGTACTTGGTCATCAATCACTCCCGGCAAAAGATATTTTCCTGAACCGTCAATTACCTGATCTGCTTCCTCCGGAATAGAAGCGTCTATTTTGGAAATCAAATCATTTTCAATGAGCACATCACCTTCAGAGATTTGTCCTTCGTTAACGATTTTTACGTTCTTGATTAAGATTTTCATTTACTTTCTTAGAAATTAGAGGTTAGATATCAGAAGTCAGGTTTAAGTTATAAATTATAATTAAGTTTTATAGAAATCACTAATTTCTAACTTCTACTATCCGGCTTCCAATAAAAGCAAAATTAAGGTTTATGAATGAATTTTAATAACGGTGATCAAAAATCAATTTCTAAATATTTACATTTGCAGAAAATTTCACCTTTTGAAATCAGAGATTCCATCTGACCGATAAAAATAAAATTAACAGATGAAAAAACTTCTGAACGAGACTATTATATATGGAATTGGGGCAATTATGCCGAGGGTTATTTTATTTATATTAAACCCGCTGTATATTGATCAGATTGAAAAGAAAGATTTTGCCATATTTTCAAATCTCTATGCATTGATTTCTTTTGTCAATATCCTTTTGTCTTTTGGATTTGAAACTGCTTTTTTCCGTTTTTCATCCGATAAAGAAAATCAGAATAAAACATTCAATACCTCATTTTGGTTTTTGTCAGGATTGTCTGCACTTTTCCTTTTAGGCTGTCTTATTTTTGCCCAGCCGATTGCAGACACTTTAAAATATTCTTCAAATCCGGAATATATCCGCTGGTTTGCATGGATTGCATTTTTTGATACTCTTTGTGTTATTCCTTTTGCCTGGCTCCGTTATAACAACAAACCGATAAAGTATTCAGTGATAAGGGTGTTACAATCACTTTTTCAGACTGTTTTAACACTTGCCTTATTTTTATACATCCCCTTAAGCATATCTCACGATTTTGGCTTAAAAGAAAAAGTTTCTTTTCCTTTTTACAGTAATCTGGCAGCAAGCTTTTTAGGTTTTGTATTACTACTTCCTATCGTTTTTAAAACCAGACTTGAATTTTCGGCTGATCTTTTCAGCAAGATGATAAAATATTCATGGCCGATAATGATTGCCGGCCTTGCTTTTATGTTTAACGAAAATTTTGATAAGGCCATTCAGATATGGTTCATTCCTGAAGAAGATGCCGGAGCTTATGGCGGATGTTATAAATTAGCTGTTTTAATGACCTTATTTGTAACCGCTTACAGAATGGGAATTGAGCCATTCTTTTTCAAACAGATGAATAATGAAGATGCAAAGAATACATATGCTAAAGTAACAGAATACTTTACATTTTTCGCATCAACCGTAGCCATGGGAATTATTGCCAACATTTCATGGCTTAAACAGCTTTTAATCCCGAACAGTTCGTATTGGACAGCAATCGACATTATCCCTATTATCATAATTGCCAATCTTTGCTTTGGGATTTACTATAATTTCTCAACATGGTACAAAGTGACGGACAGGACTAAAATCGGAACAATCATTTCCTGGCTGGGAGCCGGAATAACTATTATTTTAAATTTGGTATTCTTATCAAAATTTGGCTTCATGGTATCTGCATGGGTTACTTTTATAGCCTATTTTGTAATGATGGTCACCTCTTACTTATTGGGCCAAAAGTATTATCCTATCCCTTACCGTATCAAGAAAATGACGCTGTTTCTAGGAATGCTGATGATTTTCAGTTACGCCATTGTACAGTTTTTTGATTATAACTTCTGGGTCGGAAACTTACTGTTCCTGATCTACACTGCGGTCCTGATCTATTCTGAAAAAGATATGCTTCTCTCAAAAATCAGGAGATAATTATCGTGCCTGCAAATGACTTATAATCAAATACTTATTTCTAAAGAAACATAATCAGTACCATAGCAAATGGTTTTATTGTTATCTTTATCAAAAATTAAAACTCAACAAACAAAAAAACATACTGTATAATTTATGAAAATTATTGTTCCTATGGCCGGACGTGGTTCCAGATTGCGTCCGCATACACTCACTGTTCCGAAACCTCTTATCCCGATTGCAGGAAAACCGATTGTACAGCGATTGGTAGAAGATATTGCTAAAGTTGCAGGAGAAAATATTGAAGAAGTAGCTTTTATCATCGGGGATTTTGGTCCGGAGATTGAGAAATCCCTCATTCAGATCGCTGAAAAATTAGGAGCAAAAGCAAGTATTTATTATCAGAACGATCCTCTGGGAACAGCCCACGCCATTAAATGTGCCGAACAGTCGATGAGCGGTGATGTGGTTATTGCCTTTGCCGATACGCTTTTCCGTGCAGATTTTGTCCTGGATAAAAATTCAGATGGTGTAATCTGGGTGAAAAGTGTTGAAGATCCTTCCGCTTTCGGAGTGGTAAAACTTGACAACTATGGTTTTATAACGGATTTTGTTGAAAAGCCCCAGACTTTCGTTTCAGATCTTGCCATTATCGGTATTTATTATTTCAACAGTGCTGAAAAGCTGATGGACGAGATCAATTATATCATGGACAATGATATTAAAAACGGCGGCGAATACCAATTGACTACCGCGTTGGAAAACCTCAGGGCTAAGGGCGCGAAGTTTTCACTGGGCAAGGTAAATGACTGGATGGACTGCGGGAATAAAAATGCAACCGTGGAAACCAACAGCAAGATCCTTGAATATGAGCGGGAAGAGATGTCTACGTATCCTGTTTCAGCCCATATTGAAAATTCCCTGATTATTCAGCCTTGTTTTATCGGTGAAAATGTACAGATTTCAAATTCAAAGGTTGGGCCGGGTGTTTCTTTAGGGAACAATACCATTATTGTCAACTCAAATATTGAAAATTCCCTGATCCAGGAAAATACAAGAATTAACCACGGAAACCTTTCCAACTCAATGATCGGTAATTCCGCGCAGTATTTCGGGGTAGCCAGAGAAATTTCTTTGGGAGATTATTCCGTGCTGGATTTCTTATCTAAATAATCTGACAGGGTAAGGAAAATTCAATTCAATAAAGCAAATACAGACCACACAAAACATTTTGTGTGGTTTGGCGTTAATATTGCAACATTTTAATTTGAAAGGTAAATAAATGAGAAACTGGATTATAGCGCTGTTATTAATTTTTTTGGTAACTTCTTGTAAAACGAGAAATGCTGCCCGAAAAAAGGACAGGCGTGTGAAAACGGACAGTACTTTCGTTCTTGAGGATAACAGGCTGCCAAAAGACATCAATCAGCCGGTAAGTGATAAATTCGCATTTTTTGAGCATGTACTTATACAGCCTGATTTCGAGCAGATTAAAATCAGCAGTAAAGTCAATGTGGAAACAGGAAGCTTTATCCCGACCTTAGATGCGACTATTTATATTGAAAAGGATACAAAGGTGTGGATGACGCTTCAGGCATTTGTGATTACAGTTGCCCGGGGAATTGCAACACCTGAAGGCATTAAGGGGCAAGACAAAACCAGTAAAACCTATATCGATTCTGATTTTGATTATCTTAACAATCTGCTGAATGTAAATTTCATTGATTATAAATCGCTCGAAAAAATCCTGATGGGCAGGACATTTGTAAAAATCAACGATTCACAGTTTATACTGACCAGAAATGCACAGGGCTTTAAGATGGCATCCCGCGTCAATCAGAAAATTGTAACGGATGAAAAAACGAGGGAATATAAAATAACCCTTCAGTACGATAAAAATTATGATCTGCTGGCGGTTAATCTAAAAGATGTATTAACTCCTGACGAACTCGAAGTATCATACAGCAACTGGGAAGAAATTAAAGGGATCCGGCTTCCTAAGAGTGTTAAAATAATTATAAAAGGATCAAAAAGCAGCCAGATTTTACTGGAAAATACGAAATTTGATTTTTCTAGGATGGATACGCCCTATTCTGTACCGTCCAGTTATAAGAAAATCGAGATTCAATGATTAAAAAATTTAGCTTTTTAATAGGTATCCTGTTCTTTTCCCTGCATTACGGGCAAAACATTAAAAAAGAACAGCTGCAAAAACAAAATGCCGAACTAAAAAAACAAATTGCACAGATAAATACAGATTTAGCAAAAACCAGAAATGAATCTAAACTTTCGGTGGCCTATCTTGATAATGTCAACAAAAAACTGGCGTTAAGAGAAAAAGTGTACACGAATACCCAGAAGGAAAAAAGATTCATTGAAGACGAGATTTATCTTCGTCAGCTTGAAATCAACCATCAGAATAAAGAGCTTAAAATCCTCAGGGAAAATTATGCAAAGGTTCTGGTAAACGCTTACAAAAATAAAGGCGTACAGAATAAAGTAACCTTTATTCTTTCTGCCAAAAATATGGGAGAGGCAATCCGCAGGGTTCAGTACCTGAAACAATATTCTGACTATCAGGATAAGAAAGCAGCCGAGATCTCCAATGTTGCCGCAAAAATAAAGCAGAGTATTGCTGCTAAACAGAATTCCGCAAAAGCAAAAGCCAATCTGTTGGTTAACCAGCAGAAAGACCTCACCACTATTAATGCTGAAAGAGCCCAGAAAGAACAGCTGGTAGCCGATTTCAGAAAGAACGAATCCAAATTAAGTTCTGAACTCAGACAGAAACAGGTACAGTCTAAAACACTGGAAGGCCAGATCAGAAGCATCATTGCAGAAGAAATCAGAATAGCAAAAGCGGAAGAAGAAGCCAGGAAAAAAGCGGAAGCAGAAAAAATCCGTCTTGCAAAAATAGCTGCAGAAAGAGAAAAAGCGAAAATAGAAGCTGAAAATAAAATCAGGGCTGAAGCGCTGGAACGGGAAAGGCTTGCTGCAGAAGCGGCTGCTAAAAAGGCGTCGGAATTAGTGGCAAAGAGAGCTGAAGAAGAACGGAAACGTAATGAGGACGCAGCCAAAGCCGAAGCCACAACAAGAGACGAAGCAAGAAAGGTTGCTGCAAAAAAAGCATCTGACGAAGCTACTGCAAAAGCTAAAGAGGCAACAGAAAAATTAGTGCAGGCAAGAGCTGCCGAAGCGGCACTCGCCCGGAAAAAAGAGGATGACAAGAAAGCTGCTGAAACAAAAGCCATGACCAGCTACGGCGTGACAACCGTTGCAGGAAGCAACTTCGCGGACAGCAAAGGCCGCCTCGGATATCCTGCAGACAGAGCCGGACAGATTACGCACCGTTTCGGGAGACGCCCTCACCCTGTATTCAAAAATATTGAGGAGGAAAATAACGGTATTAAAATTTCGGTACCTTCCGGGACAAGAGCCAAGTCTGTATACCCGGGAACTGTTTCATCTGTATTGGCAAACAGTGACGGTACCAAGACGGTTATTTTAAAACACGGAAATTATTTTACCATCTATTCCAACCTTGGAAGTGTAACTGTATCCAAAGGGCAACAGGTATCAGCAGGGACTCCGGTAGGGGTAATCGGACAGGATTTTGATGGCACTTATACCCTTGATTTCCAGGTATGGAACGGAAGTACACCGGTAGATCCATTAGGTTGGGTTTCCTATTGATAAAAAGATTAACTTTGTAAAAAAAATAAGATGAATACGTTAACAATACTTTCCTTGTCATGGCAGCACATCCTGATTGTAGCTGTAATCCTTTTACTGCTTTTCGGAGGTAAAAAAATTCCTGAACTGATGAGAGGTGTAGGCTCCGGTATCAAAGAATTTAAGGATGCTGTAAAAGAAGAAGACAAACCGGGCGCAGAGAACAAACCAACCAATAATACGCCTTCAGGTAACTAAATTCTCTATAACAATGAACTTTACAGAAACTGCATGGAAGGTTTTCAATCAAAGTATTGAAGACTACCATGTTCATGATGACGTTAATACGCTAATTAATAACACGTTCGAAAAAGATACTTTGGAACGGATTTTGTATGCAAAGAACTGGATTGATACCGTTCAATGGCATTTGGAAGATATAATTAGAGATGAAAATATTGATCCGGCTGAAGCTCTTCAATTAAAGAGAGCCATAGATGCTTCCAATCAGAAAAGAACTGATCTGGTAGAATTTATAGACAGCTGGTTTCTTGATAAATATAAAAATATAACTCCTAAACCTGAAGCAAAAATCAACACCGAGACTATCGCATGGGCGGTAGACAGATTGTCAATTCTTGCACTCAAAGTTTATCATATGTCGTTAGAGGCCAACAGAGATTCGGCTTCAGAAGAACACAGAGCCAATTGTAAGGCAAAGCTGGATGTGCTTCTGGATCAGCATAAGGATCTTTCAACTTCTATTAATCAGTTGCTTTCTGATATTGAGAACGGTGATGTTAAGATAAAGGTGTACAAACAGATGAAAATGTACAACGATGAAAGTCTTAACCCAATCCTCTATCAAAAGGGGCAAAAATGAAACGACTATTTTTTTGTGGAACAATACTTATCATAACATCCTGCGCAACGGAAAAACCTAATTTCTCTCCGTTGTCATCCAGCTTTTACAGCGAAACCAAAGGATCAGATTCAGACAGAGATACAAAAAACAGCATTGAAATCAGTGTAAAAGGGAATGTGAATGCATCCGAGATTTCCAATCTCATTGCCACTTTCCCGAATTTTAAGAACGCAGCGTTAAACAGCGAAATTACAGTGCTGAAGTACAGCCTTCAGAATTATTTATATGCGATAGATGTAAATAACCCGGGAGGAAAGAAAAAGGCCATAAGAGATTTTGAAAAATCTTACAAAAAAGTCCAGAAATTAAGACAAGATCTTAACAGCGACGATAATGAAGTACTAAACCGTTATCTTGTAAGATTAAAAACAAACGTTTCTGCAATCGAAGATTATATTAAGGGGAATTAAATTAATTAAGGGTATCTAAAATCAATGATTAAAATTCAGGCGGAATCTAACGTGCCTACAGAATATGGCACCTTCCGAATGATTGCTTTATCCGAAAACGAAAATGACTGGATGCCTCACATGGCCATCGTCGCAGAAAACACAGATTTTTCAAAACCTGTCAACGTACGCTTCCATTCAGAATGCATTACCGGAGAAGTCTTTCATTCAAAAAAGTGTGAATGCGGCCAGCAGCTCGATGCGGCAATGAAATACATCCAGGAACACGGAGGTGTTATCATTTACCTTCGTCAGGAAGGGCGAAACATAGGAATCATTAATAAATTAAAAGCATATTCTTTACAGGAACAGGGTTTCGATACAGTAGAAGCCAATTTGAAGCTTGGGCTTCCTGCTGATGACCGGAACTTCGGAGTAGCTATTGAGATTCTGACCATATTAAATATCAAGGATGTCAATCTGCTGACCAATAATCCTGAAAAGGTAAAATATGTGCAGGAAAGCGACATTCATCTTAATTCAAGAATACCACTGCAAATTCCTGCTAATGAAACGAGCCGGGGATACTTACAGACAAAAAAAGATTATTTCGGTCATCTGATTGATGATAATGAATAACTTTAAAAATATTCAACCAATAAAAAATCTCCGAAATTGCTTCCGGAGATTTTTTGTAATTATAAAAAACTGAAAAGATATATTTTACTAATTTACTTTCACATTCTTAACATTGGAATCATTAAGATTATAATATTTAATTACTGCATTGTAATCACTTGTATCAACTGTAGAAGTCCCTTTTGCAGCACTTGCAGGTACTAATACTACTCTAAATGTTTGGTTTGATAAATATTGAGTTGCTTCTGCTGGTGACATTTGAGAAAGTTGATTGAAATTTGCTGATGTTCTAATGTTGACTTCTTGAGTATTGAAATCAAAATCATAGTCTAATTCTCTGCCTGTAGGATAATTCTGAACATCATCTAAATAATATGTTTTAGGGATAATTTGCCATACATTTCCTACTCTTCTATATACTAAAACTACATCTGTACTTTCAATACTAATATCCATAGAAAGAGTAAAATCAGGTGATGTAAATGTTCCTGTAGCATCTCTTACTTGAGAGTAAGTATCAAAATCCTGATTATCATCGTCATCTTTACAGCTGAATATGAATAAGCTAACAAAAGCCAGCAGTAACATTGGAAGAAATTTTTTCATTTTATAAAAGTTTGTTTGTTTATTATATAAAGCATATTCAAATCATATACCAAAAGTTAATAAAAACATTGCTTTCATCATTTTTTTAATTGTATTTTTGTTCTTATTCAAAATTTATGAAGAAACTGGTTTATGCTCTGGTTTTTATTTCCTTGTTTCTAAGTTTAAAAATCAATGCCCAGTACCAGCCTGAAAACCTCTCCAAAGAAGATTTGAAAAAGGCACACCACTGGGTTGATAAAACATACAGAAAACTTTCCCAGGACGAAAAACTGGGACAGCTGTTTATCGTAGCCCTGTATACCAATAAAGGCGAAAACGAAATCAATGCCGTTAGAAATATCGTTGTTAATGATAAAATAGGCGGACTGATCCTGATGCAGGACGATGCAGCGAGAGAAATTACCCTTGTCAACGAATTCCAGCAAAAATCAAAAGTTCCCCTGATGATCGGGATGGATGCAGAATGGGGCGTGTACCAAAGAATTGCTGCTGCCTATAAGTTCCCCTGGGCGATGACGCTTGGAGCCATCCAGAATAAAAGCTTAATTGAGAAAATGGCAGCCAAGATTGCCGAAGACTGTCACCGGATGGGAATCAACTGGGATTTTGCACCTGTGGTTGATGTGAATACCAATCCCAATAACCCGATTATCGGCAACCGGAGTTTTGGTTCAGAAGTTAATAATGTAATCACTTCTGCCCTGTCCTATTCAAACGGACTTCAGAAAAACAATATTTTAGCGGCAATCAAACATTTCCCGGGACATGGGGATACCAGCACTGATTCTCATTTAGATTTACCCGTGGTTTCACATACTTCAGAAAGACTGGAAGCTGTAGAGCTTGCGCCTTTCAAAGCTTTAATGGATAAAGGCATCGGCGGCGTTATGGTAGCCCATCTTTACGTTCCCGCGCTTGAGTCCGGAAAAGGAGTTCCTGCATCGGTTTCCAAAAATATCATCACCGGCCTGCTGAAGGAAAAATTAGGCTATAAAGGCTTAATTATTACAGATGCTTTGAATATGGGCGCTGTAGCCAATAAATACAAACCCGGAGAACTGGACGCCTTAGCTTTCAAAGCCGGAAACGATATTATGCTGTTTTCACAGGGCGTGGCGGAAGGAAAAAAACTCATCCAGAAGGCAATTGACAACGGAGAAATTTCACAGTCGAGAGTGGAGGAAAGTGTGAAGAAAATTCTTCTGACCAAATATTTTCTAGGATTGGATCAATATGCTCCCAGAAATCCGGAACATATTAACACTGATCTGAATGATGACTCCCATAAAGTTCTCGTTCAGCATTTGTATTCAAACGCGCTTACGTTATTAAAGGATGAAAAAAAACTGCTTCCTGTAAGCGGGAAACAAATTTATTACGTTCCGTTGGAAGAAGCGCCTTATCAGACGTTTGCAAACCGGCTGGAATCAAATGTTATTATTAAAAAAGCAGCTGAAATCAAATCCATTCCGGTAAACTCTACTGTGATTACAGGCTTTCATAAAGACAATTCAACCGCTTATAAGCCTTATAAAATTTCTGAGGCTTCAAAAAAAGTCCTGGCTGAACTGACCAGGAACCAGAATGTGATCCTTACTGTTTTCGGAAGTGCTTATGCCCTGAAAGATATTGACCTGTCTAAAGTTTCCACTGTGCTTGTTGCTTATGAAAACAATGATGATTCCATGACGGCAACTGCTGATGCACTCAACGGAAAAACAAAAATATGGGGAAGGCTTCCCGTACTGGTCAATGATCAGTTAAAAGCCGGAGCCGGAACAGACTTGAATCCTGCCTCTGAAAATACAATGATAAACCAATAGCAGTTATTACACCATCAAAATAATTATACACTAATGAAAATAGGCATACTTTGCTATCCGACCTACGGAGGGAGCGGAATTGTAGCAACAGAACTGGGCATGTCTCTGGCCAACAAAGGCTATGAAGTCCATTTTATAAGCTCTGCCCTTCCTGCAAGACTGGATATTACCAACCCTAATATTTTCTTTCACCGGGTGAATGTCCAGACCTATCCCCTTTTCCAGTACCAGCCTTATGACATTGCCCTGAGCTCTATGATCTACCGTGTCGTGAACCTGTACAAACTGGATCTGCTTCATGCCCATTATGCGATTCCTTACGCCTATGCGGCTTTCACGGCCAAACAGATGCTGAAGGAAGACAATAATGATATCCCGCTGGTCACAACGCTTCACGGTACGGATATTACTTTGGTAGGACAGCACCCGAGCTACAAGCATGCGGTAGAATTTTCCATTAACCAGTCAGATGCCATAACTTCTGTTTCAGAAAGCTTAAAAAGAGATACGCTGCAGTTTTTCAAGATAAAAAAAGAAATCCAGGTGATTACCAATTTTATTGACAATTCTGAGTTTGAAGAGCGCAATGAATGCCAGAGAACCCAGTTTGCCAATGCTGACGAGAAAATCCTGATCCATGTTTCCAACTTACGTCCGGTAAAGCGGGTGGATGAAGTGCTGCAGATCTTCAAAAACGTCCAGAAAAAGGTAAAATCAAAATTAATCATCATCGGTGAAGGCCCGGATATGGAAAAGGTGAATCAGTTTTTAGAGGAAAACCCGGAACTGATTTCTAAGATCCGACTGCTGGGCAAGGTGAATGACCTGTATAAAATCCTTCAGCTTTCGGATGTATTTTTACTGCCTTCCGAACAGGAAAGCTTCGGTCTGGCCGCTCTGGAAGCAATGGCTGCTCATACGCCGGTCATCAGTTCCAATGCAGGTGGAATCCCTGAGGTAAATATCCAAGGGGAAACAGGATTTCTGGCGGAGATCGGTAATGTAGAAGCCATGAGCAATTACACCATCAAGCTTCTGAGCAATGAGGAACTTCTGGTTCAGATGAAGAAAAATGCGAAAGAGCAGGCCATTAAATTTGATCTGAAAAATGTACTTCCGGTGTATGAGGAAATGTACCGGACAACGATTGAACATTTTAAAAATGAGATAACCATTATCTAATTTAAGCAAAACTTTAAAAAATGATTCTATATCATATCAAAGCATCCCATAAGGATGCTTTTTGCTTATTGTAATATCAAAATTCAAAAAGCCTTTCCTTTAGATTGATGAACAGCCATAAAATTAATCGGCTTATTCCCTCCCGATTAAAAAATTTCCTACATTAGTGGTACCACAAAAACACAGCTGATGACCGAAAAATTATTACAGTATCTCTGGAATTTCAAGATATTCAAGAATTTTGATTTTATTGATATTGAAGGAAGCCCCGTTGAAATCATAGAATTCGGAAAATGGAATACCAATGCCGGCCCGGATTTTTTAGACGCGAAAGTAAAAATCAGGAATATCCTGTTAGCCGGACACATTGAACTGCATGTAAAGTCGTCCGACTGGATTTTCCACAACCATTCCCAGGACCCCAATTACCGGAATATTATTCTGCATGTTGTTTTTCATCACGACATAGAAATCAATGAGTTTACCGATAAAAATATTCCGACCCTGGAACTTAAAGCATATATTGATGAAGAGGTGCTCAAAAAATATGAGAAGCTGGCAAACGGAAACCAGTTTATTCCCTGCGAGCCTGTTTTTAAAGCTTCCAAAATCCCGGTGGCCTTTCATGAAGAAAATATCCTGAAAAAGCTGGAAGAAAAATCGCTGGATTTTGAAAGGAGCCTGCAGCAGTTTAAAAATAATTTTGAAGCCGTCTTATTCCACAGCCTCGCCTATTCTTTCGGGCTTAAGGTGAATGCCTTTATCTTTAAACAGATGGCTGAAAGTATAGATTTCACTGTCATCAATAAGGTCAGGCAGAACCAAACGCAGCTTGAGGCCTTGCTTTTCGGGATTTCCGGGTGGCTTGATCATCCGGAAGATGAACAGATGAACTTATGGAAACGGGAATTTGAGTTTGTTAAAGCAAAATTCAATATTTCAGAGGTACAGTTCCATCCTAAATTTCTCAGATTAAGGCCGCCTAATTTCCCTACGATCCGCCTGTCCCAGTTAGCGGCCCTGTACCACCGCCATCATAACCTGTTTTCAAAAATCATCCATATCAAAGATGCGGATGAACTGTCTGAGCTTTTTAAAGATGTAAAAGCTTCGGAATACTGGGACAGTCATTTTAATTTTGGGAAAATCTCAAAGGTTGAGCAGCCTAAAACCCTGACAAAAGAATTCACGGATCTGGTGATCCTGAACACCGTCTTATCTTTGAAGTACACCTATCACAAATACCACAGGGAAGAGATTGCAGATGAGATCATTCATTTTTACCGTAAGCTTTCCGCAGAAAAAAATTCGGTAACGGATGAATGGAAAAGACTGGGAGTAAGCATTAAGACTGCCCTGGAAAGCCAGAGCCTTATTTTTCATTATAAACATTCTTGTGAAGAGAAAAATTGCTTAAATTGCAGCATCGGTTTTAAACTTTTAAAAGATTCTTCAGATGCTTGATAACTTGCGCCATAAAATGGAAAGGGAATGGTTTGGCGTTCTTACGAGAACAGGAGCGAAACTGGGAATTCCCGTATCCAAACTCAGGGTATTCTTCATCTATTCCACTTTTGCAACCGCCGGATTTTTCTTTCTGATCTACCTCGGACTGGCATTTACCCTCTGGGTAAAGGATATTTTTATTACCAGAAGGCCTAATGTTTTTGATTTATAAATTATGGAATTTTTACAGATTACGTCACCTGAAGATTATAGGTTTCAGGAAATTTACCATTCTTACTGCTCTGCTTTTACCGAAGATGAGAGAAGGGACCGGGACAAGCTCGCTGCTCTTTTTCTTAATCCGAAAGTAAAAATACTTTCCGTTTTACATGAAACGAAAAATGCCGGATATCTTATCCTGTGGGAACTGAGTACCTATACTTTTGTGGAGCATTTTGAGGTCTTTAGAGAATTCAGGAACCAGAGCCTCGGTTCTCATATCATGCGGTATTTATCTGAAAATCACCCACGGATTATCCTGGAAATCGAACCTGAACATCGGGATGAAAACGCAGGAAGACGATATGCTTTTTACAGGAAAAACAGCTTCAGCCTGATTGATGAAATGTATGTACAGCCCAGCTACGGGAAAGATAAAAAACCTTTGAATTTATGGCTGCTCGCCAATTACGCTCCTGAAAAGTTACAGGAAGTTAAGGATGAGATTTATGATGTTGTATATCATTAAAATACAGATCCGGAGTGTACTGCTCCGGATTTTTTTATAAACTTTGTCAGCTTACACAGGAAATTATGCATGATCATTATTGAAACAGGATTTAATCTACCCCATATTCCAGTTTAATGGTGATGCTTGCTTCTTTTTCTTTGGAAGAAGTATTGAAAGTCCCGCCGTAGGAATAGTCTTCATTTGAATTTGGGGCCGTGATCTGAATAACACCCATCGTTGCTTTTTTAAGATTGCCCAGGCTGCTGCCGGAATTTTCCGCTATTTTTTCTGCCCGTGCCTTGGCATCCTTTGTCGCCGAAGCAATCATTTCCTGTTTTACGGTAGCCAATTTCGTATAAAAATAACTTGGGGAAGAAGACGTAAATTCAATGCCGCGGTTGATAATTTCCGTAATATTCCTGGAAAGGTTTTCTATTTTTGCCACTTCTCTGCTTTCAATTGAAACTTTCTGCGTCAGATTGTAGCCTGAGAATTCACCCTGAACATAGGTGCCGTTTGCATCGTTATAACTCCTGAACTGTTTCTGGATATCCACTGAAGAAAAAACAATTTCATTTTGTCTGATTCCTTTGGATATGAGATAATCATTAATCACTTTTCGGTCTGAAGCCAGTTCATCATAAGCTGCCTTGAGGTCAGGATTGTTTTTGGAAAAACTTCCGGACCAGGTAATCAGATCGGAAGTAAACTGTTTTGTCCCCAGGCCTGTTACGGCGATGGTATTTTCAGATTTATTCCTGTTTTTAATGGCATTTCCCAAAAAAGCAAGTCCTGCGATAAATCCGAAAGCTGCGATGGCAACTGCAATAATATTCTTGTTCATACAATTAATTTGACTGTTCTGTATTAGTTTTCAATGCTTTAATGCATCAAATTCCATTCCATGCCTGAGATTTTAAAGCTCTGTCAAAGTTTAGTTTCCTGCAGTCTCGCTTTAAAAACAGGAATCATTTCATCCATGCTCAGTAAAGCTCCTGATAAATTTTTCGATTTTACGAACGTCCGGGATTGCGGCTTTGCAATAAAGGAAAATGCAATGAATTCTGAAATTCTTTCTTTCGGAATTCCTTCTTTGGTAAAATAATCATCTTCTACCCGGTCCCTGATCCACAGAACATCTTCCTGAAGATCATCATACCTGTACTGCCGCTTTTGCTTCCTGGCCTTTCCGCTGATGAGATCATACATCCCCTGGACATTAAGCTGCCCCAAAAGAATCGGGACCAGGACCTGCTTTACTTCGGCCTGCTTTTCCCGCATTTTGCCTGTGGGCTGCGGCAGACCCACCGCATCCTGAACGGCTCTGCCTTTGTCTGTTTTCGCCACAGACCGGGCATCTTTTGTAAGATCCCCGGTGATGTTGGGAACCTTCACCTCTTCAATTTCGCGGGCTGTTCTTATCAGTTTAATATTCAGCTCTTCACTGCTATTCTGGCCGGTGCGTATCGACGTTCTTTCAAAACCCGGCCTGACAAACCTGATCTCATCTTGAGCTGAGGCATCAATAGAAAAAGTACCTGCAGCATCCGTATACGTCTTTTTATCTGAAGATATGTTGATGACTGTAACGGCAGGAAGTACAATCCCGTCTTCATCAGTAACTTTCCCTCTGACGGTCTGTGACAAGACCATAGAGATTACCGAGAAAAGCAGGACAACTGAAAATCTGAATTTCATAACTGAGGAGTATAATTCTTTACTTTACTTCTGTTACCTTTGCGTCTGCGGAGCCCGGTATGATGAAATCCTGTTCAGAACGGCTCTCTGAAATCTCATTAAATCGGCGTCACTGCAGAACCCGTATTTCAAAATATTTTTTCTCTCGAAGCCTCCTGCAAAAACATAATAGATAAAGTGCTGAATCAAGGCTTTATCAATTTTCAGATCAGTAAAATAGGTTTCACCCAACGCATAACGCAGGTAACTGCTCAGGTCTACATCATCCCATTTGTCTTTAATTTTCCCAACGGAGAATCCCTGCCCTTTCGGCTGAACGAATTCCCCCGGTCTCGCCGCCAGAATTCTCGGATCAGATTTTTTAGACATATAAAGCCCGAGATCGCTCTTCAGCTTCTGTACTTTTTTAGGAGGATTCAGGTTTTTAGAATCAATGGAAATATCCCCGGTAATGTCTTTTTTAATTTCCACCTCGGCAATCAGGGTTGCCGCTCTAACCAAGGTTATATTGATCGGCGAACTGATATTTTGGCCGGTTACTTTCTGCTGGATCCGTTCATAGCCGTTTTTCACGAAACGCAGTTCGTCCCCTGCCTTTCCTGAAATCATGAAGTGCCCGTCCCGGTTGGTGGTGACCCTTTCATCAGTCCTGATATTGATCACCGTTACTTCAGGAAGTTCATTCTGATCTTCGGAAATAATTTTCCCGAAAATATAATCCTGGGCGTTGCTGTGGATAAAGAAAACACTGAATAGGAAAAAGAGTAGTTTAAGTTTCACGGGCTGTTTTTTATCAGACAAAACTAAAGTTATTTTCCGCTTCTCGCATAAGTTTAACCACAGTTAACGTGTTTTGGGATTTCTTTTGGAATTCTGCTCTCAAAACTGTTAAATAGCGATTGCAAATTGTTAAAATTTCACTTAAAAAATAGCTAACTTGCATGATCAATTCCATTCAAAATGCAAAATTCTTATACCGTCATCAATGCTTCGGCCGGTTCGGGAAAAACGTATGCCCTCGTTCAGCGTCTTCTGATGATCTGCCTCCGTTATCCCAATCAGCAGCATTCAATCAGGAATATCCTGGCCCTGACTTTTACCAACAAGGCAGCGAACGAGATGAAGGAAAGAATCCTGTCCTGGCTTGGCAATTTTTCTGCTGATGATTATGCTGATAACGGGGACCTGAAGAATATTCAGAAAGCTTTTGAAGAACAGGGACTGAAGATTACCATTGACGAGCTGCATGAACGGGCAAAAAAAATGCTGGATTATGTCCTGCATAATTATTCTACTTTAAACATCGGAACGATTGACCGTTTTAACTCCCGCCTCGTGAGGAGCTTTTCGCATGAGCTGGGCTTAGCCAAAAATTTCAACCTGGAAATTGAAGCCGAACCGTTTCTAATTGAAGCGGTTGACAAAATGCTGGACCAGATCGGGGAGAATGAATCGATTTCCAATTCCTTTATGGATTATGTGGATTACAGCCTGGAAAACAATGAGCGGATCAACCTTAATAAGAACCTTTATGATTCGGCAAAAGAGTTTGTAAAGGATATTCATTATGAGCATCTTAAAAACAATAAGGACTTTGATACCGCTAATTATGAGAATATAAAAAACACCCTTAGAAAAGAAATTGTAGCGAATAAAAAACTGTCTGCCGAAATCGCTTCAAAGTCTGTAGAGCTCTTTACATCAAGAGATATCGGGATTGAAGATTTTGCACAGGGAAAAAACGGGATAGGCGGATTCTTCACTAAAGTCCTGGATTTTTACCAGCAGAAAAGGCCCGGTTTCCCTTTTCCGACCACCGCTGAGGAATCGGTACTTAATAATTACCGGAAGGGGGCCGCTTCAAAATCAAAGCACAAGGAACCTGAAATTTTTGAGATCCTGGAACAGCTGCTGGAAAACAGGATGAAGCTGATCCTTCTGTATATTGAAACGCAGAAAAAAGAAAAAATCCTATCCGCACTTCTGCCTCTGAAAGTAAACAAGGATATTCAGGACGAGCTTAAAAAGATCGAGGATGAAAATGATCTGGTTTTACTTTCAAAATTCAATATTCTGATCAATGAGAACCTCAGGAACGAACCGTCTGCATTTATCTACGAAAAAGTAGGGTCACAGTTCCAGCATTATTTCTTTGATGAATTTCAGGATACTTCCGAACTCCAGTGGCAGAACTTTCTTCCATTGAGGGATCATTCCGTCTCTATAGACAATACTTCTTTTACGCTGGTAGGAGATCCGAAACAGAGTATCTACCGGTTCCGTGGCGGCGAGAGCAAATTGATGCTGGACATCATCAACAAAAAGGAAATTTCACCGAAGCAGGCCGAACTGCTGGTTTTAAAGGACAACTGGCGGAGCGCAAAAAATATCGTGACCTTCAACAATGACCTTTATAAATTCCATTCGGAGATTTTAGAGGAAGAACATAAAAACATTTTCGGAACAGATGCTGAACAGAATCCGAAATCGTCAATGGAAGGCCGGGTAAAAGTAAACCTGATCGAGAACTTAACCAATGAAGACTTTTATACCGATACGTCCGAAAGCATGCGTAAAGACATCCAGGAAATCCTGGATAACGGCTTTAAGTTTTCTGATATAACCATTCTCTGCCGTGGAAATTTCGACATTTTCAGTTATTCCCAAAAACTGGGGAACCTTAAAGTGCGTTACAAAGGTGAGGAAACCAATATCAAGACCATTTCTGATAAAGGCCTTACCCTGGAATTATCCAATACCCTGAAAGCCGTGATTGAGTTTCTAAAATGGGAAACCAACCCGAAAAACAAGCCCAGCCTGATCATGATGATGTATTATCTGAATAAGCTGGAAAGGATCCGTATGGCAGATTTCACCCTGGAAATGAAGGAAATACTGGATCTGGAATCCCATGAAAGTGCAATGGAATTTATTCAGCAAAAATATGCTTTACAGCTGAAGCAGGATAATTTCCCAAGGTTCAACCTTTATAATTTCGTGGAATATTACATCAATGAATTTTCGGTTGAAAATAAGGAAACGGATTTCCTGCTGAACTTCCTGGAAATGCTTTTCAACTTTACCCAGAATGCGGGCGCGAGCACCAAAGAATTCCTTAAATACTGGGATGAAGAGGCGTCTGCCTATACCATTCAGGCTTCGGAAAATATTGATGCAGTACAGATTATGACCATCCATAAGGCAAAAGGACTGGAATTCCCTGTTGTTTTTATCCCGATGATGAACAAAAACCGCGATGCGGAATTTACCAACTGGTTTGAAACAACTCAGGACACGGCGCTGAAATCGGTAAACATCAACCAATTCAGTAAAAACCTGGAGGTGTATGATAAGGAAATCGAACAGTTCAACAGACAGAATTCTTATAAAAACGCTGTAGACAGGCTGTGCCTTCAGTACGTGGCCACCACACGGCCGGTGGAACAGCTGTTTTTTTACATTCAGAAAGCCAATAAGACCTCCAATAATCTGGAGCTTCTGGAATTCCTGCAATCTAAAAACACGGAAAACCTGGATGAATTTGACCTGTATGAAACCCATCCTGAAATGCTGAAAAAGTATACGAAGGATAAAACTTCATCCTTCAAAACCAGGGATATCCGGATCCTGAAGAATATCAATGAAAAGAACACCTCCATAAGGATTGCCACGCCTTCAAAAAATTACCAGGTGAAGAATGAAAAGGTAAGAATCGGGCTTTTTGTACATGAACTGCTATCCCAGATCAACACGGCGGCGGATATTCAGAAAGTCTTGGACTGTTATGTCCTGGAAGGGCATATCAGTATTGAGGAGAGCAAAGAGATCAGCCGCGACCTGCATGAAATACTTGAAACCTACGCTGAATTTTTTGACGGCAAATGGGAAATCATCAACGAAAGGGATATCATGATTTCAGAAAACGGAGAAAGCAGGGTGTACCGCCCGGACAGGATGTTAAAGAGCCCGGAGGGTTATATCATCATCGATTTTAAAACCGGAGAAGAAAACCGGAAAGATGAACAGCAGATTGAAAATTATAAAAACATTCTTGAGAAATTAGGAAGAAAAGTGCTGAAGACGCAGCTGATTTATCTGTAACAAATAATTTTACGTGTACATTACAGTATGAATCGCAGCCGGTTTTATCAACCGGCCTGTATTTTGATATACCAACCATATATTGCCCGATTATTTATCCGGCATTCAATCAATTAGGAAATCTTTATTTCCTCATTTTCACACTTATCCTGATAATCGCATCACTTGCGCATTATCTGTCTGCGTTTAATTAATATGATTATTCGCTTACTCTTAATTCACATAACTTTATTATCACTTCTTAGATCCTGACTTTATTTATTGCAAGTCAGAGCAAAAACTAATTATTAATTAAAGTTACCGCCATGACAGCAAACCCTATTCAACCGCCCTGATTTCTTCATATTATTCAGCATAGTTAACCATTAAAAACAAAAAATAATATGAAAACTAAAATACTATCCTTTATCCTGCTTCTTTTTATGATCATAGGCATGAATGCGCAGTCGCAGTACTTTTATTACTACAACGGAAAAAAGTATCCTCTGCAATTAGATAAATCCTCGATTGCGATTACCTCCACCACTACTGATGCCGCAAAAATGCTTAAAGCAAAAACACCGGTTGTGGAAACCTTTCCAAAAAATTCACTCTTGAAAGACGGAAAAAAGATCATCGACCGTACCAAAACCTTTTATGTGGAAATAGAATCTGATGCAACGCTTTCTGATGACCAGTATATTGCCAATATAAAAGAGAAAAATACGCGTAAAGATGTTATTATCGCTTCGCCGTGCTTTCTGACTTCCGAAGGTCAAAAGATGGGTTTATCCAATAACTTCTATGTAAAACTCAAATCAAAGAATGACCTGAACCGCCTGAATGAATTAGCCGAAAAAAATAATGTGGAAGTATTGGGGTATAATGAATATATGCCTTTATGGTTTACGGTAGCCTGTAATAAAAACTCAACTTTTGCCAATGCCATAGAAATGTCTAACCTCTTCTATGAAAGCGGGTATTTTGAAGTTGCAGAACCGGAATTCATGTATCATAACCTTCAGGCGTCGGCTGATCCTTCATTTGGCAGCCAGTGGTCTCTTAAAAATACAGGACAATACGGTGCCGCCTATGCAGGAATAGACATTAAAGCAGAACAGGCCTGGACCTTATCTACCGGAGCCAATGTAAAAACAGCAATTTTTGACCACGGTTTTGAAATGAACCATCCTGATCTTGCTGCAAATGTTTTCGGGACAGGATATGATGCACAGACCAATACGTCACCTTCTATAGTACGTGGAGACCACGGAACAGCATGTGCCGGTATCACAGGAGCGGTACAGAACAACAATCTCGGGATCAGCGGCGTTGCCCCGAATACCAGACTGATATCCATAAGCATTAACCTTACTTTTGCAGATACTCCTCAGCAGCTCGCGAATGGCTTTAACTGGTCTACCGTAAACGGTGTTGAAGTCATCAGCAATTCATGGGGTGGATATGCACCTTCTGTTATTATTGAAAATGCAATTACAAATGCACTTGTTAACGGCAGAAACGGAAAAGGAATGGTGGTTGTTTTTGCAGCCGGTAATGAAAACAACACCAATATCCGGTACCCCGGAGGTTGGGACCCGAGAATCCTTGTGGTAGGAGCTTTGAGCCCCTGCGGACAAAGAAAAAGCCCTACTTCATGTGACGGCGAAGGCTGGGGCAGCTGCTATGGAGCTCAGCTCGACATTATGGCCCCGGGTGTAAAAATGCCGACTACTGACAGACAGGGAAGCAATGGGTACGATCCGTCCAACTATGCCCCGGCTTTTAACGGAACCTCATCTGCCTGCCCTGTTATTGCGGGTGTTGCAGCCTTGATTTTGTCCGTCAACCCTTGTCTTACGGCTCAGCAGGTACGCGATATCATAGAACAGACAGCCCAGAAGGTAAGAACTGATCTTTACGGTTATGCCTCAACTTCCGGAAGATCTAACGGAACATGGCATACCCAAATGGGCTACGGCTTGGTTAATGCCTATGCTGCCGTTGTAAAAGCTAAAAGCATCTACAGCCTTGCAGCGTTCGACAGCCCTGCAGACATTGGTTTAGAACCGAATCCTTCAGCTACCACCTGGGCAAATATTTACCAGAGTAAAGATCTATGGAACAGGCGTACCAACAGTCCTTTGTTAAACCTTACCCATCAGGATCCAGGATATTTAGGGCCTGGGCATAATGTCATGAGATTCAGAGTACGAAATATCGGATGTACTACATCTGCTCCAGCTTTTGCAAGATTATACTGGACAATGGGTTCCACCGGTGAAACATGGCCTAATTCGTGGAACGGAATCCAGCTTATCAATGGATATTCCGCCGGCGGAGAACTGACTACGGCTTATACAGGATTTAATTCCTCAAACGCATATGCAACAGGACAGGGATTCAAGATTCCGGCACTGGCGCCTGGTCAGACCTATATTATTGATGCGAAATGGACTCCGGTAAACCCTGTGATCTACGGCGGTCTTACAGACAATGTAGTATGCTTCCTGGGAAGGATTGCAACACCGGGCGACCCGATGTACAATGAAAACCCCGGCCCGAATGCACCGATACAGCCTAATGTAACCAATAACAATAATATAGTTACAAGAAACACAAAACTGGTAAGCCTCAGCGGGACTTTCCCTAAAAAGTCAGGTTTCTTCTTTGGAAATTACCTGGATTATGATAAACCGTTCGATATCAGATTCAACCTGATCAAAGATTCCAATGTGCCGTTTAAAAGCGCGACCCGAATTATCATCAAGCTGAATAATCTAACGTGGGAAAGATGGGAAAGCGGCGGAAAAAAGCTGGATGGCATAGAAGTCTACAATTATAATGAGCGTGAACTGGTGATTATGGATCCTGCAAATGCCGTTATAGGAAACGTGACGCTGAAACCGAATGAATACTTCCCTGTCGAGGTATCATTCCAGGCTTCTTCAAGCATTTCGACTACCGAAGATTATGATTTAGCTGTTTCCCAGAACCTGACCGGTAATGCAGATGAAATTTACGGGAGTGTTTGCCATTTCCTTGTTACGATCAACGAGAAAGAAGTGGATGAAGGTGAGCCGTACTGTGATGAGAAGTGCAGACAGGCAAAAATGCAGCCTCTGGTGCTTCAGGATATAAAACTGTCCCCGAATCCTGCTTCTTCCCAGGCCACTCTGGCATTTAACCTTCTGGAAGATGCAAAAGTTACGATCCTGTTGGCAGATTATAACGGAACAACTCTGAAAACCATTTCAACTTCAGAAAGTATGAGAAAAGGAATCAGCAGGAAAGATTTCTCTATTTCCGAACTTCCGAATGGTGTTTACGTCATCAGTATCCTTGCCAATTCAGAAAAGAAATCGGTACACCTGATTGTGAAACATTAATTTAATAAGCTATTACAACAAGCAAAAGCGCAGAAAATTTCTGCGCTTTTGTTATATATAAACTGTAGATCTTAAGCTGTCTGATCCGGGACAAAAGTCCGCTGTGCCAGTTCCTGGTCAAAAAGGTATAAAGCTGAAGGATTGTCGCTTACCATCTTGATCTTCGTTACCAGCTGGGAAGCGCTCGCCTCTTCTTCCACCTGTTCATTGATGAACCACTGTAAGAAAGAAGTTGTGGCGAAATCTCCTTCATCATTGGCATTTTTTACAATATTGAAGATGCTTTTTGTTACGATCTTTTCGTGCGCCAGGGCTTTTTCAAAAATATCAATGGCCCCGATAAATTCATGCGGCGGCTTAGGGATTTCCCCGATAATGATCTCGCCTCCCACATCATTCAGATAATCAAACATTTTATCTGCATGCATCAGTTCCTCTTTGCTCTGAACCCTGAAATAATTGGCAATCCCGTCCAGATCCTTAGCTGAAAACCAGGCAGACATCGAAAGGTAATATTGTGCAGCATACTGTTCGTTTGCTATCTGTTCGTTAATTAACTTTGCAATTTTCTCGCTAACCATAAGTAATAAATTTTACAGTCAAAATTAGGGAATAAAACCCTAAATCAAAAGTTTTACTAAAATTTAATAAAAAAGGACGGAATAAATCCCGTCCTCTTAACACATTAAAAACATTAAACTATAAACTACTTAATTTCTATCAGGACCTGCCGTTTTCATAGGCCTGTGCATTTTTCCGCCTTTCATTCCTTTGTCTTTCATCGCTATTTTCCTCTGCTCCATTTTAGCTTTTCTGTCTGCCTGCCATTTATCATACTGCTGAGGTGTTAGAATCTGCTTCATATCTGCATCCATCCGTTCTCTTTTCGCTTTCATCTCCTGCATTCTGGCCTGTCTGCGGTCTTTATTTTTATCAAAGTCAGCCTTCATTTCAGCTTTTCTTTTTTCGTGCAGAGCTTTGATCTGAGCTACCTGTGACTGGTTCAGATTAAGGTCTTTCTGCATTTTATCCAGATGTTCCCGCTCTTTTTCCTGAAATTTCTGATGCATCTCTGCTCTTCTTCCTTCTTTATCCTGTGGAGGGGTCTGCTGAGCCATTGCCAAACTTCCCATCCCAACCAATGCAACTGCTAATACTAACTTTTTCATATTTCTAAATTTTAAATTTATTGTTGTATATCTTTTTGATTATAAGTTAAAACGAAAGTTAAACCGCGTAATTCATAAAAATTGTTAAATTTTAATACTAAATACATAACAATAAAAAAGTATGAAAACAAAAGAAGAGCAAATCCTAAAATCTGCCCTTCACACCACTTAAATATAATATATGAAAATTAATTTTTTGCAAATCCGGTTCTGAAACCGCGGTTTCCGCTTCTCTCTCCGCCTCCGTTATTCTGTTGTCTCGGAGCCGAGTTCTCACTTCTTTTAAAACCTCCGTCATTCCTGAAACCGCCTCCGTTATTTTCTCTTTTCGGAGCTTCTTCCCTTCTTACTTCACCGTTCCCACGGAACCCTCCGTTGTTTCTGAATCCTCCGCTTCCGCTGTTTTCAGCTCTTTCCGTACGGAATCCTCCGTTATTCCTTACTCCGTTGTTTTCTTTTCTGAAGCCTGAGTTGTTGCTGTTACTTCTGTTTTCAGCCTGGCCACGGAATCCTCCGCCATTATTACCGTCTCTTACCGGGCCTCTGAAACCGTTACCCGGCCTCTGGCTTCTTACAATATTAATCGTTGGATTATCCATCCTGCGGAAGTTAGACCTGTCTACCCTGTAAATATTAATATTGACATTCCGGTAGCGTGGCATCGGCCTGCAGATCGCGGCATAATGCGATCTTCTGTAATTCTGGAAATATACTACTGGGCTGTACCCTCTGTAATAATTATTCTGGAAAACCACAAAAACCCTTGGCCCCATAATTCTTTCCAGTGCATAGAAACGGTCATAATACCATCTGTCCGGGTTGTATCTGTAGAAATTATTCCAGGTAGAAAATCCGGAATACAGATTATTTAACCTTATGATCTGATCAATCTGCCACGGCGCAAGCCTGTTCTGGTTGAAGAATACATTCCAGTTGATGCTTGCAATGCTGTTCCTGTAATCATTGTAATTACTCTGGTAATAATTAGTGGGATAATAATCCTGGGGATAATTATAATAATAATCATCAGGGAAATAATTCTGATCGTCCTGGTCACTGTAATACCCATCCTCATTCTGATAATATCCGCCGTCATCCCATCCGTTATCCGGATACTGTTGAGCAAAAGCAAAAGTTGCGATACCCAAAGCAAAACTGATTAATATTTTTTTCATTTTATAGCCGTTAATTGGTTAATATATAGTAGAATATCTTAATTCTATCTTTTTGATATAAATAAAAAAAAGAAGTTAAATCATATGATAAAACTTCTTTTGTATTTGGTATTAACGAATTGATAATCAATTGTTAAATTTATGATCTTCCGCTGTCTCTTACCCAGTCTGAGATCTTCTGATTGAAATCTGAACGTCCTTTAAGGTCTTCCAGCTGAACGTGCATCCTGTATCTCCAGTAGTGCGGAAAGACGGCGGGATTATTAATCCGTTCATGGTGCATTTCAATGTTGGTAAGCTCTTTATCGGTTGCCAGGAACTCCTGAATCGGGAAAATAGCAAGCATAGCATCATTGTAAAGGTGCTGTTTCATGATAATTTCAGCCAGATGTGCATCCAGTTCTTCCGGGGCCTTTCCGTACTGTACCAGCTGCTCATTAAAATACTGCTGGGTTAAAACAGGGTTTTCCTGCCACCACTGCCTTAAGGTAGAGCTGTCATGGGAAGAGGCAGTAACCACATTCAGGTAGCCGGCATTTTGCGGACTGTAAAAAGGAAGATGGTCTGAAGGCATCCGCTGAACCTTCAGCGCAACAATGGCCAGTTCATCCATCACCACAGGAACACAGTCCGGAACCATCCCCAGATCTTCGCCGCAGATCAGCATTTTGGTTGCATTAAGGATAATCGGAAGTTTTTCCATTGCCTTTTCATACCAGAGCTGATCCTGTCTTACAAAGAAATAATCCTGGTACAGGTCATAAAGTGATTTCTTCTCCCAATCAGATAAATAATGATAAGAGTCTGTATGATAGAGATTGAATCTCGGGTGATAGACCACCTGTCCGTTTCTTTCTTCAATTAAAAACAATACGTTGGCACATAAAGCGATCAGCTGTTCTTCAATGGGACCATGAGGATTTTTCCTGAAGAAATCATACAGTTTCCGCTGTGTGTTAAACTCTTCTTTAAAAGAATATGTTCCGTCCTGATTGCTGTCTATAAATGCCAGTGCTTCCTCTTTATTTTCACCGAAGTATTTCTCCAGGATATCGTCATTGATAAACGGCTTGCAGTAACGGTCAAAGTTAAACGGGATATGCCGGGCATTGAATTCTTCCAGTGTTACCGGTACGGCAGGATAGAAATAACCTAAGATTCCCTGTGTAGCGGAAACCGGCATTCTCCAGATTCTGAAAAACCCAAGGATATGGTCAATACGCATGGCATCAAAATACTGTTCCAGCGCTTTGAACCTGTTTTTCCACCATTGGTAATCATTGGCTTTCATGGCTTCCCAGTTATAAGTCGGGAATTCCCAGTTCTGACCGAGCTCCGTAAACTGGTCAGGCGGTGCTCCGGCCTGGAAGTCCATTCCGAAGAGTTCAGGTTCTGTCCAGGCTTCTACAGAATGCCTGTAAATCCCGATCGGAAGGTCTCCTTTCACGGATACGCCTAAACTATGCATATAGTCGATGGCATCTTTAAGCTGTTTATGAAGCTGATACTGTACCCAGGCATGAAGCATGGACGTTTCATATTCTTTGCTTTTAGCGGTAAAAAACGGAGCAATTTTTCCTGCGATGTATTTTTTATGGGTTTTCCATTCGTTGAAGTTCGGGGTTTTGTATTTATCCCTCAATACGCAAAATGCGGAATACGGAACCAGCCAGCTTTCATTATCCTTGATGAATTTCTTGAAGTTCCTGTCTTTATAAATTTTATCTGTGTTGGTATTGAAAACAGCTTTCAGATATTTCCATTTCCCGGAAATCATTTTTTCGTAATCAATCAAATCCAGGGAATTAAGCGCTTCTTTTTCAGCCTCATATTCCTGAACGGTATCTTCCGGCAGTTTAAAATCAAGGTTTTCCAGAGAAATATACTGCGGATGCAGCGCATATACAGAAACTGCGGCATAAGGATAGGAATCTGTCCATGTATAATTGGCCGTAGTATCATTGATCGGGAGAATCTGGATGATGCCGAGACCGGTTTCTTCTGCCCAGTCGGCAAGCTTCTTCATATCGGAAAACTCTCCTACTCCGAAGCCATTCCGTGTCCTTAATGAAAATACAGGAACGGCAACTCCGGCGTCGTGATACATCTGTTGAAGCTTGAATTTAAAGTAATGATCCGAAACAATCTGCAGTACCTCTTTTGAATGATTGGGCAGTGCGAACCGGTTTTCGCCGGTTTCAATATCAATTACCTGTTGTTTTTCTATGTCATAAAGCCCATATTTATACTGAATCACTTCATGTTCAGGAATTTCAACTGAAACTTCCCAAATCCCGAAGCCGGTCTGGGACAGATGAAGGGCATTTTCATAATCCCAGTTACCCAGAGAAGGCGTACTTCCGGCCAGGATAATCTTCCAGTTCGGATTGTATACCGGAGCTTCAATTCTGAACAGGTGGGTATGCTTCTTCAGAACCGGTTTTTTTTCAGGCCTGAAGGCATTCAGCTTGTTGTAAAGAATCTTATTGTTTAAATAATTTTCGGGGAAATTTTTATTATTCCACTGATCAAAAATTACAAATTCTTTATAATGATGGGAAAAATTAAGATGATGGTGAACAAACTCCTCTCTCAGGATATTCCCCTTTTCTCCTACGAGCTGGTAACGGTAGGAAACTGTTTTTGAAAAGTAATCAATCTCACATTTCCATAAACCGTTTTCTGTATAAAACATAGGATGAGTCTTTGATACAGCACCTTCTTCAGTGATCACCAACTGCAATTTCTCTCCCACTTTTGTACTGTAACCTACATTAAAGTATAGCTTCATTTATATTTTTTTTATAAAAATACATTATAATATCGAAAAATGAAACTTAATGAATGTCAAATATTCATTAAAAAAACCTTCTCAGATGCTGAGAAGGTCTTATATGTAAAGTAGAATAAAAAGGTTATTCGGTAACCATAATTTTCTTGTTTAACAGTGTTTTCCCTGATTCATCAGCGATATTTACCAGATAGGCTCCGCTTACCAGATTCCTGAGATCAACCTGTTGGTTCAGCGTGCCTCCTTTTACCAATAAATCCTGCTTCATTACATTTTTACCGGATAGGTCATAGACCGTCAGCTTGATATTCCCTTTTACTGATTTATCATTGACGTTCACATTGATAACGTCATTATCCACTCTTGTCGGATAAATATCCAGGTTGGCAAAAACAGCACTGGAAACGGCTTTGTCGTTTGCAAAATACTTACTGGCCAGGTCATAAATATGAAGATTCTGCTCACCTGCCATTTGACTCGCCTGTAAAGTATTCAGGTCCACCTCATATAAAGGCGCTCCTTTCGCGCTGGCAATTACCACTTTGCCTTTTGAGTTTACAGCAGAACCATTGACTGAATAATTTTCAGGAATTCCGGAAATTTTACCCACAAACTTAGCCTTCAACTCTTTTGTTGCAACCTTGAAAACATTCCCTGAAGTGGAAAAAACATAGAAATTGTTATCCGCATCTGCAATCATATCACCGCCAAAACCGGTTTCAATCGTCGTAAAAGAATTTTTCCCATTGGAAGGATCATCTTTTATAATACCCAGGTCGTTCACCATATATTGGCCTCCCTTTCTGCTGATCTGCAAAAACTGGGTCCCGGCATTGTTGATTACATAGATATTCCCGTCATAGCCTGCCGCCATTCTCGTCATATGGGAATTGATGTCGCATGATGTTACTCTTGCCACATTGTTTTCTACCAACGTAATTTCTTTGGTTTTTGCGTTTAAGACGTAAATATTCGGGGAAAACATCGGCATGTACACCAGGTTATTGTTAGCCGGATCATAAGCCAGTGTTGCCATATTAACCGCCTGGGAACTGTTATAGGTATTTTTATCTTCGGTTACAGCAGCATTCCTGCTTTGTGAAAATATTTTTGCCGGAGCATCTGCAGTAAAAACCCTGTCTCCGGATACACCGGTAGTTCCGTCAATAGCACGGAAATCACTGAAAATAATGCTTGGTGTATCTTTTCCGGTAAGGGCAAAGAAATCCTGCTGTGCATAAACGTTAGCTGCTGAAAGCATTAAAAACAAAGGAAGTAAATGTTTTTTCATAGTATGTATATTTGGTCCGTAATTATTTTACTATGACTAAGTTACACAATTTTCAGATTGATCAGAAAAAAACTGTAAGATTTAAACAGGAATATTATCAGCTTTTTCAGGCTTAAGGTCAGAACGGAAAAGAATTTTAAATTGATTATTGAACGTTGAAATGATAAATTCTTTACGAGACTTAAGTAATAGGGATAAGCATGAAAAAACTCCCACAGATAACAGTGAGAGTTTATGTAAATATTTTTAAAAAAATTAATTCAGGACATATGATGTTCCATCCCTGCCGTCTTTTAATTCAATCCCTTCAGCAAGAAGTTTGTCGCGGATCTGGTCTGAAAGCTCGAAATTTTTGGATTTTCTTGCCTGGTTCCTTAATTCAATCAGTACTTTTAAGGTCTGGTTCAGCTTCTCATTGTTGTTTTCTTCAATAGTCTGTAAGCCTAAGACATCAAAAATAAAGGCATTTAAAGTAGATCGCAACTCTTCTAAATCTTTCGTTGAGATGGTTTCTTTTCCGTCATTCAAAGCAAAAATATATTTCACGGCTTCAAATAGATGGGCGATCAGAACCGGGGAATTAAAGTCGTCATTCAAAGCATCATAAGCTTTGGTTTTCCACTCTCCCAAGCTGAAACCGGATTGCTTTTCATCATCCGGAGTAACAGAATTTAAAACTTTCACCGCTTCCATTAACCTGATGAATCCTTTTTCACTGGCAATCATTGCATCATTGGAAATATCAAGGACACTTCTGTAATGGGCCTGCAAAAAGCAGAACCGTACAATAGACGGATGAAAAGGTTTTTCAAAGAAATCATTTTCTCCTGTCACCAGCTGCATCGGCAGGATATAATTTCCGGTCGATTTGCTCATGCGCTGGGAATTCATCGTCAGCATATTGGCATGCATCCAGTAGTTTACCGGAGCGGCATCATTGCAGGCTTTTCCCTGGGCGATCTCACATTCATGGTGCGGGAATTTCAGGTCCATTCCGCCTCCGTGGATATCAAAAGTTTCACCTAAATATTTCGTGCTCATCGCCGTACATTCAAGATGCCATCCCGGGAAACCTTCTCCCCAAGGCGAATTCCATCTCATGATATGTGCCGGGGAAGCTTTCTTCCAAAGGGCAAAGTCCTGCGGGTTTTTCTTTTCGCCCTGTCCGTCTAAGTCACGGGTATTGGCAAAAAGTTCTTCAATATTCCTTTTGGAAAGCTCGCCGTAGTTCAGCCCTCTCCTGTTGTATTCCAATACATCAAAATACACGGAACCGTTGCTTTCGTAAGCAAATCCTTTTTCAATCAGTTTTTGGGTTAATTCGATCTGCTCAACGATGTGTCCTGTTGCTGTCGGTTCAATATTCGGCGGCAACAGATTAAACATTTCCAGCACTTTATGAAAATCTACCGTATATTTCTGTACGATTTCCATAGGCTCGAGCTTTTCAAGGCGGGTCTGTTTTACAAACCGGTCGTTATTAACATCCCCGTCATCGGTAAGGTGGCCGGCATCGGTGATATTCCGGACGTATCTTACTTTATAACCCAAATGTGTTAAGCTTCTGTAAATAAAATCGAAGGAAAGGAAAGTTCTTACATTTCCCAAATGCACATTGCTGTATACGGTAGGTCCGCAGACATACATTCCGACGTTTCCTTCAAGAATGGGTGTGAATATTTCTTTTTCTCCCGCAAGCGAGTTGTATATTTTTAATTGCATTGTTTAGTTTTTAGTATAAATGATTTTAATTTAGTAAGTCCAATAATTAAAAGACTGAATCTTTTAACAGCAGCATCCATCGCAACAACAGATAATTGTAGTTATGAAAATTTTGTCTGAAACTTTTTTAAATTTTATCATTCGCAGTAATTTAATAATCCAATTTCGCATGGCTTCCTACATAATGAAGGAATTCCTGTCTTGTGATCGGGTTCGTTCTGAAAATCCCGCTCAGTTCTGCCGTGATTGTGGAACTGGCTGTATCTTTTATTCCCCTGCAATTTACACAAAGATGCTTTGCATCAATAATACAGGCTACATCTTTTGTCCCTAAGGCTTCTTTTAAGGCATCAACAATCTGCATGGTCAGCCTTTCCTGAACCTGCGGCCTTTTCGCATAATAGTCCACAATCCTGTTGATCTTTGAAAGACCGATGACCTGACCGTTTGAAATATACGCTACATGTGCCCTCCCGATAATCGGTAAAAAATGATGTTCACAGAATGAATATACGGTAATATCTTTTTCCACCAGCATCTGGCGGTATTTATATTTATTTGAGAAGGTGGAAATCCCGGGTTTATTTTCCGGAAGCAGGCCTCCGAAAATTTCATTGACATACATTTTCGCAACACGTTTTGGTGAATCTTTCAGTGAATCATCAGTCATATCCATTCCCAATGTTTCCATAATTTCTCCGAAAAGCGCTGTAATTTTCTCTATTTTTTCTTCTGGCGATTTATCAAAAGCATCTTTTCTAATAGGTGTATGTTCTTTTCCCGTGAAAATATCATCATCGTTATCCGTAAAATCAACCATTTTTATTTAATTTGCAGCAAAAATACGGATAATATCCGTTTTGTTTATTTCAAATCATACTAAAAAATTATCTTTCAGCCTCTGCCTTATGATTATTGTTGAAGAAGTACAAAATGAAAATCACAAAAGAGAATTTCTGGAGTTTCCGGCGAGACTTTATCAGCATGATGAAAACTATATCAGGCCTCTGGATAAAGATATCGAAGAATTCTTTGATCCTGAAAAAAATAAGTTCTTCAGAAGCGGGGAATGCACCAGATTCCTGTTCAGGAACAAACAGCATCAGACGGTAGGAAAGGTTGCCGTTTTTGTAAATACGCTGTATCAACAGGCACAGCCTACGGGAGGGATCGGGTTTTTCGACTGTATCAATGATCAGGAAACGGCAGATTTTATTTTTGACCAGTGCAAAAACTGGCTTCAGCAGCGGGGCATGGAAGCGATGGACGGCCCGATCAACTTCGGGGAACGCGATAAATTCTGGGGCCTTCTGATTGACGGTTTTATCGAGCCCCTTTTTGGGATGAACTATAATTTCCCCTATTACAAAGATCTTTTTGAACAGTATGGATTCTGCATCTACTTTGAGCAGCTTTGTTTTTCAAGGCCTATTTTCGCTGAAGTTTCGCGGGTTTTTACGCTGATGCACACCAAACATAAAAGGAACCCGGCTATTTCTGCCATTCCCATGACGAAAAACCGGCTGGGAAAATTCGCAAAGGATTTCACGGAAATTTATAACAAAGCCTGGGCTTCGCACGGAGAGGGCAAACAGATGGAAGAAGCAAAGACCCTGAAAATGTTCAGGATGATGAAACCCATTATTAATGAGCATATCTCATGGTTTGTCTATGAAAATGATAAGCCTGTTGCCATGTGGATGAATATCCCGGACCTCAACCAGTGGTTTAAATACCTGAACGGAAAATTCGGACTGTGGGAAAAACTTAAGCTTCTCTGGTTTAAAAGATTTAAGAAGAACGAAAAAATGGTTGGTCTTGTTTTTGGTGTTGTTCCGGAGTGGCAGAAAAAAGGCCTTGAAGGATACATGATCTGGGAAGGGACGCAGCACTTGAGAAAACATACTGATTTTAAGGTAACAGAACTGCAGTGGATCGGTGACTTCAACCCTAAAATGATTAAGATTGCCGAAAGCCTGGATACTACCGTAACCCGTAAACTGGCCACTTACCGGTATTTATTTGACCGCAATAAAGAATTTAAAAGACACCCCGAATTATAAATATTAAAAAAACACAACATTTATGGACTCAATGATTATTTTGCTTATCCTTTTTCTCTTTATCATCTTTTCAATTCCTGCACTTATTTTCCTGATCGCTTACCTCGCGGCCAGAAGCAGGAAGAAGAAACAGAAGGTATTGCTGGAAACCATCGGCACTCCTGAATATTATGCTTTTGTACGCTACAATTTGGGAACTGCACAGAATGAATTTTTCAAGCTTAAGGCTTTCCAGGGCAGCGGAATTATTTATGTTGAAGGCCGGAATATCCATTTTACAGACACGCTGCACCGGAACCCGCATGTATTCGCTCTGGATGAATGCTCCATCAAATGGGAAGACGTGAATATCGTGAATGGCCTTCTGAAATGGTTTTCAGTAGCGGATCAGAATAAAAAATATTATTTCAATATTGAGAGCGGTATGTTTATCTTCAATACCGATTCTTCAAAACCCACCACAAAAAGTGTTTTCGACAGGCTGGTTGCCTATCAGAATGAAATGCCGGTATCTCATCAGATTTAAAATTTCGGCGGGGCCTTTGGCTCCGCCGAAATTCATAAATACCATTTGAAACGCAAAAAGCCCTGCTGTAAAACAAGGCTTTTAAAATCAAATATCACTTTACTTTATCAGAACAGCGCTCCGGCTACCTTTTTAATGTTATCACTTTTACCCATTGAGTAGAAATGTAGAACAGGAACGCCAAAATCCAGCAGCTCCCTGCACTGGCTGATAGCCCACTCGACCCCGATCTGCTTTACGGCCTCATTGTTCTTCGCTTTTTCCACTTCGTTAATTAATTCTTCCGGCAAATCAATCTTAAAGATCTGCGGTAAAATCTTCAAATGCTTCTTGGTGGCAATCGGTTTAATCCCCGGAATAATAGGAACAGAAATTCCCATAGCCCGTGCTTTCTGTACAAATTCAATGAACTTTTTATTGTCAAAAAACATCTGCGTTACGATATAATCGGCACCCGCATCCACTTTTTGTTTGAGCCATTTCAGGTCATAGTTCATGGATGGGGCTTCCATGTGTTTTTCGGGATAACCCGCTACCCCGACACAGAATTTATTATGCTCGTCACATTCCTGTTCTTCGTTATGCAGGTACTTCCCTCTTCCCAAATCATTAATCTGGTGCACCAGATCCATAGCGCTTGCATGCCCGCCCTGGGTGGGTTCAAAATACTGGTGACCCTTCATGGCATCACCGCGTAAAGCCATGATATTGTCTATTCCGAGGTACATACAGTCCACCAGAAGATATTCAGTTTCTTCTTTGGTAAAACCTCCGCACAGCAAATGGGGAACGGTATCCACACTGTATTTATGCTGAATGGCCGCACAGATCCCTAAAGTTCCCGGACGCATTCTTGTGATCCTGCGTTCCATTAACCCATTCCCTTTATCAATATAAATATACTCCTCTCTGGAAGTCGTGACATCAATGAACGGCGGCTTGAATTCCATCAGCGGATCGATATTCCTGTACAGGTCTTCAATCCCGATTCCTTTTTGTGGCGGCACCACCTCAAGAGAGAATAATGTTTTTCCGTTTGCTTTTTTTATATGGTCTGTGATTTTCATTTTTATTTAGTTACTTAAAATTCCATCAGTTTTTGTAAATCCAACCGGTCAGTAGATTTTCTCCACGATTGTGATCATCATTAAATGCAAAACTGATTTTGAAACGATACTTTCTGTTATTAAATTTTTCAAAGAAATGTTCGCTCCATATTACCTCAAAATAAGATTTGAGATTAACTTGGTATGTATGTGTTTTATTGGGTTTAATTCTTTTTAACCTGTGCCGATTGGTAAAACAGTTAACATCGTTTTCTGTTCTTTTTACTTTTTCAAACAATTGTGTCTCGTCATTAAAAACTTCAAAATCAACCATTCTCATGTTACAAAAATGAATTTCTTTTGGAACTTTAAAAGATTCATCTCCTGTATTTTTAACGGTCAGTTCAAATTTTCCTGTAGTTTTTAAATCATCTGTTTTTGGAGCAATTACATATTGACAGCAGTTTTTCTGTCCGGAAACAAAACAGCTTATAAACACGAAAAATAAAATCAGTTTTTTCATTGATTATGTTAATCCGCTAAATTAGGGGACAGCCATTTTCTGGCTTCCTGTAAAGAAATCCCCTTTCTTCTGGAATAATCTTCCAGCTGATCTTCGGCAATTTTTCCCAATCCGAAATACTTGGCGTGCGGGCTTCCGAAATAATATCCGGAAACAGAAGCGGTCGGAAACATCGCGAGGCTTTCCGTTAAATACACGCCGATGTTTTCTTCTACTTTTAAAAGATCCCAGATCGCATGTTTTTCCAGATGGTCCGGACAGGCGGGATAGCCGGGTGCAGGGCGGATCCCTTTGTATTTCTCGGCAATCAACTCTTCATTGCTCAGGGTTTCCTGATTGGCGTAGCCCCAGTATTCGGTCCTGACTTTTTTATGCAGAAATTCAGCATATGCTTCTGCAAAACGGTCGGCTAAGGCTTTTACCATAATAGCATTGTAATCGTCATGGGCCTTTTCATATTCATTAGACAACTCATCCGTCCCGAAGCCTGTGGTTACGCAGAATGCCCCCATATAATCAGTCTTACCGGAGCTTTGAGGGGCAATAAAATCACTTAATGCCAGATAATCTTTTCCTTTTGACCTCTGGGCCTGCTGCCTTAAGGTTAAGAATTTAGCCTGTTCATGATGGTGCTCATCGTAAATTATAATATCATCCGTCTCAGTGGAATTCGCTTTAAAAATCCCGAAAATGGCTTTTGCGGTAAGTAATTTTTCGTCAAGGATCCTTTTTAAAATCACCTGTGCATCTTTGAACAGTTCCCTGGCCTGTGCCCCGACCACCTCATCTTCTAAAATATTCGGGTATTTTCCGTGGAGGTCCCAGCTCCTGAAAAACGGAGACCAGTCTACAAACGGCAATAATTCATTTAAATCCTGGTTTTCAAAAACCTGTATCCCCAATTGGTTGGGGACGAAAATTTCTTCATTCTGCCAGTCAATTTTAAAACGGTTGTTCCTGGCTTCCTGAAGGGTAACATAATCTTTATCAATCTGTCGGTTCAGGAATTTTTCCCTGAAATCCGAATAGTCATTTTTCAGATCCGAAACATATTCTTTATTCCGGTCGCCCAACAGGGAACTTACTACGTTCACTGCCCTGGAAGCATCATTTACATGGACTACGGCATTTTTATATTTCAGATCGATTTTTACTGCGGTATGGGCTTTTGACGTGGTTGCCCCGCCGATGAGTAAAGGAAAATTCAAGTTTTGCCGCTCCAGTTCTGAAGCAATGTACACCATTTCATCTAAGCTCGGGGTGATTAATCCACTTAACCCGATGACATCAACGTTATGATCAATGGCGGCCTGGATAATCTTTTCAGCAGGAACCATTACGCCTAAATCTACAATTTCATAATTGTTACACCCCAAAACGACACTTACAATATTTTTACCGATATCGTGAACGTCTCCTTTTACGGTAGCCATTAATATTTTCCCGTTAGCCTTTTGCGTCTGGTCTTTTTCCGCTTCAATAAAAGGCTGTAGATAGGCTACCGCTTTTTTCATGACACGTGCAGATTTTACCACCTGCGGAAGAAACATTTTCCCGCTTCCGAATAAATCCCCGACTACGCCCATCCCGGTCATCAGATTGATCTCAATAACATGTAACGGTTTTGCGGCCTGCTGTCTTGCTTCCTCCACATCTTCCTCGATAAAACGGTCGATTCCTTTTACCAGAGAATGGGTAATTCTTTCCTGCAAAGGGTAAGAACGCCATTCCAGTTCCTCAACCTTTTCTTTTTTTACCGATTTATTTCTTTCAGAATAATCCAGCAGCCGTTCTGTGGCATCTTCTCGTTTATCAAGAATTACATCTTCAACAAGTTCTAAAAGTTCTTTGTTAATCTGATCATACACCTCAAGCATGGCAGGGTTTACAATACCGATGTTCATTCCTGCCTGTATCGCATGATAAAGAAAAACCGAATGCATGGCTTCTCTTACGGTATCATTTCCGCGGAAAGAGAAAGATACGTTGGAAACGCCTCCGCTCACCGAAGCATAAGGAAGATTCTGTCTTACCCATCGTGTCGCTTCAATGAAATCAACGGCATTCCTGCGGTGTTCATCCATTCCGGTAGCCACAGGGAAGATATTTAAATCAAAAATAATATCCTCAGCAGGAAATTTCACTTCATTGACCAGAATATCATAAGAACGTTTTGTGATTTCCAGCCTCCTCTCGTAGTTGTCCGCCTGCCCCACTTCATCAAAAGCCATCACAATCACGGCTGCTCCGTATCTTTTTATTGCCCTGGCGTGTTTTACGAATTCTTCTTTTCCTTCTTTTAAACTGATGGAGTTCACCACACATTTTCCCTGAACTACCTGAAGGCCGGCTTCAAGAATCTCCCACTTGGAAGAATCAACCATAATCGGGATTTTGGAAATATCCGGTTCGGAGCCGATAAGGTTAAGAAATTTAATCATGGAAGCTTTTCCGTCGATCAGGCCGTCATCAAAATTAACGTCAAGAATCTGGGCACCCCCTTCTACCTGGTCTCTTGCAATATCTAAAGCTTCAGAAAACTTCTCTTCTTTTATTAATCTTAAAAATTTCTTGGACCCGGCAACGTTGGTTCTTTCCCCAACGTTGATAAAATTGCTTTCCGGTGTTATAATCAAAGGCTCAAGCCCTGATAATCTTAAATATTTCATCAATTTATTCTTCTAAAATATAATATGCGTTATTCGCATTCTGCTTCAGTAAATGCACATGCTTGCCTAAAGCGGTAACAATGGGAAACCGTTTGTAGCCCAACTGATGTTCTCTAGCAAATGTTTCGATTTCCTCTGTGATTTCATTATAATATGAATAGCTGTAATTCGGGAACAGGTGATGGGCTACGTGGAAGTTAAAATTTCCCAGCACATTTCTTACAAACCAGTTGTTTTCTTTAAGGTCATTGGTTACTTCCAGCTGATGGCGCAGCCAGCTGAACGGAAGCCCGTTTTTTTCATCCAGCTTCGGAAAAGCATTGTCGGGAAGCGGATGCAGGGGTAATAATACAAACAGCGCGAAGATACTCGCTGCAATTACCTGCAGGAACCACGCACCGAAAGCCAGCCCGAAAGAAACCTTAAAAAACAGGATCGGTACGGCAATCTGGTAAAAGAAATAAAATAATTTATAGCTGATCATTTTTACTTTTTCAATGGCGGGAATTTTTCCCTGTGTTTTCAGGATGACTCTTTCTTTATCAAAAAAATCCCGGAAATCCCGGATAAACATCCAGTTGAACAGATATAAAGGATAGACCAGAAAGAAAAAATAATGCTGGTATTTCTGGATGCCTTTGGCTTTGATCCACGGAATAATCAGGAGAAGCCCGCTCTGCTCAATATCCGTATCCCAACCGTCTACGTTGGGATAGGCGTGATGGCTTGCGATATGCCTTTTCTTCCAGATGTAGGAATTGGCCCCTACGAAATCAAAAATCTGTAACACCAGTCCGTTCAGTTTCTTGTTTTTATAAATATTATTGTGGGCAGCTTCATGGATCAGATTCAGATAAATCAAAACCAGTGAAATTCCCATCAGTACAAAAGCCGAGATATAAACCCACGGTTTATCAGCATTGAAAAGTGCAGACACATACAATCCGAAATAGACCAAAGGCAAAATGACAGCTTTGATCTGAATATAAATATCCCTGTTTTCAGGAATTGCCTCTACTCTCTTGTTCACTCTTTTTCTCAGTTCATTAAACAGTTTTGCATCCTCAGAATTTTTTAGATAAATCGGTTTTTCCATATGATAAATTTTTGGTGAAATAAAGATGAATCGATACGGTCTTCTTTACTTCATCCAACAAAAATCATACAAAGTCCTTTATTTTTCTGGGCTTATACTTCTGTACGGTTTCTGCTATGGCACGGATATGATCCGGTGTGGTACCGCAGCATCCGCCGACGATATTGATCAGCCCTTTCTCCACATATTCCCTGATCTGATCTGCCATAAACTCCGGCGACTCGTCATACTGCCCGAAGGCATTCGGTAAGCCTGCGTTAGGATAGGCCGAAACATAAAACTCTGAATTATGAGCTAAAGTTTCAAGATACGGGGTCAGCTGATTGGCTCCCAGTGCACAGTTGAACCCTACGCTTAATAAATTCAGATGTGATACGGAAATTAAAAACGCTTCTGCCGTCTGCCCGCTCAGCGTTCTTCCTGAAGCATCGGTAATAGTTCCGGAAACCATAATCGGAATTTCGCTTCCTCTTTCTTCCTGAATTTCATCGATGGCAAATAGGGCTGCTTTTGCATTCAGGGTATCGAAAATGGTTTCTACAAGCAGAATATCGGAGCCGCCGTCTAACAAAGCTTCGCACTGCTGCTTGTAAGCTGCTCTCAGTTCTTCGAAAGTGATGGCCCGGTAACCAGGGTCATTAACATCCGGGCTCAGGCTTGCGGTTCTATTGGTCGGGCCTATGGCACCGGCTACAAACCTCGGCTTATCCGGATTTTTTGAGGTGTATTCTTCACAGGCCCGGCGTGCAATTTTTGCTGATTCGTAATTGAGTTCATACACCAGCTCTTCCATATGGTAATCTGCCATGGCAATGGTGGTTCCGGAAAATGTATTGGTTTCGATGATATCAGCACCGGCCTCAAGGTATTTCTGGTGTACTTCATAGATGGCGTGGGGCTGTGTTAAAGACAGCAGATCATTGTTTCCTTTTACCGGATGTTCCCAGTTTATGAAACGTTCGCCACGGTAATCTTCTTCTTCAAATTTATAGCGCTGCAGCATCGTCCCCATGGCTCCGTCAAGAATTAAGATCCTTTCGGACAATGCTTTGTATAATTGTTCTGAATTTTTCATTTTACTTTATTATGATCTGTTTTAAACAGGAAATGAATTTAATTTCTAAAAATTATTTTATCATCAGTACATTGAAAACAAATCTTCAACATAGCCCTGATGGAAGCGGCATCCTTTTTTGCGAGGCGAAACCGAACAAAAAAGATACAGCGGACAGCGGGTGAGATTTTTGTTTCTGAAACCGTATCCTGTTGCTCCTGAATCTTTCGATGCTGCTTATGTCCGTATTATTCCAATGCCTGCTTCAAATCTGCGATGATATCTTCCACATTTTCGAGGCCGACGGAACAGCGCACCAGACCCGCCGTAATTCCTACTTCATTCCTTTCTTCATCAGTCAGTTTGGAGTGGGTGGTTGAAGCCGGATGTGTCACAATAGTCCTGGTATCGCCCAGGTTTGCAGATAATGAGCACATTTTTATTTTATTCAAAAAGTTCCTTCCGCCTTCAATGCCTCCTTTTATTTCAAAGGCCACGATATTTCCGCCCATTTTCATCTGTTTTCTGGCAATTTCATAACCCGGATGAGAGGGTAAAAACGGGTATTTCACCAATTCAACATTCGGCTGGTGCTCTAAAAACGCAGCTACTTTCAGTGCATTTTCACAATGCCTTTCTACACGCACGGCTAATGTTTCCAGACTTTTGGATAACACCCAGGCATTGAACGGAGACATAGCAGGTCCTGTATTTCTTGCGAAAAGGTAAATTTCCCTGATCAGGTCTTCTCTGCCGACAGCCACACCGCCTAACACACGCCCCTGTCCGTCAATAAGTTTTGTGGCGGAATGCACCACGATGTCTGCACCGTATTTAACAGGCTGCTGCAGGTAAGGGGTTGCAAAACAATTGTCTACAATAAATATCAGATTGTACTTTTTAGCGATCTGCCCGAAAAACTCCAGATCCAATACCTCAATGGCAGGATTGGTTGGGGTTTCCAGGTACAGGATTTTTGTGTTCGGCTGAATGTATTTTTCTATATTTTCTGCATCTTCAGCTTTGAAATAACTGGTCTGAATATTCCATTTCGGGAAATATTTGGTAAACAGCGTGTGCGTAGAACCAAAAACCGACTGACAGCTCACGATATGGTCGCCTGCATTCAGCAAAGTGGCAAACGTTGAATAAATGGCTGCCATTCCCGTTGCAAAAGCATAGCCTGCTTCTGCGCCTTCCATTTTTGTGATCTTATCCGTGAATTCCGTTACGTTCGGGTTTGAAAACCGGCTGTACAGGTTTTTAGGTTTTTCTTCGGCAAAGCTGGCGCGCATATCTTCGGCATCTTCAAAAACAAAGCTTGAGGTTAAAAACAGCGGTGTTGAATGCTCGTCAAACTGGGTTCTTTCAGTCTGTGTCCGTATCGCGAGGGTTTCAAAATTTTCCATAAAAATTAGATTTAATATAAGAATGTATCCGTTTATCAGTTTACCAATTCATGGTATCACTTTTAGATTACAATGTTATATTGTTACATCAACATATTTATTTTGTTTCACTGAGTCTTAAAATATCGCCGAAAACTCCTCTGGCGGTTACCTGGGCACCGGCACCGGCTCCCATGATAACAATCGGATGTTCTCCGTAACTTTCGGTGTAAATCTCGAAGATTGAATCTGAGCCTTTCAGCTGTCCTAATGCTGAGCCTGCAGGAACAGAAATCAGCTGTACATCCAGTTCGCCTTTGTCCTGCTGCAGGTCTCCGTGGAGGTCACCGACATATCTCAAAACATGGCCCGGCTCCTGGTTTTCTTTTATTTTCTGGTATTCTTCATCCAATTCTTCAAGCCTTGTAAGAAATTCCGGTTTGGAAACGGAAAGTAAATGCTCCGGCACCAGATTCTGGATCTTGATATCATTAAATTCATTGATAAGGTCTAATTCTCTTGCCAGGATTAACAGTTTCCGGGCAACATCATTTCCTGACAGGTCTTCTCTCGGGTCCGGCTCGGTATATCCTTTTTCCAGTGCTTCATTAATGATGACTGAAAATTTATCGTCCCTCAAAGAAAAATTATTGAAAACATAACTTAAAGTCCCTGAAAATACCCCTTTGATCCTCGTGATATTTTCCCCTGATAGATGTAAAAGCTTAATGGTATCAATCAGCGGGAGGCCTGCGCCCACATTGGTTTCATATAAATAGCGCCTGTTGTTTTTATTCAGGGTATATCTCAGTTTGCGGTATTCTTCAATGGGAAGCGTGTTAAAAATTTTATTGGAAGACACCAGGTCGAAACCGTTTTCGGCCAGTGCATGATAGTTTTTCACAAAGTCTGTACTCGCCGTATTATCTACCACGATCAGGTTTTCCAGCTGGTTCTCTCTTGAAAACCTGATCAGGGTCTCAACATGCGAAGGTGTTTCAGCAGTCAGCACCTCATCATTCCAGTTATTCCCGAATCCTTTTTTACTGAAGGCTATTTTCCTGGAGTTGGCCACTGCTACCACTTTAAGATCAATATTTTTACGTCTTTTAATTTCTTCCGAAGATTCCAGGACCTGCTTTATCAGTGTTTTTCCAACATTTCCGTGACCGATAATGGCCAGATGTACCGTTTTCGGTTTTTTATAAATTTCAGATTCGATGATGTTTTTTGCTTTTTCGCTCTGTGAAGAGGTTACCACGATATTTACCCTTTTTTCACTGGCAATCTGGTTGAGCAGCAAAGGGAACACATTATTCCTGGCGAGTTCCGACAGGACTTTATTAAAATCTTCGGCAACAAAGCCCAATACGGATACATTATTGATACTGTAGATCTGAGAAACTTTTCCGGATTTCCGTTCTGCCTCAAATTCATCAATCAGGCAGTTGACCGCTTTTTCAGAATCGCTTTCCTGTACAAGAATAGACAACCCGTTTTCGATTGCCTGCTGGGAAATTACCCCGACACTGATCCGCGCCAGGGTAAGCGCTTTGAAAATCCTTCCGTCAATCCCTATTTCCCCAAGGAAATCTTCTCCTTCAAACTTGATGATTGACCTGTTTTTTAAAAATTTTATTTCGTTGGCACTGTTCTTCATCTTTGCAAAATATTTTTAATGATCGTATTTAATTGTTCGTATTCCATCAGGAAGGCATCATGCCCGTGTATGGACTGTATTTCATGATAAAATACCCGGTTTTTATTCTTTTTCAGGTTATCGCAGCACATTCGGATTTCCGAAGCCGGAAAAAACAGATCGGTATCCACTCCAATCAGATGTATGTCTGCTTCTATGCTGGCCAGTCTGGTTTCAGACGTATTGATGTTCATCAGAAGGTGGTTCATCAGTTTATATGATTTCAGACTAAATCTTTCGTTTAATACATTTCCGTGATAAACCAGCCAGTCTTCAGATTCCAGACGCTGCTTTTCATTGTTGTAAGTATTTTTAAACCTGCTGTTTAAAGACTGCGGAGTCCTGTAACACAGCATGGCGTGGATCCTTGCTTTCTGTAAAGGCTCATCATTCTGGTTCAGTAAAAATTTCTGAACAAGGCATTGTGCATGAAGCCAGTCGTGGGTTTTATAATCACAGGCAACAGGAATAAAAACCTCAGCCAGTCCCGGATTTTTTGCCAGCATTTCCCATCCGATTCCGCCACCCAGAGAACCTCCGATTATGGCATGTAAGCGGTTAATGCCTACTATTTCCATTCCTTTTAAAAAGATATTGGCTATATCTGAAGGGGTAAAATCCTCATATTCATCCAATAAAAAACCATCATAGCCATTTCCGGGAATATTGAAGCACAGAACCGTGTACTTATTGGTATCAATGATCCGGTGTTCGCCGATAAGGTTTTTCCACCAGCCTTTTTCGCCCGCCACATCTGAATTTCCGGTTAACGCATGATTAACTAAAATAATGGGTGCTGAAAAGAGGGATTTTCCGAAAAGCTGATAGCTTAACGGAATATGGTATTCCTTTTGGGAATCGGTATGGTACGAAAAATGAATAAGGTTCAGTTCTGTTTTCAATTCTATTATACTTTTATGATAATACAATTGAAAATGCCATGAGAATGGCTGAAAGAAATTTCAGTAAGTTATCTGTCCAGAAATAAATCTGGTAGAACGTAGCACCTTCTTTGCTTGCACAAAGGGTTGCTAAGGTTTCACAGGGTCTAATCCCTCAACCTTTCTTGATAACATTTTCAATATGCTAATGAACGAATGGTGCAAAGATAGAACATATTTTTAAAATATTTATATAAATTTAATTTAATATAGCAAACCCTCATCAGTAAAGGATTTTAGGCGTTATATTACAAATAATTCAAATTTAGGAAGTTGGAATTTTTTATCAAAAAAACTTAACTTCGTATGGAAAACAGGTGAAATATGATTGTAGAAAAACAAAGATTACAAGACAGCAACTGGAAAAACTGGGGCCCCTATGTGAGTAACCGCCAATGGGGAAATGTACGGGAAGACTACAGTCCGAACGGCGATGCATGGAATTTCGCCAATCATAACAACGCAGAAAGCTATGCGTACCGCTGGGGTGAAGAGGGAATTGGAGGAATTTCCGATGCGAAGCAGCTTTTCTGTTTCGCCCTTTCTTTTTGGAACAAGAAAGATAAAATTGTAAAAGAGCGTTTCTTCGGGCTCAGCAATCCTCAGGGTAACCATGGGGAAGATATCAAGGAAATTTTTTACTACCTCGATAATACCCCGACCCACAGCTACATGAAGATGCTGTATAAATATCCCATCAATGAATTTCCCTATGACGATATCCGTGCTGAAAATGCAAGACGCAGCAAAAAGCAGCCTGAATATGAAATTTTTGATACCGGGATTTTTGACAATGATGAATATTTTGATATTTTTATTGAATATGCCAAAGCAGACTACCATGATTTCCTGGTACGGGTAACGGTATTCAACAGGAGTGATAAAGACGCGCCTATTGTGGTTGCACCTACCGTATGGTTCAGGAACAACTGGAAATGGGGCTATAATACGTATAAAGGACAGACGAATGCCTCTCATGAAGGATGTATCAACATTAACCATGACAGCATTCCTGTTAAGAAGTTTTATTCAAGGAACATTAATGCAGAAAGCGCTTTCTGCGACAATGAAACGAATAATCCGAAATTGCGCGGGACGCCTTATCCGGGCCATACTTATTTCAAAGACGGAATCAATGATTATATTATTTACGGGAGCAATACCGTTAATCCTGAGAAAAGAGGGACAAAAGCTTCATTTTTAATTGATGATACGGTTAAAGCCGGACAGTCAAAAACATTTGATTTCAGGCTGTCACCTGACGAATCAGACGATCCTTTTCAGGATTTCGACAAAATACTTCAGTCAAGAACTGATGAAGCGGATGAGTTCTACGCTGACCTTCAGAATGATGTAGAAAGCGAAGATGAAAAGAATGTACAGAGACAGGCATTTGCAGGGCTGCTTTGGAATAAACAGTTTTACCATTACAACGTGGGAAAATGGCTGAAAGGGGATCCAAACTATGAAGCACCGAGAGACTTTAATCACTATGTAAGAAATACGGAGTGGAACCACCTTCACAATAAAGATATCATTTCAATGCCCGATAAATGGGAATATCCGTGGTATGCAACATGGGACCTTGCTTTTCACTGTGTGCCGTTTGCCATCATTGATGCCGAATTCGCAAAAGGGCAGCTTCTGTTATTGACGAAAGAATGGTACATGCATCCCAACGGACAGCTTCCGGCTTATGAGTGGAACCTGAGTGACGTGAATCCGCCTGTTCATGCATGGTCATGTTTCAGGGTTTTTAAAATTGACGAAAAGCAGAATGGGAAACCTGACCTTTTATTCCTGGAAAAAGTTTTTCAGAAGCTGCTGCTGAATTTCACGTGGTGGGTTAACCGCAAGGATAAAAACGGGAAAAATATTTTCGGAGGAGGCTTTCTCGGCCTTGATAACATCGGGGCCTTTGACCGGAATATGATATTAAAAGACGGCCAGCATCTGGAACAGGCTGACGGAACCAGCTGGATGGCCATGTATGCACTGAATATGATGCGGATTGCCATGGAGCTTGCCCAATATCATCCGGTATATGAAGATATGGCCATTAAGTTTTTCGAGCACTACCTTTATATTGCCGAAGCCATGGAAAACCTGGGTGACGGCACAAAAGGGCTGTGGAATGAAGAAGATGGCTTTTTCTATGATGTGTTACAGCTCGGGGACGGCGACAGCGTTTCACTGAAGCTCAGAAGCATCGTAGGACTGATCCCGATGTTTGCGGTAGAAATTATTGACCATCACCTGCTTGATAAGATGCCCAATTTCGTAGAAAGAATGGACTGGGTACTTAAAAATAAACCTGAACTCACCAAACTGGTATCCCACTGGGAAGAGGAAGGCCAGGGAAGAAAACACCTGATGAGTATCCTGCGTAAAAACCGGCTTTCCAAAGTGCTGTCCAGAATGCTGGATGAGAAAGAATTCCTGAGTGACTACGGAATCCGCGCGATGTCTAAAGTGTATGAGGAAAATCCTTTTGTCTTCTCTGTTCACGGAACTGAGAATGTGGTTTATTACACTCCGGCAGAAAGTGACAGCCGGATGTTCGGAGGGAACAGCAACTGGAGAGGGCCGATCTGGTTCCCTATTAATTTCTTAATTGTGGAAAGCCTGCAGAGGTTCCATTTTTATTACGGGAACAGCCTTAAGGTTGAACTGCCTACAGGAAGCGGTGACCTTAAAAACCTTGATGAAGTGGCGCAGAATATCAGTAGCAGGCTGTGTTCTATTTTCCTGAAGGATGAAGTGGGACAGCGGCCTTTTAACGGAGGCAATGCAAAGTTCAACTATGATGAGAACTTTAAGGATTACATTACCTTTTTTGAATATTTCCACGGTGATAACGGCCGCGGCGTGGGTGCTTCCCACCAGACGGGCTGGACAGCGACTGTTGCAAAACTGATGAAGCCGAGACTATCGGTCTGATAACTTTTATAAATTTGTAAAGCCTCTTTATCAGAGGCTTTTTTCATTTACGTACCACGGAATATTTACTCACTCGATAGAAAAAAGCGGATCTATAGTTAAAATCTATATCCAAATTAACATAATATTATTATTTTAATATTTTAAGTGAAAATTCAATATGAAAATTTAATTTTCGTTGAAATTTTATTAATTTATTAACTATATTAGCGCAATTAATCTAATAAAAATTTATGAAACAAAAATTACTATCTCTCACTGCTGTGGCACTCACAGCAATGTTTGCCAACCAGTTTAACGCTCAGGAATACCAGCCAATGCTGGTTCAGAGCGGGTTTAATGCTGACGTTATCGCTAACGGAGTAGGCCCTGCATCATCTTCTACCAACAGTGATGTAGATGGGGTAAATTACGCATTTTTATCGCGTGATCTTCAATTATTAGCCGGGAATGCACCGCTTGCTTATGGACTTCCTATTAACGGAATTATTAATTCTGCGGTTTCGTCTACATCAGGATTATCCTATCAGATGGCTTCTTACAGCGCCAATAATTCACTGAGGCTTCTGGCTGCAGGAGACAACGGAACCCTTATGTTCACGGCACCTCTTTCCGTAAATACCCTCTATATGCTGGCTACCGGCGGAAGCGGATCCTGCACGGTAGATGTAGACGTGAATTTTACAGATAATACTTCACAGACCTTTACAGGGGTAAATATTTCAGACTGGTACGGTGGAAGCAGCTATGCCATACAGGGAATCGGAAGGATTAATACCACCACCAACACCCTGGAATCCGGAAACGGTACCAACCCGAGGTTGTATCAGATCCCTTTGACAATAGATCCGGCAAACATCCTGAAGATTGTTAAAAGTGCAACCGTAACCAAAACAGGAACCGGTGGAATCCCGAATATCTTCGCTTTTTCTGCTGATGCTTCCAATGCATGCGGTTCTGTGTCCAATATTACCTATACTTCCACCATGACCAGTGCAACCGTAAACTGGACAGCTCCTGCAAGCGCACCGTCTTCAGGATACCAGTATTATTACAGCACCTCGGCCACTCCTCCTACAGCATCTACCGTTCCTACGGGAAGCCTCCCGGCAGGAACAACTTCGGTTACGCTGAATAATCTGACAACAGGTCAAACTTATTATTTCTGGGTAAGAGCCAACTGCGGATCCGGACAGAGCTTCTGGAAAATGAAAGAAATAGCTACAGGACAACTTTCAGCAACCTATACGCTTGGTGATATCAATACAATGTACAATACAAATACAACCACTACATCTACAACCAACTGTGCAGGAGCCCTGAGCATCAATATCCCTGCAGGGTATAAAATAAAATCAACAGCTGTTTCCTATACGATGTCAACGGCTGGTAACGGCTGGATGTCTGAACAGAAAAGTCTCCTTGCCTGTACAACCAACAATACTACGGAGTCTGCAGTGTCATCCGGATCAGGATCAAACACAGGAACCTTTTCTTATAACAGAACAGGCCTTACTTTGGCGAATGACCTTACCGGGACTGTCAATTTTGAACTGAGAGCATGGAGAAGCTACGGAGGATCTGACTGCGGAGCAGATTACAACAAAGTAGACGGCTCAACTTTTAAAGTGACCGTAACCCTTCAGCCTTTGGTTCTGGCTACCAATGAAGTGAATGCAAAAGAAAAAGAAAGAATTGCTTACCCAAATCCGTTTGTAGATACTTTACATCTTGAGAAAGCGGAAAATGTGAAAAAAGCAGTAATCACAGATCTTTCAGGTGTTATTGTACAGACTTTTGAAAACCCATCTTCTGATTTATTCTTAGGAGGTGTAAAATCAGGAATGTATATCTTAACATTAACCATGAAAGACGGTTCTGTAAAAAGCATGAAGACGATTAAAAGATAATAAGCATACTAATTTATATTGAAAAATGCGGATCAAAATTAATTTTGATCCGCATTTTATTTTTATCTGAACTAAAGTTTAGGCCTGTACGATTTCCCCGTTCACATACACTTCATAGCTGATTTCCACATTCGGTTCTAACGTCTTGGAAACAGAACAGTATTTATCGAAAGACAGCTGTGCCGCTTTCTGTGCTTTTACAGGATCAACATTTCCTTCCAGCATAAATTTAACTGTAATTGATTTAAAAGGCCTGGCATCATCTACAGGAATTCTTTCCCCTTCCACTTCCGCCTTAAAACCGGTGATTTTCTGCCGCTGTTTTTTCAGGATCGAAACTAAGTCAATACCGCTGCATCCCGCTACCGCCATCAGGACACTTTCCATCGGTGACACTCCTTTGGCACCGGGCTGGGACGTATTATCCAAAAGAATTGAATTTCCCTGGGCATTGGTACATTCAAACAAATAATCGTCGTTAATTCTGTTAAGTGTTATTTTCATTATTGCTTATTGCTTATTGCTTATTGCTTATTGCTTATTGCTTATTCAAAATTATAAAATTCCTCTGGCTTTAATTTCCAGGTATTTATTGATCACATCAACACTTAGATTTTCCGGCAGTGTGTACACGGTATAGATCCCGTATTTACGGAGCTCCTGGATGATGAGTTTTTTCTCGAACTCAAATTTTTCTGCAATAATTTCATCATAGATTTCCTGCATGCTTTCAGGGTTTTTATGGATCAATTCCTGGAGTTCTGAATTTTTAAAGAAGACCACCACCAACAGGTGATTCTTTGCAATTCCGCGGAGGTATTTCAGCTGGCGGTTCAGTCCGTCCAGCGTTTCAAAATTGGTAAATAAGAGGATTAAACTCCGCTGATTCAGGGAATATTTTACATCCTGGTATAATCTGTTGAAATCACTTTCAAAAAAGTCGGTTTTAATATTATAAAGGGCTTCGGATACTTTTCTCAGCTGCCCGGATTTGTTTTCCGCCGCAATTTTATTTTCTGTTTTCTTAGAGAATGTCATCATTCCCGCACGGTCTCCTTTTTTAAGGATGATATGCGACAGTGCCATGGTTGCATTGATGGAATAATCCAGTAAACTCAATCCTTTAAAAGGCATTTTCATGGTTCTTCCGGTATCAATCAGCATAAAAATCCGCTGCGATTTTTCATCCTGAAACTGGTTCACCATTAAGCGGCTGGTCTTGGAAGTTGCTTTCCAGTTAATGGTTCTGATATCATCTCCGGGAACATAGTCTTTGATCTGCTCAAATTCCATTGTATGCCCCAGCTTTCTTATTTTTTTAATTCCGCCCAATAAAAACTCGCTTTGAAGTGCCATCAGTTCATATTTTCTCAGGTGAATAAACGACGGATACGACGGCAGGGCTGCATCTTTCTGGAATGTAAATCTTTTTGAGACGAAGGCTAAAGGCGATGAAATATACACATTCAGGTTCCCGAAATGATATTCCCCGCGCTCTTTCGGTTCCAGGATATACTGGAAAAAACTGTTCTTTCCTGATTCAATCTGTTTCTCAATTAAAAAGTCCCTTTTCTGAAACTGAAACGGAATTTCATCGATGATCTTAGCGGTGACCGTAAAACCGTAATTGTTTTTAATATCAATTTTCACCGGGTTTTCATCGCCGTTCGACAGCTTTTCGGGTAAAATCCGCTGGGCCAGGATCCCATCCTTCCGGTTGAACACAAAAAGGTAATCCACCATAACCGCCAGAAAACACAACAGCAAAAGGAGGTGCGCCGCGATCATCAGAAACGGAAAGAAAAATGCAAAAACATACAAAATCCCCACCCCGATGAGTGCGAAGAAAAAGCGTGTATTGATGTATAGGTTTTTCATTTTTTATAAGGGCTCAGGGTTTAGGAATCAGGGTTTAGATAAAACGAAATGCATTTTTCTAAACCCTATGCCCTAATACCTAATTTATCTCGGGATTTCTATTCCTTCTAAAATCTGTCTGATGATTTCGTCTGCAGTTAAGCCTTCCATTTCCCGCTCCGGCGATACGATTACGCGGTGTCTCAATACGGCATAACTTGCTTCTTTAATGTCTTCCGGTGTTACAAAATCCCTTCCTCTTAAGGCTGCAAATGCTTTTGAAGCGGTTAACAATGCCAGGCTCGCTCTCGGGGAAGCACCCAAATACAGGAACTGGTTTTCCCGGGTATTGACAATGATCTTAGCAATGTATTCGATCAACTGGGATTCAACAATAATTTCTTTTACCAGATGCTGGTAGTTTTTCAGCTGCTGTGCGGTAATTACTTTGTTAACGCCTTCTGTCTTATCTTCTTTTTTACTTTCGTGCTGGTTTCTGATAATGGCAATTTCATTTTCAAGAGTCGGATAGCCCACATTTATCTTGAATAGAAAACGGTCCAGCTGTGCTTCCGGAAGCCTGTAGGTTCCTTCATGCTCAATAGGGTTCTGTGTAGCTACTACCAGGAATGGCTCTTCCATGGTATACTGTGTCCCGTCCATTGTAATCTGCCGTTCTTCCATCACTTCAAACAATGCCGCCTGGGTTTTTGCCGGTGACCTGTTGATCTCATCAATCAAAATGAAATTGGAAAAAATGGGCCCTTGCTTAAATTCAAATTCTGAATTCTTTACATTGAAAATCGAAGTCCCCAGAATATCCGAAGGCATCAGATCCGGTGTAAACTGAATCCTGCTGAACCCTACATCTATGGTTTTGGCCAGCAGTTTTGCCGTAATGGTTTTGGCCACTCCCGGTACGCCTTCAATTAATACGTGGCCGTTTGACAAAAGCGCGGCCAGAAGATGCTCCACCATATTTTCCTGGCCTACGATTACTTTGGCGATTTCAGCTTTTACGTTATCCAGGCTTTTACGGAGCTCAATCATATCGATTCTCGACTCAAACTGCTGTTCTTTTTTGTCGAGATTAATGGAACTCAGATTTTCTGTATTTTGGTTTTCAAGATTTTCCATACTTTTATTTAATCTAACAATACTGCAGCTGATCAATTTGCGCATTAAAAAACTGTCAGATTGTTATTTTGATTTTTTAGGTTGTTACTTTTTAAATGATCTGATCAAGCAGCCGGTTCATTTTCGCCAGGTCTTCTTTCATGACGGAAGCATAAGGATCCAGTGCTTTTTTTATAAAATGGGTCGCTTCACTGATCATCTCCATCGGTTTCCCGGTTTTAAGCTGAAGCTTTTTTTCAAATTCTTCATCCAGTTTCTGGGTATCAATAAGGAGGTCCATTCTTACTTTATTCAGGAAATACTGGGCTTTCTTCGCCATCATATCATGGAAATCGCCTTCCTGTAAATATAAATTCCCGATGCTCTTTACAAAATCTACCGATGTATTTCTTAACGGCTCTGTCACCGGCACAATACGCTGTTTCCTTTTTGCATTAAAGAAAATAAACAAAACCAAACCGCCCAGGAATATCCACCATGCATATTTCAAAGCCGGATTTGAAAGGATAAACCTCAGGAAAAACTGTGAGTTTTTTGAACCGCCTTCTACAAACCATACGGTTTCCCTGTCACCAAGGTACGAAAAAACATCCTGCGCATATTGTACGCTTCCGCGCTTCAGCAGATAGTAATTGGTAATAAAAAGCGGCTCACAGTGAACGTAAATATTTCCTTTGCCAAACTTTACCCTGATAAAATTGGCCTGGTCCGTATTATTTTTTTCAACAGTTTTACCTAAGACTTCCACACCGGGTTTTATGAATGTGAAGCCTCTCCCCGAAGGAAACTTATCCAGCCTGATAAAGTCATTCTGATATTCGGTATCGGTAAGTTTCAATACATTTTCGTCTTCAAAAGAAATCTTTGAGTCGTAATACCCGATGCTGTCTGAAATGTCTTTCGGAATATCCGTAACAATCAGCATGGCATCCGAACCGCCGGAAACCTGATCCAGGACTTTGTTCCAGGACTGCTTATCAAGGTCATTTTCAATAACTAAAATATTATGCTGCTTCTTTTGATTCTGATTGTAGTAGTCGTAAGGCGTCTGGTCAATCTTCTTAACTTTATTTTTAAAAAGACCATTGATTTCGCCGGCAAAAACAAATAATCCGAAAGGCGACTTCTGATTGATATCAAAATTTTTCCTCCAGTCCGTACTCTCCGTTTTATTGACTTCAAACAACGCCAGAATAATCATCACAACGATGAAAATCACAGCATATATTTTGAAAGTTTTATTCATGATACAGTTTAATTACGGTTTAAAGGATTGGTACTGGCTTTTAAATTTCAGATAGCTTTGTTCATTGATGCTGAATTCACCGTACCAAACATATTCAAAGATGTAGGAAAGGTCATAAAATTCATTTTTCAGGTGAGGTGCTTTCAGTTCTGCCACATAATCTTTATTGGTTTTTTCAGGATTCCATGAAATCAGCTTTTTATCACTCAGCTTTTTTAAGACAAACAGAAACTGGTATCTTACTGCAGAACGGAAATCCCCGGATTTTTCAAACTGCAGGATGCTTTCAGGAAAATTGATTTCATGGATATTTTCATGGAGTTCTTCATCCCGGATCTCCACTTTCTTATTTCTCTTCCCGAACAGGAAGTTTCCGTCCTTCCCTATCAGGTATCTGATGATGAAATACAGAAGGAACCCTACCAGGAGAATCGCAAACAGGCGGATCAGCATTCCGGCAACATTACCTGATTTCCTGAATACCGTCTCACCGAAAATGGCTTCAATGATTTTATAAACCTTCTGCATCAGCTTTTCCCAAAATGACATCCTGGGTTTTACGGTAGTATAATCAAAATCTTTCCCTTTGTATCTTGAGGGTATATTTTCTTTAAATTTTTTAGGATACAGGCTGTTTTGTGTCACCGGATGTTCAGACAAAACAGAATCTGCACGGTACATGTTTCTGTAATGCCCTGTATTTACTGAATCCACATAAACCTCTTCCACCGGCACCGGTTCATCTTCTGACTGGGCAAAAGCATACCCGGCAGAGAAAAAAATCATTGATAAAATAAGAACCTTATTCATTAATCCCGATGGTTTCTATTTCTTCCAGTTCCATTTTCTGATGCAGGTCTGTCCTGTTGTCATAATACATCAGTCCTGAATTGATATACAGGACATTCATCAGGAACATCGAAAGCAATGAAGAAATTCCGTAAAGAAAAAATATCATGATGCCAAAGCCTCCCGTCAGAGGGTTTTGCTCGAATTCGCCATCCGGAGAAGCGGTGGTCAGTTTTGCCATGAACAGAATCATGGGAACAGCCGAAAGTACTCCGCTTACGATGTAAAAAAGAATGCCCATAACAATGGTTGAGCCCCAGTATTTCCAGTACGGAGACTTTTCTCTTCCGTTCGGATAGGAAAACTGTGCCCTTATTGCATAGCTTAAGCTTTCAAAAAAGCCTCTGTTTCCGTTAAAATAATCGTAACACAGGAAAGTAATAATGTTAAACAGTGTTGGGGCAACAAAAAGGATCAGCACAATTCCGATCAGGATAATGATCAGGAAGTAAGAAAACCCGAACAGGACTGTTGCAACCGGCATTACCAGGAAAGACAGCCCGAAATAAGCCTTGATTACTTTCTTCCGGTTGGTTTTAAAATCACTTAAGATATCGTCTGTTTTTATTTCTTTGGCTCCTTCTGCAATCCTTTTCATATAAAAAACAGGAAAAAGGAAATTAATGGTCATCAATGCTGTATACAGGATAAACAGCAGAATACCTGAAATAATAAACAGCCCGAGATTGTCTGTAAAATACTGCTCAAAATAATAGCTCTCGCCACTCATATTCGATCCGAAAAGCACACCGAAAAATTCCCTGAAGCCCAGTACAATGACCACGACCATCAGGATCAGCAATAAGCCGTTCAGAAGGATAAAATTTTTAAAATAGTTTTTCCCGTGTACTTTAAAAAATGCGAAACTGTCACTGATAAAAGTCCCGAAATCTCTCTTTTTATATAGCTGCATCATTGATCTGGTTATTAATTTTTTTGTTGACGATTGAAGGATACAGAAGGTAATAAAATCCTATTACCGCTAAAGACCCGAAGATAATAATCAGGTTTAAAAACAGCGGCATTTCCAGCGCGTGCCTTGTTACATATCCTTCGATAATCCCGGCACAGACCGTAAACGGAATGGTGCTTAAAAATATTTTAAATGAATCCCTGAACCCGTTTTTAAATGAATTGAATCTTGAAAATGTTTTGGGAAACAAAATAGAAGCCCCTAAAATCAGTCCGCACATGGCTTCCACCACCATTGAAAAGATCTCAAAAACACCGTGAAGCCAGATGCCTCTTGCGCTGTCCTTTAAAGCTCCGTAATCATAGAAAAAATACTGAAAGGCTCCCAGCATGACACTGTTGGACAAAAGTGCCCACAGCGTTCCCACGCCTCCGAAGATTCCGTAAATATAAAGCTTGGCACCTACCCCGATATTGTTAAAGATAATTCCGATGGTGCTTCCCCAGGTGGAACCGCTCTGGTAAATCCCGACTGCATTTCCGGATTTGATATTTTCTATGGTCTGGTTGACATATCCTTCGCCTAAAATAATATTGGCAAAATCTTTATCGTATATGGCAGAAAGCACCCCGATGAGTGTAAACAAAACAAAAAAGAGAAAAGAATAACCTAAATACCTTCTGTACTGATACACCAGCAAAGGTACTTCGGTACTGAAAAAATACAGGACCCTGTTCTGCTCTACCCGTTTTGTCTTATAGATTTTCTGGAAGATCTGCGAGGACAGATGGTTCAGGTAAACGGTTGTATTGCTTTTCGGGTAATAGGTCTGTGCGAATGAAAGATCATTGACAAGGTTGATATACAGCGACGAAAGGTCATCCGGATTTTTTTTGATTTTCCCCTGGATAACCTGCTCGATTCCCAACCATTTTTCTTTATTTTGTTTAATAAAATAAACTTCTCTCATATTGTAAGGCTAAAATAATAAAAATTATGTCTCAAATCGCGATTAATACCTCACAAAATGTAAATATTAATTTCAATACAGCCAGTGTGGGAGACCGGATGATTGCATTCATCATTGATCTTCTGATTAAGGTGGCCTACGGGATTGCGGTTTTTTATATTTTTTTCAATCTGCTGGATCTCGGGTATTTATTAAGCGGGCTGGATCAGTGGTCTGTAATGGCTGTTTATATCATTCTTCTTTTCCCTACGGTTATTTATCCTGTTGTGCTTGAAAGCCTGATGGAAGGGCAGACACCGGGCAAGAAAGCAATGAAAATCCGTGTCGTAAAGATAGACGGTTACCAGGCCGGCCTTGGAGATTATATGATCCGTTGGGTATTCAGGATTATTGACACTTCTTTTGCCGGGGTTATAGGCCTAATTGCGATGGTGGTCTCAAAGAATAACCAGCGCCTGGGAGACATGGCCGCCGGAACAGCTGTGATTTCCTTAAAAAACAACATCAATATTTCGCATACGATTTTAGAAAACATCCACGAAAGTTACATTCCTACCTTCCCTCAGGTTATTGCTTTAAGCGACAATGATATGAGAATTATTAAGGATAATTATTTGAAGGCACTGAAAGTGGATGACCGGCAGATCATCACTAAGCTTTCGGATAAGATCAAAAGTATTCTAAAGGTAGATATTGATGCAAAGATGACGGAAAGACAGTTCATCGGGATCATCATCAAAGATTACAATTATTACACGGGCAGGGATAACTAATCTGATGTTATTTAAATATCATATTTCATCATTTCACAACAACAGTACATTTTATATTTCAAACAGATAACTAAGCCATAACTTCCTGATCTACTTCAGTACCGCAGCGGTGTGGTTTTTGTATTTTAATTATGTAAATATTAGCGTATGAAATTTGAAAATAATAAATCAGGAAACGGCGGCGTCATTACATTAAGTAATGAAATAAAAGAAGTGGGCAGGCTTACCTATACGGTTTTTCCGGAAGACAACAGGCTGGTTATTTCTTTTGTTCTTGTCCATCGTGAGTTTGAAGGCCGGGGAATGGGAAAATTTCTTGTAGAAGAAGCCATTAAGTTTTCAAGAGAGAATAATTATAAAGTGTATCCGCACTGTTCTTATGCAAGAGCCGTAATGCGCAGGATGAATGATGTAGAAGATGTTTTTCTGAATAATTAATTAGTATTATTAATCTATACATGAGAAAGACCGTTATTGACGGTCTTTTTAATTTTTTGTAACTTTATTTAGGTACAACCGGTCCTCCCGGGCACTGTATCCCATTGCAGTTAACAAACCCGCACGGTGGAAGTTTCGGATCGCAGCATGAAATAACGCACTGAGGATTTTTATCTCCTGCATACATACTTTTAAGCTCATTTTTAGACAGGGTTTTAAATCCTTTCATTTCTGATTTTTTCATTTTAATTAATTTTTGGTGTTAATAAAATTTTAGCTTTATTATCGTAAATATAATAATTTTTACTTTTAAATAATATGACTTCCAAAAAATAATTTATAAAATGATATTGATCTTGTTAAAATTTTAAAACTTCGTTCACTAATATATTTTCGATATCATCGGGATAATCTACCTTAAAATAGAGATCAGAATTTACCCAGTTTTCAATTTCTTTTGTATCCAAAATTTTAGAATTAGGAATTCCCATTTTATCCAGTGCACAGGCATTGCATTCCTGTTCATATTGATTGTGGATCGGGATAACAAATAATTTTTTATCCATGAAAAGCGCTTCGGCAGGGGTTTCAAAACCGGCATTGCACAGAATACCTTCACAGCTTTCAAAATATTTCAGGTAATGAATCTCATCAACGGGGAAGATTTCAACATTACTTTCTTTATACTGAAGTTTACTGTACCTGGAAAAAATTTTCCATTCTACAGGAATCTGCTTTACAATTTTAATGATATTCTCATCTGAGAAACTAGGTAAATACACAAGATAGAAACCTTTTTTTTCAGGCTGCAAATCTCTTATTTTCTTTCTGATGACGGGTTTTTTAATCTGTGGATGATAATTTTCAAAATGAAAACCTATCCTTCTTGTACTTGGTACGTAATATTTTAAAATCAATTCACCGAAAGGATCTTTCTTATCAGGCTTCGGGGTTTCTTTAAACAGCATTGAAGCCTGATGGCTCAGTTCAATCATCGGGTTTTTATTGAGTCTACACGCCCAACCCGTTAATGGTTCATAATCATTGATGATCAAATCATAATCCGAAAGCCTGATCTGCCTGATAATCTTAACAGCTTCCAGAAAACGGTTGCCTGTAAGTGTTTTTCTGTAGGACAGGCCTCCTGTTTTATTATAGAGCAGTGAAACCCCTTTGTGCTGGAAATTAACATCAAAATCTGCTTTTAACTGAGACTGATGCCCACTGATCAGTGTATCTACTGAAGCATATTTTTTCAGAAGAGGAACAATCTCCTGTGCGCGGGCTACATGGCCGTTGCCTGTTCCCTGAAATGCGTATAAAATTTTCATACTGTGAAATTGGTTACCATTTTTAAAAGCTCGATACTGTCTACGTCCTGAATTTCCTCCGCCTCTTCATCTTTCAGCAGATGCTTATGGTCTTCGTAGTAAAAAATTTCCCATTTTTTATCATGATATTCCAGGGCAGAAAGGTTTTCAATCCAGTCCCCGGAATTCAGATAGGTACAGGAACCCTTTTTATTGATCACCTCACGGATCTGGGGCTGATGGATATGGCCGCAGACTACATAATCGTAGTGATTGTCAATGGCCAGTTCTGAAGCCGTCAGTTCGAAATCCCCGATATATTTTACTGCTTTTTTTACATTATTTTTGATCTTTTTTGAAAATGAATATTTTTCCTTTCCCATTTTATCCAAAAACCAATTGACCATGTTGTTGATCACAATCAGGAGATCATATCCTTTACCGCCCAGTTTTGCAATCCATTTGGAATGCTGAACTGAAGCGTCAAAGACGTCTCCATGGAAGATCCATGTTTTTTTATCGTTTATATTGAGGCAGATTTTATTGCAGACTTTGAGTTTACCCAATTGGAAATCGGTAAACTTACGGAACATCTCGTCGTGATTTCCGGTGATGTAGTATACATCTGTATTTTTGGTAGCCAGTGAAAGGATCTTTTTAATTACTTTCAGATGGGGCTTAGGGAAGTAAGACTTTTTGAATTGCCAGATATCAATAATATCACCGTTCAAAACCAACGTTTCGGGCTGTATAGAATTAAGATACCGCAGTAATTCTTTAGCCTTACATCCATAAGTTCCTAAATGGACATCCGAGATAACAACTAATTCAACGTTTCTTTTCATAGTTTTATGCAAAGAAACTAATTGAAAATTAACTGTATATGAATGCCATATTATTTTTATAAAGCGTTCATCAGTTCTTCACTGATTTCCATGTTGTGGTATACATTCTGTACGTCATCATCTTCTTCAAAGCGGTCAAGCATTTTCATATTGGCTTTAAACTGCTCTTCGTTCACCTCTTTTGTATTGTTCGGGATTCTCTGCAGCTCCGCGCTTTTTGCTTCAATTCCCAATTCATCCAGTTTATGGGAAAGAGAACCGAAATCTTCAAAAGCAGTTGTAATCATTACTTCTTCTTCATCTTTTTCCACGTCTTCTGCTCCGCCGTCGATCATTTCCATTTCGAAGTCTTCCCAATCCATTTTAATCTGGGCTAAATCGATGGTAAAAATCCCTTTTCTATCGAAGATAAACGCCAGTTCGCCATTCTTCCCCAGGTTACCGTCAAACTTATTGAAAATAGCCCTTACATTGGCTACCGTTCTTGTGGTGTTGTTTGTTGTGCATTCAATGAAAAATGCAACTCCTCCCTGCCCGTATCCTTCATACGTAATCTCTTCATAGTTTTCTGCATCGGCACCACTTGCTTTCTTGATGGCCCTTTCTACATTATCCTTTGGCATATTCGCTCCTTTTGCATTCTGGATACATCTCCTTAATGCAGGATTTGCTTCTACATCCGGACCACCCGCTTTTACGGCCAATGCAATATCTTTACCTATTTTAGAAAAAGTTTTGGCCATCTTATCCCATCTGGCCATTTTAGATGCTTTTCTATATTCAAATGCTCTTCCCATTTTAAATTTTTAATTTTCAACAAAATTAATTAAAAGTCAACGAAAAAAAAATACCCTCAGAAAACTGAGGGTATTATTATTTAGAAAAATTTAATTATTTTCTTTTTTTAGCGGCAGCTTTTTTCTTAGCTGGAGCTTTTTTAACTTTTACTGGAGCCGGATCTTCGTAATCTCTTTTCTTAAGAGCTTCCCACTGAGCCGCATCTTCAATAGCAGTTACCACTACTTTTCTGTCAACTTGTCTTTCAGCATCAGTTGCTTTTTCAGGAACTGTAGCTTTAGCTTCACCAACACCGATAGATTTAAGTGCATTTGCATCAACTCCTCTTGCATCTAACGCAGCAACTACAGCAGCAGCTCTTTGTCTAGATAACTTAAGGTTATAAGCTTCAGCTCCTTTAGCATCAGTTCTACCTTCTAACAGATAGTTACCTCCGTCTTTCTTGATCAGGTCAGCAGCTCTGTCTAATGCTGTAGTAGATTCAGCTTTGATAGTCGCTTTGTTGAAATCAAAGAATACACTTCCGAAGTTTTGCTCTAATTCAATAGCAGTTTGCTTCTTAGGCTTAGGACATCCGTTGTATTCAGGAAGACCTGGAACTGTAGGACAAGCATCATCTTTATCTAAGATACCGTCACCGTCTGTATCTGGCCAAGGACAACCGTTGTTTTCAGCAGGACCTGCAACAGTAGGACAAGCATCATCTTTATCGATTACACCGTCACCGTCAGTATCCGGCCAAGGACATCCGTTGTTTTCAACCGGACCAGCAACATCTGGACATTGGTCATCTTTATCTGGAACTCCGTCACCGTCTGTATCAGGACATCCCTGGAATTCTGGTAAACCTGGAGTATCAGGACATAAATCATCTTTATCTAGGATACCATCCTTATCTCTGTCTCTGTTCCCGAATCTGAAGTTAAGGGAAGCAGAAGCCTGCCAGAAATTAGCAACAGTAGATTTGTCACCTGGAGTGGAAACGTAATCTCCCTGAACACCTAAACCAAAGTTTTTAGTTACCCAGAAGTTTACACCGGCACCTGCAGCCACAGTAAAGAAGTTTGCTTTACCGTTTTCAGTACCGTTATCTCCGTTATTAACCATTACTCCGTTAACATCCATTCTAGGGAAGGTAAGAGAAGTATAGTCATGTCTCAGGTAGTTAGCTCCAACTCTTAAATATGGGTCAAACCAAGATTCTTCATTCCATAAAAGCCCTGCAGCTTTAGCCTGGAAACCAAGACCTGTCATTAACATGAATTCTTTACCCATGTTGAATCTTTTGTTTTCAACATTACCTACGGTAGTCTGCCAGTCAATAACCAAACCTTTACCGATGTTTCTTGCAACTGTAAGTTTAGATAATGGAGGTGTAATAGAGAAGTTGTTCACATTGAACATAGTCTTCGTCAAGTTTCTAGCAGAGAACGTATTACTGAAATTACTTCCCTGTGCAAGGTGGTTTTCCGCATGAGCACCAACCCCGATTAACCACGGATTGTTGGTAGTCTGAGCGAACACAGTAGAAGCAACAGTAAGTGCCAATGCTGAAATTCCTAATTTTAGATTTTTCATAGAATTAAATGATTAAATAATTGATAATGCAAAATAAATATAATTTTTCTTTATAAACAAAGTTTTTCAGATGATTTTTAACTTTTCTTTAATATTCTGTCGAGGGTTCGTTTATTTTCTCTATCTTTTATGCTTTCCCTTTTATCAAAGAGTTTTTTACCCCTTGCCAGTGCTATTAAAACCTTTGCTTTGCCTCCGTCATTGATATACAATTTAAGAGGAATAATTGTGTTTCCGGCATCCTTTAACTTTTTTTCAAGTTTCTGCAATTCTTTTTTGTGCAACAGCAATTTCCGTTCCCTTTTTGTTTTATGGTTATAAAAAGTGCCTAATTTATATTCATCAATCATCATATTGATGATATACAGTTCCCCTTCTATAAACTGACAGAATGATTCTGCAATAGACGCTTTTGAAGACCGTAAAGACTTGATTTCAGTTCCGGTTAAAACCATCCCCGCTTCCACCTCTTCCATAATCTCATACTCAAATCTGGCTCTTCTGTTTACTATATTAACTGTCTTTTCGATCTTCATCTTAAATTTCTTTTATGAAATATATAAAAAATACCCCACATTAAAAACTTGAATATTACATTATTACGAAATACCCAAATTCTTTTCGTATTTTTGCGCCAAATTTACAAAACTATATGTTAACAGTATCTAACTTATCTTTACAATTCGGGAAAAGAATTCTTTTTGACGAAGTAAACATTATGTTTACGAAAGGGAACTGCTACGGGATTATCGGGGCAAATGGTGCAGGAAAGTCTACATTCCTTAAAATACTAACAGGCAAGCAGGATCCGACAACAGGCCATATATCTTTAGAACCAGGGAAAAGAATGTCAGTTTTGGAGCAGGATCACTTTGCATATGATCAATATACTGTTCTGGAAACTGTTTTAAGAGGAAATGCAAAATTATTTGAAATAAAAGAAGAGATGGACGCTTTGTACGCCAAAGAAGACTTCTCTGATGAAGACGGGATCAAAGCAGGTGAACTGGGTGTACTTTATGACGAAATGGGTGGCTGGAACTCAGAATCTGATGCCCAGACGATGCTTTCCAATGTAGGTATCAAAGACGGCATGCACTGGCAGATGATGAGCGAACTTGAAAATCAGGACAAAGTAAAAGTTCTTTTGGCTCAGGCGCTTTTCGGAAACCCGGATGTACTGATCCTGGATGAACCTACGAATGACCTGGATATCGAAACGATTGCCTGGTTAGAAAATTTCCTTGCAGATTATGAAAACACGGTAATTGTGGTTTCTCACGACCGTCACTTCCTGGATACCGTTTGTACGCACATCGGCGATTTGGATTATGCCAAATTAAACCTGTATACAGGTAACTATTCTTTCTGGTATCAGGCTTCCCAGCTGGCAACGAGACAGAGAGCTCAGGCCAATAAAAAAGCGGAAGAAAAGAAAAAAGAACTTCAGGACTTCATTGCGCGGTTCAGTTCAAACGTAGCAAAAGCGAAACAGGCTACAGCAAGAAAGAAAATGATCGATAAATTAAACATCGATGACATCAAGCCTTCTTCAAGAAGATATCCTGCTATTATTTTCGAAATGGAAAGAGAAGCCGGAGATCAGATCCTGGACGCAAAAGGTCTTGAAAAAACGAAAGACGGCGAATTATTATTTTCAAATATTGATTTGAACCTTAAGAAAGGGGACAAAGTAGCCGTACTGTCCAAAAACTCACTGGCGATTACAGAATTTTTTGAAATTTTAGCCGGAAACTCTGAAGCAGATAAAGGAAGTGTTGCATGGGGCGTTACAACCAACCAGTCTCACATGCCTTTGGACAATACAAAATTCTTCCAGGAAGACATAAGCCTGGTAGACTGGCTGAGACAGTTCACCAAGAATGACGAGGAGCGTCACGAAGAATTCATGAGAGGATTTTTGGGAAGAATGCTTTTCTCAGGTGATGAAGCGTTAAAATCCTGCAAAGTGCTTTCAGGAGGTGAAAAGATGAGATGTATGTTCAGCAGAATGATGCTTCAGAAAGCCAATGTTCTTCTGTTGGATGAACCTACCAACCACTTAGACCTTGAGAGTATCACTACGTTGAACAACTCACTGTCAAATTTCAAAGGAAACCTTCTGTTGGCATCTCATGACCACGAAATGCTTTCAACAGTCTGTAACAGGATCATTGAACTGACTCCACAGGGAATCATCGACAGAGAAATGTCATATGACGAATATCTTGCTGATAAAAAAGTAAAGGAATTAAGAGAGAAAATGTATTCTTAAGACTGCATTTTACTGATCATAAAAAATCCTCAGGCTTAGTTTAGCCTGAGGATTTTTATTTGAATGAATACTGATCAATTATTTTGTCAGCTTTGAGGTTGGTAAAGTAACTGTTCCCGGATCTTTCCACAGTCCGTCTTTTTCAGCGCGTTTTTTAATTGCTTCAGCCCTTTTATTGCTGTCCGGGTGAGAATTGAACATCTTCTGAAATCCCGACTGTGCAGAGCCGCCTTCAGAAAGCAATGCCAGTTTTTTAAATGCCGTATACGCTCCTACTACATTGTAGCCGTTGGCTCTCATAAAGTTGTAAGAATAGGTATCCGCTTCAGATTCCTGCTTTTTACTGTGAGAAGCGTCAAGAAAAGCATTGGCCATTTTTCCTACCTGGCTGTCATTAAGCGTGGCAACCGTTGATGAAGCTGAAGAAGCCGCATCCAATGCCGCCGCTTTCAGGTAAGCCGTTTTCATGGCATCTTTGGTATCCTGATTTTTAACGTGGCCGATTTCATGACCGATTACAGCTAATAATTCACTGTCTGTCATAATATCCATTAACGAGGAAAAAACACGTACACTGCCGTCTGCACAGGCAAAAGCATTAATATCTTTCACTTTGTACACCTTGTAATTAAGGTTAAGTCCGTCCTGGGTTTTATGTTTACCGAAAAGCTTGTTCAGCCTTACAGTATACGGATCTTTCGCGCTTGCAACCGGATTATTTTTATCCATATATTCCACGGATTCTTTAGACAGCAGGATGGCATCCTGATTGGTAAAAGTTAAAGCTTTTGCACCGCTGGAAACGATGCCTGCTGCTTTTCCGAGATTAATTTTCTGTGCATTTGCGAAATGCATCGCCCCGATTACCATCAGGCATAAAGTCATTTTTTTCATAGTTTTTTATTTCTAATTTGGACGGTGAAGATAACTGTTTTTTTTATCAATCTTAGAGTCAAATCTTAAGATAAGGATTTCAGAATGCTGTTTTTTTTCCTTATTTTTGTGAAATGAGTCAAAAATGGATTTACAAGCCTGAACCCGATGAAGAAATTGTGGATGGATTAAGTTCGTCACTTGGTTTTGGAACCTTTGAATCTAAACTTCTCGTTATGAGAGGGATTGACAATTACCAAAAGGCAAGAGAATTTTTTAAACCGAACGTTACAGACATCCACAACCCATTTTTAATGGCCGATATGCAGAAAGCCGTAGAACGGATTGCCACAGCTATTGAAAACGGAGAAAAAATACTCGTTTACGGAGATTATGATGTAGACGGCACTACAGCTGTTGCCCTGATGTACCTGTACCTCAGCAAAATTGTCCAGAAGAAATACCTGGATTTTTATATCCCCGACAGAAATTCTGAAGGTTACGGTATCTCAACCGAAGGAATTGATTTCGCCAAAGAAAACGGATTTTCATTAATCATCGCCTTAGATTGCGGAATCAAAGCCCTGGATATGATCAATTATGCCAAAAGCCAGTCCATTGATTTCATTATCTGTGATCACCATTTACCCGGTGAAGAAATTCCGGAAGCCATTGCGGTACTGGATCCGAAAAGGCGGGACTGCCGTTATCCGTTTAAGGAACTTTCAGGATGTGGTGTCGGGTTTAAACTGTGCCAGGGACTGAATACCATCTATAAGCTTCCCGAAGCCGAACTGTTTGAGCTGACGGATCTCCTCGCGATTTCCATTGCTGCAGATATCGTATCCATGACCGGCGAAAACAGGGTCCTGGCGAAACTGGGATTAAAAACCCTGAGGAAAACCAGAAATCTGGGATTGAGGTTACTGATTCCTGATGACAAGCTTTCCCATTTTGAAATTTCCAATATTGTTTTTGAAATCGCTCCTAAGATTAATGCTGCCGGAAGAATTTCCCACGGAAAAGCAGCCGTTGAACTGATGGTTTCCGATAACCTGAAACATGCCCACCAGATTGTAGGCGACATTGTAGATCTTAACGATGAAAGGCGTGAACTGGATATGAATTCTACCCTTTCTGCCCTTAACCAAGTGATTGAATCCCAGCAGGAAACAAAATATACAACGATCGTGTACCATCCGGAATGGAACAAAGGCGTTATCGGGATTGTGGCTTCAAGACTGATTGAGACCTACTATAAGCCTACGTTAGTTTTCACAGACGGAAACAACGGCGAAATGGTAGCTTCTGCAAGATCCGTATCTGATTTTGACGTGCATGAGGCACTGGACCTGTGTTCTGAATATTTTCTGAAATTCGGCGGGCACCATGCAGCGGCCGGACTTTCAATGGAAAAGGAAAAATTCAGTGCTTTCAAGGAAAAATTTGAGAAAATCGTTTCTGAAAAAATCAAAGAACATCAGAAGGAACCATGCATCACGATAGATTCTGAGATTAAGATTGATGATATCAACCGGGATTTTATAAACTTCCACCGGAAGCTTGCTCCTTTCGGGCCTCACAATATGAAACCTATTCTGGCACTGACCAATCAAAAGCTTTCGGGCTATATCAAAACAATGGGGAAAGACAACAATCACCTTAAGTTTTATATCAGGCAGGAATCAACAGGGCGTAATATCGAATGTGTGGGCTTTAAACTGGGCCAGTTTGCCGATGATTTCAGGAATAAAAATTTTGATCTGGTATTCACTTTGGAGGAGAATCACTGGAAAGGCAACGTAACTCATTATCTGAATATCAAGGATGTGAAATTTAGGGATTAATTTTTAGGGTTAAGCTTTTAGGGATTAGTTATTATGGGAAATTACAAAGAGTTAATGGTTTGGCAGAGATCTGTAGATCTTGTTACAGACATTTATTCCTATACTAAACAGTTTCCAAAAGAGGAAATCTATTCTCTTACCAGCAAGATCCGCCGTTCTTCAATTTCCATTCCGTCTAATATTGCAGAGGGGCATTCCAGAAGATCCCGAATTGATTATATTCAATTTTTAAAAATTGCCAGAGGAAGCTGTGCAGAATTAGAAACCCAATTGATGATCTCAAAAAATTTAGATTATTTAAGATTAACGGAATTCAATTATTTAATTCAAAAATCAGAAGAAATTTCCAAAATGCTCAATGCGTTAATTACCAAACTGCAAGTAAACCCTAACACCTAAGCCCTAAAGTATGAAAAAGATCGGTTTATTTTTCGGGTCATTTAATCCTATCCACATCGGACATTTAATTCTGGCTAATTATATTCTGGAGAATTCAGATATGGATGAACTCTGGTTTGTGGTAAGTCCTCAGAATCCTTTTAAAGAAAAAAAATCTTTATTAAAAGACCATAACCGGCTGGATATGGTGCAGCTTGCCGTTAAAAACTATCCGAAAATGAGGGCTTCGAATGTAGAATTTTCTCTTCCGCAGCCCAGCTATACGATTGATACACTGACCTATCTTCATGAAAAATATCCGGATTATTCATTCAGCCTAATTATGGGTGAAGATAATCTCGCGAGTCTGCCTAAATGGAAAAATTCTGAAACGTTAGTTAAAAACCATCACATTATCGTATATCCAAGGGTTTTTGATCCTGAGAAGGCAGATTCACAGTATCTTCAGCATGAAAATATTTCTCTGATCAAAGCACCTGTTATTGAACTTTCCGCTACGGAAATCCGAAATATGATTAAGGCAGGTAAAAATGTGCGCCCGATGCTTCCGCCGGAGGTTTTTGATTATCTGGACGGCAGCAGTTTTTATAAATGAAGTTAGAAGTTAGAAGTTAGAAGTTAGAAGTTAGAAGTTAGACAAAATTATATTATCCTCAATAACTCATCATTCAATGGATTTCTTAGAAAAATTATTTTCAAAATACCCCCAGGAAAAAACCATCAGATGGTTTAAGCAGATTTGCCTGGCTGAAGCCGTTTCCTGGTTCTTCCTGTTTACAGCAATGATCTGGATCCGTACGGATCCTGAAGATATTTTTGCGATTGTCTACATCAGTACAATTGGCAGTATTCACGGGCTTTTCTTTACGCTTTACCTGATATTTATACCTGCAATAAGAAAAATCTACACATGGGACGATGAAGATTTTGTTTTTTCACTCATGTCGGCATTTTTTCCTTTTGCCACGATTTGGGTAGACAAAAAACTGGCCCGCTTCGACAGGGAATAACATAAATTTAAAGGGCTTTTTAAGCTCTTTTTTTATGCACCTGCATGTAAGTTCCATTCAGTCTGGACCTGCGTATCAGCTTTAACTCACTATTATAAATTGAGATAAAGATTTTCGCTGAATGAGCAATCAATAAATTTCCAAGTAAATTATCTGCTCCTTGATTCTCAATTAATACATTCCGATTTGTTTACCCTGATCTGTACTTTCCTATAAGAACTTCCCTTGTTTTTTTCCTTACCAATCTTAATATCACTCAAAATGATCAGCAGTATTTTAGAGAAATTCATCTTAATTGCTATTGAGATGTAACAAAATTGTGACCTGAATTGTTTAATTAAATAGGAATCAGATTTCGATTTAATTTTTTAATATAAAATTTTACATCTGTAAATCAATACATTAAACGAAATATAAAAACATTCTAAGTACTTTGTATTGCATGATACTAAATTTATTACATATCTTTGCAATGTTAAATAATAACAAATACAAGCTATTAAACTCTCTAAAACAGGAAACATGAAAACATCTATACTTATTGCAGCCTTATTCTTCAGTGGATTTGCTTTTGCACAGGAAAAAAAACAGGATACTGTAAAAACAAAAAGCATTGAAGGCGTTACCCTAACCAAACAGGTTTTTAAGAAACAGAGCGACCGTTTTGTTTATGACGTTGCCGCTTCACCGGTTGCCAAAGGAAATACAACTTTCGATCTTTTGAAGCAAACTCCCCTTTTATCGACAACGGATGATAAAGCTTTCAAAATTGTAGGAAAAAATAATGCTCTTATCTACATCAACGGCAGGAAAACCAATATGGATGCAGAATCTCTTACACAGTTCTTAAAAAATACTCCGGCAGAAAATATTCAGAAAATTGAGGTAATTACGGTTCCGGGAAGTGAGTATCAGGTAGAATCTTCAGACGGAATCATCAATATTATTCTGAAAAAGAAAATGAGCGACGGAACCAGCGGAAACATGAGGATGTCTAACTCTCAGAATAAATATAACGCAAGCCAGGCCAGTTTTTCTGTTAATTACAGAAAAGATAAGCTGGGCGTTACGGCTAATTTAAGCGGTGGAGAAAACATCAACCCGCAGGCTTACATTTTAAAAAACGGAACCAACAGAATAAAAAATGAATCTGTAGGAAACATTGATGATCCAAATAAAAACTTAGGAGGCTACTTAAACATTGATTATCAACTGACTGAAAAAAGCAACCTGGCACTTTCATGGAATTCGTGGGCGAATAAAAGCTATAATTCTACCATTAATTTGCTGAATACGATTACAGAATATGATAAAGACGGAATTTTAACCTCAACAAAATATACAAGAACACAAAATAAGGAAGATGCAAGAAATTATAACAACTCTGTCAATTTAAATTATGAAATAAAACTCGACTCTTTAGGAAGTAAATTCAATGCCAATGCGGCTTATCTTATTTACAAAAGGTTTCAATATTCCGACAACAATACGCTGAACCTTGCCGATTTGGGAAGCCTGCCGACACCAGGAAAAAAAATCACTCAGAATATTCCGCAAATTGTGAACAACTTTTCGGCAACTGTAGATTATATCCAGAAATTCAAAAATGATTTCACCTTTTCTGCAGGAGGAAATTTTAACAAAACAAAAACAGATAACGATACCAAAAACTTTACTTTTCTGTATGATAATGGTGTTATGCAGAATCCTGATGCAGATTTCAATCATTTTATTTACGATGAAAATATTTACGGAGCTTACATCACTTTTGAGAAAAAATTCTCTGATAAATTTTCAGGAAAAGTGGGCGCCAGATATGAAATCACCAACAGTGTAGGTACTGCTGACAGCTTTAAAAACAATGTAGAAGGACACCAAAAAATTGAGCAAAATTATAATAACTTGCTTCCTTATCTAAGCTTTAATTATGCAATTAACGACAAGAATAATCTTTCTTATGCATTTTCAAGCAGAATGAGAAGACCGAGCTTTTGGGAGCTGAATCCGGTAAGAAATATCATTACTGAGGATAATTATACTCAAAACAATCCTTTTGTAAAAGCATCTTCAAGCTATAATCAGGAACTGACGTATATGTACAAAAACTCTTATTTCGTGATTTTAAACCATTCTTATGAAAAAGATCAGATCACGCAGGTTCCTTTGCAGAGAAAATATACGGAAAACAATGTAGAAAGAGTAAAACTGGCATACATCAGAACCAATTTCGGGGATAAACAGGAAATGTCTGCCATGCTGGGAATTCAGAAATCATTCTTCAAACAATATGTAACGTTGAATTTTAATGCGGGCGTTCAGCACAATATCAACAACGGAACCTTGAATACAGATCCTACAACGGGACAGGTTTTTGACACATATGTTAACAACAGAAAATCGACAAGCTTTATCGTTACCAGCAACAATACGATTCGTTTAGACAAAAAGAAAACATGGTTTCTGGGTGTAAATTATTTCTATGTAGACAAACAGCAGATCGAATTGGGAATGTTGAAAAGCTTAATGAGTTTAGACCTAAGCATCAAGAAAAACTGGAACGACTGGACTTTTGCAGTGAATGTAAATGATGTATTACGAACAAATGTGGTAGAAATAGAAGATATGCAGGATTCCGGAAACTACAATTATATCAGGAACGACCAATACAAAAGAAACTTAACGGTAAGCATCACATACAATTTTGGAAACAGCAAGGTGAAAAAAGTAAGAGACATCGAAGGGGCCTCTGATGCCATTAAAAACAGGACACGATAATCATTAACTAATCAATCATTTCTTCATATCATTATTTTTTTATGGTAAAGCCTGCAGGGAAATCTGCAGGCTTTCTCTTTTGAAGACAGCAGACAATACCCTATTTTAACGGTAAGCATAATAATTGTATTCATAGATGCAGTTTCAGTTATTTAATTATTGGCTTAAATAAAATTAAAGATGAAAAACGGTATATTGATTTCAGGTATTCTGCTGCTGCTATGTTTTACAGGGTGCAGACAGAAAAGCACTGACTCAGCAAACAGCTCTTTATCTGTGGGTAAAACAGACGTTTCTTACGGACTGGAATCTGATCAGCAGATGGATCTTTACATCCCTCAGAAGACAACAGGAAAAGAAGTGTTCATTATCATCCACGGCGGCGGCTGGCGCGGGGGAAGAAGATCCCAACTGACTCTTTTTACCCAGCGCTTAATAGAAAAATTCCCGGGCCATGTTTTTGTTAATATGGATTACAGGCTGGCTTCCACCTCCCGCTTTGCCTTGCCGAACCAGACCAATGATATACAGCGCGTTATTGATTACCTTGAGAATACATTACCGTTCAAGCCAAACTATATCCTTCTCGGCAACAGCGCCGGCGGCCATCTTTCCATGTTGTATGCATACAGGTATGACCGTGGGAAAAAAGTAAAAGCCGTAGTGAATATCGTCGGTCCTGCAGATCTGGGCGATCCCGGATTTAAAAGTTATGACGATTATGCTTTTTTAGAAAATCATCTGGCAGAACCGAAAGTATCCGGAAACAGGGAATCACTGATGAATACGGTAAGCCCGGTGTATTGGGTGACCAAAGCCGCTTCTCCCACACTTTCTTTTTACGGAACGGAAGATACCGTTGTTCCTGTATCACAAATGAAAATCCTGGATTCTTCTTTGCAGCGCCACCAGGTATATCATGAATCCTATACATTCAACGGCAACCATGTTGAATGGCAGAACGAACCCAACGCTTCATTGTTGATTACAAAAACTGAATTGTTTTTGAGGAATATTTCCAAAACAAAAACGCCCTGAAAATTCAGAGCGTTTTAGTCTATATCAGAATGAGCATGTATTTATTCTGATTTAAAAACTTCCGTCTTTTCTGAAACCCCGTTGGCATTAAATGCTTCAATCTGGAAATAGTAGGCATCGGTTCTGTCGGCTCCGGTAAAGAAATATTCATTTTTACCATAGACCATAATACTTCCATAGAGCTTGTCGGGAGATTTCCCCCAATAGATTACATACCCGTCGGCTTCGGAATTCTGCTGCCATTTCATCCAGATGCTTCTTCTTTCGCCGTATTTTTTTGGATCGGCTCTCAACGGAACAAAATTCTGAACTTTTGCAGGAACAGCTGCGGCTCCTTTCCCGAACACCCGGAATCCGCTTAATGCAAATTTCCCGGTCGGCATTTTCAGGTTCTCCATTTTCAGGAATCTTGCTTTGGCAGGTTTTTCCAGCTCAACATAGTCATGAGGGACATCTCTGGTGTTTTTGCTTTTATCAACAATCACTTTCCATTTTTTTCCGTCATCCGAGCCATAAATTTTATACTGGTGCATTTTTCCCAGTGTCTTGCCTAAAAACTCAACGTCCTGATCCGCATAATTAATCTGAATTGCATTAATGGAAGATATTTCCCCCAGATCCGTCTGGAACCATTCACCGGAATTTCCGGTTTTCGCACTCCAGTAGGTTTTAATATCTTCATCCACCGCATAATTAGAATGGTACCCGCCCAATGTTGAGGAAACCTGAACCGGCTTATTGTAATTCAGCAGCATCCAGCCTGCAAAAAGGCCTTTGGAAAAATCTTTTCCCTGTGCATATTGCGGAAGATAGGTAGGATAATCACCATACGCAGTATTGCAGTACATCACATCATCTTTATCAAATCCGGCAGGCCAGATCCCCAGCCTTCTTTCAAAGTTATTTTTAGTGGAGATAAAGATGGTTGAAACATGCCACCAGTTTTTATAATTGTCCTCAAAAGTAGCTCCGTGCCCGGCTCCTCTTGCGAAACCTCCCGGCTTATAGGAAAACGGATTGTGCTGCTGGTATTCGAATCCTTCCAGGGTATTATTACTGACATATACGCCGTCTGAATAGCCGCTGAACTCTGTAGCCGGTGCGCCATACTGCATATAATATTTACCGTTATGCTTCGTCATCCAGGCACCTTCCACAAAAGGCTGAAGGAAAACATTATCATTGTATTCCCCGAATCTTTCCCAGCCATGGTCTTCGGGCTTTAATCTTAAAATCGGTTTTACAAAACCTTCAGACTGAAGGGTCTTTGTCTTTACTTCTGTTCCTAACAGCGGCCATTCGTTGCTGGATCCCCAGTACAGATACAGTTTATTTTTGTCTTCATCGTAATGAAATGCAGGATCCCAGGCGCCTACTTTCAGGGTATCTACGGCAATCTTCCAGTCGTCTTTCGTTGGATTGGTACTTTTCCAGATCGGGAAATCCTGTTCCCAGGTGGATCCGAAAACATATAACGTATCTTTCATCGCCCAGACTGCCGGAGCGTTGAGGTCATGGATGTATTTATTGTCTCGTAAAAATTTCCTCTTCACAAATTTCCAGTCGAGCATATCATCGCTGTACCAGTAGCCTTCCTGGTTGGTAGAAAACAGGAACAGCTTGTTTTTAAAATTAACAATAACGGGGTCTGCCGTGGCCCGGTGCTTTCCCTGTTTTGAGAAGGCTTCAAAAGGGGTATATCCGTAATCAATGTTAATGGGGTTACAGAATGTTTTCTGTTGTGCATTTAAGCTTAATATTCCCAAAAAAGTCATCAGGAAGAAAAGATACTTCTGCATTTTTATGTTTTTAACTTATGAACAAAAATAGGTAAGTTTTTTTAAAATGTACAGGGCCGGAGATTTTAAATCTGCAATATCCGGTTTTATAAGTTGCCGGTTTTTGTTATGAAAAAGCTTTGCCTGCTAGTAATAACTCCAATTTCTCATAGTAGACATATTCTTTCCTGTAGATTTTAATAAATTGTAAATCAAAGTATTAAATATTTGTATATTAGCCGGAATTAAAAATGAAAACTTCAAAATCTTTAAGAAGAGCCGTTACTCCCGTCTTTTTAGGCAGTCTTCTGTCTGCTCAGGTGGGTATCAATAAAGATCTTCCTACGAAAACACTGGATGTGAACGGAACATTCAGGGCCCGGGGTCTTGATAACGGTACTTCATTATCTATTTTTGACCAGGTTCTTGTAGCTCCTGCAGACGGGACTGTCGGCACAGCTTCCAGAAATTTATTTTCAGGAGGGGCAGGATCCAGAGTAGAAAACTATCATATCTATAATACGGCAGCGAGAAGCAACATCACCAATTCATCTCTTGTTTTACAGCCCGGGATGTCAAAGACGTTAACCCTTACAGCGCCCGCAAAGGTTACGGTCTGGGCAACCATTGGTGCCAGCCTGCCAGTTGGTGCCACCGGAACGGTGAATGTTGATGTGGCCATATTTATTAATAATGTGATAAAATCACAGGGCGGATATAACAGGTTTTCCATTACAGGCTCCGGTGTCAGAATCTATAACACAGTGGCAATTACGACCATGCAGGAATTTCCTGCCGGCACTCATACCATAGATTTAAGAACAGGGTTGGCAGAAGGTACTTCAGTACCAGGCCTGACCATCGGAGGGGCTGCATCGGATATCAATCCGGGAGAAATGACCATTCAGGTCTTGTATTAGTATAAAAATTCAAAACAAATCAATTGCTTTCTGAATAATCCAGGATCATTTAATATACCGGCACTGAGCATATTACCGATATGATACATCATCCGGTTCTTCCTGTTTACTTTTCAATAACTAAATTTTTAAACAGTACCATTTGAATGAAATCATTAAAATCCCGGAATAATATTTTATCGTTACATCCACATGGTAACAAATTTTATTTCAGTAATGTCCAAAAATATTGTCCTGTTTAACAATGACCAGAAAACATAGTATTCCAATGCAGGGTATTTGCTGCTTACGGGATGATTTAATCTTCTTTTAAAAATTACATAAAAAATCCGGAATCCGATCAGATCATTCTGATTGGATTCCGGATTTTTATTTTTATTCTGCTGTTACTTTTTAGGCAGGAAAACCTCAGCAAGCATACAACGTGCACTTCCGCCGCCGTTCACCTCTATGGTATTTAAATCTGAATAAATAATTTCGCAGTATTTTTCAATTGCAGAAACCTGGTCTTCATGTAAAGACCTGTAAGCCGTTTCGCTCATGACGAGGAATTTTTCTCCATCCCTGTTCTGAACCTGCAGCATATTTCCTGCGAACTGCTGCATCTGTTCTTCTGAGATTTCAATAATTCCCTTTCCTGAATTTTTGATGGTTTCGGCAACTTTACTTCTTTCCAGTTCGCTGTCAATACAGTCCAGGCAGATTACCACAAACTTATCAGCCACGCACATCATGACATTGGTATGGTAAATCGGCAGCCTTTCTTCTCCTACAGTCTGGAAGGAGTGGAAAACAACGGGCGTAAAGCCATATTTTTCACAGAACTCCCTGAAGAGATTTTCATCCAGCCTTAAAGAAACTGAACCGTAAGCCAGTTTATTATCGTGGTCGAAAATCATACTCCCTGTTCCTTCAAGAAAATGACCCTGCATTTCAGGAAAAGACCAGTCGTCAATTTCTGATACTTCGAACCCCTGTTCTTTGATGGTTTCAATAATATCATCCCGTCTTTCCACTCTCCTGTTGGAAGCAAACATCGGGTATAAAACCACTTTTCCGTCTTTATGGAAGCTTACCCAGTTGTTTGGGAAAATAGAATCCGGGGTATGCGGGTCTAACGTATCTTTAATGGTAATCACATTAATTCCTTTGCTTCTCAGTTTCTCCACAAAGGCCTTAAATTCTGTCAGCGCTTTAAACTGGGTATCAAAACCTTTCTGTTCGATCTGAAAATAATTGTTTTTTGCCGTTTCGGCATTGAAGCCGAATGCAATCGGCTCTATCATTAAAACGGTATCTGTAGTCTGCATGTGTTTAAATTTTTTATAAAATAATATTGAATCCTGAATAAAAATCTGTCAGTCCATAGTAGCTCAACGTCAGGAAAACGGTATCAATAAGGCCATGGATAATAATGTTGATCCAGATATTTTTAAATTTCAAATAGATAAGCCCGAAAGCCAGTCCGAATAAAAAAGTCATCACCAGCCCGGAAATCCCCTGATACAAATGCGGCAGTGAAAACATTACGGCACTTAACAGAACAATCACCAACTGATTTTTCCCGAACCATCTTTTAAGCTGTGAAAAAGCAAAAGCTCGGAACAGAAGTTCTTCCCCGACTGCCGCACTGATCCACATATTGAAAAGCCATTTGAAATATTTCTGAGGATTCCCTTCAATCACTTTAAATGAAGAATAATCTGCCGGCTCATTAAAAATTTTACTGACCAGAGGCTGAAAAACAAAATCCATGGAAAGTTCCAGAACAAGGTAACAACCCAATATGATCATAATTTCCGACAGTCCTATTTTCTTAAAATTAAGATTCTTTAGATTTCCGTCCTGTAAGTAGGTGAACAAAAGGATCACTGCAATTATTACACAGAATGTATACGGAAAATGTGTAAAAGGATTATAAATTAATAAAAATGCGATTGCCAGAAGCAGCAATGCTACCCATTTATTACCGGGTAAAACTTTTGAATCTATCATTTTTCTTATTTCATTACTCTCTTACCAAAGGCATTGTGGAACACCTCAACAATCCTCCCATTTTTGAAATCTCCCGGTACGGGATTTCCTCTACCGTCATTCCCCATTCATTTCTCAGATGGTTATTCATTCTTGTAAAAGTCTTGTCTGAAACTACAATTTCCGGAGAAATGGAAAAGATATTCGGGAACATTTCAAACATTTCTTCATCTGTAACGTGGAAGCAGTTTTCTTCCCCGAAAATATCAATGATAAGATGATAATCGCTTTCGTCCACAAACCCGTTTTTATAGATGATGCATTTATCCTCTCCTACCGGATTGAAGGTACAGTCCAGATGCAGGATTCCTTCATAGGGAATCTGATCATTTTTCTTCAGTTCAAGATCAATGATCCTTTTTTTAGGGAAATATTCTTTAAGAATTTCGATGGCATATTCATTGGTCCTCGCTGTCTTATAGTTTCTGTAATCTTCACTGAAACAGGTCCCGATAAATAGGAAATTACCCCAGACAATAACATCCCCTCCTTCTATGTGTGCCGTATCCGGAAGGTTGATAATATCCCTCCATTTTACTTTTTCAAAAATACCTTTATAGGCATCCTGCTCATCAGCCCTGTCTGAGATAACATTGGAAATAATCATTTTATCGTCAATCACAAAAGCTACATCCCTTGCAAATACCTGGTTGTAGTTTTCTATAATGCTCGGGCGAAGTACTTCTACATCGTATTTTTTTAAAACGGCCTCGAAAGCGTTCATTTCATGAATAATCTCCGATTCTTTGGGATAGATGTTATTTTGTATGGAATGATAGGACTTGGCATCGTAGCTTTCCTCAAGTGCAGGAGTTCCTCCCAGCGAATTGGGCTGCCCTAAAACTACTGATTTAAGCCTTCCCGTTTCGTTTTTTATATTTAGTTTCATAAAGAGTTATGCAATATTGCAAATATAAGTAAAGGTCTGTATCTGGGAAACTTTTAGGGTATTTTTAGGGATGTAATTAACCTGCATTCTGAGAATTCCCTATCCTGCAGTTCTTTAATGATATGTATCCGGTAAATATCAAAGTTTTATTACTCTTAATATTTGATTAACAGATAATTTATCCAAAGTGTAATATTTATAGCAAAAATTATTATGAACTTTATCTTTGAACGATACCAATGTCCGTAATTAAAGCTAATGTTCATCTTTATTAATTAACAGTTTGTATTAATCAAGGTCTGATTTACAATCTCTTAGGTTATGCATCAGTTATTTGGATAATCTCAAGAATATTTACAAAAAAAATCCCAAAGCAAGCTTTGGGATTTAATATATATAGATAGTAATACTGTTATCTTCTTATCTGTTTACCATATCGATATAGTCTCTCTGCTGAGCTCCCTGATAAACCTGTCTCGGTCTTCCGATCGGGTCTCCTTTCATTCTCATTTCTTTCCATTGGGCAATCCATCCCGGAAGTCTCCCCAATGCAAACATTACGGTAAACATTTCTGTAGGGATTCCTAATGCTCTGTAGATAATTCCTGAATAGAAATCTACGTTTGGATATAGTTTTCTTTCGATGAAGTACTCATCTTCAAGTGCTACTTTTTCTAACTGCATTGCAATATCAAGTGCCTTGTCTTCAATTCCTAATGCAATTAACAGATCGTCAGCAGCTTTTTTGATGATTTTCGCTCTTGGGTCGAAGTTTTTGTATACTCTGTGTCCGAAGCCCATCAAACGGAAGCTGTCGTTTTTATCTTTCGCTTTTTCAACCCATTTGTTAACGTCACCACCATCTTTTTCAATCAGTTCAAGCATTTCGATAACCGCCTGGTTTGCACCACCGTGAAGCGGCCCCCAAAGTGCAGAAATACCTGCAGAAACTGAAGCAAAAAGACCTGTATGGGCAGAACCAACCATTCTTACTGTAGAAGTAGAACAGTTTTGCTCATGATCTGCATGAAGGATTAATAATTTATCTAAAGCCCCAACTACAACCGGGTTGATTTCGAAATCAGCATTCGGTTGTCTGAATGCCATTTTGTAGAAGTTTTCTACATAGTTCAGGTTGTTATCTCCGTGGTTTAAAGGTAAACCTAATGTTTTTCTATACGTCCAGGCAGCAAGGTGCGCAAATTTGGCAATAAGCAATTCTGCAGCAAGATCCATTTCTTCTTTAGAATTAACGTTAACCGCTTTTGGGTTAAAAGCTGTTAAGGCAGAAGTCAGAGAAGACAGAACGCCCATCGGGTGAGCAGAACGAGGGAAAGCATCGATGATCTTTTTCATCTCCTCTGCTACGAAGTTATATTTTTTGATATTCCCTTCAAAGGTATTGAACTGGTCTGAAGTTGGTAAATCACCATGTAACAGAAGGTACATTACTTCTGTGAAGTTTGATTTCTCTGCAATCTGCTCAATCGGATATCCTCTGTAGAACAATTCTCCTTTATCACCATCTAAATAAGTGATTTCGCTGAGCGTAGCACCGGTATTTTTATACCCTAAATCTAACGTGATTAAACCTGTCTGGTCTCTTAATTTTGAAATATCGATTCCTCTGTCTCCGATCGTACTGTCTACGATAGGATATTCATATGAATTACCATCGTAATTCAATATTACTTTGTTGTCTGACATTATTTAATTTATTTTTTTTAAATATACTACTTATTACAAAATACGGCAAACTAAAAATTTCGCTTGCCGTTATTTATAAATTCGATGAATTATCTTTTGATTTTAAAAGCATCCAGTCCCGGGAAAACTGCCGTTTCACCTAAAGCTTCCTCAATTCTTAACAGTTGGTTGTATTTTGCCATCCTGTCTGATCTTGAAGCGGAACCTGTTTTGATCTGTCCGCAGTTCATGGCTACGGCTAAATCTGCAATGGTAGAATCTTCCGTTTCTCCTGATCTGTGAGACATTACCGAAGTAAATTTGTTATGCTGAGCCATCTGTACGGCTGCCATGGTTTCAGAAAGGGAACCGATCTGGTTTACTTTCACAAGGATTGAGTTGGCAATGCCTTCTTTCACTCCTCTGGCCAGTCTTTCAACATTGGTTACGAATAAATCATCTCCAACCAGCTGTACTCTGTCCCCGATTTTATCGGTTAACATTTTCCATCCTTCCCAGTCATTTTCCTGCATACCGTCTTCGATAGAGATAATCGGATATTTATTTGCCAGTTCAGCCAGATAAGAAACCTGCTCGCTGCTTGTAAACTGAGCGGCATCCGGCGTCTGGAATTTTCTGTAATCGTACACTCCGTCTTTATAGAATTCTGAAGCGGCACAGTCTAATGCGATCATTACATCGTCACCCGGTTTATACCCTGCTTTTTCAATGGCCTGAAGCAAAGTATCCAGTGCATCTTCAGTCCCGGAAAATGTTGGTGCAAAACCACCTTCATCACCTACTGCAGTAGAAAGGCCTCTTGAGTGAAGGATTGCTTTCAGGTTATGGAAAATCTCAGTTCCTTTTCTCAACGCGTGAGAGAAAGAATCTGCTTTTACCGGCATTACCATAAATTCCTGGAACGCAATCGGTGCATCTGAGTGAGAACCCCCGTTGATAACGTTCATCATCGGAACCGGAAGTGTATTGGCATTAACCCCGCCTACATATTTGTATAAAGGCATTTTCAGTTCAGCTGCCGCTGCTTTTGCAGCAGCCAGGGAAACCCCCAAAATTGCGTTAGCTCCTAAGCTTCCTTTGTTGCTTGTTCCGTCAAGATCAATCATAATCTGATCGATAAGGTTCTGGTCATATACCGGAAGGCCTACCAATTCGGGAGCAATTACTTCTCTTACATTCTCCACAGCTTTAAGAACGCCTTTCCCCATATATTCTGAACCTCCGTCACGAAGTTCTACGGCTTCATGTTCTCCTGTAGATGCTCCGGAAGGCACTGCAGCACGCCCCATCGCACCACTTTCCGTGAATACATCCACTTCAACTGTAGGATTTCCTCTTGAATCCAAAATCTGTCTCGCTTCTATGTAAGAAATGTAACTCATTGTTTTTTTTTATAGTTCAGACAAATTTAATGAATTTTTAAAATGTTGTGCTATCTATAGGATATTTTATGGTATGATTGTGAGTTAAATTTTAGTTAATTTTAATATTTTTTAAATAATACAGAGAGGGTGCAAAAAAATATTCTCCTCCTTTCACCGTCACAAAATTCTGAAGCTGTACTTCACCAGTTTCAGAATCCTTGCCGAAACATGAAGCCTGTGCAGTATACGGAACCTTTTGTCCGATAATGGGGTCACTCTTTTCATTGGCTCTGCGCTGGGCTGCTTCAAACTGTTTTTCAATACTGCTTTGAAAGCTCATAAAAAGCAATCCTTTTTTCTCTTTATAATACGTATGCTCACCCTCTTCAGACGGTATTCCGTATGGTATTCCACGTCTTGCCATAATCATTGATCTGCTTTCTTTATCCCTTTCATTAACTGCCCTGATATGATTTAGAAATGGGCATTGTCCCGGTTTATTCTGTACATAGTTAAAATTATTGGTAAGGTGGTCTATGATTCCGTCCTTTTCTGATAAGGCATGAGGTGTTCCGTCCTCAAATCTTCCTACTATAGCTGCTCCTACAATCTCATCATCTTCCAGATTCATTTTTTCGGCAATATTCCTTTCCTGTTTTTTAAAACCTTTTACATCCTGCTCCAGTTTTCTGAATACAAAATAGCTTCCGAACGCATTATCATTATCCACAAAAAAGTCGGGGACCAATACCTGTGCTAGAGGGAAAGAAGGATTAAAGTTTCTGATGTTTTCATATTTGTTATCATATTCATCCATTTCAACCTTAAAGAAAAGAGGCTGACTGATGCCGTCTGCATAGCCAAAATGTTCAATGCCCTCTCCTTCATCATTCCTGATTACATTGCCTTTTTCAATTTTCACGATATCAGAAAATTTAACAATCTCATTTTTTATGACCAGGGTTTCACGTTCAAGAATTTCCTGATTATCATCAGCAATTAAAATCATTGCATGAATTTCTTCAGAATAACCTTCTTCCCACTTTTCTACAGGAGGATCTCCTAGATCAGCAGTCTTCATGGTTTTAATATATAGTTTTTCAGGATCTTCCTTATTGATAAAAGAATAACCTTCACCAGTAATATAAAATCCCATAAATATATTTCCAGAAATCCCATGTTTCTTATACATAGCTGTTTCCTTGATCTGCTCTTTACAGGAAGTAACCCTTTCTGAAAAGTTTCTGATCCATTCCATTGCAGAGATACGGTTGTTTTTATAAAATCTTATCAGCAGATGTGAGGTAAAATTTCTGCCATGCCCTTTAAGTATATTTCCCTGAAGGTTTTCCAGCATCTGATCATATGACAAATCATTTGGGTTTACTGGCTTATTGTTGTGAATATCAATCATGATTATTGTGGTTTTATAGAAATGGTATTAACTTTTGAAAGGTTGTAGGTGATCCCGATGAAATGTCCAAATTTGAACTGTTTTACCATAGGAATTTGCCCACTGGCACCCAAATCATAACTTCCGCCATTTTGGAAGCCGTCTGCCAGACGATCTACAACACCCATGCTTAGTCCGCCGGATAAGATCCATCTTTCTTCCCGGCCCAAGATAGCACCGGCTCCTAAAATCATTTGAAACTTTTGGTTCTGGGTAAAGATTGCTCCAAAATTAATCTGAGGCTGTATCCATGAATTTAACCTGAAATTGGTATTAATGGTAGACCCAAATGCAAAGTCATATTGCCCGTGATTTTTCAAAGACACTTGTTTTAGTGCAGTTCCTGCGGCAACATCTCTTGTTTCGTATTGCCTATCAAAAAGACTGGTAAGAAAGATTCCAGCACTGATGTCTATTTTTAAGCCACCGGTAATCCAGACTTTGTATTTTCCGACAAATGCTTCATCTTCTTGATTAGTTTCTTTATCAAATCTTTTAATAGTAAATTCAATGGCATCTGCATTTTTTCCCTGAATATCAATAGGAAGCGTATAGAAATCATTTTTAAAGAAATATTTTTTCTCAAAAGATTTCAGCATTTCTTGTGATTTATCAATGTTTTCCTTGATGATATTTTCTATACCCTTTTTCTGGGCTGATGTGAATGTGTATATTCCCTTTTCAAAAGAAGAATGATTGAGTTCCGCTTCAAGATTTAACGTTTTTAACGCAATAAACAAGGAATCTCTGGTCTTGGTGAAGCCTTCACCCAAGCTTTCTCTATTGATATTTTTCAGCTTAAACTTATCTAAGAAAAGATCTAAATCATACAATTTATCCTTTAATTGTTTATTTTCTTCGAGAAGGTTTTTATAAGTATATGAATCATGCTTTAATAATACAAGACTATCTTGCTTCTTTCCTGACTTAAATATATTATTAAATTCATTAAAATTCATAAAAAAAGTTACCGGCGCTCCACCTATAGTATAATTGTACTTAAGCGGATTGCCATTTATTAATCTCAAAGCAATTAATTCACGGGATTTTACAGAAAGCCACTTTGATTCTGAATATTCCCGACAGGATTTTCCGTCAAATTCTCTGCATTTTTCAAAAGTAACCGAAGTTTCGTTGGGAGAAGCCAGATCCACAACCAACACTTTTGTTTTCTGACCACTTACCAAAAATGAAAGTGCCACGAATAAAAAGAATAATAGATTTTTCATAATATAAATTTTACGGTTATTATTTAATTTTTACCTGGTGACGGTGCCAGAAGTCCGGCAAGAGCGCCTATTGCTCCAGACGAAATGGCCGTGAAAATGGTAATTACCTGTGCATTTATTTGATCCCCATCTTTCATTGACATGATGGTAAGTGTTACGACAATCGTAAGGATAGCCAAGCCCAGTGATATGACAATTATTCTGTAAATCCAGGAATCTGTTTCTATTGGATTTTTCGTCACAATGGTTTCTACTGCTTCTACAGGATTTTCCTGAAATTTCTTCTGTAAATCAGGACTATTTTTTAATGCTACTTTAAAGCCTTCAAATGTGTTATCAATTGGAGTTTCCATGTTTATTGATTTTAAAATTAATACTTCAAAGTTGCTCTTAAAACAGTTTCCGGTCAATTACCCAAACGGGTGATTCTGCAACAAAAAACAGCACCATTAAAATGATGCTGCTGTATTAAAGTTAGAAAAAGTGATTATAAATCAATCCTGAAAAAAAGATGGGTCCCGTTTTCGGTTGTCACTTCACAATGGCCGTTCTGTTCTTTCATTCTCACTTTCATGTTCCGAAGTCCGTTTCCTTCGGATTGGTCAGAATGAATCCCTATTCCGTTATCGGAAACTTTCATCATGAATTCTTTATCTTTTTGTATAAACGAGAGTTTTAGTTGACTTGACTGACTGTGTTTGTAAGCATTATTAAGCGCTTCTTTTAAACATAAAAATAAATTCCGTCTCTGTTCTGTGGTAATGACTGTTTCAAAAATTATATTTTCCTCTTCTATATTTAACTGGATATTTGTTCTCTTGAGGAAATTCCGGGCATACATTTTAGAATAGTCTATGAAACTTCCTAAGGTATCATTTCCTGAGTTCAGGCTCCAGAGCATTTCCCTCATGGAAATATTCATTTCTTCGGATGTTTTTAAAAGTTCGTTAATATCACTTTTTAATTCATCACCTTCAGCTCGTTGTTTTAAAAATTCTGCCTGAAGTTTTAATGCCGAAATTCCTGCGCCGAGATCATCGTGCATATCATGGGAAATCCGCTCACGTTCTTTTTCTATGGATTTTTGTTTTTCTAGTTCCTTTTGAAGGAGCTGGTTTTGGTGCTCGGCTTCTTTGAGTTGTTTTTCTTTGATGTAGAGAAGTTGTTTTCGATTGTACATTAAAACTACAAAAATGATGAATCCAACAAAAAATAACATTACAATTGTGATGATAATGTATGTAAGTTTTATTTCATTAAGGTCTTCTTGATTTATCATATTTTTTACCGTATTTTAATAATGAAATAAAAAAAGAAGTATAAAAAAAAATATTGATTAGAAAAAAGAATGACTGAGACACAATTAAAATTTCACTATCCACTTCATTAAATAAATATCTCGGAATAATTCTTAAGATAAAAAAAACGCCCCAAAACAGTAGTCCGCATGAAACCCAGAATTTAGGATCATTCGCAATACTATTTAAATTTGGATTCTTTATTTTACTGTAAAACCAGATTAAGCTATAAATGATATAGATAAGAGCAAAAGAAATACCTATTATCTGATTAACTTCTCTATAATTCTTAAATATAAAAAAAACATAAATAAGTAAAAAAACTAAGAAAACAATATTATTTGTTCTCTTCAATGCTTTTCTCTGCTTTTTATTAAAATAAATCAGAAAAAAAATTCCGCAAAAAAGAATGTAAATATTGTACATAAAGCCAAAGTCCGCACTACTTTTAAAATAAATCTGAAATATATACATCATAAATTCTAAGCAAAATGTAATACTCAGATAAATACACAGAAATTCTTGTTGCTCCTTTCCATTTCTATATAAGAGAATAGAATAAGTAGCAACAAGAAATAACATTATTAGATATATTAATTGTATGTTAGAATACATTATGGCTGCATATTTCCAATATTATAAAAAACATCATTTTCGGGAGTTCTAGGATTTTTACAATATGTTCTATCTATCTGAAGAATAATATTTAAACGTAATAATCCACTATTAGGATCATTTTTTGCAGCAGTCAATAATTGTGTTATTTCGGGAAATTGTCTAAAATTCCTTCTTACTTTGGAATACTCAAAAGTTATATATTGTGTGTAATCAGATTTAGTAATATCAAAACTTAAACTATTATAAAAATTTTTAAAATTTTCTATATATCTTTTTGCTTCTGTTTTTGAAATTCCAAATAATTTTTTATTCTTTAAGATATAGAGTCTTTCATTAGCTCCAAAATTAATATCCATTTCATCATCATTATCTTCAGTTGTATTAAATCTAAATAAAAGAGTAAATTCGTCATCATCTTTAATAAAATAAATATGAATATAGTCGCACCAAAAAACATTTTCTTTAAAAGTTACTTCTATATTTTCGATCAAAAAAGATTTAGACATTCCTATGATTGAAAAAAAATCCATATTTTCTAATTCTATTTCTGCCGTATCCCTATCAATTTCTTCATTAATGTCAATAAAAGAATGAAACACTTCATTTAAATTTTTATTATTAGTTTTATTGAAATTCATTTGTAAAATGTCTTCAATCATGCTTAATTTTATTTCAGCATGGGTCAGATTTGATTTAAGATTCTCCATAATTTTTAGTTTTTAAAATAATTAAATTTATTAATAGCCTCCACTTTATTGTTTACGTGAAGTTTTCTGTAGATGTTTCCGACGTGTTTTTTTACGGTGTCGATGCTGATGAATTTTTTGTCAGCAATTTCTTTGTAAAGAAGGCCTTCGGACAGAAGTCCGAGGATTTCTTTTTCACGTTCGGTGAGTTCGTCGAAGCCTTTGATTTCGGGGAGCTTTCTTTCAAAATGACTGAGCACTTTCCGGGCAATTGAGAAGCTCATCGGGGCACCGCCGTTGCAGACGTCGCGGATTGAGGAAAGAATTTTATCCATACTTTCACCTTTCACAAGGTATCCAATGGCACCGGCTTTAAGGGAATTAAATACTTTATCGTCATCCTCAAAGCTGGTACACATAATGAAATGGGTTTGCGGCAGGTGTGCCCTCAGCTTTTCTATGATTTCTATTCCGTGCATATCCGGCAGCTGGATATCCATCATCACCACATCGGGGGAAATATCAGAAAGTTGGGACATTGCATTCTTACCATCGAAAAACTGGGCAACAACGTTCATATCATCCTGGTAATTGATGACTTTTTTCAACGCATTGTTGTAGTTTTTTTCGTCTTCTACGATGGCTATGGAAATGCTCATGTTCGGTTCTGTTTAAGACAAATGTCAGGAAAAAACAAAGCAGAATCAATTACCCTTTTGTGTAATCTTTTAAGTTTTGAGTTCAGGTTATTGTTTTGGTTTTTGTTTTTACTAAATTTAGTAAAAAATAAGATATCACTGCGTAAACAATGTATTAAAAAATAAAAATTATGAAAAAAACACTTGTAATGTTGAGCTCTGCACTCATTCTATCAACCGTAAGCTGTAAAAAAAATGAAGGGGGGAATAAAGATGTATTAAAATCTGACCGTTCAGGAGCTGTACTTGCGGATAATGGTAAAATAGATTCCACCATTCAGTATAAAACGGATGTCAATGGAAAGAAGTATATAAAAACGGATTATGTTTATAAAGCCACTGACGGAAGTCTTGTAAAAGTAGTTTTTAATTACGATGAGAAAACAATGAGCGTAAGGAGCAACAACAAAACATTTATCCTGAACAAAGTAGAATCCACAGGAAACGAAACCACCTACGAAAAAATGGAGATGAAAGCCACGGTAAAAGGTGACAGTTTAATTTTAGATCAGGGAAATAATATTGTTGAACTGGTAAAGACAAAAATTTAAATACATAAAAGCCTTCAGACTATTCAATCTGAAGGCTTTTTTTTATCGTTTTATATTGTATATTATTTCACTTTCTTAAGCAGGGATCCGCTGACCCAGCCATAAAGAGGCTCGCCGCCGGCAGCGGGTGTTTTAAGAACATAGACATAGAACCATCCGGATTTACTTTTCACAAACTCGACCTCCGTATTGAGTGGGAGCTTGGCAATACTCTCAAATGTTGTCCCAGCACCTGTTCTCAGGTTTGTATTGTTTTCTGTTATTTTATAGATATCTGCCGTATCGTCCTGCCTTCCAAACAGCTTTGCCCTGAAACTTTCCATCGGGAAAGCGGGACCGGGATCATTTTTCCGGAACGGTGCAATATCATCATGGCCAAGAATGTCTTTAATGGAATAGGTTTCCATCAACAGCTTGCATATCCTGAAGCAGGAATCAATCTGTTTCTCCGTGAAGTTATGCCAGAAAGAAATACTCTTTTCATGTTTATGCTTCGCTTCTACCACCACTTCTTTCGGATACTCTTTTCCGAACCATGAATAAAACCGGTCATTAACCTTAGTAAGCCTTCCCGGATTGTCAAGCTCTATCCCGATTGAAAAATTATTGAATCCGGACCGGTCTGCCCACCTGCTTACACCTGCATGCCAGGCTTTGCGGTTGAATTCAACCATCTGGGTAATCTTGCCTTCCCGGTCGATTACAATATGCGCCGAAGCTTTAGCTTCGGGATCTTTAAACCAGGCCACAGAACTTTCTGCACTCCGGCCGGCCGTGAAATGAAGAATGATGTTGTCCGGAACCATCTCACCTCCTTTATTTGGCGTTGCAGTAAAGCTGACTGTTTCAGAGGCAAGTGTTTTTGATAATTTTTGATTTACGATTTTCATGATTACAATTCTTTTGGTAAAACAATTTTATGCATTTTAAAGATACAAATCAATTACACTTTAAGGTACAAAAAAACCGTTCAGATTTCTGAACGGTTTTTCATTTATATCTGATGAATATTATTCTTCAGTTTTTTCCTCTGTAGAATCTGCAGCCTGAGCGGTTGGCTCAGCAGCATTTTCTTCTACTGCAGGAGCTTCAGCAGCAACAGCTTCTTTTTTAGGAGCTGTTGCAGATCTTCTGCTTCTTCTTGTTGTTTTCTTCTCTTCCGCATTCGGATTATAAAGCTCATTGAAGTCTACCAGTTCGATAAGAGCCATATCAGCAGCATCACCAGGTCTGAAACCTGTTTTGATGATTCTTGTATACCCACCATTTCTTTCAGCAATTTTAGGAGCTACTGATCTGAAAAGTTCAGTAACCGCTTCTTTATTCTGAAGATATGAAAAAACAATTCTTCTGTTGTGTGTAGTATCTTCTTTTGCTTTTGTTAATAGGGGCTCAACATATACTCTTAAAGCTTTTGCTTTAGCTACAGTAGTGTTGATTCTTTTATGCTCAATTAGAGAACAAGCCATATTAGAAAGTAACGCACTTCTGTGAGAAGCCGTCCTTCCTAAGTGATTGAATTTTTTACCGTGTCTCATTATTAATTATTTATCAGCGTCTAACTTATATTTTGCAACGTCGAAACCGAAGTTAAGACCTTTTGAATGCACTAATTCTTCTAGTTCTGTCAAAGATTTTTTACCAAAATTTCTGAATTTCATCAAATCAGACTTACTGTAAGATACCAATTCTCCAAGGGTTTCCACTTCAGCCGCCTTCAGACAGTTCAGGGCTCTTACGGAAAGATCCATGTCTGCTAATTTAGACTTCAGGAGTTGTCTTGTGTGAAGTGTCTCTTCATCGTACTGGATGGATGCTTTTACCGCTTCCGTTTCAAGGGTGATTCTCTCATCAGAGAACAACATGAAATGATAAATCAATATCTTGGAAGCTTCTGTTAAAGCATTCTGAGGACTGATGGAACCATCAGTTTCTATATCTAATACAAGTTTTTCGTAGTCTGTTTTTTGCTCTACACGATAATTTTCAATGCTGTATTGTACTTTCTTGATTGGCGTAAAAATAGAGTCTATGGCAATAGTACCGATCGGTGCATTGTTTGACTTATTTTGTTCAGAAGGAACATATCCTCTTCCTTTTTCTATGTTGAAAGTAATTTCGAAAGTTACATCACTGTTCAGGTTGCAGATCACAAGTTCCGGGTTCAGCACCTGGAATCCGTTGATAGACTTCCCTAAATCTCCAGCAGTAATAACCGTCTGCCCCGAAACCTTGGCTACAACCTGCTCACTAGTCTGGTTTTCTGCCGTAGATTTTAATCTTACCTGCTTAAGGTTAAGAATAATTTCGGTAACATCTTCGATTACTCCTGAAATAGTTGAAAATTCGTGCTCTACACCTTCTATTTTGATAGATGAAATAGCATAACCTTCCAGAGAAGAAAGCAACACTCTTCTCAAAGCATTACCGATTGTAAGCCCGAAACCTTGTTCTAGTGGTCTGAATTCAAATTGACCTCTAAATTGATCAGAGTTAAGTAAAATTACTTTATCGGGTTTTATGAATTGTAAAATTGCCATATTATTGGGTTGAGCAAAAATTTGATTAAAAAATTATTTAGAGTAAAGTTCGACAATAAGCTGTTCCTTGATGTCCTCCGGGATCTGGATTCTTTCAGGAGCAGAAACGAAAGTACCTTCTTTCTTCTCATCGTTGAATTGTAACCACTCATAATTTGCTTTGGAAGCCAATGCATCAGTAACCACTTCAAGAGACTTAGACTTTTCTCTTACGGCGATTACATCACCCGCTTTAAGCAAATAAGACGGAATATTTACCAGCTCCCCATTTACAGTAATATGTCTGTGAGAAACCAATTGTCTAGCAGCAGATCTTGTTTTAGCAAACCCTAATCTGTATACTACGTTATCTAATCTGGACTCGCAAAGCTGTAATAATACTTCACCAGTTACCCCTTTGCTTCTGTGTGCTTTAACGAACAGGTTAGAAAACTGTCTTTCTAAAATACCGTAAGTATATTTAGCTTTCTGCTTTTCCATTAACTGAACAGCATATTCAGATTTCTTCGCTCCTCTTCTTTTGTTAACACCATGTTGTCCTGGCGGTTGGTTTTTTCTTTTCTCGAAGTTCTTGTCATCTCCGTAGATTGCAGCACCAAACTTTCTAGCAATCTTTGTTTTAGGTCCAATATATCTTGCCATAATGGGTAAATTCTAAAAATTAAACTCTTCTTCTTTTTGGTGGTCTACATCCATTATGCGGCATAGGAGTCACATCAATGATTTCGCTAACTTCAATTCCTGAATTGTGGATTGTTCTGATGGCAGATTCTCTACCTGCACCAGGACCTTTCACAAACACCTTTACTCTTCTAAGACCCGCTTCGTGAGCTACATTAGAGCAATTTTCAGCTGCCATCTGAGCAGCAAATGGAGTATTCTTTTTAGAACCTCTGAAACCCATTTTACCGGCAGAAGCCCAAGAGATAACTTCTCCGCTTTTATTTGTTAAAGAAATGATGATGTTATTGAAAGAAGCCTGAATATGCGCTTCTCCAATAGCTTCAACTTTTACTTTTCTTTTTTTAACTACTTTACTTTGTTTTGCCATAATTCCTAACGATTATTTACTAGCTTTTTTCTTGTTAGCAACAGTTTTTCTCTTTCCTTTACGGGTTCTCGAGTTGTTTTTCGTTCTCTGGCCTCTTAAAGGTAGTCCTAGTCTGTGACGTATTCCTCGTTGGCATCCTATGTCCATTAATCGCTTAATGTTCAATTGCACTTCAGATCTTAATTCTCCTTCTACTTTTACGTTTTCTGAGATATAGGTTCTGATGGCAGCCAATTCATCGTCATTCCATTCGTTGACTTTCTTGTCTTCGCTGATACCGGCAGCTTTAAGGATTTCTGAAGATGTACTTCTTCCGACTCCGTAGATGTAAGTTAAACCGATAACACCTCTTTTGTTTTTTGGTAAATCAATACCTGAAATTCTCGCCATAATTTAATGTTAGCCTTGTCTTTGTTTAAATTTTGGGTTTTTCTTGTTGATCACGAACAGTACACCTTTTCTGCGTACGATCTTGCAATCAGCACTTCTTTTTTTAATTGATGCTCTTACTTTCATTTTGAATAGTATTTATTTTTTAACAATAGCCAAACGGAACATGCATTCCATTTGGCATTTGTTTAATATCTAAACGTAATCCTCCCTTTTGATAAATCATAGGGAGACATTTCTAATTTTACCTTGTCTCCGGGTAAAAGTTTAATATAATGCATTCTCATTTTACCGGAAATATGAGCGATAAGAATATGCCCATTTTCCAGCTCTACACGGAACTGGGCGTTCGAAAGTGCTTCCGTGATAACGCCGTCTTGTTCAATATGTTTTTGTTTTGCCATAAATTAATATCCAGTCGTTCTTGATAATTTAGACTGCATTAAGCCATCATAATGATGGTTCAGCAGATAAGTATTAATCTGTTGAACAGTATCTAAAATTACTCCAACCATAATCAATAGTGATGTTCCCCCGAAAAATAGGGCGAACGCATCTGTCTGAACAAAGCTTCCATGCACAATTGCTGGAAGGACTGCAAAGATAGATAAAAAAATTGCACCTGGCAAGGTAATTTTTGATAAAATATCATCTAAATAATCAGCGGTTTCTTTTCCCGGTCTTACCTTGGGTACCAGGCCTCCGTTTCTCTTCAGATCATCAGCCATTTGGTTCACCGGAATGGTAATTGCAGTATAGAAAAACGAGAAGATAATAATTAACAGCGCAAACAATACGTTGTACTGCCAGCTAAAAACATTCTTGAAACCGGCAAGAAAAGTGTTTGACTCATCTACTTTCGTTAATAATCCCGGTACGAACATCAATGCCTGGGCAAAGATGATCGGCATTACACCGGCAGCATTTACTTTCAATGGAATCCACTGTCTTGCTCCCTGCATAAGATTTCTGTTGACACCTCCTCTTGCCTGAGCTCTGCTTACATACTGAATCGGTATTTTTCTTACGGCAACGGATAATACCACCGCCAGAAGAACTACCAGCATCCAGAAAATTACTTCAATAAGGATCATGATAGATCCCATTCCTCCTTTTCCGTTCTGCACGGCCATTTCCTGTACGAATGCTTCCGGTAATCTTGAAAGGATCCCCACCATAATCAGGATAGAGATACCGTTTCCGATACCTTTGTCGGTGATTTTCTCACCCAACCACATTGCGAATACTGAACCGGCAACCAAAATAACAATACTTGGCAACCAAAACATGATAGAATTTGGCTCTACATAATATGCAGACTGGAACTGAGCATACGGTAAAAACAATTGAGTGATAGAGGTTAAATAAGAAGGCGCCTGTACGAGACAAACCCCAATAGTTAACCATCTTGTAATCTGATTCAATGTATTTCTACCTGACTCTCCATCTTTCTGAAGTTTCTGAAGATAAGGAATTGCCATCCCCATCAACTGAACAATAATAGAAGCAGAAATATAAGGCATGATTCCTAACGCCATCACGGAAGCATGGCTGAATGCCCCTCCCGTAAATGACGAAAGCAAGCCAAGGAGGCCTGCTCCCTGCTTGTTTCCGCCTTGACTTTTATAATGCTCTAAGAGATCTCCCACTTCTGCAAGGTTAATTGCAGGCAGCGAGATATAAGATGCGAATCTATACACAAGAATAATCCCTAAAGTGAAGATAATTTTATCCCGTAATTCTTTAAGGCTCCAAATATTTTTGAGTGTTTGTATAAATTCTTTCATTAGTTTTTATTATAAGGTAATTGCTTGTCCACCTGCTTTAGAAATAAGCTCTTCAGCAGATTTAGTGAATTTGTCAGCCGAAATTGAAACCGCAGATTTCAATTCTCCTCTACCCATAATTTTCACTATTTCGTTCTTAGTAGCCAGACCGTTCTGTACCAAAACTTCTTTTGTAATATCTCCTGTTAAAGATTTAGTATCAATTAGGTTCTGAATATCATCCAGGTTGATCGCTCTGTATTCTTTTCTGTTTACGTTTTTGAAACCGAATTTAGGTAATCTTCTCTGTAAAGGCATCTGACCTCCTTCAAAACCGATTTTCTGAGAGTAACCGGCTCTTGCTTTCTGACCTTTGTGTCCTTTTGTAGACGTACCTCCTTTTCCAGTACCCTGTCCTCTACCAATTCTTTTTGAATTGAATGTAGAACCTGCAGCAGGTTTTATGTTGTTTAAATTCATTTTAATTTTTGTTTTAAAATTATTTTTGAACTTCAAGTAAATGACTAACTGCAGCTATCATTCCTAAGATAGAAGGAGTAGCTTCGTGCTCTACAACTTGGTGAAGTTTCTTTAATCCTAATGCTTCAAGCGTTCTCTTTTGGGTTTTTGTTCTGCCAATAGCGCTTCTTACTTGCTTTACTTTAATTGTTGCCATTGTTTTATTATTAACCGTTAAACACTTTAGTTAGAGAAACTCCTCTCATTCTTGCAATTTCTTCCGGTCTTCTGATGTCTAACAATGCTTTGAAAGTTGCCTTTACCACATTGTGAGGGTTTGAAGATCCTTTGGATTTTGAAAGGATATCATGAACGCCTGCAGATTCAAGTACCGCTCTTACCGCACCACCGGCGATAAGCCCTGTACCGTGAGAAGCAGGTCTCAAGAAGATATCTGCACCACCATATCTGGCAGAAGTCTGGTGAGGAATGGTATGGTTCATTACAGGAACTTTCACTAAGTTTTTCTTAGCGTCTTCTACTGCTTTAGCAATAGCAGAAGCAACTTCCTTAGATTTCCCTAATCCAAAACCGATGGTTCCGGCTTCGTCTCCTACAACAACAATTGCAGAAAATCCGAAAGCTCTACCTCCTTTGGTTACTTTTGTTACTCTGTTAACAGCTACGAGACGATCTTTAAGTTCTAATCCTCCCGGTTTTACTCTTTCTATATTATCTAGTCCTAACATATTTTCCGAAATTTAATGATTAGAATTTAAGTCCGGCTTCTCTCGCACCGTCAGCAAGAGCTTTAACTCTTCCGTGATATACGAATCCGTTTCTATCAAATACTATATTTTCGATTCCTGCAGCGATAGCTTTGGCAGCAATAGCTTTACCTACAGCAGCAGAAATATCAGTTTTAGTTCCGTTAGCGTCAACTCCTTTCTCTCTGGAAGAAGCGGAAGCCAAAGTTTTTCCACTGTTATCGTCGATTAACTGAGCGTAAATTTCCTTATTACTTTTATATACAGATAATCTTGGCAATTCAGAAGATCCGGAGATTTTCCCTCTTACTCTTCTTTTTATTCTTATTCTTTTTTCTAATTTACTTAATGCCATAATACTTATAATTTATTAAGCAGATTTACCAGCTTTACGTCTAACAATTTCCCCAACGAATCTTACACCTTTTCCTTTGTACGGCTCAGGCTTTCTGAATGAACGGATTTTCGCCGCTACCATCCCAAGAAGTTGCTTGTCATAAGACGTTAAAGTAATAATTGGATTTTTACCTTTTTCAGTCAATGTATCTACTTTCACTTCCGCCGGAAGCTCCAATACGATACCGTGAGAGAATCCTAAAGCCAACTCAAGTTTTTGTCCTGTGTGTGATGCTCTGTATCCTACCCCTACTAATTCCAGTTTCTTTTCGAAACCTTCATTTACACCAACGATCATGTTGGCAATTAACGCTCTGTATAAACCGTGAAGCGCTTTGTGTTGTTTAGACTCGGATGGTCTGTTTACTGTAAGTATACCATCATTCTGTTCTAAAGTAATTCCTGCTGTAAGCTCCTGAGAAAGTTCTCCTTTTGGACCTTTGGCTGTTACCACACCGTTGTTTTCAGTAATGGTAATTCCTGCTGGAACTGTTATAATTGCTTTACCAATTCTTGACATTTTCCTGTGATTAAAAATTAATAAACATAGCAGATTACTTCACCGCCTACTTTCTCTTCTCTAGCTTTCTTGTCAGTCATTACTCCTTTAGAAGTAGAGATGATAGAAATACCCAAACCGTTCAGTACTCTTGGAAGTTCCGTAGAACCTTTGTACTGTCTCAAACCTGGCCTTGAAGCTCTCTGAATAGACTTGATAGCCGGTTTGTTGGTTTGCTTGTCGTACTTTAAAGCGATTTTGATTGTACCCTGAACAGCGCTTTCCTCAAACTTAAAGTTTAAGATATACCCCTGATCAAATAAAATCTTAGTAATCTCCTTTTTGATTTTCGATGCAGGAATTTCCACCACTTTGTGGCCTGCGCTTTGTGCGTTCCTTACTCTTGTTAGGAAATCTGAAATTGGATCTGTTACCATTTTTCTTTTATAAATTATTGGTTAAAGAACAATCAGTATTGCAAGGACTTGAAGAATAAAATATCAGACTTCAGAAAACTTCGGTCTGATATTTTTGTATCTCTAGTATCCAGACAACTTAATTGTCCCGATTTTTTAATGAGTATTAATTACCAACTGGCTTTTTTAACTCCCGGGATAAGACCGTTGTTTGCCATTTCTCTGAAAGTTACTCTGGAAATTCCGAACGTTCTCATGTACCCTCTTGGTCTCCCTGTCAGTTTACATCTGTTGTGCAATCTCACAGGAGAAGCATTTTTCGGTAATTTCTGAAGTCCTTCATAATCACCTGCTTCTTTAAGAGCTTTTCTTTTGTCAGCGTATTTAGCAACTAGTGCTTCTCTCTTGCGCTCACGCGCTTTCATTGATTCTTTAGCCATTTCTTAGTTCTTTTTGAATGGTAAACCGAAGTGAGTTAATAATGCTTTCGCTTCTTTATCTGTCTTAGCAGTTGTAACGAAAGTGATGTCCATCCCCTGGATTTTTTTCACTTTGTCGATAACGATCTCAGGGAAAATGATCTGCTCAGTAATTCCTAAGTTATAGTTACCTCTACCGTCGAAACCGTCAGCCTTGATTCCAGAGAAATCTCTGATTCTCGGCAATGCAGAAGAAGTTAGTCTGTCTAAGAACTCATACATTTTATGTGCTCTTAAAGTAACTTTAGCTCCTACCGGCATTCCTTTTCTCAATTTGAAGGCAGCCTCATCTTTCTTAGAGATGGTACCAACAGCCTTTTGGCCGGTGATATTTGTAAGCTCTTCTACAGCATAATCAATGATCTTTTTGTCTGCAGTGGCATCACCTAACCCTTGGGAAAGGATGATTTTTTCCAATTTAGGCACCTGCATTACTGACTTGTACCCAAATTCTTCCATCATCGCAGGAACAATTGTTTCTTTATATGCTTTCTTGGGTCTTGCTATATATTCCATGTGTTATTTAAAATTATAAAGTTTCACCCGTTTTTTTATCGATTCTTACTTTCTTATCTCCTTCGGTCTTGTAACCTACTTTGATTGCTTTTCCGTCTTTACCAACTAAAGCTACGTTTGAGATATGAATAGAAGCTTCTTTTTCAGTAATTCCTCCTTGAGGGTTTGAAGCGGAAGGCTTAACGTGTTTTTTAACGATGTTAAGTCCTGCTACAATAACTCTCGGGTCTCTTCCTTCTTTTTTGATCACTTCAATAACTTCACCTGTCTTACCTTTGATATCTTTTTTACCAGTGGTAATGATTACGTTATCTCCTCTTTTTATTTTTAACTTTGACATTTTTTTAAATTTTAAATATTAAAGTACTTCAGGAGCTAATGAAATGATTTTCATATATTCTTTGTCTCTCAACTCACGGGCAACCGGTCCGAAAACACGGGTTCCTCTCATTTCTCCTGCTGCGTTTAGCAATACACAAGCGTTGTCTTCGAATTTGATGTATGAACCATCTTTTCTTCTTACCGCTTTTTTAGTTCTTACTACGACAGCTTTAGATACCTGACCTTTCTTTGCGTTTCCTGATGGTGTGGAATCTTTGATAGTAACAACGATTTTATCACCAACTGAAGCATATCTTCTTCTGGTTCCTCCCAGAACTCTGATAACCAATACTTCTTTGGCACCTGTGTTATCAGCAACTTTTAATCTTGATTCTGTTTGTAACATTATTACTTAGCTTTTTCAATGATTCTTACTAATCTCCATCTCTTGCTCTTGCTCATCGGTCTAGTTTCCTGGATCAGAACTGTATCGCCCTCTGTGCATTCGTTGTTCTCGTCGTGTGCAGTATATTTTTTCGTTTTCAAAACGAATTTACCGTACATCGGGTGCTTTACTCTGGTAGTCTCGCTAACAACAATAGTTTTTTCCATTTTATTGCTGGAAACCACTCCGATTCTTTCTTTTCTTAAATTTCTATCCATTGTAAAATGAAATTATTGTTTGTTAGTTAACTCAGTATTTAGTCTAGCGATTGTTCTTCTCAAATCTTTGATTTGGATCGGGTTTTCAACTGGGCTGATTGCATGAGCCAATTTCAGTTTTGAATATTGAGCTTTTGCTTCAGTAAGTTGAGCTTGAAGGTCACCCGCGCTTAAATTTTTAATATCAGCTTTTTTCATTGTATACAAAGATTAAAGGGGTTTAACAAAATCGTTAGCAACTATGAATCTGGTAACTACCGGTAATTTCTGTGCAGCAAGCCTAAGGGCTTCTTTTGCGATCTCGTAAGGTACACCTCCGATTTCGAACATAATTTTACCTGGTTTTACTACAGCTACCCAATATTCCACGGCACCTTTACCTTTACCCATCCTTACTTCGGCTGGTTTCTTGGTAATTGGCTTATCCGGGAAGATTTTGATCCATAACTGACCTTCTCTCTTCATATATCTTGTTGCAGCAATACGCGCAGCTTCAATTTGTCTCGCAGTGATCCAAGCACCTTCTGTCGCCTTGATCCCGAAAGTTCCATAAGCAAGTTGATTACCTCTCTGGGCAGTCCCCTTCATCTTCATCTTATGAACTCTACGGAATTTGGTTCTTTTTGGTTGTAACATAATTTCTAAATTTTAGATTTTAGATTTTAGATTTTAGATTTTTCTTATTTTAAAAAAGTAACGGTAATTTAAAATTCAAAATTTCTATCTAAAATTTTTAATTATTATTGTTATTATTATTGTTGTTTTTTCTAGGTCCTCTGTTATCCCTTCTGTCTCCGCCTCCTCTGTTATCTCTTCTGTCTCTGTCTCCGGAAGGACCGCCTTTTTTCTGTTGTCCCACTAGAGGAGAAAGTTCTCTTTTACCGTAAACTTCACCTTTCATGATCCAAACTTTAACACCTAGCTTTCCGTACTGAGTTAATGCCTCACCAATGTGATAATCAATATCAGCTCTGAAAGTAGACAAAGGAATTCTTCCGTCTTTGAAAGATTCACTTCTTGCCATTTCAGCACCGTTCAATCTACCTGAGATCTGAACTTTGATACCTTCTGCACCCATTCTCATTGTACCTGCAATCGCCATCTTAACAGCTCTTCTGTAAGAGATTCTGTTTTCGATCTGCTTAGCGATGCTGTCAGCTACCAATACTGCATCAAGTTCAGGTCTTTTGATTTCGAAAATGTTGATTTGAATATCCTTTTTTGTAAGTTTCTTCAATTCTTCTTTCAATTTATCAACTTCCTGACCTCCTTTACCGATGATTAATCCCGGTCTAGCAGTAGTTATTGTAACTGTTACTAATTTTAATGTTCTTTCAATATAAATTCTTGAAATTCCACCTTTAGATAGTCTAGCCTCAAGGTATCTTCTGATTTTGTAGTCTTCAGCGATTCTGTCTCCATAATCGTTTCCACCAAACCAGTTAGAATCCCATCCTCTGATGATACCTAATCTATTACCAATTGGATTTGTCTTCTGTCCCATACCTTGATTAATTTTCTTTTGTACCTAAGATTAGCGTAATGTGGTTTGATCTTTTTCTGATTCTGTACCCTCTACCTTGTGGAGCCGGTCTCAGTCTCTTCAATTGTCTTGCACTGTCTACAAAAATTTCTTTAACGATAAGGTTTGCCTCTTCGATATCAGCACCTTCGTTTTTTGCCTGCCAGTTGGCCATTGCTGAAAGTAAGACTTTCTCTAACTTGTTAGATGCGTCTTTCTTAGAATATTTTAGAATATATAAAGCTTTGTCTACTTCTACTCCTCTGATGATATCAGCTACTAATCTCATTTTTCTTGGAGAAGACGGGCAATCATTATGTAATGCTTTTACTACATCCTGATTTGTTAATTTACGTGCTAATGCACTTTCTCTTTTTCTTGATCCCATGATTATCTGCTACCTTTATTTTTGTTACCACCATGACCTCTGAAAGATCTTGTTGGAGAAAATTCCCCTAACTTGTGACCTACCATGTTTTCTGTAACGTAAACCGGGATAAAAGATTTCCCGTTGTGTACAGCAATAGTCTGTCCTACGAAGTCCGGAGAGATCATAGACGCTCTAGACCAAGTTTTGATAACTGTCTTCTTACCAGACTCTATGTTTGCCTGAACCTTCTTATCTAAAGTATATGCGATGAATGGTCCTTTTTTAAGTGATCTTGCCATAATTATTTTCTTTTAGATATGATATGACGGTTAGACGCTTTGTTTTTCTTTCTGGTTTTGTACCCTTTAGCCGGCATACCGTTTCTAGATCTTGGGTGACCTCCGGAAGAACGTCCTTCACCACCACCCATCGGGTGATCCACAGGGTTCATTACTACCGGTCTTGTTCTTGGTCTTCTCCCTAACCATCTGCTTCTACCAGCCTTACCTGATACGGTTAACTGATGGTCTGAGTTAGAAACTGAACCAATCATTGCCATACATTCTGTAAGAATCATTCTGGATTCTCCTGAAGGCAACTTGATAATCGCATATTTTCCGTCTCTTGAAGTTAACTGAGCCGAAGAACCTGCACTTCTTGCTAAAATGGCACCCTGACCAGGCTTCATTTCAACACAAGAAATTACAGTACCCAATGGAATATTTTTCAATTTCATTGCGTTTCCTACGTTAGGCTCTACGCTTTCTCCTGAAACTACTTTCTGATCTACTTTGATACCGTTCGGAGCGATGATATATCTCTTCTCTCCGTCAGCATATTCTAATAAAGCGATAAATGCAGTTCTGTTTGGATCATATTCTACAGTTTTTACCGTTGCTTCAACATTTGCTTTGTTTCTTTTGAAGTCGATAATTCTGTATTTCTTTTTGTGTCCACCGCCGGTGTAACGCATGGTCATTTTACCAGTTTGGTTACGTCCACCTGACTTACTAATACCAACCGTTAGAGACTTCTCTGGCTTGTTGGTAGTAATTTCCTCAAAATTGTTAACAACTCTGAATCTCTGTCCCGGGGTGATAGGTTTTAATTTTCTAACAGACATTACTATTATTTATAATTAATAATTAATTTACAGCAAAAATATCGATAACATCACCTTCAACAAGTTTAATTATCGCTTTTTTCAATTTGTTTGTCTTTCCAACCTGAAGACCTTTTTTAGTGTATTTCGAAGAAACCTTCGGAGCATAAATCATTGTGTTAACGTCTGCTACTTTTACACCGTAAGCCGCTTCTACAGCTTTTTTAATCTGGATTTTATTCGCCTTAGGATTTACTAAGAAAGAATAAGAACCTCTTAAATCTGTAAGGTAATTAGCCTTTTCTGATATAACTGGTTTAATAATAACTGACATGACTTATTTCTTTAAATTTTCCTGGAATTTTTCAACTGCACCTTCAAAGAACACGATTTCACCTGCATTTACCAAGTCGTAAGAACTGATCTCGTTAAAGTTCTTTACTTTGGTTTTAGGTAAGTTTCTTGAAGATAAATACACATTCTTGTTAGCTTCAGGAAGTACAAATAAAGCTTTCTTATCGTTCAATGCCAAAGCATTCAATACGGTGATGAAATCTTTAGTTTTAGGAGCGTTCAAGCTCATATCTTCCAAAACTCTGATGCTGTTGTCTCTCATTTTCTGAGATAAAACAGATTTTTTTGCCAATCTCTTAAGCGCTTTGTTCAATTTAAACCTGTAGTCTCTCGGTTTTGGTCCGAATACTCTACCTCCACCTCTGAAAGTTGGAGATTTGATATCCCCGTATCTTGCAGAACCAGATCCTTTTTGCTTCTTAAGTTTTTTAGTAGAAGCTGTAATTTCGCTTCTTTCTTTAGATTTATGAGTTCCTTGTCTCTGTGCGGCAAGGTACTGTTTAACTTCTAAGTAAACCGCGTGCTGATTTGGCTCAATTCCGAATACCGTTTCGTCTAGAGTTACTTTTCTTCCGGTCTCTTTTCCTGATGTATTTAATACTACTAGTTCCATTTTCTGATAATTACATAAGAATTTTTAGCTCCCGGAACAGCACCTTTTACTACTAAAAGATTTTGTTCTTGATCCACTTTTAACACCTGAAGGTTCTGAACAGTTACCTGCTTACCTCCCATTCTTCCAGCCATTCTCATCCCTTTGAATACTCTTGAAGGGTCTGAACCAGCACCGATAGAACCTGGAGCTCTAAGCCTGTTGTGCTGACCATGAGTTGCCTGCATTACACCTCCAAATCCGTGTCTTTTAACAACACCCTGGAAGCCTTTACCTTTAGAAGTACCTGTTACGTCAACAAATTCGCCTTCTGCAAACAGATCTACTTTTACTTCTCCTCCTACTTTTACTTCGTCTACGAATTCTCTGTAGAATTCTACCAACTTAGCTTTAGGAGCTGAACCAGCCTTTTTAAAATGGCCAGCTAACGCTTTACCAACGTTCTTCTCACTCTTGTCATCGAAACCTAACTGAACTGACTTGTAGCCGTCCTTTTCTACGGTTCTGACCTGTAAAACCGAGCACGGACCTGCTTGAATAACTGTACAAGGAATGTTTTTTCCTTCTTCGTTAAACAAAGACGTCATACCGATTTTCTTACCAATAATACCTGACATTGTTTATATTATAATAAAATTTATCTTCTGTTTCTCGCCATTTTAAGGAATCTAAAGTAATTTCTACGTTTGATATAGGCATACTATGTCCTAAAATGAGTGTGCAAATTTATGAATAATTTTATAACTGACAAACATTTGATGCAAAATATTTTGATTTTTAGCGATTTACATAAAAATCAGCAAAACATATGTTTTTCAATATTAATTAAAAAACAAATCTTTCTTTATTTCCAACATTATATAATAGATAAAAATAACTGTAACCTGAATTGAAGAAAATCGGCATATCGAAGTATCAATGTGGCAATAACAGATCTACATGATTAAATATGTCTGCTTAAAATAAAATGTTAAAAATCTGAATATGTCACTGAAAAAGCCGCTGTTCAAGCGGCTTTTTCGTTATATACTTATTAAGGATTTAGCTCTATAGGATTATTTTTCCGTTTCATTTTATCTTTCACCTTTGCTTCAGCATTTGAATCAAGTGTGAATCCGCTTTTAGCAATTTCAGAAATAAAATTATCCTGTGTATTTTTGAGTGCCTGATAAAAATCTTGTTTTGTCACTTTCTTTCCGTTAACCCTTTTCTCTGAAATCCAAAGAAGCGGCTTTTCAGCAATATTTTTATAACTCAATAATTCGAATTTATACTGTTTTTTCGAGTCTTCTATTTCCACAATCAGTCCTGGTAACCCATAGAATTTATAAGGCCCGTCTGAAATAGGAATGTCATTTGTAAACCAAGCTTTATATTGGCGTCCTGCGTAAGATAAAAATGCAGCCTGACATCTTAGGTTTCCAATGTTCTTTTTTTCTTCAGAAATTTTCCATTTGAAAGCAGGATTTTCTTCATAAACAAAATCGTTTCTAATAATTTTATCATAGAAAAGGATCTGGCTTTTTACAGGATCTTTTATTATCCGGTACGTAAAATTAGTTTTTGGAATAGTTGAAAGATCAATGCTTGCAACAGATGTATTTTTTCCTTTACTCATATCAGCAACAACAGAGTCTCTTTTATATGAATTCATACTCATAAACTGGGATTTTCCCTTTCCTCGCTCTAATATAAAATATTCCTCACTTATATTCGCTTTATCCAGAGAATCACTATGACTTGTCAGCAAATACACATACTTTGATTCTATCACATCAATGTCAACTGCCTTTTGCCCGTATGCACTACAGGTTATTAACATAAACATAAACAATATTCCAACTTTTTTATACATATCTTACTTTATTTTTAAACCACAAAAGAGGATCTATGTCCCCTTTTGCAGTTTATTTTAATTAACATTGTAGTTTACCATATTAATTTCCGCACAGAACTTCGTCTGCAACAATAACAACGTCTATGATATCTCCCAACGTTTCACCACAAGCCTGACCTGTAATTCCACAAGATAGGGTAACAGGCACACAAGCATAAGCTTTTGCGTCATTAGTGATTGGTTCTGCTTCAGGTAGATTTTCGGTTTCTACTGCAATAGTGTTTGCACTCATTGTACCGGCAACCGCAAACGCGGCCATAAAAATTAGTTTTTTCATGATAATTATTTTTTAATTTGATTTCACTAAAGTATGAATAAAATAAATACAAACAAAATTATTATCAATAATTTCCACATTAAAATGAAATATAGACAATGAAAATATTTTTAAATTCAATAAAACCCACTAATACCATCAATTTATATGAAATACGCTAATATGGGATTTCGGCTTCAGATCGAAATTACACGCGAGTAAATCAATATTAATTACTTCAATCTAAATTGATATCTTAGATTTACATACCATCAGTTATTTTGACTTCTGTTAAAACTGGTGAACAATAGAGGTTCTTAAAAAGACAAGCAAGAATTTCTACAAGACAATAGTGTTATTAATAAGGTAATAATTAACTTTTAAGATCTACTGTTAAATTTTTTGGGACTTTTACAGTTTATAATTTTACATTTAAGAAGTTCAGATAAAAGAAATCATGATGATTTACGGTGTAATTTTTGCTACGGTATTTCTAATTTTTAAACACATTACACCCATGAAAAAGGTACTTTCCATTCTTTTATTTTGCATAAGCATTCTTTCATTTGCCCAATCAAAAGCCCCGTTTACCGGAAAAAGAGATTTCGTTATTGAACAGGGAGCCAGCGGCTCCGGAACTCCGGCTTATTACCTTGATGTAAAAACCAATGGCGACGTGCATTTTGGCTTTGTCCAGGTCAACCAGGCAGATGGTACAGAAACTAAAGAAGTGATCAATGCCGGAAAGTACAACCCTAAAGTTATGAAGGTGCATTTCAAGACCTATAATGAAACCTTTTATGTAAAATTTGATAAGGAGAAAATTTATCTTACCGATGCAAAAGGAAACATTAAAAAATCAGATGACTGCTGCCCGGTTTCAGAAATGGCCTATACAAACTGCAATTGCGAAGGCAAGCTGTACCGTTAATGAAAGCCCTTAAACTTTTATCGCTTCTGCTCTTTTTGACTTTAGTATGCTGCACAAAGAAAGAGGACCATCCGTATACATTTTATTACTGGAAAACAAAACTCTCTTTAGATGAAACAGAAAAAAAGGCATTGGACGGGGCATCCGCTCCCTATCTTTATACAAGGTTTTTTGACATCGATAAAATCAACGGAAAATTTCAGCCTGTAGGCACCATCACAAAAGACAGCAGTTTTATCCCTGGAAAACATATTGTTCCCACGGTTTTTATTACCAACCGCACATTTCTTTATATCACCAAAGATGAAATCAGGTTTCTTGCTAAAAGTATCCATGACCTTATTCAGAAAAAGGGCATACAGTACGGCCTGAAAACCCATAGCGAAATCCAGATCGACTGTGACTGGACTGCTGGTACAAAAGAGGATTACTTTACATTCTTAAAACAATTAAGGGAAATTTCAGGAAAAGAAATTACTTGTACCCTGCGTCTTCATCAGGTAAAGGATAAAAAACAGACCGGCATTCCGCCTGTGGAAAAAGTATATCTGATGTGCTACTCCACTTCCTCACCTCTGGAAAATTCAAATAAAAATTCAATTCTGGATGTTAATACCCTGAAAAGTTATTTGGCTGACCTTGATAAATATCCGGTGAAACATATTGAAGTGGCCCTTCCAATCTATTCATGGGGAATTGTTACCAACTATCTCGGGAAACACAAATTAATCAATGGCCTGTCCGGGAAAGACCTGGAAAATGCAAATTTCAAAAAAATCTCTGAAACAGAAATTGAGATTCAGAAGGACGGATTTTATTTCGGGAATTATTTAAACAAAGGGTTCAGGATTAAAATTGAAGAAATTTCCGATGAGCAGCTTGAGGAGACCATTCAGTTCCTGGAGAAAAAAATTCCTTCCTTTACTATTATTTATTATCAGTTAGACCGTAAATTTGTTACAGGGCAGACGTTTAATTTTTAAATTCTGATCCTACATAAAAACACTTAATATCAATATGAAAAAGCACTTACTTTCACTGGCTGTTATTGCCCTTTTTTATACGGAATCCAATGCCTGCGCCTGGTCTGATCCGGACTATGAATATTTTAACCTATTTACGCAAAGCATTATTAAGGATAAATCTTATCTTCCTTTCTTACACAGCTACTCAACGAGGTTCTATACGGATTTTAAACCGTCACAGATTCCTGATGAAAATATAGACTCATGGAAACGTTTTTTCGGGAACCGGTTTACTTATGCAGAAACGGATTACCTCGTGAATAAAATGAGCCTGAATGATCTTAATGCCTTAAAAAAAGGCAATCCGACAAATGCGTTAATCACTACAGCAGGGCCCGGTTTTTACCAGAAGTACCGTGAAGCTATCGATTACCTGATTGAGGCAAAATACCTTGAGCCTTATATGAGGATCAATTTTGTTGAAAATGCAGATTCATTTTATTATAACGGAACTCAGAATGACAAAAATGCGACCAGCCTGGATTACAATAAAACCATTGCAGCACTTACATCCCTGTACAACGCAGCCCAAAACCCTGAGATCAAACAGCGGTACGGATACCAGCTTGTACGGTTTAACCACTACACCAGAAATTATGATGCGGCACTGAAAGCTTTCAGAACATACGTTGAACCCATCAGGTTAAAGGGAGCCCCTTATATCATGGCACTTGACCAGCTTGCCGGAGCGCAGAGAGGTTTGGGAATGAACAGCGATGCTAACTGGAATTTCTTTCAGGTCTTCAAAGACAGCCGGAGCCGTAAGGAATCTGCTTTTGTTTCCATGAAGCTTTCGGATACGGCATCATTTAATAATATCCTGAAGCGTGCCGCAACGGATGATGAAAAAAACATGGCTTATTTCCTTTTAGGATATGAAGATTTTAACAACCCGGTCCCGATCATGGAGAAAATGTACGACATCAATCCTGATTCCGAGATCCTGAAGGTAATGGCCGTAAGAAGCATCAATGAACTGGAGAGAAGCTATCTTCCTATTTACTATTACAGCAATGATGAAAATCCAACAATTCAGGTTTCAAATTCCACTAAAAATGCAAATGCGGATCAGGCAAAAACAGGAACAGCAGAAGTAAAAAAAGAGGAACTTTCCTTTTGGCAAAAAATCATAAGGTTTTTCCGAAACCTTTTCGGGGGCTCAAAAAATAAAAACAGTGACGGAACTAAGGCTGACCAGAGTGAAGACGAGTTGTTGGACAATCCGGATAGGATTCCTGTTTTCACCATGAATAATTATTACTATGATGAAAAGACGAGGAACTTCCTGGATGACCTGGAAAAATTCACTGATAAAGCTAAAGACAAATCTAAGGATGAGTACTGGCAGATTGCCGATGCCTATCTGAAATTCCTGAAAAAAGATTATGAAGGCAGCACTGAAGTCTTAAATGAGATCAAAACCACAAATCCGGAATACCTGGAAGAGATCAAAAGAATGAAAGTTCTGAATGATATTGTTTCCCAACCGAAAATTGATGCAGACTATGAAAATCATCTGATAAAAGATTACGCAGATTATTTTGCAGACCAGCCGGAAGTAAAAAAAGACAGTACCGAAAATGAAGATTACGATTATTATGGTGAAGTCCCTTCCACAAAAGACTTTCTGAAAGATGTGCTTGCCAACCGGTATTTCCTTCAGGGAGAAGACGGGAAATCTTTTCTAATGAATAACAAGCTTTCGGATCTTCAGTACAACCCGAATTCTGCCTTGGTAAAAAGTGTGGAAGACTTTTACGGGAAGCCTGACAAGACCCAGTTTGAGCAGCAGATTATTGCTAAAAATATTAACGATGTAGGAAATATTGATGCGTTCTTTGCCGTAATTTACGGCGACCGTGCCATGAGACAGGCAGATTTTGAAAAAGCCCGTTCGTATTATGCAAAAGCTCAGAACTTCTCCGGAATTCCAAGATCGGAATGGAACTACGACCAGAAAAAAACAACACCGCTTCAATATGCTGCTACGGCTTATAATGGGTTCAACAATATTTCAGATCTGGTTTTCGGGCACAATGTATGGGAAAGTTACCAAAGCAGTCCCGCAGAAAGTATGGAAAAAGAAGACTATACGGATTTCCCTTTTATCAGGCCTGTAATGAGTAAATTCGAGCTTTCAGATGCCCTTGTTCAACTTAAAAAGACAGGCAGCGGAAATGGTGAAAAAGCGGCAAAAGCCAATCAGCTCATTGGAAATCTCCTGTATAATACATCAATATTAGGATATTACCGTCAATTGTTTGTTATGGATCTTGATAATACGAACGGTGGGAAATATGATTTCCAAGGAACAGACAAACGGAATCCTTATCAGTATTATTATAAAAACTTCCTTGACCGTTCTTATACAGAGCCTGATAACTTTGATCTGGCCATCGGCTATTATAAAAAGGCACTGGCTCTTTCTCCTGACAAGGAACATAAAGCAAGGATTCTATTTCAGATGGCCAGCGCAGAACAGGGGAAATATTATCAGTATGAAGCAAAAAACCCTTCTAAAACCGACTACTCAGATCCGAAATGGAGCGAGAAAAATGATGCCTACCAGCAACAGCTTGATCAGATTAAAAACCAGAAGTACAGAACGTATTTTGCCATGCTGAAATCCCAGTACACGGATACGGAAACAGCAAAAAGCCTGATGGGAAGCTGCTCGTATTTCGGTTATTTTATGAAGTAAATAAATTGTTTAAATAAAAAGGAATCATTTCGATTCCTTTTTTTGTTGTTCCAGCCATTGCTGATGTTTTGCCCTGAACAGTTCATCTTTATGATCCTGGTTTCGTTGTGCCGCATCAATAGAATGTGAAGCATGGATGTCTTCATCCTCTTCGGCAAAGTCAGCGAGCTTTTCATAGTAGCAATGGATCTGATCGAGCTCTTTCTCTGTAAGGTCTTCAATATCCACCATTCTGTTGCTTGCTTTTTCGTTGGCTGCAATCAGCTCATTCAGTTTGATCTGGATTGCTTTTGAATCCTTATTCTGAGCCTTCTGAATCAGGAATACCATCAGGAACGTAATAATTGTTGTCCCCGTATTGATCACCAGCTGCCAGGTTTCTGAATAATTGAAAACCGGTCCTGAAGCCGCCCATATAATAACGATTAGTGTGGCACCGATAAAAGCATAGGAACTTCCCGTAAATTTTGTTGCCCAATTTGAAAATTTTTCAAAGACATTTTTGTCTGAACCTGACATCATATTGATTTTAGCATAAAGTTAAGCATAAAAATTTGCAGCAATTGTGGTATCTGGATAAAGTTATGTAAACGATTATAGAATTTAATATAAGGATTACTATTTCACTTATAATAATTTAATCCAGCTAATTAATTAGCTATTTAGTTTTTTCACTAATCATATATACCTTGAACTGAAAAAGTATATAATATCAAAGGATAAAAGAAAAATCCCTCTTCTTTCGAAAAGGGATTTTATTATCATAGCAAAGTTTGATTTGCATTGAAAGCTTCTGACTTACATCATCCGTCTTCCGGCAATTATCACACTTTAATTTCAACGTCTACACCTGAAGGAAGTTCTAACTTCATCAGAGCATCTACCGTTTTGGAAGAAGAAGAATAGATATCCATCAATCTCTTGTGAGCTGATAACTGGAACTGTTCTCTTGCTTTTTTGTTAACGTGCGGAGATCTCAATACAGTGAAGATTCTCTTGTTTGTTGGCAATGGAATAGGTCCGTTTACAACAGCACCTGTAGCCTTTACCGTTTTTACGATTTTCTCAGCAGACTTGTCTACCAAGTTGTAATCGTAAGATTTTAGTTTTATTCTGATTCTTTGTGACATTTCTTTACTTTAAAAAATTAACCTTTTGCTTTAGCAATGATATCTTCCGCAACGTTTTGTGGAGTCTGTGCATACTTCTCCAATTCCATAGAAGAAGTAGCTCTTCCTGATGAAAGTGTTCTCAGCGTTGTTACATATCCGAACATTTCAGAAAGTGGAACTGAACCTTTGATTACTACAGCACCGTTCTTTTCTTCCTGTCCGCTGATTGTACCTCTTCTCTTGTTAAGGTCACCAATAATGTTACCCATATATTCTTCCGGAGTTACAACTTCCAGTTTCATAATAGGCTCCATAATTACTGGCTTCGCAGCACGTCCAGCTTCTTTAAATCCTATTTTAGCAGCTAATTCGAAAGAAAGTGCATCAGAATCCACTGCGTGGAAAGATCCGTCTTTAAGAACTACTTTAATACCTTCAACTTCGAAACCAGCCAAAGGACCGTTTTTCATTGCAGCTTTAAAGCCTTTTTCAATAGCAGGAACAAATTCTCTAGGAACGTTACCACCTTTGATTTCATTAATAAATTCTAAACCGATTTTACCTTCTTCAGCAGGTCCAAGTTCAAATACAATGTCAGCAAATTTACCTTTACCACCGGATTGTTTTTTGTAAACTTCTCTGTGCTGAGCAACTTTTGTAAGATTTTCTTTGTATTCTACCTGAGGCTGTCCCTGGTTAACTTCAACTTTGAATTCTCTTCTCATACGGTCTACAATGATATCCAGGTGAAGCTCGCCCATTCCGGAAATAATTGTCTGTCCTGAAGCCTCATCTGTTCTAACCGTAAAAGTAGGATCTTCTTCAGCTAATTTAGCCAATGCGTTACCCATTTTATCTTGGTCAGCCTTCGTTTTAGGCTCAACAGCGATACCGATTACCGGATCAGGGAAAACCATCGATTCAAGAACGATCGGGTTTTTCTCGTCACACATTGTATCACCTGTTTTGATAGATTTGAAACCTACTGCTGCACCGATGTCTCCTGCTTCGATATATTCTACAGGGTTCTGCTTGTTAGCGTGCATCTGATAGATTCTTGAGATTCTTTCTTTATCTCCTGAACGGGTGTTCAAGATATAAGAACCAGCATCAAGTCTTCCTGAGTATGCTCTGAAGAATGCCAGTCTTCCAACGAATGGGTCAGTAGCAATCTTAAATGCCAAAGCAGCAAACGGTTCGTTTACGTCCGGTTTTCTTGTAATTTCAAGATCTGTTCTAGGGTCAGTACCTTTGATATCATCTTTATCCAGTGGAGAAGGAAGGTATTTACATACGGCATCCAACATAAACTGTACTCCTTTATTCTTGAATGAAGAACCACAAGTCATTGGGATAATAGATAAATCGATGGTTGCTTTTCTAAGCGCTTCGTTAATTTCGTCTTCAGAGATTGAATCCGGATCTTCGAAGAATTTCTCCATCAAAGTCTCATCGTAGTCAGCTACAGCTTCTACTAATTTCTCTCTGTATTCCAGAACCTCAGCCTTCATGTCTTCAGGAATCGGAACTACCTCGAAAGTAGCACCTTGTCCAGCTTCATCCCAGATGATCGCTCTGTTTTTAATTAAGTCTACAACACCTTTGAAATCTTCTTCAGCACCGATTGGTAAAACGATTGGAACTGCATTAGATCCTAACATTGTCTTAACCTGGTTTACCACGTTAAGGAAGTCAGCACCCTGTCTGTCCATTTTGTTTACGAATCCCATTCTTGCCACTTTGTAGTTATCAGCAAGTCTCCAGTTTGTTTCAGACTGAGGCTCTACTCCGTCTACAGCAGAGAATAAGAATACCAATCCGTCCAATACTCTCAAAGATCTGTTTACTTCTACTGTGAAGTCAACGTGTCCCGGTGTATCGATGATGTTGAAGTGGTAAGGTTTAGTATCTGCTAAAGGTTTTCCCTGGTCTGTCGGGAAGTTCCAAGAACATGTAGTTGCAGCGGAAGTAATGGTGATACCTCTTTCTGCTTCCTGCTCCATCCAGTCCATTGTAGAAGCACCGTCGTGAACTTCACCAATTTTGTGATTTACACCTGTATAGAATAAAATTCTTTCTGTAGTGGTTGTTTTACCCGCATCAATGTGGGCAGCGATACCAATATTTCTTGTAAATTTAAGATCTCTACTCATTTCTAATTAGAATTTAAAGTGTGAGAAAGCTTTGTTAGCTTCCGCCATTTTGTGAGTATCAGATTTTTTCTTGTAAGCAGCACCTTCTTCTCTTGAAGCAGCTACTACTTCGTTAGCCAATTTCAAAGCCATTGACTTATCATTTCTCTTTTTAGAGTAAAGAATTAACCATTTCATTGCCATAGAAATTTTTCTGTCAGCTCTGATTGGCATAGGAATCTGGAAGTTAGCTCCACCTACTCTTCTGGAACGTACTTCTACGTGAGGCATAACGTTGGTTAATGCATCTTTCCAGATCTCAAGGGCAGTTTTTTCAGTTTCTCCTTTTTTAGTTTCTACGATCTCTAAAGCATCATAGAAAATTTTGAATGCGATTGACTTCTTACCGTCAAGCATCAGGTTATTTACAAATCTAGTTACCAATTGATCATTAAATTTTGGATCTGGTAACAACGGTCTTTTTTTCGCTTTTGTCTTTCTCATTGCTTCTGTACCTTATTTAATGATTATTTTTTCTTTCCTTTAGCCGGTGCAGCTGGCGCCTGACCTGGTTTTGGTCTCTTAGCTCCATACTTCGATCTTCTCTGTGTTCTTCCATTTACACCTGCTGTGTCTAAAGCACCTCTTACGATGTGGTAACGTACTCCCGGTAGGTCTTTCACCCTTCCGCCTCTCACCAATACTATCGAGTGCTCCTGAAGATTATGTCCTTCGCCCGGGATGTAGGCGTTGACTTCTTTCCCGTTAGAAAGTCTTACCCTTGCAACTTTTCTAAGTGCAGAGTTAGGTTTCTTAGGAGTGGTAGTATATACTCTCGTACATACCCCTCGTCTTTGTGGACATGAATCAAGGGCAGCCGATTTGCTCTTCTTGGCAAGCGTGGCTCTTCCTTTTCTTACTAATTGTTGAATAGTAGGCATTTAATTGCTTTTATTTTAGGGTGCAAAAATAATAATATTTTTTTAATCTACAAGCAGTTATGGAGAAATAATCCTTTTTATTAAAAATTAACTCCCAAGTACTTACGCTAATCCACAATTGTAACCCGGACATTCCTGTTCCATTTAAATTTCCTGATATTTTCTTTAAGCGACCTGAGATTACGATGATTTACCGAATAAACAGAAACTTCTTCCCTAGCTACAGTTACCGGATTGGTGATCTTTAAAACCGCTGCTTTTTTCCAGTTGGCCGGAATCTGCCCCTCTAACCATTGATCATAAACGATTGCTATATCATATGTATTGCTGATTGTATATCGGGTAAGGAACTGTTTAAAATGCTTATCTGCCTTTCTTTTATTCTGATTGAACGGAATAGTTTCTTTCGATCCCAAACCGGCAATATCCAGCAAGTGAATATCTGTATAATAAGTGATAGCCCCGATATCGTTGGCCACTACTTTTGAACGGTTATAATATGTATTAAGGAACCTAGCCGACTGGATCTGCTGTTCGTAAATATTTTTGCCTCCGTTATCCAGCATCAGATGAGCGAAAGAAATTTTGTAGATCATGAGAAGGATATTCATGAGTATTAAACCTGAGATCAATTTTTCATGTTTAATATAATTTTTAAAATCTTCAAAAAAACCTTTTACCTTCGGAATCAAAGCCATTGAAAACCCTGCCAGGATATAGGCTTCATATCTGAAAAACCCTTTCAGATCGGCAAACATGGCATGGCAGACCATTAATAAGGAAAGCACGATAAGGAGGAAATTATTATTTATTACTTGTGAAAAATTCCTGTTTTTAAAATCTCTTACGATAAAAACCAAAGACATCAGAATGGGAAGAAACCCGACTTTATAAAAACTTATATTCAACAGAAAGTTATCAATAAAAATAATTTTTAGCTGATGAAAAAAATATGAACCGAAACTGATCAGCGTTCCCTTCACCACTATCGAATTCGGGAAAAGGTATCCGGTATGCTGCTCATTGAAATAACAGAAAACGATAATCGGGATAAATCCGGTGAGGAGAACAGCCAACGCTTCCCTCCATTTTCTGACCCCCATAAAAACAACAGCCAGAATGGCAAAATAAAACATGCTTTCAAAGCGCACCAGCCCCATCAGCAGTAAAGAAAAATAGAATCCGGCAACAGCTGTTTTGCTTTTAAGATTCGAAAGGCAGAAAACATTTAATGCAAACAGAAAAACATGCACAACATGTTCCATACCGGATAAAAGCTGCAAATGCATTACTGAAAAAAACAGCGTAAAAACAACAGCCGCTACAATATGACTCACCTGCTGAAAAAGCCGCGAAAAATACAGAATCAGAATATAGACAAGTCCAAACCCCGCAAATACATTTAAATACAGAGGAATAAGATCCTTATTTCCGAAAAATCTGATAAGAACACTCAACAGATAAGTAAACAGCGGTGAAGATGATGTTGAAGAAAATTCATATCTGGTTACTCCCCACACTTCGTACAGCGCAAAATTCTTTGCCATGGCAAGATGGATATAGGCATCATCAACAAGATAGACGTAATGCCAGTCCGTTTCAGCAGCAACAGTAAAATAATATCCGGCACAGACCGCAAAAAACAGGCTTAGTGATATCAGAAAACTCTTTAAAAAAATACCGGAAGAAGTACCCATACCTTAAATCTATTATAGAAATTTCAAAGATAAGTATCATCAATCAGGAAAATATAGTTTCGGCATGATATTTACTAAATTTGTTATCTAAAGTAAACTATATGAAAAATGCCAACATTATAGGCCTGCAGGAGGCCGATTGCCAAAACATTGCCGAAAAACTCAATATCCTTTTAGCCAATTACTCTGTTTTTTATCAGAATACCAGAGGTTCACACTGGAACATCAAAGGAGATCAGTTTTTTACATTACACCCGAAATTTGAAGAGCTTTATAACAGCCTGGTCCTGAAAATTGATGAGATTGCTGAAAGAATCTTAACATTGGGAGCCACCCCTGCCCACAATTATTCTGACTATTTAAAAATTGCGACTATTCAGGAAAGCCAGGAAGTAAGCGACGGTACGAAGAGTGTTGAAATTATTCTAAACTCGTTCAAAGTAGTCATTGATTTACAGAGAGAACTTCTGGATATCACAGATGCCGCCGGAGACGAGGGAACAAACTCACAGATGAGCGATTACATCACAGAACAGGAGAAAGAAGTCTGGATGTATAATTCTTATCTTGGAAAGTAAATAAATAGACGATAACATAAAAAATCACCTTACATTTAGGTGATTTTATTTTTTAATAATTATATTTGCGTAAAAATTACACAATAATGCAGGAAGTACGACTGAACTCAATTTTAGATAATGACTTTTATAAAATTACCATGCAGAATGCCGTGGTAAAATTATTCCCCGCCTCCATCGTAAAGTACGAATTCATCAACAGAGGAAAGCACCAGTTTCCCGAGGGTTTCGATGTCGCACTGAGAGAAGCGGTAAACAAAATGGCTGAACTTACCCTGACGAAGGATGAAAAAAAATTCATGGCAAGAACCTGCCCGTATATTGATCTTCCCTATCTTGATTTTCTTGAAGGCTATCATTATGACCCTTCTGAAGTTAAAATCCATCAGGAAGGAAGTGATCTTTCGGTAGTGGTTGAAGGACTCTGGTACAGAACCATACTTTGGGAAGTTCCTTTATTGGCACTGATCAGCGAACTTCATTATGAAATGAATCACATGGAACGTGATTCCAATGAGGTGGTTATGCATAAAACGCTTGAAAAAGCCGAGTCACTGGCAAAGCTTGGGGTTACTTTTGCTGAATTCGGGACCCGGAGAAGGCACTCTTATAAAGTTCAGAATCTGGTGATGGAAGCACTTACACAGAAAGAAGGCTCTGCATTCATCGGTAGTTCTAACGTCTATTTCGCGATGAAATACGGTGTAAAGCCTATCGGAACGCATGCACACGAATGGTTTATGTTCCATGCTGCAGAATATGGTTTCAAAATGGCCAACGAACTGGCTCTGGAACACTGGGTGGATGTATACAGGGGCGATCTGGGTGTAGCACTTTCCGATACTTATACCACCGACGTTTTCTTCCAGCAGTTTGACAAAAAATTTGCAAAACTTTTTGACGGAGTCCGCCATGACAGCGGAGATGCGCTTGAATTTGCAGACAAAACCATTGCCCACTATCAAAGGCACGGGATCAATCCTTTATTTAAATACATCATTTTTTCAGACGCTTTGAATCTTGAAAAAGTTGAAGAAATTACCAACTACTGCAAAGGAAAAATAGGAATCTCCTTCGGAATAGGAACCAATCTTACGAATGATGTAGGCTTAAAACCGATGAACATTGTAATGAAGCTGATCGGCGTACAGGCTCCGAACAAGGAATGGATCCCAACCGTAAAACTTTCCGATGAACACGGAAAATACACCGGAGACCCGAAAATGATTGAGCTGGCCAAAGAGTTTTTAAGGATAAAAGATTAATCAGAACAATAATTAAAGGACAAAACGCACCAATTGAAATTTATAACGCACCCGTGATTTATTTTTAGTACTTTAGATGATCAATTCCCGTAACTCATAGAATTAAATATGAGAATGTTACAGCTAATCATTAATCATCAAAAATATCTACTATGAAAAAAATCAACTTAACAAAACTTTCAAGACAGGCATTAAAGGACGTTATGGGAGGAGACCTCTATCCTGCTCTGGAATGCTACTCGAACAGAGAATGCAGCCGGTACGGCGAAGCTTTAATCATGTGTCCGGATGGAACGTCTTCAATGACAAATTACAGCTGCATGGGCGGAAAATGCATGATGAACACCGGATTCTGCCCGCCGGTTGAAATTGCAGGACCTGTCCAGACTCCGTAATAATAACGAGTCTGAATTAATACTCATCAGTGAGCCTTTCCGGCTCACTTTTTTTACAGATAATCCACAGATAATTTTTATATTTAATTAAATAAACTACCCATGAAAACCATAGAAGAAGTTCTGAAAAAATTAGATGAAATTATTATCTGGGCAAAGGAAAACCAAAGCCCTGCCGGGTATTTCGCCTGCACATACAGAATTATGACTGCGCAAGTCTTACAGGGAGTTCAGCAGGGAAAGTTTGAAGACAACCCAAGGATGATCCTGCTTGATATAGCATTTGCCACCCGCTATCTGGAAGCCTGGGAGGCTTATTCCAAAGGCAGAAAGTGCACAAATTCATGGTACATTGCCTTTGAAGCTACAAAAAATAAAAACCTTCTGATTCTCCAGCACATTTTCTTAGGAATGAATGCGCATATTAATCTCGACCTGGGTATTTCAGCAGCATCGGTTATGCCTTACCGGAAAATCAATCCCCTGAGAAAGGATTTTGAAAACATCAACAATGTCATTGCATCCATTAATCAAAAGGTACAGGATGCACTGAATACCATCTGCTATCCGGTAGATCTTATGGATAAAATTTCGAATGGAAAAGACAACGCCGTATTGGATTTTGCCATTTCAAAAACAAGGGAAACTTCCTGGGCAACCGCAGTTATTGCTTCCAACACCCCAAACTTCATGAGGGAATCCGTCATCGGAATTGTAGATTATGCGGCGGCAAAAGTAGCTTCACAGATTATCAGCCCGAAAATACTCACTCCTGCCCTGACAAAACAGCTGAAAAAATATGAAAGCAGTGATGTGGTGAAGAATATTGAAATTTTATCTTCAGTAAAAAATATTTAACCTGAATCATTTAAACAAAAAAAATAATGAATGAAACCCATAATCCGCTTTGGAATCAATTTCTTGTTATTAAAAACTTCAACCAATACCCCGCACTTTCTTCTTTACTGACAGGCTACGGAGGTCAAAGCCTTTTCGGATATACGTATGTTGACCATGAGGAAGGCATTACGCTGGAAATATTAAAATTATTCACAGAAAATGACGGGGAATTTATAATTGACAAAGATCTCCCGGCTGACCGGTCAAGAGCAATTTTAAGATTTGAACATTTTTCCGAAATGGATTTTGAAATTGCCGAGGAATATCTGATCAATGCTTTGAAAGCAGAAGTTCCCGGCTATATTAAAGGGTATGACCGTGATGATTTAATATCTTTCAGAAACGAAAAAGCTTTTGAGAAATTCAGGGCTCCGGGTTTTACAGATGACATTCAGATACTTCTCATCAACAACAGAAATACGCCTGAACTTATCTGGGGAAGAGTAGAAGATTATAATTCCGTGGAAAAAACTGGCACATCAAAATTATTGGTGCAGCCACATCAAAACTTCAACCTCAATAACGGCGATCAGTTAAAGTTCAAATGGATGGATATTAACAACAGCCTGTATGCTGTGGCAATTATTGATCATAAACCTGCTAAAAAATGGTGGCAGTTCCGGCAAAAATAAATTCTACGGTTTCCCGTAAAACAAATCAGCTATTCTTTTTGTAATTTTGAAATATGGAGATGACATATTTAATAATCGGGTGTATGGCAGGAGGAATTCTCGGGGCGGTTATTCTTTATTTTGTGCTGAAATCATCAACGGTTTCGAGAAGTACTTATGATGAGCTGAACAACCTGTACATCAGAAACAGTTCGGATACGGAAAATTCCCATCAGAAAATCCAGGAACTGTCTCAGAGCATCATTAAAGAGAAAGAACTCAGTTTACAGCAGTCGGATCTTCTCAATGATCTTAAAAATGAATTTGCAAAAGTCTCTGCAGAATATGCTTCACTGAATACCCAGTTTCTCGAACAGAAACAGTATAATTCCGGACTGACTGCACAGATTGAAAGCCTGTTGACGGAAAAACAGCATATGTTTGCTAAAAATGCTGAACTGTCCGCAGTCAATCAAAGCCTTCAGAAATCCCTGGACACACAGAAATCAGAAATCACAAAGATCAAGGAAGAATCAAAGACGCAGTTTGAAAACCTGGCGAACAAAATCCTGGAAGAAAAAACAGAAAAGTTCACCACACTGAACCAGAATAATTTAAAAAATATTCTTGAACCGTTCCAGGAAAAGATCACCGACCTGAAAAACCGCGTGAATGAAGCCTATGAGAAAGAAAATAAAGAACGTTTTTCACTGGCGGAAAAAGTAAGGGAACTTGCTGAACTGAACCAGCAGATCTCGGAAGATGCCAAGAAACTGACCCGGGCTTTAAAAGGTGAAAGCAAAACCCAGGGAAACTGGGGCGAGATGATCCTGGAAAGTATTCTGGAAAAATCCGGACTGGTAAAAGGCAGGGAATATTTTCTCGAACATGAGCTCCGGGATGAAGACAACAAAGCGCTCTTCTCAGAATTTTCAGGCAAGAAAATGCGGCCCGATGCGGTTGTAAAATATCCGGATGACAGGAATGTGATCATTGATTCCAAGGTTTCGTTAACTGCCTTTACGGAACTTGTGGATGAGACGGACCAGGATGTTTATCTGATAAAGCTCAACCAGCATTTATCTTCCATAAAGAACCACATCAGCCAGCTGAGCCAGAAAGCATATGACGATTACGGGAAATCCCTTGATTTTGTCATGATGTTTATCCCCAGCGAGCCGGCCTATATTGCGGCGATGCAGGCAGACCAGAACCTTTGGAATTTTGCGTATGACAAAAGGATATTGCTGCTTAACCCAAGCAACCTGATCACCTCACTGAAACTGATCGCCGATCTCTGGAAACGCGAATACCAGAACAGGAATTCCATGGAAATCGCGGAACGGGGTGCAAAACTGTATGATAAATTCGTGGGCTTCGTTGATAATCTGGAGAAAGTAGGCAGGAATCTGGATCAGGCCAAAAACGTTTATAATGAAGCATACAAACAGCTCTCAACAGGAAATGACAATCTTGTGACCCAGACGCAGAAATTAAAATCATTAGGCATAAAGAATAAGAAAGAACTTCCGCAAAGCCTGATTGAACATTCTCAGGTCCCTGTTGATCTTACCGATGAATAAAATATGCTTCACAATACAAATCCCGGCTGCCAACCGGGATTTTCTGTGCTTAACATTCAATTTAGACGCTCTTAAAAATTATTTTACATAATTTTGCGGAATGTTAATAGAAAGCTTTCAGAACGAAAAAATAAAATACCTTACCCGGCTTCTTACCGACAACAGGTTCCGTAAAAAATCAGAAGTTTTTGCAGTAGAAGGCCAGCAGGAAAACGAACGGGCCCGGAAATTCGGCTTTGAGGCAGTAGAGTTTTTCATCTGCGAAAAGATCTATCAGGAAAAACTTCCGGAAGGGAAGGTTCATCTTGTAAGCGAAAAAGTATATGAAAAAACGGCTTACCGGGGAAGTTCTGAAGGCATTATCGGAATTTATAAAACGAAAGAAACTGATCTTTCTTCATTTACTCCCGGGGAACATGCTACGGTAATTGTGGTAGAAGGGGTAGAAAAACCCGGAAATTTAGGTGCTATTCTCAGGAGCTGTGAGGCATTCGGGATTGATGCGCTTATTGTTTCAGACGGAAAAACAGACTTTTATAATCCGAATGTAATCAGATCCAGTGTAGGCTGCCTGTTCGGTATGAAGGTATTTCAGGCCGATAACCAGCAGACCCTTGAATATCTTCGGAACAACAGCTTCAATATTTATACAACAATAATGGATGTAACGGCAAAAAACCTGTCGGAAAGGGATTTTAAACAGAAGTCTGCGGTTTTATTCGGAACGGAACATTCAGGATTAAGCGACTTCTGGGCCGGCAAAGGAAGCAATACACTGATTCCTATGGCCGGAAGCATTGATTCTTTAAACCTGAGCAATGCGGTGGCAATTACATGCTATGAAGCTCTGAGGCAGAAAAAGGATTAAAAAACCATCATTTAACAGAACATAAAAAAACCGCATCACTGGGTGACGCGGTTCTTTTATTTTTAGCGGCTAAAAATTATTTGTTTTTAACTGCAGTTTTAGCAGAGTCAGTCTTAACTTCAACGCTATCTTTCTTAGCATCAACTTTAGCATCGATAGAATCTTTCTGAACGCTAGCTGTAGAGTCCATATTGTTCTGAAGTGAATCAGCTTTGTTCTCTAAAGAATCAGTAGCTCCTTCAGTAGTGTTAGCTTCAGTTTTTTTACAAGCAACTAGAGAGATTGCAGCGATAGCAGCTACGAATAATGACTTTTTCATAATAAATTAAATTTAATTTTGTTAATATTGTTATATATAAATCTTTTCTGTTCTGTTATTTGAACAAGACAAAGGTATAGCAGATAGAAAGTTTGTTTATGAAAAATAATTGTAATACCTTTGTAAAATCGTTTTACAAGTGAATGTAACTGATAATCAATAATTTAATTATTTAACAGTAAATTGACAGATTTAGATTTATTGCATTTTGAGCAGCTTAAAAAGGATGTACAGGCTCAATATCTGAAAGAACACACTCCCTCCTACGATGATATTTCGAAATGGAAGGGGATTGATATCATATATTTTCAGGAAGACCTCCGTAAAAAAGCCAAAGGGAACATCAGCGAAAAGTCTTTTTACACCTATTTCAAATCATCACCGGTTACCAAACTGCCAAGAATAGATATGCTCAATTTACTGAGTATCTATGCGGGATACGAATCCTGGTACGAGTTCAAAAAACAGCATCTTTTTGCCGGGGAACTGTTACAGGATGATGATGAATTATCTGATGAAGACATTACAGAACTGGAAAAAACAGTGACTGCATCAGCAGAACTCCCAAAAGATCCTGTTTTAAGTAAAAAAACAGAGATAAAAGCGCCTGAAATTTCTGATTTACAAAAATCAGATACTGAAAATCAGGACATTAATACAAAACCGACAGTTGCTCCTATTCCTGTTGCCGAACCTATAAAACACCGTAAAAATTTCCTGCAAAAGAATGCCTGGATCTTTCTTACCTCAATTTTAATTGTGGTTACAGGGCTTTTAGGATTTAAAGATGTTCTTTTTTCCAAAACCTATAAATACTGCTTCAGCGATGCCGACCGTGGTGCGGGTGTATTGAATATGCTTGAAATAAAGGTGATCAAAGAAAACGAATCTCCCATCCTCTATAAAATAAAGCCCGGTGAATGTTTTTATTATTCCACGAAAGATAAAAACCTGAAAATGCAGATCAGCGCGCCTTTCTATGAGTATCTGGAAGTCAACAGAAGCCTTGAAAATGCACCGGATGAAGAAATGATTGAACTGAAGCCGGACGATTATAAGATGGCAGCCTATTATTTCTCCATTAAAGACGTAACCGGCGCACCGAAAGAAGAGCAGCTTGCCCTGATCAAACAGAAAAGAAACCAGCTGGAAAACCTGATCAGCAGCAATGCGGTAATCTATCAGGTATATGACAACAGTACTTACGGGATTGAAAGACTTGACAAACAAAAGTACATTACCCTCGTAACAACCCCTACTACATCACTTAAAAACCTGACTGTAATAGAAATGAAAAAAGACAATAACGGAAAAATCATCTCCATTAAATTTAAAATTGCAACCACAGATGAAAATAATAAATAACTTTTTAATTTTTACCCTGTTATTTTTTGCATTGGTTTCATGTAATAATAAAAAGACGGAAATAAGCGACCTCGACAAGCTCAGAAACAGCACGAATACAAAAACCTATCCTGCGGTACAGATGGACAGCGCACAGGCCATCAACCTGATTACCAAACAGAAAGTACAGGAACTTCTGGACCTGTCTACTTTATATCTTTCCGGAAACCGGAATACAGAGATTGATACGGTGATCTATTCCCAGATGCAGAGCTATTTCCACAAACCGGACAGTTTAACGTTTAAAAAACTCTTCAGTGAACTGGACAGCTTAAAAGTAAAAAGCGTAAAAGTAAATAACCTGGAAGTTTATAAAGATTTTTATAATGAGGATACGCTCGATTTTGCCAAATTCAGTGTGGAATATTTTGACAGCAGGCATAAATCATTGGGGTCTTTTGAGAAAAATGCCCAGTACATCCTGGTTTCCACTCCCAATACCAACAGGGAATTTAAATTCTTCTTTTTGGATTTCTATTCCAATCCTTTACTGAAGAAAGACAGTACGTCTGTAGGGGTTACCAAATAGTCAAGCGGAATATCATATTCCCAGACATCATCGATATTTTCATCGGGGTTAAAATAATTAACTCCTGTTTTTTTTGATTTTTCAGAAATTTTCTCAAAGAACCCGTCATAAAAACCTTTGCCATAGCCTACCCTGTTGCCTGTATGGTCGCAATAGAGCAAAGGGGTAATTACATAATCAAAATCCAGACATCCTGAATCTTCATCAGAAACCGGTTCGGAAATGCCCCAGGTATTGGTTTCAAATTTCGTATCCTTTGAAATTTCAACGGAAATCAGCTTCGTATCTGCGATTTTGGGTACAAACACCCTGATATTCCGGCTTAAAAAATAATTGATAAATATTTTCGTATCAACTTCCCTGAACTTTTCAATTGGGATAAAAATATGAACTTTCTCGCCGGTAACCGGTTTAAAATAATCAATAAAATTGTTAAAAATCTTTTCAGATAACAGGAAAGCCTCATCTGTTGACAAGGCTTTTCTTTTCTGTGTATATTTTTTCCTAAGCTCTGCTTTTAACATAACCTTTATGTATTAAGCTTATAAAATTTTATATAATTTATCAGACAAACGGACTCTGAACGGAAGTTCAAATGTAACCTGATCGCCTGGCTTGGCAGTTTCACAAGGTCCTCCGTTTGCAAAAATTTCAGTAATGGTAATCTCCTGCTCGCCGGTGGTAGACCCTGAAATAAGTACTTTATCACCTACTGAAAGCTCTTTGTTTTCAATTAAAAACTGGGCAATTTTTGATTTTGTATAATAATGCTCTGCTTTTCCTAGCAAAACTTTCTTAACGGATATTTTCTTGCGGATATCTTTTGTCACGGCTTTTGCCAGCGGCTGGCCAGGCAGCGCACCTGATTTTTTAAATTTCAGTGCATCAGATTTCCCTTTCCTGAATACTTTATTCCCAACCTGCAGTCCTTTTCTTAATTTTAACTGCTCGTCCCACGGTAAGTGGATCGTCTCCAGGCATTTGTCTGAACAGCAGTTTTCCATGGCAGCTTTACATTCGTCGCACTGGATAAACAATAAATGACAGGCATCATTGGCACAATTGGTATGGTTGTCACAAGGCTTGCCGCACTGGTGGCACTGTGCGATGATATCATCTGTAATCCTTTCGCCTAATCTATGGTCGAACACAAAGTTCTTCCCCAGGAATTTACTTTCAACACCTTCTTCTTTTACCTGACGTGCATATTCAATAATTCCGCCCTCAAGCTGGAAAACATTTTTAAAACCCTGATGCTTAAAATAGGCACTTGCCTTTTCACAACGGATCCCGCCTGTACAGTACATCAACAGGTTTTTATCTTCTTTGAAATCCTGTAACTGCTCATTGATAATCGGTAAACTTTCCCTGAAATTTTCTACATCGGGAGTGATGGCTCCTTCAAAATGCCCGACTTCGCTTTCATAATGGTTTCTGAAATCCACTACAATCGTATTGGGGTCTTCCAATAGATTATTGAATTCCTGCGCTCTCAGATGCACCCCTTTGTTGGTAACATCAAAAGTATCATCATTCAGGCCGTCGGCAACAATTTTATTCCGGACCTTTATCGTCAGTTTTAAAAAGGAATGGTCATCGTGCTCAACCGCTACATTTAAACGGATGCCTTTCATAAAATTGTATACTTCCAGCGTATCCCGGAAAGCTTCGAACTGATCTGCAGGCACACTCATCTGGGCATTGATTCCTTCGTGGGCCACATAAATACGGCCAAGGGCATCAAGGGCGTTCCAGGCTATAAATAATTCGTCGCGAAATTTTTTGGGATCTTCAATTCTGGCATACGCATAGAAAGACAACGTAAGGCGTTCCTTACCGGCTTCATCAATAAGCTGAGCTCTTTCTTCTGCGCTTAAGGTGTTATACAGTTGCATGCTATAAACGTTTTAAGTGAGAAAATTTTTGCAAATATAATAATTTTTCACGGCGTCTCAAAGTATGACAATAGTGAATTATTTCAACCTCATATTTAACCTTATTGATGACAATACATCTTATATATGACATTTTGTCTTTAATAAATTTTTAATGTTTGTTAATATCGGTTTTAACAATTATGACATAATGTATAAAGTATTGCTTATCCTGTTAAATTTTAGTTAAAAATGAAACATTACACTTTAAGTATCTACTGATTTAGCATTAAATTTGTTTACAATAAAAAGAATTAATCCATTATAAAAAACAATAAGAAAGATATACAATGAAGAGTACTTTAAAAAAACTATTACCATTTGCTGTAGTAGGCGTCATTTCAGGAGCTACTACCGTTGGAACACTACAATATTTCAATCATGATTCTGCCAACGGGGATCAGTCTTATTTTACCAAATCTGCACCCAATGTTTCTTTTGCAGGCATGAATACGGCAGCAGTAGGTGATGATTTTGTGAAAGCCGCCAAAACAACAGTCCCGGCGGTGGTAACCATTAAAAACTACCAGTCCAGATCAACGAGCAGAGCTTCGGAACAGGATCTCTTTGATTTCTTCTTCGGCGATCCACTTGGTGGAAGAGGCCAGCAGAGACAGAAACAGCAGATGCCGGACAACATGCCTTCAGGAATGGGATCAGGGGTTATTATTTCTCCCGACGGATATATTATTTCCAATAACCACGTAGTGGCAGGTGCCAATAAGCTGGAAGTAGTACTGAGCAATAAAAAATCCTATATCGCAACATTGGTGGGTACGGATCCTAATACAGACATTTCATTGCTGAAAATTGAGGAAAAAGGATTGCCGTATTTAAATTTCGCCAATTCAGATAATATTGAAGTAGGACAATGGGTACTTGCGGTTGGAAACCCGCTGGGCCTTAATTCTACGGTAACCGCAGGTATTGTTTCTGCAAAAGGCAGGGGCATCGGGATCTTAGGATCTCAGGGAAAAGCAGCCAACCCGATTGAAAGCTTTATCCAAACGGATGCGGCGATTAACCCGGGTAATTCAGGAGGTGCTTTGGTGAATACCATTGGAGAACTTATCGGAATTAACTCTGCGATACAGTCGACAACCGGATATTATCAGGGATACGGATTTGCGGTTCCTTCAAATTTAGCCCGAAAAATTGTTGAGGACATTAAGAAATTCGGGATTGTACAAAGAGGTTTCCTTGGGGTAACTTCCCTGGATTTATCCAATGACATGCAGGTAGCAGGCTATAACAAACAGAATAAAACCAATATTAAAGCAGGTTCCGGAGTCTACGTAACCGGATTCGGGGATAACAGCGGTGCCGAAGATGCAGGCATCAGAACAGGTGACGTAATCACCAAAATTGACAATACTGCCGTTACAGATTTTGCCGATCTTTCTATTGCCATCGGAAGCAAACGTCCGGGTGACAAAGTAATGGTAACCTATCTGAGAAACGGTAAAGAAGCAACTGCTACCGTTACTTTAAGAGACCAGAAAGGAGGAACTTCTGCGAGAACGAAAGCAGACCTCAGCGTAACGGAAAAAATCGGGGCTGAGTTCAAACCGCTGGATGAGAGATTCAAAACAGATTACGGATTAAACAGCGGGGTTATCGCGACCAATGTTACCGAAGGAAGCGAGATTGCCAAAATAGGAATCGTAGATAACTATATTGTTATTGAAATCAACGGTAAGCCTGTTAATTCGCAGAAAGATGTTGAAAAGATCCTTGATAAATATTCAGGTAATGTGTCTGTAAAATTTGTGGATGCTTACGGACAGATTTATACAAGAGGTTTTAAAATGCCTTAATCAGAAGAGAGAAACTTAACTTCACTCCATATCAAAAAAACGCTGCTATTAAATAAAATAGCAGCGTTTTTTATGTATGATTTACCTATTTATTTTTTCAGCGATTCTCCGTTTCTTTTTCCGTTCATAAATAACTTCTACAATTTTACCTCCCATCCATGCGAAGGGAAAAAAAGTAAGGAAAATAGAAATTTTATAGAACGTAGGATGGTAAGGAAAGACAATAACATCCAGCATGGCTATAAACAGCATGATGAAACCAATGAGAATGGCGTAGGCCACTTTTGCATATTTTACAATGATAGCTGTAACCACTCCTCCAACGGTGGTTCCCAGGCCGGAAACAAATAAGAGGAAGCCGAAAAAGGCATCATCGTTCTGCATGCTCTGAAGAAACTTCTGCCAGTGCTCAAACGGAGCAAAAGCTTCAAAAGTAACCCATTGCGGAAATGCTCTTATACCAAGAGTGATGATAAGTCCGGCAATTCCGAGACCTACGATAACCGCAATTGTATTTCTTAAGAAGTTCATTAATCCTGATGTGCGATCATGGAAATTTCGATATCAACATTTTTTGGCAGGCATGAAACCTGTACTGTTTCACGGGCCGGATAACTTTCTGCATCCAGATATGAAGCATAAATATCATTCATTACCGCAAAATCATCCATGCTTTTAAGGAAGATGGTTGCTTTCACCACATTTTTAAAAGTCATGCCGGCTTCCGTTAGAACGGCCTCAAGGTTTTTCATCACCTGATGCGTTTCCTTTTCAATACCTTCCACCAGTTTACCGGTTGCAGGATCTACCGGAATCTGTCCGGAGATATATAACACGCCGTTTGCCATATTGGCTTGTGAATAAGGCCCGATTGCTGCGGGAGCATTAACCGTGTTGATTATTTTTTTCATTAGAATTTATTTTGGGTGCAAATATAAAATTTATATTCTATTTCCATACCAGATATCAAATCTGATGCTAGAATGGTGCATTAGGCTGAGTAAAACTTCTGTCTTTGTATTTTAATGCATCACTTAAGATGTTGGCTTTGATCCCGATAAAGAAATCATAGACCTTATACTGGCCGAAAGGCACCCAGTTGAAGTTGATGGTAAAACTTCGCTGGTCTCTGGAAAAACCGATTCTTGTATAAGCCAGTTGCTTGGTGACCATATCATAATGCGTACTGCCGTTGATATTCCAGAAAGGGGTAAGCTTTAGACTTCCGTCTAGCCCCACCGAGGCCAGTCTGGTAGGCGTCCTTGATGCTGAGCTTTTGGTGAAAGCGTAATTGGCATTGATATTTAAAGTCCAGGCCTGATCAAAGTGGGCATAATTGTCATCATCAAAATAATAATTTTCATTCCTGACTTCTCCTTTTGCCTGGTATTTTTTAGAATAATCTGTTTTCTCCCCGAATATTTCGCTGCTTAGCGGATAAGACATCTGCACGTTGAATCCCTGTATCCCGAAACCTCCGAAATCTTCTGTCCTGATTCCGGTGTCCTGGCCGGGAAGGTAAATCACTTTGTACGGGTCTAAAGATAAGCTTGTGTTGACACTTAATTTATTATCGAAGAAAGAAGACTGCCCATTGATGGTAATAATGGACCACGGATGGTCTTTTGCTGCAAAGTTATAGCTTCCGGAAAGGTTTAAAGATTCAAAAATCTTCAGTTTTTTCACCCCTGTGGAATCACTTTTAGACTTCACCTTCATTTCAATATTATTCCCGATGTTGAAACCTAATGCACCTACCATTCCGCTGCTCGGGCTTCCTACAATTCCGCCTTCAAAAATGGAATATGGTGTCAAAGCACCGCTGGCATCATAGTAATTCCTGAAATACCCGAAACCGGATCCTCCGAAATCCGGTGAATAGGTAAACCCTATACTTGGGGTCATCATGTGCCTGATGGCTTCAATGGCAGATCCTTTTTTAAAATTTTTCACTCCGTATAAAGTAGTCTGGAGACTTGCTGTAGTAGAGAAGGTAGAATATCCGGAAATTCCTTTATCTACTTCGCTTACGGTAGCATTCCTGATGGGATCATAATATTTTTTTAGTGTTTTTGTCGTTAAGGCATTGTCAATATTAGCTCCCAGACTGAACGTAAAATATTTGGCTAAGGTTGTATTGGTTCCCAAAGCAATATTGTTCCTCAGGCCGGTCTGCATTTTTTCCCACATGGCTGCTGTAAACAATTCGCCTTCATCCGTCTGTACAAAGTTCGTTAAATTTAACCCTGTGTTTACGGTGATATTCTCCAATAAGCCCTGACGCACTCCTGTTTTGGAACCGAACAGGTAAAACTGGTTGATGGCAACATTCATCTGCGGCAGACGAAGATCTGATAATCCTGTCGCAAAGTTCTGCGAGTAGGAAGCCGTACCGGTAATGGTTGCCGGCAGTTTCAAAAATCTTTTGGTGATGGTAACCGTAGAGTTTTGCTGGGTGTTCAGAACATTCTGGTTAAGGATGTAATTGTTATTTAAAGTATTGTTGTAAAACTTGGTGCTCACAATATCTACCGAAGCCGAAAAGGTAAGAAAAGGATTGGCTTTTGTATCCTGGGTATGCCTCCAGGCAATCCTGTAGGTACTCGTCTTCCCGTAATCATCCAGCCCTTTGATACCACGCACGGCAGTTCCTACGTCTGCTGAGAAATTACCTGAATACCGGTACTTTTTTATATAATTCATTTCCGGCCTGAGGTTCCAGCTTCCCTTCGTATAAATATCGGCAAGGATTTTAAGGTCAAAATGCTCCCCGATCGGCTGATAGTAACCCAGCCCGTTCAGGAAGAACCCTACATCCTGTCTTTCCCCGAAACTCGGGATCAGGATACCGGCAGACCTTTTATCTGAAAAAGGCAGGATGGCAAAAGGCATCACCAAAGGTGTTGGGACCTGTTCAATATACATCTGGATCGGTCCTGAGATAATTGAAGACTTGTTTCTTGTTTTTACCAGTTTGATATTAGAAGCCCGCAGGTGGTAATCTGCTGCCGTATCTTTTTTCTTGATGAAATAATCGTCGGTGGTATAGTTGGCGCGCCTCATGGCAAAGACGGAATCATTATACTTTTTTGTTTTTTCGGCGACAATTACCCCTTCGCTTTCCTCTGTTCTGGCATTGAAAGCAATGGCCTGTTTGGTTTTGGTATTGTACTGAAACTGGTCGGTTTCATATTTTTTGCCGGCCTGTGTGATTACTGCAGGTTCTATAAACCTGCCCAGTGAGTCCTGCTTGCCGCGCGCGAACATGAGGCTTTTCTCTTCATCTATAGAGATATAATCTGCGTCAATCTGCACATCCTGGTACTTTACCTGCGCATTTTTATTCAGGTAAATCATTTTTTTCTGAAAATCCCTCCGGTTATAGTCTGCTTTTGTCTGCATGACATCATCAAGGGCTTCTTTTTTCAAGATAACAGTATCTTGCTTTGCAATAGTATCATTAGCCACATTTTCGGGCAATTTTTCAGGAGTTTGCTGTGCTAAAAAATTGTTAAAAATTAGGATAATTAAAATTTGTAATATATTTTTGAAGACGTTTTTGGCCAATTTATTTTGTTATATTTATGATATACAATTAAGGCCCAAAATTAATATAATTTTTAACACTGTAAGATGCACAAAGTAAATTTTAAAATAATTTTATCATTTCTCCTTATTCTGTTCAGTAACTTTATTTTTTCACAGAAAAAATTTATCGTTGTTTTAGATGCCGGACACGGAGGAAGTGATCACGGGGCCAACAGAACCTACGCTGATATCGGAAGGATTGCAGAGAAGGATGTTACCCTTGCCATTACCCTGAAGGTGGGCGAAATGCTTGAGAAGAATAAAGATTTTAAAGTAATCTACACAAGGAAAATTGACGAATACCCTTCTTTATCAGACCGGACCAACCTGGCAAACAGGAGCAAGGCAGACCTATTTGTTTCCATTCACTGTAACTCATCAAAAAGGCCGACGGCTTACGGAACGGAAACTTTTGTACAGGGCCCGGACCAGAATGATACCAACCTGGAAGTGGCCAAAAGGGAAAACGACGTAATTTTCCTGGATGAAAAAGATAAGCAGACCTTCGGGTCTTACGATCCGAGTTCTCCGGAATCTTTAATTGCCCTGAAGCTTCAGCAAAGCCGGTATCTTGAATCCAGCCTGCTGTTGGGAGGCTTGGTGGAAAACAATTTCGTCAATAAGGATAAAAGGACTTCAAGAGGGGTATTCCAGAAAAACCTTCACGTTCTCCGTATGAATGCCATGCCTTCCGTACTTATAGAAACCGGATTTATCAACCATCCGGAGGAAAGCCATTATTTAGCCTCGGAAAAAGGACAGGATGAGATCTCAGAAAGTATTTACAAAGCGATCATTGATTATAAAAAAGCAGTCGACAGAAAATCCGGTAATTCCTATGTTGTGAAGAAGCCCGAGCCTGACAGGCTGGCAGAAGTCGCATTAAAGAATGATTTCAGGATTTTACTTTTAAGTTCTCCGACAAAATATAATGACGGCGATCCGGCTTTAAAAGGACTCAATTACATATTGCCGATTAAGGAAAACGGACAGTACAAATATTATTACGGCGTAACGAATCTGGCTTCCGTACGGGACATCAACATCAAAACAGCTAAAGATGCAGGCTTCAGGAATGCATATGCGGTAGGATTTATGCCTAACCAGAAGATGAATGCCGGATATTATACGCTTGAAGTGTACAGCGGAGATAAACTGAACGGCAATTCATTCATTATACAGACCCTTAAAGACGTGGAAAGAAATAAAGAAAACGGCGTTTTTTATTATACTTACGGAAAAGCGTACACCCTGGAAGATGCAGTGAAGCTTCAGAAAGATACTGAAGCTAAAGGCATTAAGAATACGGTGATCCAAAAAGTTTTCAAATAATAAGAAATAATTTTGAAGTTAAAAAGTTAATGGTTATTTTTGCAACCTCAAAATTTGGCCTATTCGTCTAGTGGTCAGGACTCAAGATTTTCATTCTTGCAACAGGGGTTCGATTCCCCTATAGGCTACGCCAGGCACTACTTAAAAGCTCTTTTACAGAGCTTTTTTTGTTTTTAACAGGGAATTATTTATAAACCTCGGTATATAAACAATTAAAAAATCAGATATTTTTTTCATTTAATGAACTGTTAACGGATAATTAAGCACCACAAACAGTGGATATTGCTGGGCAATGAACCGTAATTTTAAAGATATTGAGCAAAAATCAGCATGATTTTGGTGAATAATCTTTTTTTAATATCAGAAAAATATTATATTTGCACCGTCTAACAGAGACATTAAGTTAACAGTAAATACAGATGTATTTGAAGAGCTTGATTTTCTGCAGATACCAAATTTCAGATCATGCCGGATTTAAAAATACAGGAAGCAAAGCTCCTTTTTAAGAAAATCCACTCGAACCCAAAAAGTTACGATTTAAAGATCAATGAAGATGGGATAACAGGCAGTGATGACAAAATAAGTTTCAGGCTTTACAGGACAGGTGAAAGAGTTGATTTTGAAGTAACGATTGACGGATTTACCTTCACCAATACTACCGGAGAATGGAACAATGCGATGGTTATGCTGAAAAGCACCATCAAAAAATTAGAAAGAGAAGAAGAGAATATTAAAATAGAACAGGCGATCGATAAACTCAGAAAATATTTATCAAACGAAAATTAATTTTTTTTAAAAAATTATTTGGTAGATAAAAAAAAAGTTTTTACTTTTGCACTCACATTTGAACGATATGGCAAATCATAAATCAGCATTAAAAAGAATCAGACAAAACGAAGTAAGAAAAGTTCGTAACAGATATTACCACAAAACTGCTAGAACAGCAATTAAGGGGTTAAGAAATGAAGAAGATAAAACTGTTGCTGCAGAACAACTGCCAAAGGTTATCGCTTTATTGGATAAATTAGCTAAGAGAAATATTATCCACAAAAACAAAGCGGCTAACTTAAAAAGCAAATTAACTAAGCACGTTAACAAACTGGCTTAATCAATATAGCTGGCCCGTTCGTCTATCGGTTAGGACCTCAGATTTTCATTCTGGTAAGAGGGGTTCGACTCCCCTACGGGCTACTAATTTTAGTTACTGCTAACCGGGTAATTAAATAAGAGTTGTAAACTTATAAAAACAAAAAAACTAACCATGTAGATTTATTTACAGTTTGGTAGATGGCCCGTTCGTCTATCGGTTAGGACCTCAGATTTTCATTCTGGTAAGAGGGGTTCGACTCCCCTACGGGCTACTTAAAGAGATTCATTTTTTGGATCTCTTTTTTATTGTTATCAATTAAACTCAATTCAGGCCTGATAATTCCTGCAACGACAGAAGATAAATCATAGAATCAAAATCATATCTCATCCTACGATTTCTTAATAAAAAAATTAATATGATGAATATTTTAACGCAAAGTTTTAATTTTAATTGTTCCTGTTTAGGGAGCAAAGGATGGATCAATTAAATTGATTTGAAAAAGCTGAGGTCTGAAAAAGGATCTAACACAGAAAAGAGTAGCCTGCTTGTAGGTGAATTTGAAATGAGAAATACTTTTATAGTTATAATTTCTGTACGGTCAGGAAGAATGTAAAATGGAAGATTTCCTATCCTGAGTTTTTTTGTTTCACTGAAAGAAAAAGAATTGGCACCGCTGATTTTTGCAAAACCTTGTTAAGGTAATATTTTCCATTACAATGAAGCATGGACTTGTTTTAACTTCAGAGGTATATTCATAATGTACAGCATATTCCACCGACAGTATCAGAGATATAATGCCCCAATAAGACGAGGAATATGCTGCAAATTAAGTTTATTATTATTTTTTAGCTACCGCTTCTTCGTACCTTCTGCTGATTTCTTTCCAGTTGGTTACATTCCAGATCGCTGTTAAATAATCTGCTCTTTTATTTTGATATTTCAGGTAATACGCATGTTCCCAGACATCGATTCCGAAAATAGGCGTTCCCTTCTGGTCTACCACATCCATCAAAGGATTATCCTGGTTGGGTGTTGAAGAGACGAAAAGTTTCCCGGATTTATCCACAGAAAGCCATGCCCATCCTGATCCGAAACGGTCAGCTCCCGCTTTGCTCATCTTCTCTTTGAAACCGTCCATGCTTCCGAAGGCATCATTAATCGCTTTGGTAAGCTTAGCTGACGGCTGCGTATTTTTTTCAGGTGTAAGAACCGTCCAGAACAGTTCGTGGTTGTAGTGACCTCCCGCATTATTCCTGACAGCCGGGCTCAATTTTGAAGCATTCGACATAATCTGGAACAACGTCTGCTTTTCCTGCGGCGTTCCGGCAATGGCTTTGTTCAGGTTGGCAACATAGGCAGCAGCATGTTTTGAGTAATGGATCTCCATGGTCTGCGCATCAATATTTCCCTCCAGTGCATTGTATGCATAAGGCAGAGCCGTCTGCTTAAACTGTGCGAATGCAAACTGCGCCGCAAATACTGCACTTAGAGCAGCTACTTTCATAATCTTCATAATGTTTCGTTTATGGTTTATTTAACAATTATTTATTAACGTCCGAAGACCTGAGAAATAATATCGTGCCGGATATAACTTCCAGCTTCCCTCTCCTGACTTCCTACTATTACTTAAGCAATTTCCTGATATCTTCAATTAACATTTCCCGGTCCGGATGGTATTTGCCGGTCAATTTCGGTACTTTTCCTTCCAGGTCTTCATAATTTAGCCCTGAGTAATACAGAATCGGCATATTATCCTTGTTGTATCTGCAGCGGATATTTCCTTCCTGATCAACAAGTGCAATCATCCCGCTGTGATTCAGGCTTTCGCTTTCATCTTCTTTATCCCCGACATAAATATTAAACTGGTCTGCTATTTTGCCAATATAATCCCTGTCTCCTGTCAGAAAATGCCAGTTCGGGGATTTAACACCGATTTTCCGTGCATGTTCCTTCAACAATTCCGGAGTATCATTTTCCGGATCGATGCTTATGGAGATTATTCCGAAATCAGAGTTGTTAATTTCGTCTTCAATGGCTCTCATATTTGTATTCATTACCGGGCAAATCGTGGGACATCTGCTGAAGAAAAACTCCACCAGATATACTTTCCCCAGCATATCTTTACTGGTGATCTTTTTGCTGTTCTGATCGGTAAGTTCAAAATCCGGGACTTTCATCACCGTGTAAAGATTCTTTTTAAAATAGCCCATTCCGACACCGATCCCTAAAAACAATAAAGCAATAATTACAATGGGAATAATCACTTTGCGTTTGCTGTTGTTTTCTTTTTTACTTCTGGACATATTTCGCCGGATCTTTTTTAAACTCGTCTTTGCAGTACACACTGCAAAAACCGTACGTTTTATTTTTATAAACTGCCGTATCTTTCATATCGCTTTCTGTCGGCATATGGCAGATGGGATCTACTTCGTTGGCAAACTTCACTTTATGAACATGAGATTTTGAGGCTGCACTGCTTTTCTTATGCTTTACTTTAGGCGTTTCCTGAGCGCACGCCATTAATGAAACCGACAATAATGCCGTTATGATAATTTTTGATTTCATTTGAATTGAATTTAAATTAAATTAATAAGGGTACTGAATGAATAATGACTGGATTTTTAAACTGAACTTAATAGGGTAAATTAATTTTGAACCGCTAAGGAAAGAGATAAACTGTTAAGATTAATTGAAACAAAACAGTTTTAGCTTGTATTCCAGCAAGCATATCTTAAAACCTTAATCATGCTCAATGATTAAATAAAAAATAAATTAGTTTAAAATAAATTTAAGCCAAAGGAGGATGGAATATCCGGGAAAAATATTCTGAAGTATGAGAATTGATATAATCCGAATCAGGATTTTTTACTGAGAGATCAGATTGAATGGCATCAGAACATGAAAGGATTTCATTCGATACAAAAACGTCCAGGCCGGAAACTTTAATATTCTGATGGTTGCCGGACTGCTTCTCGGTTTTGGCCAGTTCTTTTTCCACATAGCATTTCCCTTTGCAGGTAGACTGCGGAATGTCTTTTTTTTCACAAAGGTTTTTTACGATGTATTCATAGTTCACTGCATAATTTATCAGCGGCAAAACCGGACGGACTGCAATGGTAAAAATGATGAATATGGAAATGAAAAACCTCAATTGTAAATTCTGTCTTTACAAATATACTACAGAAATGGTTTTTATGGTTCATTTATGATGAAAGTCATTCTTCCTGTTTATTGATCTATTTTATTTCCCCACAGACTGCACAGATTTTTAATTATATTTAATCATCAGTGTTAATCCATGAGAGACTTATTTTAAAACTTCATCCTTTGAATTCTTACAGCGTTTAAAATAGCTAACAATGCAACCCCTACATCCGCGAAAACAGCTTCCCATTTATTGATGCATTTTATTTCCCACAGACTGCACAGATTTTTAATTATTTTAAATTATGTGCAATCATCAGGGTTAATCCATGGGAGACTTTCTTCTAAAACTTCATCCTTTGAATTCTTAGCGTTTAAAATAGCTAACAATGCAACCCCTACATCCGCAAAAACAGCCTCTCATTTATTGATGTATTTTATTTTCCACAGATTACACAGATTTTAATTAATTTAAAATTATGCGCAATCATCAGTGTTAATCCGTAGGAGACTTTTTTTAAAACTTCATCCTTTGAATTCTTACAGCGTTTAAAATAGCTAACAATGCAACCCCTACATCCGCAAAAACAGCTTCCCACATCGTTGCGATACCTCCGGCACCCAGAGCCAGGACCACTGCTTTTACAGAAAATGCCAGAATAATATTCTGCCAGACGATTTTTTTTGTCTGCTTCCCGATGTTGATCGCCATCGGGATCTTACTCGGCATATCATCCTGAATCACCACATCTGCGGTTTCAATGGTTGCATCGCTTCCCAGTCCGCCCATGGCAATTCCCACATCGCTTAACGCGACAACCGGAGCATCGTTCACCCCGTCACCGACAAAAGCTACGGTTTCTTTTTTAGATTTAATTTCTTTGACCTTATTTACTTTATCCTCCGGAAGCAGGTCTCCATAAGCATTTTGAATCCCCAGTTTACCGGCAACAAATTGTACAACGGAAGTTTTATCGCCGCTGAGCATTGTTGTTTTGACATGCAATGCTTTTAATTTATTGATTGCTAACTGGGCATCTGCTTTGATGGAATCTGCAATCGTGAGGTAGCCGACAAATTTTTTATCGTAAGCAACGGCAATTAAAGTATAGACGATATTTTCAGGTTTGATGTCATAGCTGATGTTGAATCTGTCGAGTAATTTAAAATTCCCGACCAACAGTTCCTTCGCATTAACGGCAGCTTTTAATCCATAACCGGCAATTTCCTCTACCTTTTCCAGTTGAACGGCATGATCGATTTCGCCGGCATATTCATGAATGGCAGTAGCAACCGGATGTGAACTTTTACTTTCCAGCGCATTGATGAACTTTAAAATTTCATCTTTATTAAAGTCATTTTTAAAATTAACCTCCTGTACTTTGAAAACACCTTCTGTCATCGTTCCGGTTTTATCCATGACCACATGCTGCACTTTTGCCAGAACATCTAAAAAGTTGCTTCCTTTAAATAAAATTCCGTGACGGCTTCCTGCGCCAATCCCCCCAAAATATCCCAAAGGAATGGAAATTACCAAAGCGCATGGACAGGAAATTACCAGGAATACCAACGCACGATACAGCCAATCCCTGAACAGATAATCTTCAACAAAAAAATAAGGCAACAACGTAATCCCGATGGCCAGAAATACAACAATCGGGGTATATACTTTTGCAAATTTTCTGATAAAGAGTTCGGTGGGAGCTTTCTGTGCCGTTGCATTCTGAACCATTTCCAGGATTTTGCTCAGCTTGCTGTCTTTGTATGCTGTGGTTACTTTGACCTGGCTGACGGTATTCAGATTGATCATTCCGGCTAAGACGGTTTCACCTTTTATTTTGGTATCCGGTTTACTTTCACCCGTTAATGCTGAAGTATTGAATGAAGCTGTTTCGGATAATAATTCGCCGTCCAGTCCTAACTTTTCCCCGGATTTCAACTGAATGATTTCCCCAATATTTACATTTTCCGCTTTTAGGGTTTCTTGTTTTCCGTCTTTCAAGACTGTTACCTCATCAGGACGCTGGTCGAGCAGGGTTTTGATGTTACTTTTCGCTCTTGTTACGGCCATTGCCTGAAAAACTTCACCAACGGAATAGAACAGCATCACGGCAACCCCTTCCGGATATTCTCCAATCCCAAAGGCACCGACGGTTGCAATTGCCATCAGGAAAAACTCAGAAAAAACATCGCCATGCCTTATACTTTCATATGCTTCTTTCAGAACCGGCCATCCAACCGGTACATAAGCGATTAAATACCAGAGCGGGCGGACCCAGTCTTTAAACCAACCGGGTTGTATGTAATAGTCCAATATAATTCCAATCAGCAGTAGCGCAAAGGAAATCATTGCAGGCAGAAACATCTGAAAGGCTGACTGATCTCCCGTATCATGAGAATGATCATGGTCGTGTTCATGACCTTCATGATCATCGTGGTTATGTTGAGGTTGTTTTTTCGGTTCAGTACTGCAGCATTCTTCCATAACTTAAAATTTTAATCAAAATTAAATACAAATCTGATGCAACACTATTGCAAACTTTCCAGGCAGTTTTCACAGATGCCTTTGGCGAAAAGCCGTATTTCATCAATCCTGAAATTTGTCTGAATATTCTCCGGAAAAGAAATCTCTTCTTTACAGGTGGTCTGTCTGCAGATTTTACAGTAGAAATGAAGGTGCCGGTCTTTGTGGATAGTTTCATTGCAGCCATCATGGCAAAGCTTATATTTAGTGGTTGTATTTTCCTGCATGCTGTGAACAATTCCTTTTTCTTCGAAGGTTTTTAAGGTTCTGTAAATGGTTGTACGGTCTGCATTTTCAAAATAACTTTCAATTTCCGATAAAGACAAAGCTGTTTCCTGAGAGTTTAGAAAATCATACACCAAAATCCTCATGCTGGTAGGTTTTGTGTTTTTATTTATTAATTTATTTTCGGTATCTTTTTTCATAATGCAGGTCTGTTAATGTTCATGTTCTCCGGAATTGGTCAGTTTTGCATTGATAAAAAATGCTCCTTTTACAGCGATTTTTGTATCGGAAGAAATTTCTTTTACAGCAGTAATAGCCGTGTAGCCCATATCAGATGAACCTTTTACCACTTCTATCTTCTCAAAGTTAACGATTTTAGATTTCTGCTTTACCCGGCTTTCATTTTTTTCCTTATGATGTGCATGATCCGTTTTCTGGTTTTGTGCGGTTTCCACAAATATGTAGAATTTGCCGTCTGCCTCTACAATCGCTTCATCAGGAATGGCAGGAGTTGTGGTTTTATCAAGGCTTACGATTCCGGTGATGTTCATTCCGTCGATCAGTCCGGTTTTATTTCCTGTCACATCAGCATGAACGGAAATGGTCTTGCTGTCGTTTTCAAATGAGGACCCGATGCTGTAAATGGCTGCATCATATTCGATTTCCGGATTATTGGTCAGCTTAAAATGTATCACCTGCCCAACCTTCATTTTAGGCAGGTCTTTTTCAAATACCTGAAGATCAAGATGGATGGAATGGTTATCAATAATTTCTGCAACCGGAGAAGAGATATCTGTATAACTGCCGATCTGTGCGGAAATACTGCTGACGGTACCGCTGATCGGTGCTGTAACGGCAAGACCCGATCTCATATTTCCGTTGCTCACTTTTCCCGGACTGATGCCCATCATCTGAAGCTGCTTCAGAAGAGACGCTTTTTTTGTCATTAAGGCTTTAAGTTCCGCCTGTGCATTCTGCAGGTTTTTCTTTGCACCGGCATCATTGTCAAAAAGTTCTTTCTGCCGGCTGTACTCCTGTTCCGCATAGGTAATCCGGCTGTCTGATGTAAGGTATTCTTCCTGTAACTGAATGAATTCCGGATTGGCTATGGTTGCAATCACCTGTCCTTTTCTTACAAAACTCCCGACCTGAACATTGAGCGTTTTAATGATTCCCCCGTACAGGGAAGTTACTGTTGCTTTGTTATTGTTCGGAACCCTGAGCAGGCCATTGGCTTTGATGGTGGAAGTCAGTTCTTTCATCTCGACTGTCCCCAGTGTAATTCCGACAGCTTTGATCTGTTCTTCCGTTAATGAAACCACTGACTGCTGATTTTCTGTATGGCCTTCGGTTTGTTCTGTTTCCTGTTCAGAATGTTCAGGTACATTTTCTTTTTTACCGCAGCTTACCATAAGAACGGCGGTACATAAAAAATATATGATTGTGTATTTAAGTTTCATGCTATTTGTTGATAAGTGAGTTAATCATAATCACAGATTCATTAACCTGCTGAATGGATTCTAAGTATTTTAACTGGATATTCGTTGCGGTCTGTAAGGCAAAAAGATATTCCACGTAAGAGATTTCTCCTGTTTTATAGCCTAACTGTGCTGCTTTCACCATTTTTTCCGCATTGGGGACAGCCTGGCTGATATAATAATGATATTGCTGAACATCCTGCCTGTATTGGTTCAGGGTATTTTCCAACTGTGCCAAAAGTTGTTTCTGCTGCTGTCTGGCATTGATTTCTGCCGTCTGTTTCTGATATTCCCAGGACTGGATTCTTGCTTTTGCTGCTCCGAAACTTAACGGAATGGCAATCCCTAAGGTTACGGAACTGAAGCGGTCTCCTGCATTGTAAAACCGCTCCTGCCCGTTTCCTGTATGAAATCCGATCAATGACTGGTTGGTATAACCGAGGCTGAATTCGGGAAGCGCCTGAGACTTTTCAACATTTTTATTTTTTTCGGCAATTTCTATTTCCTGATAGAAAGATTTTACCGCAGGGTTATTGGTGAATGATGTACTGTCTAGTACTATTTCTGCCTGTAAAGGGAGGTAGTCTTTATTCAAAGGGATCTCAAAAGTTTCAGTAGTATCCAGTAGTATGCTTAAGTTCTTGTATGCATTCTGTATATACACCTCATTCTGCCTTAATAGAAGACTGATTTCACCTTTCTGCGTTTCTGCAGTACTGATTTCGACCTTTTTAATATCCCCGGCTTTAAATCTTACCGTAGCAATCCGGATGAAATCCTGGTACAGGCTGTCAAGATTTTTTAGTTTTAACTGATTGTACTGCAGGTATTCAATCTGATAATAATAGGTTCTTACCTGCTTTACCAGTTCGTTCACTGCCACCTCTCTGTCAATCTGCCGGCTTTTGACGCTCTCGGAAATCAGCTCTTTTCTTGCCCTGAACAAAGTGGGGAAAGGAATGCTCTGTGAAATAGAAACCGACTGGTCAAATTTCGGGCTGTTGTACTGTCCCAGCTGAGTCTCAGCATTGAGCTTGGGAAGCTCATTTGCCGTTTTTTTAAGGGCTTCCGCAGATTGTATGCTCAGGGTTTTAGATTTAAGGCTTAGATTATTCTTTACAGCCATTTCCATTGCCGTTTCAATGGAAAGCTGTTGCGACTGTGCTTTAAAAACATGTCCAGATAGCAGAAATCCGATGATCAGAACCGGCATTATTAGTTTCAGCCTGATCCTTTTTCTCGAAATTTTCGAATTAAAAATAATATACAACAGGGGCAGAACGAATAAAGTAAGAAAAGTGGCCGTCACCAGGCCGCCGATGACTACCGTTGCCAGGGGCTTCTGCACTTCTGCGCCGGCACCTGTAGAAATTGCCATCGGTAAAAATCCCAAAGAGGCAACAGTGGCTGTCATTAAAACCGGCCTCAGCCTTGCTTTTGTTCCTTCCAATACCCTTTTCACCATATCATTTTCGCCTTCTTTTTCCAATTCATTGAAAGTGCTGATCAAAACAATTCCGTTCAGGACAGCAACACCGAAAAGAGCAATAAAACCGATCCCTGCACTGATGCTGAAAGGCATATCCCTTATAACCAAGGCAAAGACACCTCCGATTGCACTCATCGGAATGGCGGTAAAAATCAAAGCAGCCTGCCTGAATGAGTGAAAAGTACCGTACAGCAGCATGAAGATCAGCAGCAGGGAAACCGGCACTGCAATCATCAGCCGCCGGCTTGCCGCCTGCAGGTTTTCAAACTGTCCTCCGTAAGTAAAATAATAACCGGACGGCAGTTTTAAGGTATTCAGTTTCTCCCGGATGTCTTTCACCACATTTTCCACATCCCGGTCTTTCACATTAAATCCGATGACAACTCTCCGCTTCCCTTCTTCACGGCTGATTTGCGCGGGACCGAGTTTATAGCTGATATCAGCCACCTGAGAAAGCGGGATCTGGGCTCCAGAACGGGTAGCAACCATCATGTTATTCACATCATCAATATTTGTCCTATGCAGGCTGTCAAGACGGACGACCAGATCAAAACGACGCTCATTTTCAAAAACCTGACCGGTGCTTTTTCCTGCGAAAGCGGTGCTTACCACATCGTTTACTTCTTCAATATTCAATCCGTAATTAGCCATCCGTACCCTGTCATACGCTACATTGATCTGGGGAAGACCGCTGATCTGCTCAATTTGTGGAGTGGTCACCCCGTCAACCGACTGAATAACTTTTCCTGCCTGATCTGCATATGCTGACAGTGAATCTAAATTTTCACCGAAAATTTTCACGGCTACATCCTGGCGCACTCCTGTCATCAGTTCATTGAACCGCATCTGAATCGGCTGGTTTTTTTCAAAAAACACACCGGGAATAACTTCCAGCTTTTTCAGCATTTCATCTGACAGCTCTTCATAGGACTTATCGGTCTTCCACTCACTCCGGGGTTTTAATACAACGATTAAATCTGAAGCTTCGGGCGGCATAGGATCAGTAGGAACCTCTGCAGAACCTGTTTTTCCGATAACCATTTTTACTTCTTCAAATTCTTTGATTATTCGGGAAGCCTGCATTGAAGTTTCAATACTTTGGCTTAATGAGCTTCCCTGCGGTAAAATGCAGTGAAATGCATAATCTCCCTCCTGTAGCTGGGGAATAAATTCGCCGCCCATATTTTTAAAAATAAATACCGTAACAATAAAGACTGCTAGAGTAACTGAAACGACAAGATATTTTATGCTGACTGCTTTTTTCAGCAGAGGCTGATACACCTGCTGTAGCTTCCTCATCATTTTATCGGAAAACGTTTCTTTACATGTTCTGCTTTTAGATAAAAACAAAGCACTCATCATCGGGATGTACGTTAATGATAAAATCAGTGCCCCCAAAATAGCAAACCCCACTGTTTTTGCCATAGGCGTAAACATCTTACCTTCCACACCTGCCAAAGTAAGAACCGGGATATAAACAATAAGGATGATGATCTCTCCGAAAGCAGCACTGTTCCTGATTTTTGAAGCAGAAAGAAAAACCTCTTCATCCATTTCTTTCTGAGAAAGCTTCTGTACAGATTTTCTCAGGCCTAAATGATGAAGCGTAGCTTCGACCATAATAACCGCTCCATCTACGATCAGACCAAAATCAATGGCTCCGAGGCTCATCAAATTGGCACTTACCCCAAAGACATTCATCATTCCCAATGCAAATAATAGAGAAAGCGGGATTGCCGAAGCAACAATCAATCCTGCCCGGAGGTTCCCAAGGAAAATGACCAGGACAAAAATAACGATCAGGGCACCTTCCACTAAGTTTTTTTCTACGGTTTCCATTGCCCTGCCTACCAGGTCGGTCCGGTCAAGAAAAGGCTCTATGACAATGTCATCCGGAAGCGATTTCTGAATGGTGGGAATTTTTGCTTTGATGTTTTTAACCACTTCATTACTGTTGGCTCCTTTCAGCATCATAACCACTCCGCCCACCGCATCTACTTTTCCGTTGTACGTCATGGCTCCGTAACGCACGGCACTGCCAAAATGTACTTCTGCCACATCTTTCACAAAAACAGGGACACTCCCCGTTTCATTTTTTACGGCAGTGTTCTTTATATCATCCAGGGAAGTAACGACCCCGATTCCGCGGATAAAATAAGCATTCGGTTTTTTATCAATATAAGCACCACCTGTATTGCGGTTATTTTTTTCCAGCGCATTAAAAATATCGGTAATGCTTACCCCCATTGCTTTAAGGCGGTTGGGATCTACAGTCACTTCGTACTGTTTCAGCTGCCCTCCGAAACTGTTGACTTCCGCGACTCCGGGTGTTCCGTTAAGCTGCCTGCGGACAATCCAGTCCTGCATGGTCCGGAGCTCTCTGGAATCATATTTATTTTCACTTTCTTTTCGTGGATGAAGAATATACTGATAGACTTCACCCAGGCCTGTGCTTACAGGAGCGAGTTCAGGGGTTCCGGTTCCTGCCGGAATGTCTTCTGCAGCTTCTTTTAGTTTTTCATTAATCAGCTGACGGGCGAAGTACGGATCTACCTCTTCTTTGAAAACAACGGTAATTACCGACAGCCCAAACCTTGAGATACTTCTTGTTTCTTCGATGTTGGGAATATTGGCAATGCTTTGCTCAATAGGAAAAGTAACCAGCTGTTCAACTTCCTGCCCCGCTAAAGCCGGACACACTGTAATAATCTGAACCTGATTATTTGTAATATCAGGAACGGCATCAATTGGTAATCTTGTCGCGCTCCAAACACCCCAGATTACCAGCAACAAGGTCATCATACCAATAACGATCTTGTTTTTGATACTGAATTTTATGATTTTATCTAACACAATTGAGATTTAATTTGTGACTGCCTGTTGATGTTAAACACGAAATATGCAGAGGTTTTCTTTAACAGCTGACTGTTGTAAGATCGCAAAAGCATTGTATCCGGCAAAAATGAAGACAGGCAGTCATTAATTTATTTAAATATTTAAATTCTGTTATTCATGAATAACAGATGCAAAAATATCATGAAGAGCCCTGCAACTATATGGCAAAGTTTCAAGTATTAAAAATTAATGAAAATTAAATCTTAGGCGGCTGCCAGATATGGTCGTAAACCTGGTAAGCGAAGTTGTTCTTCCGGAAAAGAATCTTCTTTGAAAAGTATGCCTGAACCTGAGTGGGAATTCCGATTAAAACATCCAGTTTTAAGGCGGTAACCGTCATCTGGCAGCAGTTGCAGACACATAACGGAGAACATACATCTCCTTTATCTTTTGAATGGGATTCTTCAACACTGAAAAACTGCTGTGTATGGTTTGGACCTGATTGATTCTGCACATCTTCACAAGGCACCAGTGATAGCGCCATGAAATAAAATGCCAGTATAAATCTTAAAAGGTTCATATGGACAAAGGTAAAGATTTTCTGTAAAAGGGAATCATTTAAATAAACGGTATAAAAAAGAGCAGCCTAAAAAGACTGCTCTTACATACAAACCACTTCCTCACAGATGCATAAAATAGTATTACTATATACATTTTGATTTTTGTTTTCAAAAAAAGATGTCTTTGTCTGGCTTATTGGGCATTCTATAAGACCGTCTTTCCTTTGTACAGCTTTTATGATCACAGTATAAACGAGAAAAAGACCGTTTCAGTTAAAAAACAAATCACTTCATTTTTAAGATAAAAAAATTATTGAAAAATCATATAGCTGAATTTATTTTCAAGGCTTAATATAATCTCTGTATAGATAAATATATCGTTCTCATGTTATCGGGAGTACCGGAAGTATTCATATTATCCACAATTGGGAAATAATATATCCTGTACCATTTATCATCCAGCGAAAGATCCATCGTAAGAACTTCCTGGTGACCTCCTTCTCCGCTTCCGGTAACTCTTGGTGTTGATGAACCCAAAATATCATTGTACCCTACTCCGTAAAAAATGCCGTTATCCAGTTCCATGTAAGTGGAAGGAGCAAGTGTTGCGCCCGAACCTGTTGAAGTACTTGGAGCCAAAAGATAATTTGAAGCATTAAATCTGTCAACATTCGATAATGCACTAAACCATAATTTTACGGGAGATGAAGAAATATTCACCAATCTCGGCCACATGGTAACACTGCCATTTCCACTGTTCGAAGCGCCATTAAACCAAGCATCGAGCCTTAATTTCCCTCCGATAACCGGCAGATCCGGTACGAAAGCACTCATCCAGCCGCCAACATTTGAAGAAAATCCGGCTTTATAAAATACCATATCTCCGGGCGCCATTCCGTCTCCGCTTCCAATAACGGCATTACATGTTTTTCCTCCTACATTTAAAAAGAATGTTGTGGTAACCGGACTTGTAACAGTGGGTGTACCTGAAACTGTATAACTCAAAGTTCCTGATCCCGAATTAAAATTTCCGGATGACAGCGTTGCAGTAAGACCATGTACCGGACCTATTGCCTGTGCTGCATGAATCCCTCCGTTTCCTCCGGTATAAGGTACATTCATTGTTCCGGTGTAAGGAGTTCCTGCGGTATATGTACCGGGAGAAAGTATAATCCCATTACAGGTAATATTCCCTACAATTCCCGGAGCGAGCGAACTGTTACTAAATGTCCTCCATTCTGTTCCGTTCCAGAATACATAGCCGTTATATACAAGCCCTCCGGTTCCTAAATTATATACCAATAATCCGGTTGCCGGCGAAGGTATTGTAACCTGATCTGTTTCAGAACTTAAAGCTGCTTTCGGACCGAGAAAACCTTTTTTGTTTCCTGATGACAGCCCATCTGCATTTACGTCTAAAATTGCAGATGCATTTGGTGAAACCGTCCCGATCCCTATGCTTCCGTTTGAAGTTACAACAAAGTCATTTGCCTGTTGGGTTAATGTTGGAATTCCTGTTACTGCATTATCTTTTGCTCCGTCTACATGAAAAATCCCTGTAGGATTTCCAGTATTGATTCCAACCTGAGAATACACAGGCACAAAAGAAATACCGGCAATCAGTAAAATAAGTTTCTTCATGATCATTGTTTTATGGTTAATTGTTTTTCTAAGAATCAATTTAAAGGGCTCATTCTTTCAAATCATCATTTACCTGTCTGTTCTAATATTTCTGGATTTTGCGATTGCTGTTTTTTTGTATTTGTTTTATAAAAAGATTCTTCATTCTTATTAACGGTATCGTAATAAAAACTTTAGATTTCTTTGCATTTTTTTTCTAATTTTACGTTTAGGTTGCTCTTATTCCAACCTTATTAAAAACACAAAGTTTTTCTAAAAAAGAAATATCCATTTAAATATTTTTATAGTGAAAAGTATTTCGCAAAATTATTTTTGTTGATAAATCAAAAAAAAACCGGATAAATGATAATCAGTAAAATGACTCAAACCAGCACATATACTTAACTACCAGTCAATTAAAATAGTCATTTTATAAAAAATCATTATTCTTATTTTAAAATAAATTGACTTATGCATCAAAATGAACACAACAGATGAACAAACAGAAAAATTAAAACAGGAATTATTAGACCGCTATGTAATTCTTATGATTTTGATCTTAGGAATTTATACGCTTATATTTACTTTTTATGTTTATAATAAAGTAATGTCCTGGTATTTGACCGGCGGATTGGTTTTTATAAGCTACAGTTATTCGCTGGTGCGAAAAAGATATCCTATCAATACCATTGTACATCTGTATTTAATATGTGCTCCTTTATATAACTTTTATGTGATGCTTGCTTTCTGGGATAACTCTGTGGCAAGTTTCTGCTGGTTCTTACCCATTCCTCTGGGAGCCTATATCTTTTTTACCAAGAAAGAAGTGCTGGCTTATTCCTTATATACTTTATTAATTATGATAACATGTTATGTTATTGCAAATAATTTTGATTTTGATTTCCCGAGCCATATCCAGAAAGAAGTGATGTTCACAGATACGATACTTTTTATATTCAATATTTTAGTCATCACTTTATTGATTCATTACAAAGACAAAATCAGAAAACAGGAAATATCATTACATTTTGAAAGGCCAGCATTACAAGATGCTCAGAAAGACAAAAAGAATGACGCTGAAAATGTATTGGAAAATGCTGATATTAATGTAGAAAGTATGGAAAACCTTTTCTTAAGAATTGAAGCTTGTATGTCTGAGAACCTTCTGTTCAAAGATGTTAAATTCAATCTTTCCGCATTAAGTGTTGCGCTGGAAGTTAACAGCAGTTATATATCTAAGGCTATTCGCGGCAAAGGGTACCCTAACTTCAACAGTTATCTTAATATTTACAGAATCAATTATGTGAAAAAATTATTTACCGAAGTTAATTTTCAGAAAACAACCCTGATGTATGTCTATACGGAAGCCGGATTTTCTAACCAATCTACCTTTAACCGTGTGTTTAAGCAGATTGAAGGAATTACACCTTCAGAATATTTCCAGAGAAACCTGAAAAACAACACCGGCGAAAGTACTTAAAAATATTATCTTTGAATAAATTATTTTCAATGAAAGTTCTTATTATCAATGGCCCGAATCTGAATCTTTTAGGCACCAGAGAACCTGAAATTTACGGAACGGTTTCTATGGCGGATTATTTGGAGACTTTAAAAACTGAATTTTCTTCTTTTGAACTGTATTATTATCAGTCGAATATTGAAGGAGAAATTATCAACAGGCTTCAGAAAGATGATTTTGATGCTTTGATCATCAATCCCGGAGCTTTTACCCATTATTCTTATGCTATTGCAGACTGTTTAAAAAACATTCGTAAGCCAAAAGTTGAAGTTCATATCAGCAATATCTATAAAAGAGAAGAATTCCGCCAGAAGTCTGTAACGGCTGCCAATACCGATGCGGTTTTGGCCGGTTTTGGCATGGATGGATACCGATTGGCGATCCTGAGTTTAAAATCATAATACATTCCCACAGATTACTCAGATACCCGAAAGTATATGATCTGTGAACGTATAACGATAGGAATATAAAATAACAAAACCTCATCGGCTGATGAGGTTTTGTTATGTATTAGTTAGTGGTCTCTTCCTGCAACTGAGGGCCGGAAACGATCAGCTTTTTACCTTCGTCCGTATTGCAGTACTGTTCGAAGTTTTTGATGTATTTTGCCGCAAGATCTTTTGCTTTTTCTTCCCACTCAGTCACATCATTGTAGGTATCTCTCGGATCTAAAATGCCTTCAGAAACATTCGGCAGCTCTGTAGGAACTTCCAGATTCATAATGGGGATTCTTGTTTTCGGAGCATCTTCAATGGATCCGTCGATAATAGCATCAATAATCGCTCTTGTATCTTTCAGAGAAATCCTTTTTCCTGTACCGTTCCAGCCTGTATTTACCAGGTATGCTTTTGCGCCGTGCTCTTTCATTTTCCCGATTAATGTTTTAGAATACATCGTTGGGTGTAATGTAAGGAACGCTTCACCGAATGCGGGTGAAAAAGACGGCTCCGGCTCTGTAATTCCTCTCTCTGTTCCGGCTAACTTTGATGTATAACCGCACAGGAAGTGGTATTGTGCCTGATCTTCATCCAAAACAGAAACCGGAGGCAATACCCCGAATGCATCTGCAGAAAGATAAACAATCTTGCTTGCATGCCCCGCTTTTGAAGGCAGAACAATTTTATTGATATGGTAAATAGGATAAGAAACTCTCGTATTTTCTGTGATAGATCCGTCTGTATAATCTGCAATTCCGTTATTGACCACAACATTTTCAAGAAGTGCATCTCTCTTGATGGCTCTGAAAATATCCGGTTCTTTTTCAGCAGAAAGATCGATTACTTTTGCATAGCATCCTCCTTCATAGTTGAAAACCCCGTTATTATCCCACCCATGTTCGTCATCACCGATCAGGTATCTTTTAGGATCTGCAGACAAAGTTGTTTTTCCTGTTCCTGAAAGTCCGAAGAAAAGAGCGACATCCCCTTCTTCGCCTACATTTGCAGAACAGTGCATGGAAGCCATGCCTTTTAACGGAAGGTAATAGTTCATCATCGCGAACATTCCTTTCTTCATTTCTCCACCATACCATGTTCCTCCAATGATCTGAAGCTTTTCGGTAAGATTGAACATCACGAAATTTTCGGAATTCAGTTCCTGGGCTTCCCAGTTAGGATTGGTTGTTTTAGAACCGTTGATTACCGTGAAATCCGCCTCTCCGAAGTTTTCAAGCTCATAATGAGAAGGACGGATGAACATATTCGTAACGAAATGTGCCTGCCACGCCACTTCAACAATGAACCTTACTTTTAACCTGGTATCTGTGTTGGTTCCGCAGAAAGTGTCTACCACATAAATTTTCCTGGATTCGGCAAGCCTGTCCAGCACTAATTCTTTACAAGACTGGAAAATTTCCGGAGTGGTTGGCAAATTCACTTTACCGTCCCAGAAAATCGTATCTTTTGTAACCTCATCCTGAACAATGTATCTGTCTTTAGGCGAACGACCTGTGAAAATTCCTGTTTTTACTGATACTGCACCAGATTCCGTAAGCTCAGCTCTTTCAAAGCCCTGATTTTCAGGAGCCATTTCGGCCTGGTATAATTCTTCGTACGAAGGATTATAAACGACCTCATAATTTCCTTTAATCCCTAATTTCTCTAAATCCCGGATGATTTTAGCGTGTTTCATTTTACTTATATTTTCTATTTCTTTTGGATCCTCAACAAAATTAATATTAATTAATTGTTAAAAGTGGTTTAAATATAATGATATAAGTCAAAATGACAAATAAAAATACAAGTTTATAACCCGCTGTTTACGAGTCTATTATCTCTGACCATTCGAAAATTGTGTTAAAACCTTTTCCCCAAAAATAGTCCTTAAAGCCGTCAAATTTTGAGCTCATGACAAAATCTCCGCCCCAGGCACCCAGACTTTTCACAAAAACCGGACAATCAATGAAAAGGCGGCTCTTAACTGCGGGAATTTCAATGAAATCCGATATTTTTTGCTCATGAATAACTATTAGCTCAGAAAAACTTTCCAATTCGTTACATAGTAAAATTTTCCTTGTAAGATCCGAAAATTCATCAACCTTATTTTTAGACTTATTTTTAGACTTGTAAAGGCTGATTCCTTCACGGCTGTCCTGCTTCTGATTCAGGTGGATAAAAATGAGCTCGTTTTTAAAAGAAGGATTAAAATTTACCTTTTCATATTTTATTTCAGGCATACTCTGATACAGTACCGCGGCTTTCTCTTTTGCTACTGCAATATCATAACCGCTTCCGCCTAAACTTATCTTATTTAAATAAAAAGGATCCACTTGTGCCCATTCCGCAAGATTGGTCATTAACGTGGAACTGCTGCCGAGCCCGAAGTCTGCAGGAAACTGAAGATTTGTTTTGAGGTGATAGGTAAAATTGTTTTTGAATTTAGTTTTAGAAAGTGACTGGACATTCTGTAAGGTTTTTAAAATGAATTCAGCACCTGCAGCAATATTGGTTTCTTTGACCTGCCAGTTGTTATAATCAATAACAGCTCTTAACCATAATTTGTTTTGATGATAAGCCTCCCAAAAAATCAGGGATTCTCTGTTATCTGTTTCCTGGAAATAAAACTCTTGTCCGAGCCTGGTAGGTACCGCCAGGACAAGAGCTCCATCCATGGCGAAATATTCTGAAGTAAGCATCAGCTTTCCCGGTGAAAATATTCCGCTCATTGTTTTTGTTTTAGATTGCAGAAGCAATAGCTACCGAGGGATCTATTTTTTTGATCAGTCCCTGTAATGTTTTTCCCGGGCCTACTTCTACGAAATTAGCGGCTCCGTCTTTAATCATATTCTGAACTGACTGCGTCCATTTCACAGGGCCTGTTAACTGGGCAATCAGGTTTTTCTTAATCTCATCAGGATCAGAAACCGAAGTGGTGGTTATATTCTGGTATACCGGGATGGTTGCTTTCCTGAATTTTGTCTGCTCGATGGCTGCGGCCAGTCTTTCCTGTGCAGGCTGCATCAGCGGAGAATGGAATGCGCCGTTTACAGGCAGTAACAGCGCTCTTTTGGCACCTGCTTCTTTCATTTTCGCACAGGCTTCTTCAACGGCTGCTGTTTCTCCGGAAATCACAAGCTGCCCGGGGCAGTTATAATTGGCAGGAACCACGACTCCGTTAACGGATGCGCAGATTTCCTCTACTTTCGCATCCTCCAATCCCAGAATAGCGGCCATTGAGCTCGGATTTGCATCACACGCTGCCTGCATGGCTTTTGCTCTTTCGGAAACCAGTTTCAGGCCGTCGGTAAAAGATAAAACGCCGTTTGCAACCAGTGCTGAAAATTCTCCCAGCGAATGCCCTGCAACCATTTCGGCTCCGAGACCATTTACCGCTTTAAGCGCAGCTACGGAATGGATGAAAATGGAAGGCTGGGTAACTTCAGTTTTCTTAAGATCTTCATCCGTTCCGCTGAACATCATCGAAAGGATATCAAACCCTAAAATTTCATTGGCAGACTCCATCAGATCTTTAATATCTTTTCTGGAATCATACAGTTCTTTTCCCATTCCTACGAACTGAGACCCCTGGCCGGGAAATACAAGTGCTTTCATGTATTAATTTAAATATTATTGCAAATATAAATATAATGTTAATAATCTTCTTTAAAACCAACGGATTGATTTATGGAACTAACCGGATCACACGATAACCTGTATTGATATAAGCACCGTTCGCTTTTGATTTCACAAACTCAAATTTTGTTGCCAGCTGCGTCTGAACCTTGTTGATCTGCCTGAAGATTTCCCCTTTCCGGTTCTCTCTGGTCAGCATGTCATTCACAACATCAAAACCGATGATGGCATATTTAGGAGGTGTTTTACAGTATTTGCTTTTATAAGCAGCAAGAATCTCTTTTTCAAAGCTTCCTTCTGTGTTGATCTTGCGGTCCATCAGGTATACCAGGTTAGCCTGGCTGAGATCATCCACTTTCTTTTCAAAGACAGGGAAATAATTCATACTGAACGCTTTTATGCCCTGTACTTCTTTAGATAAAGCAATCACTCTGTTTGCAAAAGCCTCTCCTGTTGCATCATTATCACTTGCAAGAATGGCAATTACGGGAGCCGACTGGCCGGTCATCATATTCTGGTCCAGTTGGATATCCGCAGGAGAAGACACCACTGTGATGCTGGCATTCTTCAGGTTTTTTTCAAGGCCTGCCTTGATATAGTTGGCATTTTCTTTTTTAGTACCGGATACGATATAAATTTTCTGGTCTGAAAATGTAGATTTTACTTCGTCTACAATTTTATCAGCATACGTCTGGTCATTGGTTTCAATAATAATCAGGTTGCTGTAATTGTACAATTCAGGGGAATTTGCGAAAGGAGCAACAATCGGTATTTTCTGATTTTTTGTAAAGTCTAAAACATCAACGACATTCGACTTAAAGAATGGCCCGATAATCAGGTCCGTATTATCCGGATTTATTTGGGTCAGTGAATTACGGAAAGATCCTTCATTTCCTGAATCCACTATTTTTATATCTAGCTTCTGGCCGTTTCTGGCATTTCTTTCAATAGCAAGCTTTGCTCCTGTCAGGAAATCCACAGCCATGGTTCTGTACTGGGTTTCATTGGTGCTGTACCCGAAAGGCAGCATCAGGACTACGCTCAGCGCATCACCGCTTTTCTTCACATACGCCGGATCAAGCTTTTTGATCTTTAAGACCATTCCGCTTTTTAACCCGTTGGATAGTTCAGGATTCAGAGCGATCAGCTCATCAATGGTAATTCCGAATTTATTTACGATAGAGAAAACGGTATCTCCCTGCAGAACGGTATAGGTTACATAGTCATCCGCAGTTCCTGTTACAACATTAGAGGAAGATCTCTCGTTGCCGGAGTCTACTTTTGTTTTTGGGTTGGCTGTTTCTCCAAAGATATCAGCTCCGGTATTTGTTTTTACACCGGACTTTGTAACTTTAATTGCTTCGCCGGGTTTAAGCCCTTTTTCTTCCAGGCCGGGGTTTAAGGCAAAAAGTTCTTCTCTGGTGATATTGAACTGTCTTGAAATCCTGTAATAGTTATCTTTTTGCTGAACAATATATTCTCCTTCTGAAGCTTTTGCAACAGGCATTTCAACAGCAGATTCTACTGGCTTTACCACTGCCGGAGCCGTTACCGTGGCCTGCTGCTGGTTCCCGCCATATTTTTTAATGCTTTCAAGAGGCAGGGAAATCTCATCACCGATTTTCATGTGAGAATCCAGCTCAGGATTAAGTTTCCTGAGATCTGTTTCAGAGATCCTGTACTGTTTTGTAATTCCGTAAATGGTCTGTTTCGGCTGAAGGACAATTGTTCCTGTCTTAGTATTATTCACCGCTTTCGGTACGGATACCGCTTTTGAAGCTGAAGCCGCCGCTTTCTCGTTGTTAAGCTTTAAAACTTCTCCGATGGCCAGTTTGCCGTCTTTCACAGACGGGTTAAGCTTAAGCAGCTCATCGACAGTCAGCCCGTATTTTTTTGCAATATTATAAGGGGTATCGCCTTTTACAACGGTGTGCGATTTCTGAGCAGACACTCCCAAAACCATACATAAACTGGACAGAATAAAAAACCTCTTTATCATATTGGATCATTATAAGTACAAAAATACTTCTTTAAAATTAAATGGCAACAATTATTAGTTTTGACTCATCTATTTGCATTTCTTCTAAACAAGTTTCAATCCAGGAATATCCGTGGTCTGCAAAGAATACACTGAAATTATATACTCTTTCCTGCCAGTTCTTGGAAGGATGTACTTCCAAAAACAGGTTTTCCAGTCTTTCCAGCAGTTCATTTTTTTTAATTTTCTCTGCATGGAGAAGACGCTTCTTCATCCTCCGGAACGACTTTAATTGCCTTACTTCTTCCGCTTTCACCATGTTCCCGAAAGATTTCTCAGTGGTTTCGGCTGCTGCTTTTAATTCGGAAAACTGACTGATCAGCATATTTTCTTTTTGTTCCAGCAGATCAAGAACAGCATTATTATCCAGTATTTTGTTATTGGTAATTGCTGTAAAATTCTGAAAGAAATCTTCTGTCCTGAGACCCAGCTTTTCAATTTTGCCCAGTGTTTTTTCCTTTAAAAACAGCATGGAGTTTCTTGGGATTAAAACAGGGAAAGGAATATTGATTTCCTTAAAGTAATCTTTAAGCTCCAGCCAGTACATGATTTCGGCATTGCCTCCGATATATGCCAGGTTCGGCAAAACGGTTTCCTGATATACAGGGCGCATCAGAGCATTGGGACTGAATTTCTCAGGATGACAGTCCAGCTCAGCTAAGACTTCTTCTTCTGTAAACTGAATATCTGTGTCTACGACTCTATATTTCTGACCGTCAAATTCAATTCTGTCCCGGGTTTCGGAAAGGTAAAATAAATTAATTTCACGTGGATTTACCTGGACTTTCCCGTATTTTTCCGTTAAGAAATCTACTTTTTCTTTTGATGTTTTATATAAGCTGAAATTAAGGAGTTCATCCCTGAACGTTTCTTTAACCTGATTTTTCAATTCTTTTGAATCTCCGTCAATCATCAGCAATCCGAATTCCGAGAACAGGCGGTTAACCAATGTTTTAATAGCTTCCGTTAATGTATTTCCGGATTTGTATGCTTCTTTCAGCATGAGGATCAGCTCGGTTCCGAATACATAGTCTTTAAATTCCTTCTCGAACTCTGAGATGAAAAATGTGTCATTGACTTTTATCTTTCCCACTGCACTACCCGGTTTCTCATTAATCTCGTAATAACCGCTTTCCGTTTTAAAATGGTTGATTTCTGCAAAATCATGATCTTCGGAAGCCATCCAGTATATGGGGACAAAATTAAAGTCGGGAAAGTTCTGTTTTAAATAAGAGCAGGTTTTAATGGTCTGCAGGATTTTATATACAAAAAAGGCAGGTCCCGAAAAAAGGTTCAGCTGATGACCGGTGGTAATGGTAAATGTATTGATCTGTTTCAGTCCTTCAAGGTTTTCTCTCTGTTTTGAGGAGAATTCAAGGCCTGACATTTGGTTTTCCAGCGTTTCTGCAAGCACTTTTCTCTGATTCGCAGTAAAAGAGCCCTGTTTTAAATGAATCTGATTTTTAAAATGATCTAAAGAGAATGTATGTTCTTCAAATCCTTCAATTTTATGATTCAGAAAGTCTTTTACCAATTGGGGAATGCTTTCTATTTTCTGGAATGATATTTTATGAATCGTTTTCAACTGTGATACGTTTTAGTTGAACAAATACCATACAATCCCTAAGTTCAGCCTGAAATCATAGACCGGATAACTTGGAAATGCATATGCTTTGTTGTGTGAAATTACGGTGCTGATCTGCTGGCCTTCGATAAAGAAGAACATTTTTTTAACTTTCATATTAAAGTAGATATCAGCAATCGGCTGCCCGCCAATGGAAAATGAATTGGCATCAGGCAAAATATATTCGTTAAGAACCGGAAAGTATTCTCTTGATGCAAATTTTGAAAAGTAATATACTTTAAGTCCCGCCTGGATTTCTGCGGCATTTTTAAATGCTTTGGACTGGAAAAAGAAATTGGCACGGCCGATAAATCCCGGCAGAGGCAAGAGATCTTTGTTGGTTAATACATTCTGGAACTGCAGCCTTGTATTCAAATGGAACTTCCCATAGCTGAAAGTGGCATCCCCACCAATCTGCGAAATATTTACCGGGCTCTCGCTTTGCTTCGGCATGGCATCAGCATCAAAATAGGTATAATTTTCAATCCTGAAATAATTGGCAAACAGTTCTGTCTTGAACCATTTTAGATTGATATTTCCTCCGATTTCCATAACCGACTGGTTTTTTGCATCCGGCAGATAATAATTAAAGTTCCTGTAGACTGAAGTGTTCACTAAATAATTAAATGAAGGATAGGCACTCTGGAAATTTACTTTTGCATTGACAAAATAATCTTTAATAGGTTCAAATTTTAAATTGTTTGCCGTTCTGAGATATGTTCCGAACCGGCTGCCGTTTGAAAACTCCAGGAAGGAATTGACCTGAACTTTGTCGAAAAGCCTGATCTGTAAATTCCCTACGGCTCCGATTCTGGCTTCTTTTATTTCCCCTGAAAGACTGAAGTCGGGAGAAATGATTTCTGACGTCCCGAACTTAATCATCTGATAGCGGGCTCCGGCATCAAGTTTAAATTTTTCATTGTCCCATACCAAACTTACGGTATTGCTGAAATTATCGGAGTACTTTTTGGAGGTAAGCGAAGCTCCGTTTACCAGGTCTGCCACCGTGTCAAACCAATAGCTTTCCGGTGAACCCTGGGTATAGTAATATTTATTTCCCTGATGAGAAAGGGTATGCCTTATTTTAAAAGGAATTTTATCTGAATTGAAAGGTGCGAACTGATGCGTTAGGTAATATCTCCTGTAAGAAAACTGAGAACTGGAAGATGCCAGGTTCACCTGCATATTCTGCCGGTTCCTGGAATCGCTGTTGCCATTCTGGAAAAGACTGTCTACTGCAATTCCCCCGCTTTCCTGATTGTTTACATTCTGGTGCAAATAATGGGCAAACAATTCATAGTTTCCGCTTTTTGAAACATAATGCCCGGAAAACAAAGTATTGTTATTGGCCGCTAACGAATTCCTGTACATTCCCTGCGAACGCAGCCCGGTATATTCCAGTGCAAAGTTGAACCTTTTTCCGATATTCTGGGTGTAGGTTGAATGTAAAGCCGCCCCGTTTTTCATGGCATTATGATAAACGAAAGTGGCAGTCGGGGTTTTCACATCATAATAACGGATGTCATTGACTCCCAGAATCCCGTAAGATTTATGAGTCGGCAACAGTGACAGATTCTGTTCGGGATTAACCTCATACGACAAAGGGTTAAAGCCTGCCCCGATGTTGGCCACCTGTACCCGCCCGAAATTATCTCTGTTGTTATACTGCGAGAAAATATAGGTCTTGTTAAATGTCATTACCGTATCAAACACTTTTTTCTCCGAGAACTGGGTCTGGTACAGATAATCATTGATGGTCGGCTTGAATATTTTCAGGGAATCTTTCTTCCCTGAGTCAATCACCAAGGTGTCCTGTTTCGGAAGCTGATTCGAGTCTGTTTTATTAACGACCTGGGCTTTCGCGGTGAGGCTGAGGAAAAGTATGATGGAAAGGATGTATTTCATTATAAACTTTGTAGGGCAAATTTAATAAAAAAAAGGCTGCCTCGCTTTCGAGACAGCTTTTAACTTACAAATAGATAGTATATTTAAAAACTTCTATTATTTATTAAAAATTAGGATTATTTAAAATTTCTTCTTGAGGAATTTTTAAAGATACTCTATCATCATTATATGGGAATGATTGTCCTACGTAAAACAGATGGTTGGAACCTCTTGTAACTGTAGCTTTATTTCTTTTAAATGCTAGATAAGATTTACCCTCACCCCAAAACTCTAAACGAGTATTCTTATAAATTTCATTCTGTAAAGCTGTACCACTTAGTGCATCAATATATGAAACATCTGTCTGCCTGTTTAATAAATAATTCTTAAGAATTGTTTTAGCCTCACCTTCCTGGCCTGACTTAGCAAGTGATTCTGCTGCTAGCAAATAAAACTCATCTACTCTCATATAGATATAGTCAGTAGTAACTTGTCTCTGCCCTTGTCCAACCCTGTTTGGATCAAAAAACTTATTGCCAGGATAATTCTGTGAAGGATTTGTTACAACAAACTGATTTCTTCTAATATCATCAGTTCTCATACTATTATATAATCCCAAATCTATACCTTTTCTGGTTCCAACAGAAGCATAACTATATGTAAATACATCTATCTGACCCCACCAGCTAACAAGATCTAAGCCATTAACTACTTCAATATTAAAGCCCCACATCCAGCTTGGAGTAGTCAATGAATTAAATCCACCACCACTTGGCGTAGCACCTGGAGCCTGGACCATTCTCACAGCTTGAGCTCTAGTAGTTACTGGATATCCATAATTGGCAATAATATCTTTAGATAAAGCTGCCGCTTGTACAGATTGTTCCATAGCTGCATATGTATATGCTAAAAGTCCCTTTGCTACACCTTGATCAATCATTCCTTTATTTGCCCTATCAAAGCCATCTAAATAGTTAACAGCCTTCGTTAAATCATCAACAATAAGAGCATATACTTCTGCTTGTGTAGATTTTGGTGCAGCAGGCATTTGTGGCTTCGTATATACAGGGATAGCCGCTTCGGATGCATTATATCCTTTTGTATAGAATTGCATTAAATAAAAGTACGCATATGCACGTAAGGCCTTCGCTTGACCCATTGCAAATTTATCTGTATCTGATGCTGGAACTGAATCTGTTCCTCCAAGTGCATCAATTACATCGTTAGCTCCTGCAATAATTCTATAATAATATCTCCATGGTTTATAGTTTACTGTATTAGTAAAATCTACCTGACCAGCCATATTGGCTATGTTAACATACCATCCATAATTCACAGCTTCAAGAGCCATATCCTGCGAAAGAAGGTCACTATATATATCGTATCCTTTTTGTCCAAAATCATCATGATCTAAATTAGTACCTCCAGTTCCTGTATTAATCATCATCAGGTATAAACCATTTAATTTGGTTTGTGCAGGTGCATCTCCTATAGTCTCAGTTGGTGCACTGTCAAGAAATTCTTCGCGACATGAAACTGTTAATGTAGCCAATGCTATACTTAATAATAATATCTTTTTCATTTTATTTACTTATTAAAAATTAATTTTTGCTCCAAATGTAATTGTTGAAAGCGGTGAATAATTGTAAGTATTAGTACCCCCAGTTTCAGATACACTTGGGTTAAAACCTTTCCTTTTACTTGCAATCCATAGATTATCTCCGCTTACAAATAGACTGAAACCTGTCATTCCAATAGAATTTACAAATTCTTGTGGAAGATTATAACCTAAACGAATATTATTTAGAGCAATATAATCAGACTTTACTAAGAATCTGCTTGATCTTGATGCAAAGTTTACATCAGCTGCATAATTGGAAGACATTCTTGGAACATCAGTAATATCACCAGGATTCTGCCATCTGTTTAAAATATCCGTATGCCAATTATTTGTCCCTACTTGTCCATTAGCCATCAATCCCGCATAGGCAGAATCATAAGCATAACCACCAATACTGTATAAAAATTGTACACCTAATGTAAATGATTTAAAACCAAAATCAAGATTAAATGCACCTCTTATATCTGGTATAGCAGATTTATCTAAGAACTTTTGAGTGGCTTGAGCGTAAACTTCAGTAACGCCTGTTCTTATATCAGCATTAGGATTTTGAGCTTGATATTCATGCAATGATGCAATTTGCTCGCCTGCATCAAAAACTCCATTTCCATTATTATCTGTATAATTAACATACCACTGAGCAGCTCCTGTTGCAGAATTTACTCCTGCATATTCTCTCATATAATAATCATATAAAGATCTTCCTTCAGTTCTTCCGAATCCAGCTTCAGATAAATCAATAATTTTTCTTTGCCCTGTACTTGCATCAAATGGCATTCTCGTAATTTTATTACGCAAGAACTCACCATTCACACCAAAATCAAGGAAAATATCTTTTTTATTGATGATATGAGCCTTTAATGTAAATTCAATACCTTCATTAACCATATTACCATCATTAACTTTTAGGATTGCATTTCCTGTAGATGGTGCTAATCTAGTATCGAAAATCAGATTATCAGTTTTTCTGTTATAATAATCAACATCAAGTTCAATTGCTCTATTCTTAAACAAGCCTAACTCCATACCTACCTGGAAAACTTTAAATTTTTCCCAAGTTAAAACAGGATAACCACTCCTATCATATGTTGCTCCCGGAAGTCCCATAAAGTTTCCTGGATTGTAAACATTATATCCAGGGTAGTATCCTACTCCACCTTGATCCCCTACAGTACCATAGCTTCCTTTTAGTTTTAAGTTAGTAATAGTTTTATTATCCGATAAGAAATTTTCTTTTGTTACTAACCATCCTAAACCCGCAGATGCAAACGTATCCCATTTGTCATTCAAAAATCTTGAAGAACCATCTCTTCTTACCGATCCATTAAAGAAATATTTACCTTTGTAATCATATGTTAACTGACCAAAGAAACTTTCTAAAGCGTAATTGTTTGTAAATGAACTTGACAGAGATTCTCCAATTCCTAAATTCAACTCAGGAATCATATCAATAATGTTTGGTCTCCCTGCAGATAAAAATTTCTGTTCCCAATTACTATTCTCATGAGCAACAAAAGCCATTATACTATGATCTCCAAACTTCTTATTAAACCGCAATAACTGTAACCAGTTATAAGACATTAATTCTGTTTTAGTCTTATAGATATACCCATTCTGGCTTGCCGCACTACCATAAAAAGGATTTTCTATCTGATCATTGCTATTATTATAATATTGGCCACCAATTCTTGTTTCAAAACTTAAAAACTTAGTGATATCAGCTTTTAAAAACATATTGGCATTAATCTCATGCTTATAAAACTTATTAAGATTATTAGTAGCATCTCCAATTGAATTTGTTAATCCTCCAAAACCTCTCCCATTAGGCCCGTCTCCATAGTCAAATTCACTCCCGCCAAAATGAGGGTCAGGAATTTTATTTCCAGCTGCATCACGTTTAAACAAAGGATATATGGAAGGAATATTATCAACAAACCAAAAAATACTCCCGGAATCGCTGGTTTGTCCATTTCTGTTTGCTTTTGAGTAGGCATATCCTAAATTAAAATCCCCTTTCAACCATGGTCTTGCCTGATGACTTAGATTTAATCTACCTGTATATCTTTCAAAATCAGAATTAATAGAATAACCTTTATCACTTAAATATCCAATATTAGTATAAAACGTTGTTTTACCACTACCTCCACTTATACTTAAATTATTTTCTGTTCTCGCCGAAGTCTGGAAAGCATAATCTTCCCAATTTTCGGGATCATATAATCTAGCGGATCCTGGCCTTACTTGTCCTGTAACAGGATCAATTAATTGGGCTGTAGGTGTTCCCCATATATTATAATCTGCACTTATTCCACCATTGCTAAAAAGATTTGTATTAGCATACGCAGTAGGATCAGCTTGGCCTAATAATCTCCCACGATTTCTCAAAGCTTGCCAACTTAATCCAGCATACTCTTCAGGGGATTTTATTGTTGAATATCTTGGAAGTAATGCCATATTAAAACCAACTTTAGATTCAAGTTGTATGACAGACTTATTAGATCTTCCTTTTTTAGTATTCATAACCACTACACCATTAGCACCTCTTGCACCATAGATAGAAGTTGCTGTAGCATCTTTAAGAATTATCATATTCTCAATATCTTCAGGGTTAATAGCGCTTATATTCCCTGTATATGGCATACCATCTAATACATATAATGGTGCTCTGTTCCCACTTACTGATCCAAATCCTCTGATACGAATTGTTGCATCTGTACCAGGTTGTCCTGATGTATTAATAACTCTAACACCAGCAGATTCTCCAGCAAGCGCCTGACTTACTGAAGATACATTTTTTGAATCAATCGCTTTGGCATCAACTTTGGATGCAGTTCCTACATAGCTTTCTTTTGGAACTTGGCTATATCCAATCATTACAACCTCTTCAATTTCGGTTTCTTTAGTAGCCGTATCACCCGGTTTCTGCTGGGCAAAAGCTATTTGTCCTGTAAAAAACAGTACTCCAGCAGTCAATACACGTAATCTCACATTCATATTAACAAATTTTAATATTTTAAGATCACAAATATGTTAATAAATATTAACACTAACAAACTTATCTTAAATATGCAATTATGCATGAGTCATTATAAACCTTTAATATAATATGCTTTGCATATTTCACTACATTTATAAATCATTAAATCACTTTATAGTTATAAAAAACTTGTCTGCTTTCTAACCTTTAACACTTTCATTGTAATAACATAAATATTGTTTAGAATTATTATAAATTACACAATATAAAAAGCCTGCTTTTTTAAAAAGCAGGCTTTGATTATTATCTCAAAATGATAAATTACTTTAATTTCTTCTTCACAGAAACTTCTTCATAGACTTCAAGGATATCTCCCTGTTCTATATCATTATACCCTTTAAGGTTTAATCCACATTCGTAGCCTTTGGTTACTTCTTTTACATCATCTTTGAAACGTTTCAAGCTTTCAAGCTCTCCATCGAATTTCACGATACCGTCTCTTAATAAACGTACTTTGGAGTTTCGGGTTACTTTTCCAGAAAGAACCATACATCCGGCAATTGTTCCTACCTTGGAAATCTTAAATACTTCCCTGATCTCAACATTACCGATTACCTGTTCCTGAATTTCAGGAGAAAGCATTCCTTCCATCGCTTCCTTAACTTCGTCAATGGCTTTATAGATGATAGAATAGGTTCTGATTTCAATTTCTTCACGGTCTGCAAGATCTTTGGCATTTGCACCGGCTCTTACGTTAAATCCGATAATAATTGCATCTGATGCAGCCGCCAGGTTGATATCCGATTCAGTGATCTGTCCGACACCTGAGTGCAGGATGTTAACACTAATTTCTTCGGTTGATAATCTCTGTAACTGGTCAGAAAGTGCTTCTACGGAACCATCCACGTCACCTTTAAGGATGATGTTCAGTTCTTTGAATTCACCTAAAGCGATACGTCTGCCCAATTCTTCAAGCGTCGTATGTTTTTTAGTTCTGATCGAAAGTTCTCTCTGAAGCTGTTCCCTTTTGTTGGCAATTGCTTTACCTTCACTTTCGTCTGCATATACACGGAATTTATCACCTGCTGTAGGAGCGCCGTCCAGACCTAAGATAGTTGCCGGAATGGATGGACCTGCCTCTTCAAGGTTTTTACCCCTTTCATCAAGCAAAGCTTTTACTTTACCGTGGTTTTTACCTGCCACTACATAGTCGCCTACTTTTAAAGTTCCGGTTTGTACCAACATAGTGGATACGTATCCTCTACCTTTATCTAAGGATGCTTCAATAACAACGCCTTGTGCGGCACGTTCAGGATTTGCTTTTAATTCAAGCATCTCAGCCTGAAGCAATACTTTTTCCAGCAAGGTATCTACATTATTACCGAATTTTGCTGAAATTTCCTGGGCCTGTACATTTCCTCCCCATTCTTCTACCAGAATATTCATTCCCGAAAGCTGCTGACGGATATTATCCGGATTGGCATTCGGCTTATCTACTTTATTGATTGCAATAATCATCGGAACTCCTGCTGCCTGAGCATGGGAAATTGCTTCTTTTGTCTGTGGCATCACATCATCGTCCGCTGCAATTACAATAATTGCAATATCAGTAACCTGTGCACCCCTTGCCCTCATCGCCGTAAAGGCTTCGTGACCCGGCGTATCTAAGAATGTAATTCTCTGACCGTTTTCAAGCTGCACGTTATAAGCACCGATATGCTGTGTGATCCCTCCGGATTCACCTGCAATTACATTAGTTTTTCTTACATAATCCAGCAATGAAGTTTTACCGTGGTCCACGTGTCCCATTACGGTTACGATAGGTGCTCTTGATAAAAGGCTGTCTTCTGTATCGATATCGTCTTCAGAATCTGCTTCTTCAAGATCAGCATCAGAGAATTCGATTTTATATCCGAATTCGTCAGCTACCAACAATAAAGTATCAGCTTCCAGTCTTTGGTTCATGGTTACCATTACGCCTAATGAAAAACAGGCAGAAATTACTTCTGTAGGAGACACATTCATTAAACTTGCCAGTTCACCAACCGTGATGAATTCGGTCACTTTTAATGTTCTGTCCTGTGCATCAATTTCCTGCTGACGCTCATCCTGTTCTCTACGGTAGTTTCTCTTATCTTTTCTGTGTTTAGCAGATTTAGATTTACCTCCTTTATTAGTCAGTTTCTCAAGGGTTTCCTTGATCTGGTTTTTAACCTGTTCGTCTGTTAATTCAACAGGCATGGTACGCTGCCCCGGTCTGTTGTTTCCGAAACGGTTTCCGCCACCCTGTCCTGCAGGACGGTTGACACCACCCTGGCCTGGCGGACGGTTCCCCTGGGTATTGTTCCCAAAACGGTTTCCACCTTGTCCGGCCTGACCCGGCGGGCGATTGCCCTGAGCACCTCCCTGGGTATTGTTTCCAAAGCGGTTTCCGCCTTGTCCACCCTGACCTGCAGGACGGTTCCCCTGGCCTTGGCCCTGAGGACGGTTCGCCTGGTTACCTTGTTGATTATTATTATTACCTCCCTGCTGATTGTTGTTTCCGCCTTGAGGATTCTGACCTCCTGGCTTCTCAATTCTCTTTCTCTTCTTTTTAGCGCCTGCTCCTTTAGGGGCAAACTGCGTTAAATCGATTTTCTCTCCGACGATTTTTGGTCCGTCAAGTTTCTGATAAACCGTTTCAATTTTCTGAGATTCCTGAGGCTGGGATTCTTCCTGCGCTTTTACCGGTTCAGCCGGTTTTACCTCAGCGGGTTTAGCCGGAACTTCAGCGGGTTTTTCAGCAACAGGTTTCGGGGTTTCTTTTACAGGTTCAGCCGGTTTCTGTACAGGCTTTTCCTCTGCTTTTTTCTCCTCCATTTTAGGTTTGTCTTTTTTTACAGGTCTGTTTCTAGACTCGATCTGGGACAAATCTATTTTATCCAGAACTTTAAATTCCTGTTTTTCAGGAGCCGCCTTTACCTCAGGTACAGGTATAGGCGCAGGTGCAACTTCTTCTTTTTTCTCTTCCACCACAGGTTCCGGTTTCGGAGCAGGAGTTTCTTCAATCTCAGGCTTTTTAGGCTCAAGGTCTATTTTACCTAAGATTTTAGTTTCCGGTTTATTAGCTTTAGCTCTTATTACTTCAGGGGTTTTCTTTTCTTCAATTTCCAGTTTTTCTTCCGGAACTTTTGTGATCACCACCTCATGGGAAGCTTTACGCTGTTCGCCGTCCTTGGCAAACTCAGCCTCCAATGCAGAATATGCCGCTTCTTCTAATTGAGCGTTAGGATTGCTTTCAACCTCGATACCCTTAGCCTGTAAAAACTCTACTAACCTGGACATCGAAATGTTGAATTCCTTAACCGCTTTATTTAATCTAATTTTTGGCATTTATATTATTTACTGTTTTTTAATTCTTAAAATTAAAGTATTTCCTTTTTACTGTTTATTAAAATTATTTAAAATTTTAATCTTCAAATTCCTCTCTCAGAATCCGTTTCACATCTTCAATGGTTTCTTCTTCAAGATCCACCATATTTAAAAGACTCTCAGTTTCCTTATCCAGTACTGATTTTGCAGTTGTAAGGCCTACTTTCTTAAATTCATCCAGAATCCACTGTTCGATATCGTCATTGAACTCTCTCAAATCAACATCGTCATCTTCACTGGCTTCTCTGTATACATCAATTTCGTATCCTGATAACCAGGAAGCCAATCTGATATTCTGCCCCTGCTTACCGATTACTTTGGAAATTTCTTCAACCGGAGTATACACCAATGCATAATTTGCCTCCTCGTTAATATCAATTTTATTGATGGTAACATTTCCTAATGCTCTCTTTACTAAGATCTCAGGGTTTTTAGACCACTGGATCACATCGATGTTTTCATTTCTCAACTCTCTTACCACGCCATGAATCCTTGAACCTTTCACCCCTACACAGGCACCTACAGGGTCAATTCTGTCATCGTAAGCATCTACTGCAATTTTCGCCTTCTCACCAGGAATTCTTACTGCTTTCTTCAGCATAATAGTTCCGTCCTGAATTTCAGGGATCTCCAGCTCCAATAATTTCTCTAAGAATTTAGGGGCAGTTCTGGAAATAATAATCTGTGGCTTTGAACCTTTGAAATCTACCGTTTCAACAATAGCTCTGATATTCTCACCCTTTTTAAAGAAGTCTGACGGAATCTGGTTTTCTTTAGGCAAAATGAATTCGTTCTCTTCATCATCCAGCAAAATCACGTGTTTATGACGGATATGATGGATCTCCCCTACTACAATTTCCCCGATTTTATCTTTAAACTGCTCGTACAGCATGGCATTGTTGTGTTCCTGCAATTTCGTAGCCAAAATCTGTTTCAGGGTAAGGATATTTCTTCTCCCAAGCTGGGCAACAGGAATTTCCATGGTAAAATCTTCTCCTACTTCGAAGGTAGGGTCAATTTTTTTTGCTTCAGAGATTTCAATTTCCAGGTCATCATCTTCAGACATATCGTCTTCAACAATGGTTTTATTTAAAAATATCTGAAAATCTCCTTTATCAGGGTTTACAATGACATCAAAATGATCATCCGAATCGTATCTTTTTCTCAGAAGTGTCTTCAGGGAATCCTCAATAATTGCCATAAGGTCAATCTTACTGATCCCTTTCTCGTCTTTAAAATCACCAAAGGATTCAATCAACGCTATATTGTCCATTTATTCTTTTTTCTTTTAAAATTTAATCGTTACTAATGCTTTCTTAATCTCAGAGTACGGAATTTCTTTTTCCTCCTCCACATCTACCTTTCCTTTACCCACCTCTTTCGGCTTACGGTAACGTAAGATCAATGTAATTTTTTCTTCATCCACTTTTGCCAGTTCCCCTTCTACATTTGTTGCATCATTCAGCAAAACGTCAATTTCTCTTCCTAGGTTTTTAGCAAACTGCCTTGGGGTTACCAAAGGCTCGCTTAATCCGGCAGACATTACCTGCAGGCTGAAATCGTGTTCTTCACGATCCATGTTGAATTCTATGGCACGGCTTGCATCCAGACAATCCTGCAGGGAAACTCCGTTATCACCGTCCAGGATTACGGTAATGTCATCTGCTGCAGAAAACTTCAGATCAATAAGAAATAAATCTGTTCTGGCCGCCAGGAATTCGTGCAATAATTCTTCAATTTTCTTTCTAAACTCCATACGTTATTTAAATCTTGATTTACCCGTACGAAAAAAGGCTTTCTTCCGAAGGCCTTCCCATGTTTTTCCTGTAAATCCACTGCAAATATACAAATTTTTATTAAAAAAGCAAATATCTTATTATCAGGTTGATAAGTTAATATTTATTTACACTAATTTAAAAGGCGTTATGATGGTATTTTTATTACTTTTGTGACTGAATTTTTAAAAACATACATTTTGAATATTACTATTGTAGGAACAGGTTATGTAGGATTGGTTACAGGAACCACTTTAGCAGAACTTGGAAATTCAGTATACTGTGTGGATATTGATGAAAAAAAAGTAGAAGGCATGAAAAACGGCGTAGTTCCCATCTATGAGCCGAATCTTGAAGAAATGTTCCTGAGGAATATCCAGTCGGAAAGATTATTTTTCACTACTGATTTAAGAGAGGCACTGGATAAGAGCGAAGTTATTTACCTTGCCCTGCCTACCCCTCCGGGAGAAGACGGATCTGCAGACCTTTCCTATGTACTGAAGGTAGCAAACGACCTTGGAGAAATGATGACGGAATATAAGGTTATCGTTAACAAAAGTACCGTTCCTGTGGGTACAGCCGACAGAGTAAGGGAAGTGATCGCTTCAAAGACGCAGATTCCTTTTGACGTGGTTTCCAACCCCGAATTTTTAAGAGAAGGGTTCGCCGTAGAAGATTCCATGAATCCTGCGCGGGTTGTTGTAGGATCAAGCTCAGATAAAGCCAAAGATATTATGGCTAAAATTTACCAGCCGTTTACCAATACCGGAATTCCGATTATTTTCATGGACGAAAAGTCTTCCGAGCTTACGAAATATGCCGCCAATTCATTCTTAGCGGTAAAAATCACGTTTATGAATGAAATTGCCAACTATTGTGAAAAGGTAGGGGCAGATGTAGACAAAGTAAGGCTGGGTATGGGAAGTGATGACAGGATCGGACAAAGGTTCCTGTTCCCCGGAATCGGATATGGAGGAAGCTGTTTCCCGAAAGATGTGAAAGCATTAATCAATTCAGGAAAGCAGGAAGATTTTAATTTCCAGATCCTGGAAGCGACAGAAAACGTAAATATTGCCCAGAAAGTAATCCTGGTTTCTGAAATTGAAAAATATTTCGGCGGAAACATCGCAGGCAAGACCATTGCCATGTGGGGGCTGGCTTTTAAAGCGAATACCGATGACATCCGGGAGGCTTCATCCCTGGACAATATTGCATTGCTTTTGGAAAAGGGTGCAAAAATAGTAGCCTATGATGCCATTGCAGAAGATAACGTCCGGAAAGTTTTAGGAGATAAGATCCAGTATGCAAAAAGTATGTATGAGGCACTGGAAGATGCGGATGCTTTGTTCATTGCTACAGAATGGCCGGAATTTAAGAATCCGAATTTTGAATTGATGGGCCGGAAAATGAACAATAAGGTTATTTTCGACGGAAGAAATATGTATCCGCTGGAAATCCCTGAACAGAATGGTTTCTATTATAAAAGTATCGGACGTAAAACAATTTTAAATTAAAAAAAGATGAAAAATATAATTATTACCGGCGGGGCAGGGTTTATCGGCTCCCACGTGGTAAGAGAATTCGTAAAGAACAATCCGGACTCAATGATCATCAATCTTGATGCCCTTACCTACGCAGGAAACCTGGAAAACCTGACCGATATTGAAAACGAGCCGAATTATGTTTTCGAAAAGGCAGATATTACAGAGCCTGAACAGTTAAGAACCATATTTGAAAAATATAATCCTGATGCCGTAGTCCACCTGGCTGCAGAAAGTCACGTAGACAGAAGCATTACCGATCCGATGGCATTCATCAATACGAATGTTAACGGAACAGCCAATCTTTTGAACCTCTGCAAAGAATTCTGGACGCTGAATCCCGATCATACCCACGGAAGATTCCCGGATGAGAAAAGAACCCATCTTTTCTATCATGTTTCTACAGATGAAGTATACGGAAGCTTAGGTGAAACCGGATTCTTTTTAGAGACCACCGCTTATGATCCGCAGTCTCCGTATTCCGCTTCAAAAGCAGCGTCTGACCATTTGGTAAGAGCTTACGGAAATACTTACGGAATGCCTTTTATTGTTTCCAACTGCTCAAACAATTACGGACCGAACCATTTTCCTGAAAAGCTGATCCCGCTTTGTATTTCAAACATCATCAATGAAAGGCCTCTACCGATTTACGGTGACGGGAAATATACTAGGGACTGGTTATTTGTTATTGACCATGCAAGAGCAATACACCAGATTTTCAATGATGCGAAGACCGGTGAAACGTATAATATCGGAGGCTTTAACGAATGGCAGAACATTGATCTGGTTAAAGAACTCATCAAACAGATGGATGAAAAGCTTGGGAATCCTGCCGGACATTCTGAAAAGTTAATTACCTATGTTAAAGACAGGCCGGGCCATGATAAGCGGTATGCTATTGATGCTGCGAAGCTGAATACGGAACTGGGCTGGAAGCCGTCGGTAACCTTTGAAGAAGGATTGGGAAAAACCATCGACTGGTATCTTGAAAACAAAGAGTGGCTGGAGCACGTAACGAGCGGCGATTACCAGAAATATTACGAAAAACAGTACAACTAATACAACACACAATACGATGAAAGGTATCATTTTAGCCGGAGGTTCCGGTACCCGACTTTTTCCCCTCACCATTGCAGTCAGCAAACAGCTTATGCCTGTTTATGACAAACCGATGATTTATTATCCCCTGTCCACTTTATTGCTGGCCGGGATTAAAGATATTCTTATTATTACCACACCTCATGACCAGTCAGGTTTCATTAAACTCTTAGGAGACGGATCCCAGATCGGCTGTAATATTGAATATATGGTACAGCCAAGCCCGGACGGACTGGCGCAGGCTTTTATCCTGGGTGAACAATTCATCGGCAGTGATGCTGCAGCATTGGTTCTGGGTGACAATATCTTTTACGGTTCGGAAATGGGGACCCTGCTTAAAAACAAAACCAACCCGGATGGTGGTGTTGTTTTCGCTTATCATGTCTCCGATCCTGAAAGATACGGTGTAGTGGAATTTGATGATGATTTTAAAGCGGTATCTATTGAGGAAAAGCCGACACAGCCTAAATCCAGTTATGCTGTTCCCGGACTTTATTTCTATGATAATGAGGTGGTGGAAATTGCAAAGAACATCAAGCCTTCTCCAAGAGGAGAACTGGAAATTACCGATGTTAATAATGTTTACCTGCAAAAAGGAAAGCTGGAAGTTGGTGTTTTAGACCGCGGGACTGCCTGGCTGGATACCGGAACGTTTGATTCCCTTAACGATGCTTCGGAGTTTGTAAGGGTGATTGAAAAAAGGCAGGCTTTTAAAATCGGGTGTATTGAGGAAATTGCCTTCAGAAACAAATTCATCAATGAAGAAAAACTGCTGGAAACCGCTGTCAAATACGGCAAGAGCGGGTATGGCGAATACCTGAAACAGTTGGTTAACGAATAGCCTCAATATAATTATCTGAAACCTAAATAAGAACATTGGTTTATTTGAACCCAATTTATAAATACCGATCTCCATATTACACTACCATTCAGGAAAATGCATTCATTTTTTCCTGAAAAAGAGACAGTTATTTATTTTACTTTAAATTTGCAAAAAATTTATTTTGAAAACGACAGTTTATACCTCCGAAAAAAAGACCCATTTTTTTCAGGAACTTAAAGCCATTTATAAAGATATCAGGTCTTCCAATTTCCTGGCTTATCAAATGGCTAAAAGAGATCTGCAGTCACAGTACAGGCAGTCTTTTTTGGGCTTCTTCTGGGCATTTGCCCCTATTATTACCAACTCTCTGGTCTGGATTTTCCTAAGCAGCTCAGGTACGGTAAACGTAAATGCGGACAGCAGCATTCCCTATATTGTATTTGTGGTAATCGGTACTACGCTATGGAGTATTTTTACTGAAGCGCTTCTGATCCCGCTCACTTCTGTAAATGGCGCCCGGTCAATACTTTCAAAAATAAACTTCCCAAAAGAAGCACTTTTGATATCCGGATTCTATAAAATGCTTTTCAATCTTATTTTAAAGCTGATCCTTATTGCCGGAATTCTCGTTGTTTATGGAATAAAACCGGGAATTGAAGTATTTTTATTTCCTTTTATACTGCTTGTTATTACTATTTTTTCATTTTGTCTGGGATTGTTATTTACCCCAATCGGATTAATATATACAGATATAAGCAGAATAGTTACTACCGCTATATCTTTTGTCATGTATATTACTCCTGTGGTATATGCCGTACCGGCGCATGGCATATTTAAAAAACTTTTCGCCATTAATCCGTTAACTTATATGTTTAACAACGCACGCAACAGCCTGATTGATCTTCCGCTTAATAATGGTGCTTTTTTAATAACTGCAGCAATTATCAGTTTTCTTGTCATGCTTGTAGGGCTGGTAATTTTCAGGAAGTCTATGCCAATAATCATTGAAAAAATAGGAGGATAATATGAATAATCAGGAAAACGAAATACTGGTATCTGTACAGAATGTTTCCAAGAAGTTTTCAATGGATATGAAATCTTCTCTGAAATATGGTGCCTCGGATATTATCAAAAGTACATTAGGTATAAAAATAAACAAGGACCTCCGTCCCAAAGAATTCTGGGCCGTAAAAGACATCAGCTTTAAGCTCAGGAGAGGAGAATGCATAGGATTAATCGGGCATAACGGGGCCGGCAAAAGCACGCTATTGAAAGTGCTTAACGGACTTTATACACCTGATAAAGGACAGATCGTTATGAAAGGCAAAATTGGTGCGCTTATTGAACTGGGAGCCGGATTTAACCCTATTCTTACAGGACGTGAAAATATTTATAACAATGCTTCCATATTAGGGTTTACCAAGAAAGAAGTTGAGGAAAAAATTGATTCTATCGTTGAATTTTCTGAGATCGGAAAGTTTATTGATATGCCGATTCAGAACTACTCTTCCGGAATGAAGGTAAGACTGGGGTTTGCTATTGCTGCACATCTTGAACCTGATATTCTTATTATTGATGAAGTTTTAGCCGTTGGTGATTTAGGGTTTGTATTAAAATGTTTTAAAAAAATTGATGAACTTCTTCCGAATACTGCATTAATTTTTGTTTCGCACAGCATGCCGATGATCTCAAGAATCTGCAATCAGATCATTCTGATGGATCATGGTATGGTAAAGTATCAGGGAGCTAATATTTCTAAGGGAATTGCACAGTACTATGATCACTTTGATGACATGACAACTGCTACCGTACTAGAAAACAGTGCCGTTTCAAACATTGAAATAAATACCGATAAAGTTTGTTTATGGGGCCAGGAAATGAAGATAAATCTTAAGCTGACCGTTAAAAACTTACAGAAAACACCTTCTATCTATTTTGTAATAAAAGATAAAGAACAGAGAGGGGTAGCCAGTTTTATCTGTCATGATTCAATAGAAGTAAATTACGATGAACATAATTTAGAGTACAATGTGGTAATCCCGAAAATTGAATTAACCAACGGATCATATAATGTTGATTTAGGTATTTATGAGACGCTGTTTAAGGGACCACTTTGCAGAATTTCCAATATATTTACGTTCTCTGTACAAGACGGATTACAGACTTGGGAGGCATTTTATTTAGAATCGAATTGGGACCTGAAACTTATAGGTGAAGATTGATAATCTGTTAAATATCAGCGTTTAAATTTTATAACTTGTTCAAAAAAATGACAATTAAGAGATTTTTTATATCAATTCTTCCCGCCTCATCAATTCCTAAATTGAAATCCATATATTATTTTAGGTATACGCTTAATAAGTATCTTAAAATTAATTATGAAAGACTGATGCCAAGACAAATTTATAATAGAGAAATAAAGCGTTTTGATCTTCTAATTTATGACACGGCATTTCCAAATTCAGTTTCAGGTTTTAGATTTGCAGAGTTTAATGCTCTGTTAAAGGCATTTGACAATGTAAAAGTAATTGTAGACCCTACAGATTATCCTCAATTCAATCAGAAAAAGGAAACACATAAGACAGATATAATTAATTTAAAGAAAACGCATCCAATATCTTATAAGAAGACATTTGCCGGAACGGTACAGGATATTAAAAACGCCAAGCTTTTTTATTGCATATTTTTGAATAACATGTATGATAGCCTGCCCTATGTTGAAAAAAATAAAATAAATTTTGTTTTCACTTTATATCCCGGTGGCGGCTTCGACACAAAAGATGAAACTGCGTTGAAAAAATTAAAGGCAGTCTTATCTTCAGAATATTTTAAGGGTGTAATCGTCACACAACAGTTCACACAGGATTTTATAGTAAATGAATACAATTGTCCAGAAGATAAGATATTAAACATTTTTGGATGTCTTGTACCTCAATATTCAATCAATACAATCCGTTTAAGACGCTTTAATAACTCAATGACATTACAGGTGTGCTTTTGCGCAGCAAAATATACTGTGATAGGAGCAGATAAAGGCTATGATATCTTTATAGAAACTGCTAAAATATTAGCTTTAAAAGGCCATAATATTCATTTTAATATTGTCGGTGGCTTTGACAGCAAAGTCATCAGTGTCGAAGGCTTTGATGAATTCTTTACTTTCCATGGTTTAAAAAAGTTTGAAGAATTAAAGCCGATATTTTTGGAACAGGATATAATATTATCTCCAAACAGGCCTTTTATTCTCAATATAGGCAGTTTTGACGGTTTCCCGCTCGGAGCAGTTGTGGAAGCTGCCTTAAACGGAGCCGCTCCAATTGTTACAGACGAGCTGAAACAAAATACTGTATTCAGCGACGATGAAGTAATTATCGTACGGCCTGATGCTGAGGAAATAGCATCAAAAATTGAACACCTGATAGATAATCCTGAATTATTAAATTTAATTTCTAAAAATGCACAGAAAAAATTTGGTGAAATTTATTGTGATACCTACCAGTTAGACAAAAGAATTGACTTTATAAAAAAACATTTATATGATACCAGTAACTAAACCGTTTCTACCACCTCAGACAGAATACCAGGAATACTTAGATAATATCTGGAAAAGACAATGGTTAACCAATATGGGGCCTTTGGCCAGCCAGCTGGAAATGGAACTGAAAGATCATTTAAATGTTAATCATTTACTCTTTGTAACCAATGGAACCGTTGCCATACAGATGGCAATAAAAGCCCTGGATATTAAAGGCGAAATTATTACGACTCCTTTTTCCTTTATAGCAACTACCAGCTCCATCGTTTGGGAAGGCTGCACTCCAGTTTTTGTAGATATAGACCCTAAAAGCCTGTGCATCGATGCCAATAAAATTGAAGAAGCTATTAATGAAAACACAGCAGCTATTCTTGCCACCCACGTGTATGGTAACCCTTGTGATGTAGAAGCTATTGAAGTTATTGCTAATAAACACAATTTAAAAGTAATCTACGATGCAGCACATGCTTTCGGTGTGGAAATCAACGGAAAGTCTGTTTTTGAATATGGTGATATTTCTACCTGTTCTCTGCATGCCACTAAGCTCTATCACTCCATTGAAGGAGGATTGATTATCACAAAAGATTCTGAACTGCTGAAGAAACTTGCTTCCATAAGAAACTTTGGAATCTCGGGCTTTGACTCTTTTTCAGAATTGGGGATCAACGGTAAAAATTCTGAATTCCATGCAGCAATGGGACTGGCCAACCTGAAATACATTACCCGGATCCATAACAAAAGAAAGGCACTCGCAGAGCTTTATGATGATAAACTGAAAAATCTTAAAGCCGTAAAACCTTTCTGGCACCAGGGTGCCAGTGAGAATTATGCCTATTATGCTATTGTACTGGAAAGTGAAGAACTCCTGCTCCGTTTAAAAGCTGAAATGGATAAATATGAAGTATTTACGAGAAGGTATTTTTACCCAAGCCTTGCTTCAGCCCTACCCTATTTACCAAAGCTGGAACTGCCGGTAACGGAAAATATCTCTAAAAGAGTTTTATGTCTACCTCTGTATTATGACTTGACATTTGAAGAAGTAGAATTTATGACAAGACTTATGTTAAGAATCCAAAACAATTAAATATGTTTAATAATATTTTAGTTATTTCAGATAATCCATTTTTATGCAGTAAATTAGAAAGCATTGTAATGGATAAAATAAATGTAACGCAAAAAATTACATTTTCAATAAGCCCTTTTTCTGAAATAGATGCCTTTAAAAAGTTCATTTCATCTGAAATTTTGGTATTGGATTTAAAAAACGAAGAAAATATCGATTATATCATTGGTCATTATGATTTGATCCTGTCCATACACTGCAAACAGTTTTTCCCTGAAAAGCTTGTGAAAAATGTGAGGTGTATTAATATTCATCCCGGATACAATCCCATAAACAGAGGATGGTACCCCCAGGTTTTTTCCATCTATCATGACCTTCCTGTAGGTGCCACTATTCATGAAATTGACCATGATCTAGATCACGGACCAATTATTGACCGTGAATTTGTAAAAAAAGAAGCGTATGATACTTCCGGAATGTTATATGACAAAATTTTAGAAAAAGAGATTGAACTATTCCGTAGAAATGCAGACGATATCCTTAATGACAGTTATACAACTTTTTTACCTGAAAATGAAGGAAACCTTTTCCTGAAAAAAGATTTTAATGACCTGTGCCATATCGACCTGCAGGAAGAAACAACAGCCGGTAAGTTTATTGATAAACTGAGAGCACTCAGCCATAAAGATTTTAAAAATGCTTACTTCACTGATCCTAAGACCGGTAAAAAAGTATTCATCTCATTGCACATAGAATCTTATAAAGATTAATATAAGAAGATGAAAGAAAATATTTTAGTAAGTGTGGCAATGCCGAATTATGGACAGGCAGAATTTATCTCAGAAGCGATTCTCGGTGTTTTATCCCAACAGGTAAATTTTGAAATTGAGCTCATTGTTGCTGATGACTGCTCACCGGATCATACTGAAGACATCGTTCAGGATATTATCCGGACGCATCCTAACGGACATTGGATAAAATATATCAAACATTCGAAAAATAAAGGAGCAATCCCCAATTTTATATGGACATTTTCTCAGGCAAAAGGGAAATATATTGCTGCCTGTGAAGGTGATGACTACTGGATCGACCCTTTAAAACTGCAAAAACAGATTGACTTTTTAGAGAATAACCCTGATTACAGTATTGTTTTTCATAAAGTAAGGGAAATTAATTCATCCGGAATACACACGAACACTATTCTTGACAGCCCGGATAAAGAAGAAACTTATGATCTTCAATACCTGGCGAATGGTAATTTCATACATACCCCATCGGTGGTATTCAGAAAGAATTTTAAGGAATTTCCTCTATGGATCAAATTTTCTCCTATAGGTGATTATCCGCTACACATACTGAATGCACAGTATGGATTAATAAAGTATTTACCGGAACAGATGGCAGTTTACAGAATCGGTAACGGGATCTGGAGCAGCCAGAACCGTGTTTACCAGATTATTAATACAATTTTAGCGATATCATTAATAATCTCAAATTTGCCATTAGAAGTAAATGTAAAGAATAATCTTAAAAGTCAATATGATAATCTAATAACAGGACTTAAAAATACACAGCAAGAGATTATAAATCCTGAAACAGTTGCTTATAACTTACCTTTTAAGACATTGTTTATTATAATTATCAGAAAAATAAAATATTTGATAAAATATGACTAACAATCAGCTTATATCAGTTTGTATTCCTACTTACAATGGTGAAAAATATTTGCAGGAGACCTTAGATTCTGTGAAATTACAAACTTACAAGAATATTGAGGTTATCATTTCGGATGATCAATCTAAAGATAGAACTTTGGAAATTTGTGAAAAGTTTAAGTCTGAGGTAACTTTTCCTGTCTATATTCATTGTCATTCTCCATCAGGGATAGGTTCAAACTGGAACAATTCTATTGAAAAAGCAAATGGAAAATATATTAAAATATTATTCCAAGATGATGTAATGGAAGCTAACTGTATTCAAGAAATGATAAAATATTTAATAGATTATCGTTTGGATATTGTGGTTTGCAAAAGAAAGATTATAGATGCAGAATCAAATGAAGTAGTTGATGGTAGTTGGTATAATAATTTTTATGATTTACAAAAAATTGCAGGAATTGATGTGGAAAATTTCTTTATTTTATCAAGAAAAAATCTCAAAAACTTTAACTTCAACAGGTATTCTGTTGATAATATTATTGGTGAACCTTGTGTAAGTCTTTTCACTAAAGAGCTTGTAAATAAAATAGGCCCATTTAATATCCACCTAAAACAAATCTTAGACTATGAATATTGGTTAAGAGTTCTAGTTAAATATGATATAGGAATTATAGAGAAAAAGCTTATTAAATTCCGTTATCACGAAGAACAGACATCTAATATAAATTCTAACGATAATGTGGATGAAAGACATATTATTACCAATCTTTTATATGGTAAGCTGCTTTTTTATATCAACCGCGACCATGCAAAATATTACCTGAAACAAAAATATCCGTTACTTAAAAAATTGATTGCTTTACGCTATAAAATTTTCCAATGATAAAGCTTGCCATTGTTATTCCCTATTACAAGATTGATTTTTTTGAAGAAACACTCAAATCTGTTGCTCTGCAAAGTAATAAAAATTTCATTCTTTACATAGGAAATGATTCGAGCCCTGAAACTCCTATTCCAATAATAAGTAAATATTTAAAAAAAGAAAATTATAAGTATTTTTATTATAAAGATAATCTGGGAGGCAAAAATTTATCATTACAATGGGAGCGAATCTTAGATAATATCCAAGAAGAATGGTTTCAAATTTTAGGCGATGATGATGTAATTTCAGAAAACTTTGTAGAAGAATTTTATAAAGCTCTTCCTGAGATGTACAAAAGTGACATAAGCGTAATGAAATTTATACATGAATGGATTGATGAGTATAGCAAACATATTGAAACATTTGATTATAAGTCCGATATTATAAATTCTGTAGATTTCATTATGAAAAAGTATGCTAATGTTGTAAAAAGTAGTCTCTCGGAGAATATATTTCAGACAAAAATGTATCATAAATACAAATTTGAAAAATTGCCGCTTGCATGGGGAAGTGATGATATTGCACTTTTAACTTTTTCAAACTTTGGAAAAATATTTTATAACAGTAATTCCATAGTACAGGTAAGAATTTCTTCATCAAGTATATCTGGTTCAGAAAAAATGGATAAAAAGAAAAATGATGCTTATAATATTTTTCGAGAGAAAATTATCTTAAAATATTCAAAAAAATTTCCTGCACAATTTATAAGTGAAATTTTAAATGATTACTTAAACTATTGTCACCTGAACCGGCAAAAAGCAAGTTGTAAAGTGTTATTTATCTTTTTCAAAAAATTTGAAGTTATGCTTCTTTTAAAAACAATGAAAAGAATTTATTATATCAATAAGATGAGTTTACATTAATAAATAACTATTCACTCTTTTTAATATTACATTATGCTATACACATTTTTGTCCTCCAAACTTCCAACAATAAAAATCATAATATGCAAAATCTAGTTTCTATTATTGTTCCATGCTATAATCAATCCCAATATCTTGATGAATGTTTGCAATCAGTTTTGGAACAGACTTATCATAACTGGGAATGTATAATTGTAAATGACGGTTCAACGGATGTAACAGATGATGTAGTTAAAAAATGGCTTGAAGCAGACGAAAGATTTATATATATTCAAAAAATCAATGGGGGGGTTTCTTCTGCAAGAAACATAGGGATAGAAAAATCCAGAGGCAAATGGATTTTACCATTGGACGGGGATGATAAAATAGGAAACAGATACCTGGAACTTGCGTCAAAAGAATTTGACAATCAAGATATTATCTACTGCAAAGCAGACTATTTTGGTGAAAAAAATGAAGCAATTATTCAGTATAATTTTGACAAAAGTTTGATACTATTGGAAAATCAATTATTCTGCACGTCATTTTTTAAAAAAAGTGATTGGGAAAAAGTAAATGGGTTTGATGAAAAAATGAATAATGGTTATGAAGATTGGGAATTCTGGATAAGAATGATTTCTTTAAGAAAGACCTGTAATGTAAAACGACTCGACTATAAAGGTTTCTTTTATCGTATCAAAACTGTTTCAAAAAATACACAGGCTATGTATATTAATGATTCAGAAATAAAAACATACATCTATTTAAAACATCAAAATCTGTACTTGGAAAATTTAGGTAATTTTGTAGATCTTTTACATGAAAATATGAAATTACAATTAAAAATCATCCATTTAAAAGAAATTTTAAATAGTAAAAGATATAGAGTGGTCAATAAAATATTTAAATTTTTAAAGCTTTAAAGAGAATCAACAATATCTATTATTAGAAAAAGAACATGTATCTAATTGAAATAAAATGAATAACCTGGCCATCATTGTTCCTTATTATAAAATCACCTTCTTCAAAGAAACACTGCAGTCACTTGAAAACCAGACTGACAGGAGATTTTCTTTATACATCGGCAATGATGCAAGCCCTGATGACCCTGAAAACCTCATCGGAGAAATTCTGCAGGACACCCCTTTTCAATATTTTAATTATCCTGATAACCTGGGAGGTAAAAACCTTGCCCTGCAGTGGGAAAGAATTCTGGAGAATGTAACCGAAGAATGGTTTCACATCCTGGGTGACGATGACGTGATCAGCAAAAACTTTGTGGAACAGTTCTACACACACATTGAAGATATTGAAAAAAATGGCTGCAATGTTGTTAAATATGCCCTTTCACGGATTGATGATGCAGGAAATATGATAGATGAAGGCCCTGAGTTTACAAAGCTGACCGATCCCATTGATAATTTTATAGGAAAATTTACGGAAGGAAAACTGAACAGCCTCAGCGAACATATTTTCCGGAAAAGTAAGTTTGACCGGTATGGGTTTAAAAAGTTTCCTCTCGCATGGGCTACCGATGACCTGGCGATCCTGGAATTCAGTGAAGGGAAAGCTATTTATTATATTGATGCAGCAAAAGTACTGGTAAGGGTAAGCGGGGAAAGCATCAGCGGGCAGCAGGAAAATATGCCCGAGAAGCTCTTTGCCATTTATCTTTTTGAGCAATATGTTATCCGGAAATTTTATACCCGGCTCCCAAAGCAGTACCTTCGGAAACTTATTAACCAGCAGATCAGCTACGCTTATAAAAACAAACAGAAATTAAAGATCAACCTGGCCAGACTGTATTTATATCTCAAGGATTATAAAAAGCTTCTGGAACTTCCTAAAACCTATTATTATTTAGCTGAAAAAAAGAAATGACCATTCCCTCAAAAATAAAAGCTTACGGCCATTACCTGCGGTACCTGTACATGCTGAAAACCAGTCCGCTGCTGAAAAAGCAACTGCAGGATCCGCTGACCATTCCTGTAATTATCATTAATTACAACCAGCTGCATGATCTGAAACAGCTGATAGGTTTCCTGATCAGCCGGCATTTTAAAAACATTGTCATTTTAGACAACCATTCGGATTATCCGCCTCTTCTTGAATATTACAAAACAATTAAAGATTTGGTAACCGTTGAACTGCTGCCTGAGAATTACGGACATATGGTTTTTTTTGAACGGAAAGAACTTCAGCATAAATATGGAAAGGGCTTTTTTATCCTTACCGATGCTGATGTTATCCCCAATCCGTCTTTACCGGAAGATTTTATGAACACCCTTCTGAAACTTATACATACCTATTTCAGAAATGTGACCAAAGTAGGTTTTGCCTTAGATCTTAAAACCATTCCTGATTTTTATCCGATGAAAGAAAAAGTAATCGATTGGGAAAAACAGTTCTGGGCCGCGGAAGTAGAAAAAGACCTGTATAAAGCGAACCTGGATACTACTTTTGCGCTGTATAAACCCGGATACCCAAAGCATTTCAATACACAGAACTTTCTTAAAGCATTACGGATTGCCGGTAATTTCACGGCCGTTCACGGAGGATGGTACATCAATCCTGAACAGTTTACGGAAGAAAACCTGCATTACATTAAATCCGTAGGGAAATCCAGCACATGGAAGCTTGACGAGCAGGGTAAACATGACAATAAAGGTCAGGCAAATTATAATTAACTTTATGCCCGTTTAAGTTCAGATAATGAAATCAGAGAAAACAATTTATAAAAGAAAAGGATGATTATAGGAAGCGGACTTATTGCAAAATCATTACAGCATCTGGATACTGAAAACACGGTATACTTTGCTTCCGGGGTTTCCAATTCCCTGGAAACAAGAAATTCAGAATTTGAAAGGGAATTATCGCTCCTTAGAACAGCTATCCAAAACAATAAAGGTTCCAGGCTGGTTTATTTTTCAACCCTGAGCGTTCATGACCAGTCTAAGCAAAACAGTCCGTATGTGCTTCATAAACTGCAGGCAGAAGACTTAATAAAAAATATTTCGGAAAATTACCTGATCCTGAGAATCGGGAATATTGTAGGCGCAGGAGGAAATCCTAACACTCTGTTTAACTTCCTGAAAAACAGAATCTCAGAAAAGACCCCTTTTATTCTGCATAAAAAAGCAAGAAGAATTCTTGTGGATATTGATGACATTTCCCGGTTTTTTGAATCGGAGTACAAACACCTGAACAACCGGACGGTTAATTTCTCTTATCCGTATTATTACAGCATGAATGAAATTATAGAAGCCATGGAAGAACAGCTGGACACGGCAGCCATCTATCAGGAAAACGAAGAAGGCGATTTCTATCCGGTGGAGTTTGATGATTCCGTGACTCAGTATTATTCGGAGGTGAATGCTGCTGATTATTTAAAACTGCTGATTAAAAAATACCTGTAAAAACATAAAATCAAGATGAGCTTTACCCATATTATCACTACCTCATTCAACGTTCCCTCTGTAAGCTGGAAACAGACCCGCGACGGCAAAAATACCCTCACCAACGAATGGTTTATGGACAGGATTGATATTTTCGACAAATACTGCCTGCCGTCATTTAAAAACCAGACCAACAAAAATTTCTGGTGGATCGTATTTTTTGATGTAAATACCCCGGAATTTTATAAAGAGCGGATTAAAGAAATTGAAAAAGAGTTCCCCAGATTCAGACCTTACTTCGTAAATGACCTTGAAGAAAAAAAACTTAAATTTCCTGAAATTATCCCCGAATATACAGCAGGTTCATCCTATCTGATTACAACGGATGTAGATAATGACGATATGCTGCACAGGGAATATGTTGATACTATCCATCGCTTATTTCAGCCTGTAGATAATCTTGTCATTGACCTTAGAAGAGGCCTGCAGCTTACCCGGACTTCAGGAAATGAAGCCTTCATTACAGAATATTATTCCGTGGCAAACCCTTTTGTAAGCCTGGTGGAAAGTGTGCAGGATTTTAAAACGGTCACCCATCATTTTCATCATCAGTACCGTGATTTTAAAGACATTGCTGTTTTTGATGAGAAACCACTCTACATTCAGTTCATCCATCAGAATAACCTTATGAATAAGACGTTTGACAACAAGAGGTTTTATAAAATCGATTTCAGTGACTACGGACTGAAGGACGAAGACCACTTTACAATATCTTTTTATAAAACCCTGATCTACAATATCAAAAGATATACAAATTTTTTAACCTTAAAAAGATCATGAATATCTCCGTAATTATCCCGGTGTATAATGCTGCTGATTATATAGAAAAGGCAGTTCAGTCTGTTTTGCAGTTTATGGAGGTAAAGGAATTACTGCTGATTGACGATGGCTCGAAGGACGGCTCTACAGAAATCTGCAGAGAAATTACAGCAACAGATCCACGGATAAAATTCATACAGCATCCGGACAAAAAGAACCATGGCGTTTCCGCTACAAGAAACTTGGGGATTGATCTTGCTTCCCAGGAATTTATTACCTTTCTGGATGCAGATGATTATTACCTTCCCAACCGATTTGATGCAGAAAGGGAGTATTTCAAAGATCCTAAGATTGATGGAGTGTTCGGCGCTCTTGCTACAGAATTCATTACAGAAAAAGGCAGGGAAGAATATATGGAAAAATTTATGACGGACGGCCTTACAACTGTATATGAGAAAGCAGAAGGGAAAAATGTATTTTTAGGATTATCTGAAGTAAATAAAAATTTTGGAACTTTTTTTTCCATGATTGCCCTGACGATCAGAAAAAAAGTTCTTGATCAGAATAAATTAAGGCTGAATGAAAAACTGAAAATTGGCGAGGATAAAGAGTTTATCATTAAACTGTCTTATTATGGATATCTGAAATCGGGGTTTATAGACCAACCGGTTGCTATCCGTACAGGGCATGAGCATAATACGATTACAAAAATTAAAAATAACTCGCAAAACTTTTTCCATCATCAGTATCTTCTCTATGAATCACTGTATTTCTGGGCGGTAAAACAAAAAGACATTCCGGAAATAACTAAAAACTTATTCAGGTACAAATACATGTTTTCGAAAATTGCCAGTAAAAGCGGTTTATCAAAATATACCAACTTCATAAAGTATGCGATTTTTAATCCCAGGCTTTTAAAAACAAGATACCGGTATTATGCATTGAAAAACAATCCGAAAATATAAATAAACAACGTAAAATAATGGCTGTTGAATTGAAAAGACAGTCAAAAAAACATGCTGAACTTCCGCTTAGATCTCTAAATTTTATTTTATAAATTTATACGTCCCTAAATAACCGGATCAGGAAGAAATAAGCAAATACAACATACAGCCAGTGATGAAAAATAAAATATTATGTGCGGAATAGCAGGAATTATAGCCGGTAACGCCCGGAATTACCAGGAAGCGTTGAAAAAAATGACCGATTCGCTGGCACACCGCGGTCCGGATGCTGCCCATGCCGAATATTATGAAAATGCAGCGTTAGGCCACAGGAGGCTCTCCATTATCGACCTTTCCGAAAACGGCAAACAGCCGATGTTTTCCGGTACCCGTAATGAATGCATTGTTCTGAACGGTGAAATTTACGGATACCAATCCATAAAAGCAGATTATTCTGACTATCCTTATCAGGGAAGTTCGGATACGGAAGTGATTCTGGCCATGTACCAGAGAAAACAGGAGAAGCTTATTCATGACCTTCCTGGAATGTTTGCCTTTGCCATCTGGAATGATGAAAAGCAGGAACTGTTCTGTGCCAGGGACCGCTTTGGAGAAAAGCCGTTCTTCTATGCTATCGGCAGCAATAATGAATTTATTTTTGCGTCTGAAATAAAATCGATTCTTGCCTCAGGGCTGATCCGTCCGAAAGTAAATCAGGAAGCACTTTCCCATTATCTCCAGTACGGATATGTAAGCACGTACCACAGCATCTATGAAAATATCCATACCCTTCCTCCCGCGCATCAGCTGATCTGGAAAGACGGGAACTTTTCTGTATCCAGATATTACAGCCTGCCTCAGAAAGACCGGGTAGTCAGCCTGTCTGATGCCAAAGAAGAATTTACTTACCTTCTTAAAAAAGCAGTCCAGAAGCAGATTGTCGCTGACGTAGAAGTAGGAAGCTTTCTGAGCGGCGGACTGGATTCTTCATCCATTGTGGCACTGGTAGCTGAATTTCTGCCGAACCAGACCACCATCAGCTTCGGGTATGATCATAAAGACAGCGAACTTAAATACGCCAAAGAAATAGCGGATAAGTACAAAACCAATCATATAGAAATTAATGAACAGAAGAAAGATCTGTCGGCCTCCCTGCTTCAGGTAACGCCTTTTCTGGATGAGCCTTTTGCAGACCGCTCTTTCATTCCTCACTATGAGATCTGTAAAGCGGCCGGGGAAAACCTTACGGTTGTGCTTTCCGGTGATGCAGGCGATGAGCTCTTTGGCGGATATAATTTCTATCAGATTGAAAACCAGCTGAGAAACCATTTCAGCTATAAAAATATAATCGCTCAATTCGGGATGAAACTCTATCAGAAAATGAGAGAGACCTCATTCATCACCCAGAAAAATATCCAGCATAAAAACATCCTGGATTTCCATCAGAATTTTGTACGGAATACATTCAGCAAGGAGGAAAGAAGCAGATTGGGCATTTCTGAAAATTATCAGCAGCCTTACAGTTTTACGCCGGATCCGGATTCCCTGAATGATATCATGAGGATAGATCTTGAAAAATTTGTCCCGGGTAATATGATGGTAAAATCCGACAGAATGGCCATGGCTAATTCGCTGGAAGTAAGGACTCCTTTTCTGGATGTCGATTTTGCAGAATTCTGTATTCAGCTTCCTGAACAGCTGAAACTGGATAACAGCCATGATAAAATCATCCTCCGTGAATCCATGCAGTCATACTGGACAGAAACCATCAGGAACCGCAATAAGCAGGGCTTCGGAATGAGTGTGGAAAGCTGGTTTGAAGAGGAAAACCTGATGAACCTATCCAATGACCTCCTTAAAGATAAAAACCAGAAAATCTTTGATTATATTGATTTTTCATCTGCACAGAAATTCCTTAATAAAGACCACAAACACTGGAACCTCCTGCAGCTGTCACTTTGGGCACATAACAACCAAACTGTTTTATAATGCTGGAAATATCGGTTATCATTCCCGTCTATAATGCTGCGGAATTCCTTGAAAAAGCCGTACAGTCTGCCCTTCAGTTTGATGAGGTAAGAGAAATCATTTTGGCTGAAGACGGATCAACAGATCAGTCACTGGAACTTTGTAAAAAACTGGCTTCCCAAAATCCGAAGATCTGGCTGTACCGCCATGCGGATAACAGCAATCACGGCGCAGGAGCTACCAGAAACTTAGGCATGGAAAAAGCTTCATCAGCATTTATTGCATTCCTGGATTCTGATGACCATTATTTGCCCAACCGGTTCGATGCGGAAAAAGAACTGCTTAAAGATCCGGAAATTGACGGTGTTTTTGGTGCCCTGGGCGTAGAATACCTGTCCGAAAAAGGAAAACAGGAATACGAGGCCAAATTTAACAGCTCGCTGCTTACTACTGTGCAGTATGCTGCAGAAGGGAAAGAAGTTTTCAGAGGGCTGCTGGGCCTGACACCGAAAACATTCGGCACCTTTTTTCATCTGAATACCCTTACGCTCCGTAAATCTGCCGTTGTTCAACATAACCTCCGCTTCAATCCTGACCTCCGGGTACATCAGGATTCTGATTTTATCATTAAGCTCGCCTATTTCTGCCATCTGAAATCAGGAATTATTGACAAAGCCGTGGCCATAAGGGGCGTCCATGACAACAACAGGATTACAAAGATTATCCGGTATTCAAAAAAATACAATGAACGCCAGTACCTGCTTTGGGATTCTCTGTATAAATGGTCTGAAAACTTATCTTTAAAGTCTGACGAAAAAGAAAAATTTTATTTGGAAAGAAAAGCTTTCGAACTTTCCCAGAAACAGGGTTTAAAAAAACTGATAGGATTAGCTTCAGCAGTAATGACAAATCCTAAAATATTAAAAACAAAGTACCGGTTTACTTTTAGCCATACTAATCAATCTTAAAAAATGATGAACATTTCCGTAATAATTCCGGTCTATAATGCTGAAAAATTTGTTACCCAGGCTGTAGAATCTGCCTTACAGTTTGAGGAAGTAGGTGAAGTTATCCTGATTGAAGACCAGTCTCCGGATAATGCCCTGGAAGTCTGCCGGAACCTTGAAATGAAGCATGAAAGGGTAAAGCTGTTCCAGCATCCTGACAAAGGGAATCACGGAGCGGGCCCGACCAGGAATTTAGGCATGGACAAAGCAACCGGTGATTTTATCGCATTTCTTGATGCCGATGATTACTACCTGCCCAACCGTTTTGATGCAGAAAAAGAACTGTTTAAAAATCCTGAAATAGAAGGCGTATACGGTGCGTTAGGCGTTCATTACTATTCTGATAAGGCGAAAGAGCAGTATTACCATATCTTTGGCGACCGTCTTACAACCGTTTACAAAAAGCATGACCCAAAAGATGTTTTTCCGGGGCAGCTTAACCTGAGAGGAAGCTTTGGGCTTTTCAGCATTGACTGTCTGACCATCAGAAGGGAAGCGATGGTAAAAAAACTGAATCCTTTTTTCAAAACCCATCTCAGGCTGCACCAGGATACGGAATTCCTGTTCAGGCTGTCCTATTATCTTAACCTGTATCCGGGCATTCTTGATCAGGCTGTGGCAGTAAGAGGCGTGCACGAGAGCAACAGAATTACAGCCGTAGATTCAAAAAAAGTAAATCCGGCTTCCAGCAGGGTTCTGTTATGGAGAGAGGTAAATACTTGGGCACAGAGCGAAAAAACCATTCCCGAAGATATAAAATTACATATTCTGAGAATGCTCCGCAGCTATGAAATTGCCCTGGCCACTCCGGTAAAGAAATGGCAGATGATTGTAAAATATATGGTTACCGATTATCCGAGTATCAGATCAGGACTTTATAATATTAATTTCAGGAAATATTTACTTTAAAAGTTTTGATTTTAATTTATTAACCACAAGCTTTAATGTAGTCGAAAAACTGATTTTGGAGAAATCTATGGTCTGGTTATACAGCCGGATATAAAATTCGTGCTCGGTAATAACAAAGGTATACTCATTTTTCCTGCGGGTAAGAGTCTCATACACCTCATCATAGCCTGCAAATTCTCTCTGGAGCAGTGACATCAGCTTTTCCAGCTTTTTCATCTGTGCCGTACCGTTATCAGTCGTCCAGATTCCCGTTCCTACCCTGTAATCAGCCATATTAATAGGCAGATACTTTATTTTACCTTTCCTGGCTACCATCATCTGCAGCGGATAGTCAAAAAGAGGACTTTCCACATACCAATCCGGAAGATTCATATGCTCCGCTCTCATCATCACAGAGGGCGTATACATCATAGATCCTTTGGAAAGATCTGAAAGCGTGTATATTGCTTCTACATTTTCTTTGGGAGCCGGCCCTATTACTTTATCATCAAGAATTCTGTCTACCTGATGGAAACAGATGGAAAAATCCGGATTTTCTTCCAGAAACCGGGCCTGGATTTCCAGTTTTTTCGGGTCTGTCCAGTAATCATCCCCTTCACAGAAAGCAATATATTTACCCTGGCATTGCGGAAAAGTATAGATATAATTAGGTAAAACGCCCATGTTTGCATGTGCCAATAGCCTGATCCGGTGTCCGTTCTCATGGTTTTTTATGATGTCTTCAATAATTTCCACAGTACCGTCTGTAGATCCGTCATCAGAAATCACCACCTCATATTCAAAAGAAGTTTCCTGCATCAGCAGGCTTTCTACGGTCTGTTTTATATAATCCTTCTGGTTATACGTAAGGGTACAAACACTAACTAAGGGCTTTGTCATTATAGCTTGGTTCTGTTAATAAATTAATTTCAATCAATGAAACATGGCATTTCAATACGTTAACTGCTTCACTGTTTATGCTTTTACATGGGGTCAAAAGTAAGGCTTTTTTCTGATTTTCACCTTCTTTAAATAATTCCGTAACGGTTTTTCCGCAGCCTCATAAAGGAATGCTGAGACCAGCAGCAGGCACGGAATATAGATCAAAAAGACCGTATCACTCTTATAAATTTCCAGGCTTTCCCATAATATCTTTCTTAAGATATACAGCACAGGAATATGTACAATGTACACGGCATAGCTGATTTCGCCTAAATATTCAAGGGGCTTCCAGGAGAACAGCTTCGTCAGAGCACCGTTGTTACATGAAATCAGATAAATTACAGGAATGAATAAAACAGCCATTAAACCATTGTGAAAGTTTAAGGGAATAAAGATTAAAGCCAATAAAACGGCTGTAAACAATAAGATGATCATACCGTCATAATTCCTCGGTCTGAAATTTTTCATAAACAGGATTCCCGCGAGGTTCCCTACCAAAAATTCATTAAGGTGCAATAACGGAAAATAATGGATGAACTCATAACTGACGGTATGAGGCCCTTTATATGCTGAAGAAATGATATAAAGATTTGAAAAAACCTGTGTCCCCAGCCAGATCAGAATAATGATAGCCCAGATATGCTTATTCCCTATTATGTAAAGATAATTGTACAGGAAAGGAAAAAGAAGATAAAACAGAAATTCCACAGAAATTGACCATCCTGGAAAGTTCAGTATCATGACATCTCCCGGAACCCAGCTTTGAAGCCCGGACATATACAGGAACACATTGTAAAAACTGAAACCCGAATACCTTGTAAATAGAAGCAGAAGCATCCCGGCAACATACAAAGGATAAATTCTTGCAAACCTGTTCTTATAAAAATTGGTATAGTCAATCTTTTCTTTTTTATGATAGGCAACAATCATAATGAATCCGGAAAGGATAAAAAAATAACTCACGCCTACATTTGCCTTTAAGAAAATGTCGGAGAGGTAATTGATTTTATATAAAAATAAATCTTTTTTAAAATGAGAAACAACAATCGCCAATGCAGCGATAAACCGGGTAAAAGTGATCTGGGGAATTTTCACAGAAATAGACTGGTTTTTCTTAACTGTCCCGGATCAATACCCGCACACGACATACATACTTTGGTCACTGTGTTAAATTTAGTGCACAAAAATAAAGATTTTTCAATTATTTTCAGGATATAATTATCTTTGTGAAAATTTATTAACACAAATAAGATGAAATTTTCTGTTTTAATTGCCAATTATAATAATGGAAAGTTTTTTAAAGACTGCTATGAGTCCATTCTCGCACAGGAATATAAAAACTGGGAGGTTGTCATTATTGATGACTGTTCAACAGATAATTCTATTGAAATAATAAAAAGCATCATTCTTGATGATGAAAGGTTTAAACTGTATATAAACAGTTCCAATTACGGCGTTGGCGTAACCAAAGCTGAACTGATTGAAAAAGCATCCGGAAATATCTGCGGATATCTTGATCCTGATGACACCATAAAGCCCAACGCTCTTAAAAGTGCAGTAGAAGTCATGGAAAAGAAAAAAGAGGTTGTTCTCACCTATTCCCGCTTGGCAAAATGTGATGAAAACCTGAATATCTTAAAAGAATTCAAAGCCGCAATGCAGGTTCCCAACGGACAGAAAACTTTTTTTAATTTCCCGATCCAGATTGCGCCTTTTGTCGCATTCCGAAGGGATATTTACCTGCAGGGAAAAAAAATAAATCCTGAACTGAAGATTGCCGAAGACCAGGACCTTTATTTTAAAATGTATGAGGTAGGAAAGGTGCACTTCATCAATCAGACTGATTATTTATACCGGGCACATGCCGGAGGAATTTCCCAGAACGAAAATAAGCCCAAATCAAACAGCTATTATGCACGTTCGATCTGGGAAGCCATGCAAAGGAGAAATATTAAAAAAATCAATGGAAAGACAGTCCCGGAAAGCTATACGGATCCCAGAGAAATTTTTGATCTTTTAGAATACCAGAACCGGATCCCTTTCCGCATCAAAAAGAAAATCACCGTTATTTTACAAAATCTTTTCAGTTAATGCCAGACAACAAAAAAATAAAAGTTCTCTTCAGGCACCGTTCCATGGAAATGGGAGGTGTTGAAAAAGTAGTTTTAAGCATGCTTAACCATCTCGACCGCCAAAAGTTTGATCTTACGGTCTGCCTCAATATGAATCAGGGGGAACTCCGTAATGAAATCCCTTCCCATGTCCGAAAGGTCTATCTTACAGAAGGAAAAGAAGATTTATCCAAAAATGCCGTCATTAAAAAGCTCCAGCTGGCCAAAAGAAGGCTGAAGCTTAAGCGGTCTGAAACAAATCCAAAAATTTCGGATAAAGTTCTTCAGGAAACTTATGATGTGGAAATTGCCCCTACCTACTCTGTTTTTGCACCGGTTTTAAACTCCGGCAACAGGAACTCAAAAAAAATAGGATGGTTCCACTCTGACATTACGGTTCCGAAATTCAAGCCCCTTATCCCCGCAGTTTTAAAGCAGATCCCTCAGTTTGATTACTTTATTTTCGGTTCCCAGCAGACCAAAGACATCCTGGTAGAAACGTATCCCGATTTGAAATTACCGGAAAACCAGGTGATTCTTAATGCGATCCCGATTGATGAAATAAGGCAGAAAGCACAGGCTTTTAAACCCAATTTCCCGGATAAACCGGTTTTTGCTTCCGTTGCCAGGTTACACACCCGGAAAGGATTCCATAAATTAATGGATGCACATGCGAGGCTTATAAAAGATGGCTTTGACCACCACATTGTGATTATCGGGGACGGGGAAGAAAGGGAGAATCTTAAAAAGCAGGCTGAAAAGCTGGGTGTTACCGGAAGTTTTGAGTTTTTAGGATCTCTTATCAACCCTTATCCCTACGTAAAAAATGCCGATTTCTATATCCTTCCTTCGGAATCAGAAGGCTGGCCGCTGATTATCGCCGATACGCTTATCCTTCAGAAGCCTATTATTGCCACCAATGTCGGAGGCGTTCCTGAAATGATTATCCATAAAGAAAACGGATATCTGATCAACTATGAAACCAATGAAATGTATGAAGCGATGAAGCTGTTTCTTACCGACCGTCTGCTGGTTTCAAACATAGAAGAAAACCTGCAGGATATTGACAGGCAGTTCGACAATCAGAAGATTTTTAATGCTGTTGAAGAGATTATTATTAAACTATCAAAAAAATAAACATGATTCTACTATACCGGGCAATCCTTAAAATTCATACTATGTATCATTTTATGATACAGCAGATTTATCTTAAAATCTGTCTTTCCAAAGGCCTGAAAGTAGGCAGAAATGTCCGCTTTGTAGAAGTCCCGCAGTTCGGAACGGAATGTTTCCTGATTGAAATCGGTGATGAATCTACATTTTCAAACAATGTAAGATTTGTCAACCATGACGGTGGCCAGAACGCACTTCACTTTTTTGATGAATATAAAGATGTCCGGACTTTCGGAAGAATAAAGATCGGTAAGCAATGCCTGATCGGGGCTGACACCATCATCATGCTGGGCGTGGAAATGGGTGACAACTGTGTACTGGGAGCAGGCTCCATCCTGACGACTTCGATGCCGAGCGGAACGGTATACGCCGGAGTTCCGGCAAAATACATCTGTACGGTTAAAGAATACGGAGATAAATTACTGGCGAATAACGTGATGTATCCCCGCGAACTGGAACAGGACAGGCCTAAACTTGAAGCGTACATCAAAGAACATCTTCCGCACACGTATAAACCGGTAAAGAAATAATGAATGGCTGAGAAAAAGAAAATCCTTATCCGCATCGGTTCCCTCCGCCATGGAGGCGCAGAGAAAGTTCTGGTCACATTCTTAAAAAACCTTCCGGAAGAACAGTATGAGATTGACCTGCTGCTTAACCTGTATTCCGGAAAATATTTACCTGAAGTCCCGAAATGGATTAATATCCTGTATCTGCATAAAGGCGAGATGATTACTACAAACCGCCCTCATGAAATCCCGAAAAAGGCAGCAAGGGTCCTGTACCAGGGAATGCTGAAAAAGTTCCCGAATATTCTGTATAAAGGAAAGCTGAAGAATAAAAAATATGATCTGGAATTTGCAGCCATCCACGGAATGCGCGATGAAATCCTGGGGTCTCCTTTAAAAAATTCTAAAAAGATAGTCTGGATCCACAATGACCTTTCGCAGGTAAAAGGCTATACGGAGCAGGAAATCAGGAAGTTTTTCGGTTTTGACAAGATTATGGTGATCTCTGAGAAAATTGAGCAGCTTTTTCACAGCCTGGCCAGAAATGAAAAAGAGAAACAGAAAATTGTAAAAATTTATAACCCTTTAGATACCGGAGAATTTATTTCAAAAGCAGACCAGCCGGTGCTTAATTATACTTTTGAAACTTCTGTTCCTACCTTCATATCCGTTGGGACCGTATTTCCGCAGAAGGGTTTTGACCGTTTGCTGAAAGTTCATAAAAGGCTTTTGGATGAAGGTTTTCAACATAAGGTATTAATCATAGGGGACGGTTATGACTTTGAAAATATTAAGAAACTGAAATCAGAGCTTGGTGTTGATGAAACGGCCGTCATGTTAGGGTTTACCGATAATCCCTATCCTTATTTCAAGAATGCGGATTTCTATATTTTAAGCTCAAGGTATGAAGGTTTCCCGACCGTTTTATTTGAAGCCCTTACCTTGAAGAAAAGGATTATTTCTACCGAAGTTTCCGGCGCTGCAGAAATGCTGAATAACGGTGAACTCGGCTTACTGGTGGATAACTCTGAAGACGGTATTTATCAGGGCATGAAGGAAGCATTATCGCACCCTGAATCATTTGAAAAGTATATCTCTAAACTGAAAAATTATGAAATGCCTTTCAAACTTGAAAATTCAGTCCGTAAGATTGCTTCAATTCTAGATAACTTATAACGATCAGCTTAAAACTCATCTATTTTATATTACTGTATGCCAGATCAACATTCTATCCTTCAGAAAGATTTTTACCGGGAAAGCGGAAAATGGCTCTCCACCTTTAACATGTGGGCAAAATGCATCAACCCCAATCTCCATTTCATTTACATTCTGAGAAAAAGCAGGAAGCATCTTAAAACACCTGTATTAAATCTGTTCTGGAAACTTATTCTGAGGCATTACCAGATTAAGTACGGTTTCCAGATCTATCCTGAAACTGAAATCGGGGAAGGGTTCTATTTAGGACATTGGGGCAGCTTGGTTATCAATCCGAAAGCAAAGATCGGCATGAACTGCAACATCGCCCAGGGCGTTACCATCGGGCAGCAGAACCGGGGAAAAAATGCAGGCTTCCCTGTCATCGGCAATGAAGTATGGATCGGGACAAATGCTGTTATCGTCGGAAGTATTACCGTTGGGAATAATGTACTGGTGGCTCCTAATTCCTATGTCAATTTTGATGTGCCGGATAATTCCGTGGTTGTAGGCAATCCTGCAAAAATTTATCCTAACGAGAACGCGACAGAAGGCTATATTAATAACAAAGTCTGATAAATTGCATTAATTTAATTCAACCTTAACCTTTCTAAAATAAAGCGTAACTGTTAAAATTCAGATACTTTTTCTACTGTATTTATGAAACTAAGCTTGATTATAAAATGAAGAAACGATAATCTTACCTGCTTATCATAGATAACCATAGCTTATTTTTCAAAAATTTTTAATATTAAACTTTGTTAAAAATAATTGCTTTTTCCTTAAAAATTATATTTTTGTACTGTTATTGATTTAGTCTATTGAATTTAGAAATAATTTACACGAAATAAATAATTATAAACTTTAAATTTTAATTTATGTCACAATCGTACGAAGTTATTTTCGAAAACAACAGAAAATGGGTAGAGTCTAAAATCGGTGATAACCCAAGCTTCTTTGAAGAACTTGCCAAAACCCAGACCCCTGAGTATCTTTACATCGGATGTTCAGACAGCAGGGCTACGGCAGAAGAACTGATGGGAGCGAAACCCGGAGAAGTTTTTGTTCACAGGAACATTGCCAATGTGGTGAATGCTTTGGATATGAGCGCAACAGCAGTAATAGAATACGCTGTACAGCATCTGAAGGTTAAACACATTGTGGTGTGCGGACATTACAACTGCGGGGGTGTAAAAGCAGCGATGACGCCTCAGGATCTTGGTATTTTAAATCCATGGCTGAGAAACATCCGCGACGTTTACAGGATTCACCAGACTGAACTGGACGCTATCGAAGATGAAGGTAAACGTTATGACAGGCTTGTGGAGCTTAATGTTCTTGAGCAGTGCATCAACGTGATTAAAATGGCCTGTGTGCAGGAAAGGTACATCCTTGAGGAATACCCTATTGTTCATGGCTGGGTTTTCGACCTTAGAACCGGTAAAATTATTGATCTTGAGATTGATTTCGAAAAAGTTTTGAAAGACATCCAGAAGATCTATAATCTTAGCGAAGACCAATGGGTGATGAGCAGAAAGAGAAACCAACCTCTTTAAATCTGAGTACATGAAATTCTGGAGTATAATTACATTACTGATTATCCTGAACTTTACAGCCTTGCCGAGCATTGCTGTAATGGCCGGCTGGGAAATCCCCAGAACCAATGTAATTGTCAATGAAGAGGAAACCCACGCTCACTATTCATTATTTTCTGTTTATGAAAAGACACTTCCAAAAACACTGAATGTCTATGACTATCTGAAGTTTTTTGAACCTTCCCTGGAAGGCAGTTCTTTTGTACTGATCGATGATTCCTTTCATCTTTCGCCCTTCTTATCCATATTTTCTCCGCCTCCGGAAGCTTAATTTTTATTTACACTTTTAATGATTATTGATCCCTGCCTGAACTTTTCGGCAGCGGAAACATCCGTATTTTAAAAATTAAATTTCATTTTTTACTGATGTATTGAATTTCAATAGGTCAGTTTATTCACAGCAGTTTTCACATCATGAAAAAAACATCATTAATCGGAGGAATTAAGGAAAATTTCCCTTCAGGACTCGTTGTATTTCTGGTAGCACTCCCACTCTGCCTTGGGATTGCTCTGGCATCAGGGGCGCCGCCTTTATCCGGAATTATTGCAGGCGTTATAGGAGGTATCGTTGTTGGGTCACTCAGCAACTCCAACATATCGGTTTCAGGGCCTGCAGCGGGCTTAACAGCGATTGTATTGACAGCCATTACAGATCTGGGTGCATTTGACATCTTCCTCTGCGCAGGGATCATAGCGGGAGCCCTGCAGCTTATCTTAGGTTTTATAAAAGCCGGAAGTATATCCAATTATTTTCCCAACAATGTTATTGAAGGCATGCTTGCCGCAATCGGGATTATTATTATCTTAAAACAGATCCCTCATGCACTGGGGTTTGATAAAGATTATGAAGGTCACGAATCTATTTTTGACAACGGACTGAACTTTGGGTATTTTACGGAATTATCCGGGGCTATTCATCCGGGTGCCGTGGTTGTAACCCTGGTTTCCGTAGCCATCCTTATCGCATGGGACCGAATTTATGTCCTGAGAAGAATGAAAATGCTTCCGGGAGCCTTAGTTGCGGTAGCAGCCGGAATTGCCCTGAACCAGATTTTCAGAATGACAGGAAGTTCACTGGCCATACAGCCGCAACACCTTGTTTCCTTACCGGTACCGAAGTCTCTGGACGATTTTAAAAATTTAATAACGCTGCCCAACATCAATGGATTTACCAATCCTAAAGTATGGATCGCAGGAGCAACCATTGCTATTGTAGCGTCTATTGAAACCCTGCTCTGTATTGAAGCTTCCGACAGGCTGGACCAGCAGAGGAGAATAACGGATACCAACCTTGAGCTGAAGGCACAGGGAATCGGGAACCTGATCAGTTCTTTCATCGGCGGGCTTCCGATGACATCGGTGGTGGTAAGAAGTTCTGCCAATGCCAACGCAGGAGCAACTTCCAAGATGTCCGCAATCATCCACGGGGTTTTATTACTGATCTGCGTACTTTCCATTCCTGTAATCCTGAATTTAATCCCTTTGGCAACACTGGCAGCGGTGTTGATTTTAGTAGGGTACAAGCTGGCGAAACCGGCAACATTCAGGCACTTCTGGCATTTGGGTAAATTCCAGTTTATTCCATTTGTAGCAACCGTAGCAGCCGTAGTGGCAACCGATTTGTTGAAAGGAGTCGGTATCGGTCTGGCAATTTCCGTTTTCTATATCCTTCAGGGAAATATGAAAAGAGCGTATTATTTAAGCCGTGAAAAGCTGAGTACCGCAGGTGGGATCGTCATCAAACTTGCAGAGGAAGTATCTTTCCTCAACAAAGCAGCCATTAAAAAAACCCTGAAAAACATTAAGCCCAACTCTACGGTAACAATTGACGCCCGGGGTACGTCCTATATCGCAACAGACGTCCTTGAAATGATTCAGGATTTCGCGAACATCAGGGCTAAAGAGGAAGATATCAATGTAGAGCTTTTAGGTTTTAAGACATCGTACAGGGACTATGAAACCGATGAAGATTCACACATCATCGTTACCCATACGAAAGCAATGTAGATAATATTATAAGAAGCATATTTTAGTTAGATAAGTTGATGGAAATTATTAAAAAGTACATCAGAAGGCTGCCGATTTGGCGGCCTTTTTTAATTAAGACCGTTAAACTATTCAGCCCTTTTCGTTGATAATAAGGCACAGCGGATCAAATACAATTGATTTTATACCATAATCAGGACAAGGCATTTCAATCTTAATTACTTACCTTTGATCTTCAAATAATGTGACAGACAGCTCATGACTATAAAGACGAATACATTTCTGATCGGCATGCTCCTTTTTTTAAGCAGTTTTCTAAATGCCCAGAAGCCGGTAAAAGATACTTTGGCGTACCTTAAAAAATTTGAAACCAATAAAGAAAAATACATCGGGAAGCCCTTTTCTTTGCTGTTGAAAGACATGGCCCAGCTGCAGCCGTCAAAAGCCAGATCTGACATCAAAGAAGATAGGGACAATCCTCTGCCAAGCACTGTATTCACCTTTTCCGGGAGAGATATTAATTTCAGTAACCAGCCTTCGATGGTGATCACGTGGAAACCCGATGACCGCCCCACAACACCTCTTGAGTTCTTTCAGGAAGAGCATAACTACCGTTTTACGGTAAGCGAAAAAAATTATTTTGAGAAAAAGATCATAAGGAATATGGTGGTCTCCAAATAGCAAACCTCCCGGGCCGGAAGGTTTCTCTCTATTATTAAATTTTCCTGTCTGTTATTTGCCGTTAAAGGCAGACATGGTATTGCTGATGCCTGCAAACACAAAAGACAGGCATGCTTTGGAAAACTTTTCAATTCTTTCCGCAAGCTTTTCCGTTTCCTCTGCATTCCAGGTTCCCAATACATAATCCACCTGTTTCCCTTCAGAAAATTCTGCAGAAATCCCGAAACGGAGGCGCGCATAATTCTGGGTATGAAGAACCTCATTGATGTTTTTCAGTCCGTTATGTCCGGCATCCGACCCTTTCCCCTTTAATCTTAAGGTTCCGAACGGCAGCGCTAAATCATCGGTGATGATCAGTACATTTTCCAACGGTATATTTTCTTTCTGCATCCAGTATTTTACGGCATTTCCGGAAAGATTCATATAGGTATCGGGCTTTAAAACAAATACCCTTCTTCCTTTGTATTTCCCGTCGGCCATCCAGCCGAAATTAGTGGTATTAAAAGATACTTCCAGGGTTTCCGCTATTTTATCCGCTATTTTAAAACCTACATTGTGGCGTGTGTTTTCATATTCAGCCCCTTTGTTCCCGAGGCCAACAATCAAATATTTCATGAAGAAATTTTTTGCAAAATTAAAGCATTAAAAATAAAAAAGCTCAATCTTTGGAAAGATTGAGCCTTCAGTATATAAAAAGATTTCTTTTATAACGGTTTGTAGATGTAGTTGATGCTGTATCCGCGGATCATATATGTCTGGGGATCATAAGCATAATCTGTTGACCTTATCAGCGGATTCGGAATAGGAGTCGTAAGATCTGTTGCAGAGACTCTTTTCGGGCTGTTAGGTGACATAATCCAGAAGTTATTCATATCATGGAACTTGTTTTCTACAGATAAAAGCCTGGAGATTTTATAAGCGTTCGGCAATAATGTAAACGGACTGATCTGTGCATCATAATTCCCGTAATCATAGCTCCACCTTTCGGTTACTGTACCGAATACGCTTCCGCTCATGGTACCGAATAATTTTGTTACTTTAGAAACATTATCTCCGGAATATTCATATTTCGTTTTTGAATAATCCGTAAACGAAGTTCCGGGTGCATCCGGACCGTTTTTCATGATAATAGAATCCAATTTTCCTGTAGCCGCAGAATATTTTAAATTATAAAGCGCTTTGGATTTTTTGTAAAGTATCTGAGGACCGGGTGTAGTAGCAGGAGGGGTTATTGTCCTCTTGTAAAATGAGCGGTTTTCTGAAATAATTTCCAGTCTTCCCGTACTTCCATACGTAAACTGCTGGGTATATGATATACTGTCTTTATCAATTTCTCCATTACCATCCAGATCAAGAAAGCCTCTGAAATCAACTCTGCTGATTTTATCACCGCTCCATGCGATGTTGGCCGCAGAATCAGCACTGTCCATCACTACTCTGGACAATTGCAATCCGTTATAATAATAAGTGGCCAGGGTATCTGAATCTGTGATTTCTCTGTATAAAGCTCTCGGACCGTTAAGCCCTGTGTTCGTATTGATGTCAAGCAGCGGGTTCCCGTCTTCATCCATCAGGTCTTTACAAGAATGGACCGTAGCAACACCTACAAACAGTAAAATAAAATAAAAAAGTCGTTTCATTCCGATAGGGATTATTTATTTTTCCACAAATATAATTTTTTTTTGAATAAAAACCATGTATTTATTCGTTTTCAGACAAAACCATTAAAGGATGGTAATTATTATAACGCTTTATATATGTATTTAATTGTCTGGCTCTGATCAGAAGTTGGATAATTCTGAGAATCATACAAATATCCTTTCGGAACTGAGATCGGAGGCCCCACAGGATTCTGTATGGTTATTTTCCCGTAGTTGTTTGAAGAGATCATACTGTAATTGGTCTGTAATATCATACCGGTTACAATACAGTACTCTTTCGGTAAAGTAGTGTAAGGATTTATTTTAGCATCATAATCTCCGTAAGCGTAGGACATGGTGGAAGCTGTAGAAGGATCAGGGTTGGCCCCGTCCATCAGCATAGCAGTATAGTCTACCTTGGCAACATTATTTGCGGAGAATGTAAATTTGGTTTCCATATAATGGGTGTAGGATGTGCTTCCGCCCATTTTTCTCTTTTCAACAATCCTGTACAGCTGTCCGTTGGCATCATAGAAAACCGTAAAATCGCCGTGGTTGGTTATCCCGAGTACAGATTGGTCCATGGTGAAAGAAGACAGCTTCCCGCTGGTGTAAGAAAGGGTATATAAATTATCATAGATATGCGGATTTGCATTATCAAGATACTTAATTTTCGAAATTTTATTCCCCGTATAGGTTACCGTTGCCGTAATGGTATTATCAGAACCTGCGTCCCGGATAAAAGCCTGGGAAAGGATTCCCGCATTGGTAATATACTCTTCCAGATCTTTATTTCCGCTGTTCAGTTTGCTTAAGATTCTCGGGCCTGTAATAACAGGCGTATTTGTTGAGTTGTTTTTATCCTGGTTCGGCGGATCCTCCGTTGTATTGTCACATGAAACCACAAAAGCAAGTGCCAGTGCTGTTAATGATGAAAGAAAGTACTTTTTTATCATAGTATCAATTTAATGCCGTCAAATATAAATTATTTTGATTAATCTTCCTTTGAATTTTCAATTAAATGGCAGAAAGAATAAAAAAAATCCAAAAACTTTCGCTTTCAGATTTGTAATTTCTATAAATGGTTTAAAAATCAGTAGGGCTGTAAAACCGAAGTAGTAAGTACCGACTGAGACATGTCTGCATCAAGAAAAACCGTATTCACAGGTATTCCCACACCTAATATTCCTGAATTCAGATTTCTCTTTGTACAGGCAACCTTCACCGTGTAATTATTTTTAGGGGTTAAATCGGTAAGCGTGGCATTAAGGTTAAAGATTTTGTAAGCTCCGTCCGTACCGATTAAAACATCCGTTCTTACGGCTTTCAGCTGGTCATCTACAAAAATCCCGCAGGCAAAACCGGTAGAAGAATTTGTATTGGCTGTTTTCTGTGCCGTGGTCTGAAAAGAAAAAACCACTTTATTGGTTGTCTTGGTTACCGAAAAAGTATCCTGTGTCCCGGGAAGTACCGTCCAAGTGCTGTTAATAACAGAATTTTCCATATAGGGCGCCGTTGATCCGTTGATCCCATTGAACACGGCTCCCGTCTGATCGGACACGGTATTCATAAAAAATAAAGACATGCTTCCCTGCCCGTCTGCAATCCTGATGCTTTTCCAGTCGTTCACCGGAAGGTCAGCATTGTTATGAAAGATCGTCCCCGCAGTTCCGGCAGACCCTTTTACCGTATTTGTCCCTCCTGTCCTTATTTCTTTTCTTGAATTAAAATCTCCTTTGATGTCCAGGGTTCCCACCGGGTTGGCTGTATTTATACCCACCTGCGCATAGGAACAGATGGAAAGTACAGAACCTATGATAAAATATATTTTTCTCATGATTAATTTAAAATGGAATTAAATACCTGCGGCACTTCGTAGACATCTACTTTAAGTGAAGACTGGGTAATAAAGCTGTCTATATTGTTAGAAACATTAATGCCTATTCCCAGCGTAGCCGTCGAGTTATAAGATTTCAGTCTTGAGCATGCGACACTCACCGTATGGGTTCCTGCAGAAAGATTTTCGGCCATCCCGATCTGGTTGTGTGTGATAAATGTATTGCTGGAGCTGCTCGCCCTGAGATTCCGCTGTCTTAAATTAACCAGCTTATCATCCACAAAAATCCCGCATGCATAGTCTATGGAAATATCCGGAGCTCCATTGGCCGGGAAATCTGCCTGAACTACCGTTTCAAACTGGAAATAGGTTTTGCTCTGTCCGCTGTGTACCAGAATCGGCTGGGACAAAGATGCTATTTTTTTAAAACCGCTGAGCGTACTGAAATTAGCATTCTTTACAAATGAGGTAGACCTTGTAGATCCGGTGGCCGACTCTTCCGAGCTGGTAAACTTAACGCCGGTGCGGTCTGAAAATGAGTTGTTGAAGATCAGATAGAATTTATTGGCTTCATATTCCGGGATGCGGAGCGTTTTCCAGATCGGCGGAAATCCTGCGCCCTGTGAAACCAGTACCTGATCATGGGTACCTTCGTATAATTTGTTATCTGTAACATTCAGCACAGATAATTTTCCTCTGAGATTGGTATCTCCGTTAACGTCTAAGGTTGATTTCGGAGATGTTGTCTGTATACCTATCTGCGCGTTAAGAGATACGCACGCAGCAAGAAACAACGGTGATAATATTTTCTTCATGTAAGTAAATAACGGGAGATTAATTGACCTGATAAACCACGTATTCAATAACATCTATTTTAAAATCAGATTCTAAGGTAAATGAATTGGAAACCGTATTGGTATTGGATATATTCCGGCCGATGGTAAACTGGGAATTGAGGTTGGATGATTCAATTTTACGGCATGCCACCTCAACTTTCTGATTGCCTGCGGGAACATTCTGTTCCGTATAGCTCAGTGTAAAAATATAGTCCTGGATGCCTTCTTTTTCCGTATTGTTGTTTGAAGTAATCTTGTCCGGACGTATAGCCACCAGTTTACCGTTCCTGAAAACGCCACAGGTAAAGGTAACGCTCTGGGAAGCCGTTGCCACAGGTGCTTTCATCTCAACTCCGGTCTGAAACTGGTAGGTAAGCCTATTTTTTCCGTTCCTGATCACAAAGTTATTTTCCAGCCCTGCAATCTTTACCCACGTTCCTTTGGAAGTGTCCGTAATATTATCGCCGACCATATTTTTATAAATACCGTCCGCTGCCACACCTGCGGAAAGCGTGGAGATACCTGCCTGGTCTGATGATAAATAGGAGTTGATGAGTTTGTACTGCCCTTCTTCCATAAAGGACACATTTAAAGATTTCCACACCGGGGGCAAACCTTCGCCCTGGGATACCAATACCTGCCCGTTAAGTCCGGGATTACCTGCCTGAGCGGAAGTGCCGCCCACTCTTAGTTCTTTTCTTAAGGTGGTTTTCCCGTTTACATCGAGAACAGAATTGGGTGCAGTCGTGCCAATTCCCACCTGCGCGTATGCCGGAATCGAAATAAGAAATCCGGCTACGCAGTGATACATAGTTTTATTCATAATAAGGGACTGCAAAAATAAAATAAAAATTTTAAAAAAGTAGAGTGCACCCCTATAAAACTATAGAAATTAACTAATTAGGCGATAATTAAATTTTATCAAAAGTAGAATTATTACTACTGACAGCTGTTAGTTTTTTTCATTTTCGAGGATCGATTTAAGAAGATAATTCACTTCTTTTACATTAATAACATTGTCTTTTCTCATCATCAGGTGATTTCCTTCCTTACCGGATTTCTCCTTCAGCTGGGCTTCTCCGGGATTTTGGGTAAGGTAACTGATGATGTGCCTGAATTTGTTGGTCTGATAAAATTTATCCTGAGGATTGCCCGGAAAGTACCCTAAAAACACCCCGTTCTTCATGACAATTTTTTCGAATCCGATTTCTGCCGCGAGCCATTTTAAACTGACACTTTTCAGTAAATTTTTCGCCTCTTCAGGCAATGCCCCGAAACGGTCAATAAGTTCAGCTTCAAATTTCTCCAGGTTTTTCTCGTTATCGATTTCCGCCAGTTTCTGATACAGCAGCAGCCTTTCTTCGGTATTTGAAATATACTCATCCGGCAGCATCAGCTCAAGGTCCGTATCAATATTCACATCTTTGGTGGTTTTAAACAGCTTGTTCCTTTCCTCTTCATTTTCGAATAAGTTTTCAAATTCCTGGTCATCCTTTAGTTCCTCCAAAGCTTCCTGCATCAGCTTCTGATAGGTTTCAAAGCCCATTTCGTTAATAAAACCACTCTGTTCAGCGCCCAGCAAATCTCCGGCACCCCGTATTTCAAGGTCTTTCATAGCAATCTGGAAACCGCTTCCGAGATCTGAAAACTGTTCTATTGCTTCCAAACGCTTCCTGGCATCGGAAGTCATCATGTCATACGGCGGCGTAATCAGGTAACAGAAGGCCTTCCTGTTGCTCCGTCCTACCCTTCCCCTCATCTGGTGAAGGTCTGCCATCCCGAACCGCTGGGCATCATTGATAAAAATGGTATTGGCATTCGGGACATCCACACCACTTTCGATAATGGTGGTGGAAACCAGGACATCATATTTACCTTCCATGAAATCGAGGACATTTTTCTCCAACTGTTTGCCTTCCATCTGGCCATGCCCTATAATTACCCTTGCATCGGGAACCAGCCTCTGGATCAGCCCGGCAATATCTTTTAAGTTTTCAATCCGGTTATTGACAAAATACACCTGACCGTCCCGCTGGATTTCGTATGAAATAGCATCCCGCAGCGTTTCTTCATTAAACCCGATAATATGGGTATCAACAGGCTGCCTGTTGGGCGGTGGTGTTTTAATTACCGATAAATCCCTGGCTGCCATCAAAGAGAACTGGAGGGTCCTCGGGATCGGTGTGGCCGTTAAAGTAAGCGTATCAACATTGCTTTTCAGGGTTTTTAATTTATCTTTTACCGATACCCCGAATTTATGTTCTTCATCAATGATCAGAAGACCGAGGTCTTTGAATTTAACCGAACTGCCTGCCAGCTGATGGGTTCCTATAATAATATCAACTTTCCCGTTTTTTAAATCTGCGAGCGTTTCAGATTTTTGCTTGGCCGTCCTGAAGCGGTTGACGTATGCCACGGTTACCGGGAAATCCTTTAATCTTTCTTTGAAGCTTCTGTAATGCTGGAAAGCAAGAATGGTTGTAGGCACCAGCACGGCTACCTGTTTTCCGTCTGTTGCCGCTTTGAAAGCCGCACGCACCGCTACTTCTGTTTTCCCGAAACCTACATCTCCGCAGACCAGCCGGTCCATTACCGTATCTGCTTCCATGTCTTTTTTCACGTCGATGGTTGCTTTTTCCTGATCCGGTGTGTCTTCATACAGGAAGCTTGCCTCCAGTTCGTTCTGAAGATAAGAATCCTGGGTGTAGGCAAAACCTTTGGCTGTTTTCCGCTGCGCATATAATTTAATCAGGTCGAAAGCAATCTGCTTTACCTTTGCCTTTGTTTTCTGTTTTAAAGATTTCCAGGTAGGAGATCCCAATTTGCTCAGCACCACTTCCCTTCCTTCGGGTCCGTTGTATTTTGAAATCTTATGAAGCGAGTGAATGCTTACATATAATAAATCGCCGTTTTTATAGGTCAGTTTGAAACACTCCTGGATCTTACCGTCATTGTTCACTTTTACCAGTCCCATAAATTTCCCGATCCCGTGGTCGATGTGGGCAATGTAGTCGCCTATTTTCAGAGACATTAAATCTTTCAGGGTAAGCTGTTCAGATTTGGCAAATGCATTTTTGGCCTTGTACCGCTGATATCGATCGAAAATCTGGTGATCTGTGTAGACTAAAAATTTATTCTCATGATCTACAAACCCTTCATGAAGCTCGGAAGTAAAACTTTTAAACGGGAGTTCGCGTTCCAGTTCTTCAAAAATCATCTCCAGTCTTTCTTTCTGCTTTTCGGATGAAAAGGAAATCCAGGTATCATAACCTTCGCTCTGCCTGGCTTCCAGGTCTTCGGCCAGCATTTCAAAATTCTTATGGAAAGAAGGCTGCGGGATCTGATCTGTTTTTATCTCTTTCCATTCTATTAAGCCTTCAATAGGGACACCTCCGAAATCAACCGTCTTAAACTTTTTATAATCGAATAAAAATTCCTGGTCCGAAATAAAGAGTTCCTGCGGAGACCTGTGTGCTATATCTTTGCTTAACGTATCATATTTTTCCAGTGACTTCTCATAAAATGATTTCAGCTTCTGCATGCCGAGGATCCCGTTTCTGGAAACGACAAAGCTTTTTTCCGGCAGCAACTGCAGCAGGGAAACACGGCTTCCCGTCACCGTAAAATTCATGTTGGATACCAGCTGAAGCTCTTCCACCTTGCTTATAGACAGCTGGGTTTCGATATCAAACGTTTTAATGCTTTCCACTTCATTGCCGAAGAATGTAATCCGGTAAGGCTTTTCATTGGAGAAAGAGAAAACATCCACAATCCCGCCCCGTACGGAGAATTCACCCGGTTCAGAAACAAAATCCGCCTGCTGGAAATTATAGTGGTTCAGCAGTTCATCAACAAAATCAAAATCCAGCTGGTCACCTACTTTAATATGGTGGGAAATGGCTTTAAAATCTTCTTTCTTCAGAACTTTTTCGGATAAGGCACCTGCATAGGCAACAATTACTTTCGGAGATTTGCTTGAGGTGATTTTATTGATCACTTCCGTCCTTAACACCAGGTTGGCATTCTGCGTCCTCTCCACCTGATAAGGTTCAAGATGGGTAGCCGGAAAGTACAGTACCTTTTCTTTTCCTAAAAGATTCTCCATTTCCGTGCTTGCGTACAGCGCCTCTTCCTTATCATCCAAAAGATAGATCATGTGCTTTTTCCGGGTGATAAAAAGCTCTGCTACAAAAATGGAAACCGAAGAACCGGCACTTCCTTTTACATAAATATGTTGATGGCTTTCCAGTTGGGTAAAAATTTCTTTTCCGAATTCTTTCTGAAGGAGATGCGGAAGGAACTTTTCAGAGATGGTTTTTAACTGCATAAATTGTAGGATATAAACGGGAAAATCGATTCCGGAGCTCCCGGAATCGTTTTGACTATAACAAAGATAATGCTATTTTTTTCTTTACTGTGATTTCAGTTAAAATCTGAGGCCCGGGCACAAACTTTATGAATATTCTATTTTCTACAGATCCTAAATATCAGTACTTTCCGTAACAATCTGCGTTGATAATTTACTCCAAGATCAAACAATCCATATCTGCATTGGGGGTATAGTGTATCTTCCCGTTCTTTTTGCCTGTATCATACCCCCATTGGGCAACAGCGGTGAGCAACGGAATAAGCGTTTCGCCGAATGAGGTCATTTCATACTCTACTTTCAGAGGCGGCTTGCTGGTGTGTACGGTCCTTTTTATCAAACCGTCTTCCTCCAGTTCTTTGAGCTGCAGGCTCAGCGTCCGCTCCGTAACCATTGGGATGGACTTCCTCAGTTCACTGTAGCGCTTTTTTTCGATGAGATTAATCAAGATCACCGCTTTCCATTTTCCTCCTATATACTTCATAGTGAGGCTGGTGGCACATGGATAATGTTTATCGTCTATACTGTACATCTGTTACTATCATTATTGACCGTTATTGCAAAGGTAATACACTATACCTATGTTTGCAACTGAAAAAAGTATAGTACCGATAGAACAATGATAAGATTGAAAATGTCGGATATTGCTTACTCCAATTAAAAAAGAAGGAAATAATTTAACAACAAATACTTGTAAATATGGATTTTTTAGAGATTGCAAAAAGAAGATACGCAACCAAAAAGTACAACGCTGCTAAAAAAATTTCAGCAGAACAGATTGAGGAACTGAAACAGATCATACGGTTAAGCCCGTCTTCGATCAACAGCCAGCCGTGGAGGTTTACTTTTGTCACCAACGAAACCGTGAAAAAAGAGCTGGCTTCCGAGTCTTATATGAACGAACAGGCGATTAATGATGCAGGTCTGTTGGTGGTGTTCAGCGTTATGGATAATATCGAGCATTTTGAAAAGCGGAATATTGCCATTCTGCCGGAGGGATGGATAACCGGTTTTTATGAACCTATGATAAAAGCCAACGGAGATGCAGCAACACAATCATGGATGGAACATCAGGTTTACCTTTCGCTGGGTTATTTTTTAAGTGCCTGTGCCAGTATGGGACTTGATTCCACACCCATGGAAGGCATCAACCGTACAGCCTACAAAGAGATATTGCAGCAGGACGGCTATGCCCCATTGTTTGCCGTTACCGTTGGATATGCTGATGTAAGCGATCTGACGCACCCGAGTGTTTCGAAAAAATCCCGTTTTGATTTAGAAGAAGTCGTAAAATCTGTTTAATTTATTTCTTTAAATTTTGTTTTGTTCATAATAGGAGTCCAGATAGAATAATGTATCCGTATTATATGGTAAGAAATATTTCTAAAACGTTGTTTAAATAGCGTCAGACTTTGAGGAAGTATTATTCTATACTTAATCAGATTCAGTTAAAAATAATCTCGTGAATTCAGGTTTACTCTTAATAAATACTAAATTTTTCTTTTAAAAGTTAAAATCCGCCTTAAAACCAAGGATGGCACACCGTTTGAAAAACACCATTTAACAAACCTAAAGAAATAATATTATGAAAAAAGCAATCAGAATTTTAGGATTATTCCTACTAACATTTTTTGTAGTCACGACCATTGCATCATGCAGCGACGATGATGATCCGGCAAACAATGACTTTTTCGCAGGGACTTACAGAGGAAGCGTATCTTACAACGACGGGCAGACCAACAACTCTACCAATGACGGAAGTGTTTTTGTAACCAAAATTGCCAGCGGAACAAAGTACAACTTTTCATTCTCCAACGGAATTCCTGACCTGAACGGAGTGGAATTTAACCAACAGGGTGACAACACACTGGTAATGGTAGGTTCTACTGCCACTTCATACATCAGGATTGACAACAATGACCTGAAAATTCTTTACATTAAAGACGGTAAAACCTGGACAGCCAACTGTACAAGATAAACCGAATCTGATAAAAAATTACAGCCTGCTTTTCTTTACAGAGAAGCAGGTTTTATTTTGTTCTCTTTCAAATAATGCTTAATTGATGTTCCTGTTTCTAATTTATAATAAAGATGATATTGTATAAGCCGTTTAATCTTTTTTTAAGCTCTGATAAACTTTAGTTAAGTTTCTGAAATATAGATTTCAAGTCCGGATTTTGTATACCTTTGATGAACAGAATCAAACAAAACAATTCATATGAAAAAATTATTATCTGCCCTGTCCATCGTATTAGGCCTTGGCCTGGCCACTGCCCAGCAGACAGCTCCGGTGGTAAAAGCATCAACCCATCAGACGGTAAAAACAGTGAAATCTGCAACTCCGGCGACGGTAAAACCGGCGGCTCCTCCCCAGGCAGCAAAAATGAAAAAAGACGGAACCCCGGATAAAAGGTATAACACGAACAAAAACCTTAAGAAAGACGGTACGCCGGACAAAAGATACAAAGCAAATAAATAAACTCAACTTATAGTTATTTTCATAATCAAATTTCGAAGAACCGGTGACCATTCAGTCATCGGTTTTTTTATTGTAAGCTGTAAAAAGTGGTGAAAGATTCTTCAGTTATTTATAAATTTGGAACATGGTAAACTTCCTAAAGAAAGCAGCGGCACTGGCCTGGGCAAAAAGCCACGTCCGGAACGCTGAAAAATTTAAAAAAAATGCGGAACAGAGTCAGGAGAAACTGTTGCTCTCCCTTGTAGATACAGCAAAGAAAACACTGTTCGGGAGAGAGCATACTTTTGAAGATATCAGATCCGTTTCAGATTTCCAGGAAAAAGTAAGAATTTCAGACTATGAGGATCTGAAACCGTATATCGAAAGGGTAAAAAGAGGACAGGCAAATATCCTGTGGACAGATGTTCCCGAATATTTCGCGAAAACTTCCGGTACCACTTCCGGATCAAAATACATCCCGATTTCCAGGGAAGGCATGCCTTTTCAGGTGAAAGGAGCCCAGAGTGCCCTTTTCCATTATATTGCCAAAAAAAACAATACAGATTTCGTCAACGGAAAAATGATCTTTCTGCAGGGAAGCCCCGAACTGGAAGAGGTTTTCGGAATAAAAACAGGCCGTCTTTCAGGAATTGTAGCCCACCATATCCCGAAATATTTACAGAAGAACAGGCTTCCGAGCTGGGAAACCAATATGATGGAAGACTGGGAAGCCAAAGTAGATAAGATCGTTGAGGAAACGGAAAAAGAAAACATGACCCTGATTTCAGGGATCCCGCCCTGGCTGATCATGTATTTTGAAAAGCTTAATGAAAAACACGGTAAAAAAATCAAACAGATTTTCCCGAATCTCCAGCTGATCGTAACGGGAGGCGTTAATTACGAGCCTTACCGTGACAAAATGGAGGAACTGCTGGGAGGACCAGTAGATATTGTACAGACCTTTCCGGCTTCTGAAGGTTTTTTTGCATTTCAGGATGATTATAAAAAGGAAGGATTACTGCTTCTGACCGATCACGGAATTTTCTATGAATTTATTCCGCTGGAAGAATACGGAAAACCGGATGCCACCAGATTAACGTTAAAAGAAGTTGAGCTGAATAAAGACTATGCTTTAATCTTAACCACAAACTCCGGGCTTTGGGCCTATTCCATCGGTGATGTAGTGAGGTTTATCGACAAAAATCCGTACAGGATCCTGGTGAGCGGAAGGACGAAGCACTTCACGTCAGCATTCGGGGAACACGTGATTGCCTTTGAAGTGGAAGAGGCCATGAAAGCAACCGTGGAAAAATTTCCGGCACAGATTACAGAGTTCCATCTTGCCCCGCAGGTGAACCCGGCGGAAGGACTGCCTTATCATGAATGGTTCGTTGAATTTGAAAAAGAACCTGAAAATCCGGAGGCCTTTAAAAGTGAGCTTGACAGCCAGCTGAGAAAACGCAATACGTATTATGATGACCTGATTTCCGGAAATATCCTGCAACCTCTCCATCTTACATTGCTGAAAAAGAATGCTTTTCATGAATATGCGAAATCTCAGGGTAAACTGGGAGGCCAGAACAAAACCCCGAGACTGGCAAATGACAGAAAAATTGCCGGTTTATTGGAAATATATAAACTTTAAACAGATTTTTTCAATTCCGGAAACGTATATTCGAAAAAAATTATAAATTTGGAAAACTAAAAAATAATAATGAGAGCATCTGTACTTTTAAAATCATCTTTATTAACATCGTTATTTGTGATTTCGTCTTGTGCCACTACAAAATATACAGAAGACACCGCAAAAAATGATTACTCTAATCTTGAAGCAGGGAAAATGTATACGGTAATGATGAAAGACGGTTCAAAAAATCAAAAAATGTTATTCCGTAACGTAGACGGTGATAACCTGATCGGGACTGCCGGAAAAAAAGACAGTACAGTGGTAACCATTCCTAAAGCCGGTGTGGCCGCAGTAAGAGACAGCCGTAAAGCAAGAATTACTGCAGGAGCCGTTGTAATCGGGGCTGCCGGTGTTGCAGCTTTGGTATTGAGCTCAACAAGAGCGGATAACTAAAATAGATTTTATCTTTTAGGTCCTATTTACTTTATCATTTAAAAAAATAAGATAAGCCTGCCCTCAAATCAATATTTGAGGGTATTTTTGTCGGATGATATCATTCACCCCGCTCCAGACCTTAAAGAATGTGGAATTCAGGAATCTTCTTACCGGAAGATTTTTTATAGTATTAGCCTTCAGAATGCTTGCCACATTATTGGGATGGTGGGTATACCAGCTGACCAAAGATCCTTTTTCCATCGGATTGATAGGACTTTCAGAGGTAATTCCGGCTGTAAGCTGTGCATTATATGCGGGGCATGTTATTGACATGAATGAAAAGAAAAGACTGCTCCTGATCTGCAATTACGCCTATATTTTCCTGATCGGGCTCTTGCTGATTCCGGCATTTTTTAATGTTGAACTTCATTTTTCGGGGCATCAGATTACCTATTTTATTTACGGGGTTATTTTCTTTACCGGGATTGCCAGAGCTTTCATAGGGCCGATTGTCCCTTCCATGATTCCTAAGATTGTGAAAAAAGAGAACCTCCCGAATGCCGTTACTTTAAACCAGGCCACTTTTCTGGTATCTTCAGTATGCGGACATGCGGCAGGTGGTTTCCTGATTGGATTTTTTGGAGTAAAATGGACATTAATTGCCGTTATCTTATTAATATTTTTCGCCTCATTGTTCTTTTTTCAGTTAAATAAACAGTATTCCGAATACAAAAAAGAGAATGTTGACGTTATAGAGAGTATGCGCGAAGGAATTTCTTATATTTTCAGGACAAAAGAGATTTTGGGTGCGCTGTGTTTAGATATGTTTGCGGTTCTTTTCGGAGGTGCCGTAGCCATGATTCCCGTATATGCTTCAGACATCCTGAAAGTGGGCGCGGAAGGTTTCGGGTTACTGAACGCCGCATCAGATATCGGATCCATGTGCATTATCATTATATTATCGATAATTCCTTTACGGAAGAACCAGGGTAAGATTTTACTGGCTGCCGTTACAGGATTCGGGCTTTGTATCATCGGGTTCGGGTTATCCCATCTGTACTGGCTGTCTTTCATGTTCCTGATGCTGAGCGGGATGCTGGATGGGATTTCCGTAGTCATCAGGGGAACGATTGTTCAGCTGAAAACCCCGGATCATATCAGAGGCCGGGTATTGAGTGTCAATTCAATATTTATTATGTCGAGCAATGAAATGGGCCAGTTTGAAAGCGGATTGATGGCGAAGATGCTTGGCGTGGTGCGCTCAGTTGTTTTCGGCGGAACAATGACGGTACTGATAGCACTGATTGTAGGAACCACCAACACTAAATTGAGAAAAATGCAATATTAAAGGCATAAATAGCAATTTATTAAATTAATCTTAAAAACTTTAATTTAAAATTAATAATTTTTTATATTTGTAATATAAAATTTCCCCCTTCATGAAAAAAATTCTACTAATTTTTCTGGGCATCCTGTCCCAGATGTTTTACGCGCAGTCGGACTGTACCTCAGCCCTTGCCGTCTGTGGAAATTCCAGTATTTCCTATACACCGAGCGGATTCGGGAGTGTCCAGGAAAGCCCTTTGGGCAGCGGATGCCTTTCTACTGAACACTTTTCCGTATGGTATACATTCACCGCCTCTACCAGCGGAACCCTTACGTTCCTGATTACCCCGAATGCACAGGCTGATTATGACTGGGCAGTTTTCGGACCGAATAAACCCTGTGGAAGCCTTGGTACACCTATAAGATGTTCTTATGCTGCTCCGTCAGGAACCGGATTAACGGGTCTTAACATGACTGCAACCGATACCACAGAAGGTGCGGGTGGTGATGGTTTTGTAAAATACCTTGATGTAATTGCCGGTGAAACCTATTATTTAATTATAGATAACTTTTCAGCCAATACCAACGGATTTGTGTTGAGCTGGGACGGTACTGCAACCCTGTCTTCCCCATTTACGTCTGCGGTTCAGCCGAACCCTTTCATACCGCCGGGAACACCGAACCCGGTTCCGACACAGCCGAACGAGGTAATCATCTGTACCGATCCTGCTGTATTCAATTTCTCGACTTTATCTACAGGTATCGTTAACGGAAACCCGAATTTCACCGTAAGTTATCATACAAACTCAAATGATGCGCTTACCGGTAACAACCCGATTACCACACCGCAAACCGTAAGCACAACTGCGGTATATTATTACAGCATCAGCTATTCTGATCCTGCCAACCCGAACAGTGCAATCAGCAAATGTAAGCAGACGGGAACCTTTAAATTCAAGCAGGGGAATATCACGGCTCTTGATGTTACCTTAACCGAATGTAACAACAATAACCAGGGCACGGCTGTATTTAACCTTACTACGGCTGATGTGCTGCCTTCAGATCCTACCGCCATTAAAAAATATTATCCTACGATGGCTGACCTCAATGCAGGGACCAATGAAATTACCAATCCTTATACTTTCACTTCATCTACAGGTAAAGTATATGTAAAGGTGGCGACATTACAGGGTTGTTCTGATGTTGCCGAGATCACGCTGGCTTTCTATGCAGATTTCACGGTAACAGATGCTACGCTGAGATCATGTTTTATAGAAACGAATCCTTCTACAGCTTTATTTAATCTTACAACAGCAGCGGTAACTACCCTTACAGGAGCTGTTAAAACATATTATCCATCTGTGGCAGATGCCGTAAACGGAACCAACGAGATTTTAACCCCGACTGCCTATATTGCTCCGAACGGCGTGATCTTCGTCAGAGTACAGGATGGAAACGGATGTTATAAAGTTGTTAAAGTAACATTGATTGTATTGCCTCCTGTTTATTCCAATATTCTGGAAGATAAGATCATCTGTATGGAAGATACGACCACTTTAGATGCAGGCCCGGGATTTGTAGCCTATAAATGGAGTACGGGAGCCTCCACCCAGTCTATTACAGACGTTACTGTAGGAACTTATTGGGTAGAACTTAAAACCGGAGACTGTGTTGCGAGACAGGAGGTTAAAGTATACCCTTCCGAACAGCCTGTTATTTCAAGCATTGATATTACAGACAATACCATTACTGTAAATATTGCAGGCGGGACTGCTCCTTACAAATACTCAATTGACGGAATCAACTGGCAGGATTCAAACATTTTCAACAATGTACCGAGAGGTGACCATATGATCTATGTGAAGGATGCCTATGACTGTGATCCTATCACCGTGACGGTTGTGGTACCGAACCTGGTTAATGTAATTACACCGAACGGTGACGGAGTGAATGATGTAATTGATTATTCAGCCCTGTCCGGAAAACAAAGCCTGGTATTAAGTATTTTTGACCGGTACGGAGTGAAAGTAGGACAGGCCGACAAGACCACCGGATTCAAATGGGACGGAACCACGGGCGGTAAAAAAGTACCTACCGGAACCTATTGGTATTCTGTAACCTGGAATGAAAATGACAAGAAGAATACGCCATTCAAGTTCTCAGGATGGGTAATGGTAAAAAACAGAGACTAACCCTTAAATAACTAAGAGAAAACCGCTTTTTCCAGGCGGTTTTTTTCACATAAATAAGTATAATACTATTTAATAAAAAAATCATTTCCAATGAAGAAGTTATTACTGCTGACTATTTTATTTTTCTCACAATTGTTGCTCTCACAATCAGACTGTGCCACGGCAATTGCAGTATGTGGGAATTCAGGTCAGTCATATACTCCAAGTGGTTTCGGTACAGTACAGGAAAGCCCTTTGGGAGGATGCCTGTCAACAGAGCATTTTTCCGTTTGGTATAAGTTTACCATTGCTACCGGAGGGACGCTGACATTTGTGATCACACCTAATCCTAATTCTGCCAGTACAGATTACGACTGGGCTGTTTACGGGCCTAACGTACAGTGCGGAAGCCTTGGCTTACCGGTAAGATGTTCATTTTCCGGAGGCGGTGGTCCTACAGGACTCAACATGACCTCTCTTGATACTTCAGAAGGTGCAGGTACCGATAATTTAGGAAATCCTTCTGACCGTTTCGTAAAATACATGGACGTTTTGCCCGGCGAAACTTATTATTTAATCGTAGATAATTTTTCCAGCAATACCACCGGGTTCTCACTGAATTGGGGAGGGACAGCCACACTGGCTTCTCCGTTTACGGATCCAAACCTTACACCTAACCCTTTTGTACCGCCGGGAACGCCGGGAACAACACCGGGATCACCCAATGAAATCCTGCAGTGCCAGCTTCCCACAACTTTTGATTTCAGCACGCTGACTCCGGGAATTGTTAACGGGAATCTTAATTTCCAGGTTACTTACCATTATACCTCCAATGATGCGCTTACCGGGGCAAGCCCGATTACCGCACCTATAACGATAAACGGTACAGATATTTATTATTACAGCATCCATTATCAGGATCCGACCAATCCGGCGAATCCGATCAACAGCTGTACGCAGATCGGGCCGTTTAAATTCAAGCCGGGAAACATCACAACGATGAACGCCACGCTCACCAGCTGTAACATCAACAATGCAGGTTCAGGTATTTTTAACCTGACAACGGCCAATGTATATACAGCGACTCCGGGCTCAACAAAAAAATATTACCCTACCCTTGCAGACCTGAATGCAGGAACCAACGAAATTACCAATTCGGCAGCCTACCCTTCTGCAGCTCCGAAAACAGTTTTCGTAAAGATAACCACGAGCCAGGGATGTGTAGGGACAGCGCAGATCGCCCTGCAGTTTTTCCCGCCTTTACCGGCAGTAAATGTTGCCATCAAAACCTGTAACAATAATAATGCAGGTACAGGTGTTTTTGACCTGACTGCAGCAGACGTATATCCTCCGGGAGGTGTTACCAAAAAATATTATCCTACCCTGGCAGACCTGACTGCCGGAACCAACGAAATCGCCAATCCGGCGGCCTATACTTCTGCAGCACCGAAAACAGTGTATGTAAAAGTATCTACACCGCAGGGATGTACGGGACAGTCGGAAATTGCGTTGCAGTTTTACCCGACCGTTGTAGTAAAGGACGCCACTATCGAATCATGTTTTATTGATTCTAATGTGATCACAGCTTCTTTTGATCTGACCCAGGCCAATATTACATCACAAACCGGTATTACGAAGAAATATTTCGCCACACAGGCTGATCTGCTGGCAGGAACCAACGAAATCCTCAACCCTGCGGCATATATCTCAACAAATACCGTGGTCTATGTGAAAGTAATAAATGCAGACAGCTGTTTTGCGATTGCTAAGATCACGTTAAAAGTTTTGCCTCCGGTAAAATCAAACGTCCTGACCGACAAAATCATCTGTATTGAAGATACAACTACTTTAGATGCAGGACCCGGATTTGACGGTTATGAATGGAGCACGGGAGCCACCACCCAGTCTATTTCAAATGTGACGGCAGGTGCCTACTGGGTAAAACTGAAAACAGCAAAATGCTGGACTTTACAGGATGTAAAGGTTAACGCCTCTGTACAGCCCGTGATTACCAACATTGAAATCACCAATGATTCTTTCACGGTAACGGTAAACGGAGGAAAGCCGCCTTACAAATACTCCCTGGACGGAGTAACATGGCAGGATTCCAATGTATTTACAGGCCTTCCGAGAGGAGAAAACAAAGTATATGTAAAAGATGCCTACGACTGTAGCCCTATTGATGTCCAGGTTACGGTTCCGAATCTGATCAATACCATCACACCGAACGGAGACAATGTGAATGATTATATTGATTATTCCGCGCTGGCTTATAAGAAGAATTTAGTCTTAAAGATTTATGACCGCTATGGCAATATGATGTATACCGCTGATAAAATGAGAGACTATAAATGGGACGGTACATCAAACGGTAAAAAAATCGTTACCGGGACTTACTGGTACACCATCACATGGAATGAGAACGACAAGAGCAGTACGCCGACAAAATACAGCGGATGGATACTGGTTAAAAACATACAATAATAATTTTCAGATATTTAAAAATCACCTCAAAACTGAGGTGATTTTTTATTGGCACTTTGTGGTACCTGAGCCATATCAGGGCTAATTTTTTAGTATTTTGATTTCCAAAAAAACTATCTTTGCATCATTATGGCGCAGAAAGAAACTCTATCTTCATTAACGAACGGAAACTTTGCAAAAGAGCTTTCAATTGCTGACGGAAAACTACCTCCCAATGCATTAGAATTTGAAAGACTGGTTATCGGTACTTTTCTGATTGATAAAAAAGGTCTTGACGAATCTATAGATTTATTAACGCCGGATGTCTTTTATGATCCCAGACACGGCATCATTTTTTCAACGATTTTAAAATTATACGAAGGCAACCAGCCGGTTGACCTGATGACCATAATCCAGGCACTGAAAAAAGAAGACAGGCTGAGCCAGGCAGGCGGAGATCATTACCTTATTGACCTGACCATGGGCGTAAGCTCATCCGCTCACATTGAGTACCATGTGCGTGTTATTCTTGAAAAATATATCTTAAGAAGCCTGATTAATGTTTCGGCCAACGTTATTGATGCCTCTTACAAGGAATCAACAGATGTTTTTGAACTCTTAGACAAAGCGGAACAGTCATTTTTCGAAATTACCAACGGAACCATTAAAAAAGGATTCGATACGGCCAATTCACTGGTAAAACAGGCGATTGAAACCATCAAATCCCTGAAAGACAAAGAAGGGCTTTCCGGAGTACCTTCAGGATTCCGTGATGTGGATAAAGAAACCGGAGGCTGGCAGAATTCCGACCTTATCATTATTGCGGCACGTCCGGCAATGGGTAAAACGGCATTCCTTCTTTCAATGGCAAGGAATATTGCGGTAGGGCACAAAATCCCGATGGCTTTATTCTCCCTGGAGATGGCTTCGGTACAGCTGATCACCAGGATGATTGCTTCCGAAACAAGAATTTCTTCGGAAAAACTAAGAAAAGGGACACTGGATGATGAAGAATGGCAAAGGCTGTTCTCCAACGTCTCCGAACTGGAAAATGCTCCTTTATATATTGATGAAACCCCTTCCCTGTCGATTTTTGATTTCCGTGCAAAATGCAGGAGGCTTGTTATGCAGCATGGGGTAAGGATCATCATGGTCGATTACCTTCAGCTGATGACCGCAGGCGGCGGCGGAAAAGGAGCAGGAAACCGTGAGCAGGAAATTTCCATGATCTCCCGTTCATTAAAGGCCATTGCAAAAGAACTTAACGTTCCGGTTATTGCACTGTCCCAGCTTTCCAGAAGTGTGGAAACCCGTCCGGGAAAAAGGCCTCAGCTTTCCGATCTGAGGGAATCCGGAGCTATTGAGCAGGATGCGGATATCGTGTCTTTCATCTTCAGGCCGGAATATTATAAAATCACCGTTTGGGACAATGACGAAGAAGGACAGGAAACCTCAACCGAAAACCAGGCGGAACTGATTATTGCAAAACACAGGAACGGGGCAACAGCCGATGTTAGGCTTTCTTTCCTGAAACACTTCGCAAGATTCGGCGATGTGGAAGCTGCATTTGACGGAGGAGCCGGAGGTTACCCTTCCAGTTTCGGAGGCGGCGAGCCAAGCGGATTTGATAAAATAAAAACAACCATCCAGCCCGGTGCCGCATTTGACCTGCCGAATAAATCACAGGTATCAGGATCTTCGATGAACGATTTTGATGACGATGATGATTTTCCGTTTTAATTAATCTCCTGAAAAAAAAGTTCAGAGAAGCTGAAACATATCTTCAGGGAGAGTATTACTAAGGGAAATCTGAAATAAAATTTATAATTAACCATCAAACTTTATGATCATTCTTTTGTCATAAAAGTTTATATTCAATACACCTGATTTGAGAATAGAAATATACACCGACGGAGCCTGCAGCGGAAACCCGGGAAAAGGCGGATATGGAATTCTCATGCGCGTTCCCGAAAAAAAATATCAGAAAACATTTTCAAAAGGCTTCCGGAAAACCACCAACAACAGAATGGAACTTCTGGCTGTGATCACCGCGCTGGAAAAGCTGAAATCTCCTGATAATGATATCCATGTGTATACGGACAGCAAGTATGTTTCGGATGCCATCAACCAGAACTGGCTGGCCGGATGGATCAAAAGACGTTGGAAAAATGTTAAAAATCCGGATCTATGGCAGAGGTTTGCGGTACTGTATAATCTGCACCAGCCAAAGATGCATTGGATTAAAGGCCATGCAGGACATTTTGAAAATGAACTGTGTGATAAACTAGCCGTAAGCGCTGCTGCATCAGGCAATTTAGAAATTGACACCTATTTTGAAAGTCTTGAGAACAACTCCCTTTTCTAATTTATAATGAAAATAAATTCCGATTAAAAGTTTTCATCATTTCTTATTTTAGCTTATCATTTATTGTAAAATAACCATCAAATTCAGTAAAATTAATATTGAATACTTATAATTTGGTTGGGATTTAATATCTTTGGCTGATAATTAAGTACCACAATATATGAATAAAAAGCTACTGACTTATTTTATCCTCTTTCTATGCTGCTTTTTCGGAAAAATTTCTGCCCAGACCTACCAGCTGACAGGGAACCCTGTCAACACAGCCGGGTGGGATGTTGTTCCGTCAGCAGCGGTTAGTGGTGACTTCGTACAGCTTACGGCAGATCAGACCTCCCAGGTAGGCGGTATCAAATTAAATGCTCCCATCAATCTTAAATTCTGTGATAAATGGAGAGTGGAATTCGATTTCAGGATAGACGGAAACGGAACTACGTCCTATGGGCGCGGTGACGGTTTTGCCTTCTGGTATCTTGCCAACCCTCCTGCATCCTATACTCAGGGCGGCGGTTTGGGGATTCCTGCCAATTCAACAGGGCTTATGGTAGGTTTTGACATCTTCAACAACAGTACCGAAGGCCAGATGAGCAAAGTGCACGTACTGTACGGGACGAATAATACCGTGGGATCCAATATCGAATTTAACAATACAGCAGGAAGTACATTCCATACTGCGGATCTCAATACCACTCAGCCGTTTGTCGGGGCTACTTACAAGCATGTGGAAGTATTAGGACAGGTAGATCCTGCCAATGTGAACAACTGGATCATCAATATAAAAATAGACGGTGTTGTAGTGGTTAACCAGTCTTTCGCCCCATCCGGAGGCGCGGTTGGGATGACACAGGGATATTTCGGCTTTTCAGCATCTACGGGGGCGGCAAGTGCGAGACATTCGATCAAAAATGCCAAAATTTACACGGATAAGGTTTCAATCACCCAGCCTTCGGTTTCTGCGAGTTTCTGCCCGAATCCTTCAACCGGCCAGGGGACCGTTAACCTGACAAGTTACCAGAACCAGTTTGTGGCCAACCCTGCAAACTATACGTTCTCATACAGCGTAGCAGGAACCCCGATTGCCAATCCTGCGAATTACCAGTTTACCGGGAATACGACGGTTTCTGTTTTAATTAAAGATAACGCCGGCGTATTGTGCGATAACCCGGATGCGAAGATTATTTTATCCCTTTCTCCGTTTACCGCAACTCCCGCTACACTTACTGAATGTAACAACAACAATGCAGGAACAGCAACGTATAACCTTACGCTTGCCAACGTAAATGAACCGCCGGGATCAACCAAAATCTATTACAAGACCATGGCTGACCTCAATGCAGGGACTAACCCGATTACCAACCCTAATGCGTACGTTTCTGCAGCCGGAACCGTATATGTAAAAGTAACCACTCCGCAGGGATGTGTAGGATCTGCTGCCATTACCCTGGCATTCTTCCCTCCTATTGTGTATAATGACACCACTATTGAGTCCTGCTTTATTGAAAGTGCGCCTACTACCGCTTCTTTCAACCTGACACAGGCTAATGTGACAAATGCTTCAGGCATTACCAAAACATACCACACCAACTTAGCTGATGCAATAGCCGGAACAAATGTGATTTCAAATTCCCTTGCCTATATTTCAACCTCATCAACAGTATATGTAAGAATTACCAATGTGGCAACCTGTTTCGTTGTTGCCAAAATAACCCTTAAAGTCCTGCCTCCGGTATATTCTTCTGTTCTGAAAGATAAAATCATCTGTATTGATGCAAAAACCACGCTTGACGCAGGTCCCGGGTTTGATACTTACCTGTGGAGCACAGGCGATACTACCCAGGCGATCCAGAATGTTTCTCCGGGACAGTACTGGGTTCAGCTGAAATCAGGAAGATGTACATCAACACAGCTGGTGAAAGTTACTCCGTCACCTCAACCCGTGATTACAGGGATTGATATTACCAATACCACAATTACCGTCAATGTAAACGGAGGAAAAGCTCCTTACCAGTATTCTCTGGACGGCGTAAACTGGCAGGATTCCAATATATTTACAGGCCTGCCGAGAGGTGAAGCCGTAGTATATGTAAAAGATGCGTATAACTGTTCGCCGATTAGTGTTCAGGTTACCGTTCCGAATCTCATCAATGTGATTACGCCTAACGGGGACAACATAAATGACGTAATTGATTACACTGCTCTGGCTTACAAGAAAAATCTGGTTTTCGTTATCTATGACAGATACGGAAACAAGCTGTATGAAGCCGACAAACTGAGAAACTACAAATGGGACGGAACAGCCGGCGGTAAAAAGGTAATGACAGGAACTTACTGGTATACCATCAGCTGGAATGAAAATGACAAAAACAATACCCAGACTGTTTATAACGGCTGGATACTGGTAAAAAACATAGAATAAGAATTACAAGAAAAGGTCACTCTCCATGTGAGAGTGGTCTTTTTTATTTCTGTAAAAATATTATGTGGTCAACTGCTCAGATGATAAACACTCTGTCGGAAATTTTATCATGAGCGTAAATACATACCGTAAACCAATTTAAAATATTAATAACTTAAGCAATTCGCTCAAATGAAAAAACTAATACTGTCTTATTTTCTTATCATTTTCATTTGTCTCACCGGAAAACTTTCTGCACAGACGTATCAGCTTACCGGAAGCCCTGTAAATACAACCGGATGGGATCTTGTCTCCAATGCTTCTGTAAGCGGAGATTTTATACAGCTTACACAGGATATCGGAAGCCAGTTTGGCGTGGTAAAATTATCAACACCCATCAACCTTAAATATTGTGATAAATGGAAAGTGGAATTTGATTTCAGAATTGACGGAAACGGAACTACGGCTTTCGGCCGGGGTGACGGATTTACCTTCTGGTACCTGAGCAACCCACCTACAGGATTTACAAGCGGAGGCGGTTTGGGTATCCCTGCCAATGCCAACGGACTGATGGTTGGTTTTGACATCTTCAATAATTCCACAGAAGGCCAGATGAGTAAAATCCATGTCCTGTACGGAACCAATAACTTACCTGTAGGAAACAACAATATCGAATACAACACAACTGCAGGAAGTACATTTCACACGGCGGATCTCAATCCAACACAGCCGTTTGTTGGGGCGACCTATAAACACGTGATCGTAAACGGCGAAATGGATCCTGTAAATCCCAATATCTGGAACATAAAAATTCAGATGGATGGCGTTTTATTGGTAGACCAGCCATTCACCGCTTCCGGAGGAGCTGTAGGAATGACCACAGGATATTTCGGGTTTTCTGCAGCAACAGGAGGTGCAAGTGCAAGGCATTCCATAAAAAATGCCAAAATTTATATTGATAAAGTTCCTATTCTTACCAATACCATCACCCCGAGTGTCTGCGTAAACCCGGCCACAGGAAACGGGACCGTAAATTTAACGTCTTTCCAGAACCAGTTTGTCACAAATCCGGCGAACTATATTTTCACTTATTTCGGACCGGGCGGAACACCGATTACCAATCCTGCCAGCTACCAGTATCCTGCCGGAACCACTACGGTTACCGTAGTTGTACAGGATCCTTCATCCACGCTCTGCGATAACGGTGACGGAACCATTGTACTGACGCCCACGCCTTTTTCAGCAAACGACGTAACAATCAACGGCTGCAATAACAATAATGCAGGAGGGGCTGTTTTCGATCTTACAGCGGCGGCACTCTCATCGGTTCCCGGAAGTACATCAATATTTTATAATACCATGTCTGATCTTAATAATCAGATCAATCCGATTACCAATCCTTCAGCGTTCTTTTCGCCGGCTACAACAGTTTATGCTCAGGTAACCACTCCGCAGGGCTGTACGGATGCTGCACAGATTACACTGTCTATATTCCCGGTTGTAGTGGTACAGGACGCTACTTTAAGATCCTGTGCAATTGAGACCAAGCCTTCCACAGGTCAGTTTGACCTTACCATCGCTCTGGTCACCTTACAGACCGGTACAAAAACATATTATCCTTCTTTAACCGATGCACAGAACGGAACCAACCAGATCCTGACACCAACCGCCTATATCTCTCCAAATGGGGTAGCATACGTTAAAGTTACCAATGCAAACGGATGTTATGCCGTTGCCAAAGTCACATTAATTGTAATCCCGCAGGCTTTCTCCAAAATTCTTGAGGATAAAATTATCTGTATGGAAGACACGACAACACTGGATGCCGGTCCCGGGTTTACCGCTTACAAATGGAGTACGGGTGCAACCACGCAGGCAATTACCAATGTAACCGTCGGGACATATTGGGTAGAGCTTAAAACAGGAGACTGTGTGGCAAAACAAGCCGTGACCGTATATCCTTCCGAGCAGCCTGTGATCACCAGTGTAGATATTTCAAATACAACTGTTACGATTTATGCTAACGGAGGCACTGCCCCTTACCAATATTCCATCGACGGAATTCACTGGCAGACTTCCAATGAATTTAAAAATGTACCGAGAGGAGACAGCCAGATTTACATCAAAGATGCCTACGACTGTGACCCTATTACCATAACCATCGTAGTTCCGAACCTGATCAACGTGATCACGCCGAACGGAGACGGAGTAAATGACGCGATTGACTATTCTGCACTGGCAGGTAAAAAGAATCTGGTATTCAATGTTTTTGACCGGTACGGAGCTAAAATCCATGAAGCCGACAAATCCAATAAATACCGTTGGGACGGTACAGTAGGCGGAAGAAAAATCCCGACAGGAAGCTACTGGTATTCTGTTTCATGGAATGAAAATGACAAGAAAAATACCCCGTTCACATATTCCGGCTGGGTACTTGTTAAAAACAGGGATTAAATATAAATAACCATTCCACATACTTAAAAAGGATCACTTCAGATTATTGGAGTGATCCTTTTTTTCATGTTAATTTAGCGTAAGATATTTCGCTTTAACCTTATTTAATTCGTATTCTATTCTTAAATTTGTGATATGAAGAATTATTTAGAAGCGTTAAGCAGAAGATATTCCGTAAAGAAATTTAATCAGGAAACCGTTCCTCAGGAAGTCCTTTATAACATTCTTGAGTCAGGAAAATTATCTGCAAGCTCTCTGGGTCTTCAGCCTTATAAAATTCTGGTTGTGGAAAGTGAAGCGATGAAGCAGAAGCTGATTCCAGCCTTTTACAACCCGTCACAGATTTCCACCTGTTCCCATCTGATTGTTATTGTTTCAAAAAAAACAGTGGAAGAGCAGTATCTCAACGGATACTTCAGGCATATCTCGGAAGTAAGGGAAATGCCGCTGGAAAATTTAGACCCTTTCAGAAACAGCATTGATCAGCACATTCAGAAGAACCGCGATGATATTTTCAACTGGGCAGAAAAACAGTCGTATATCGTTCTCGCTAACCTGATGTATGCCGCCGCCATTGAAAATGTAGACACCTGCCCGATGGAAGGATTCCGCCAGGATGTTATTGAAGAAATCTTAGAAATCAATCCTGAAGTTGAAAAAGCAACTGTTACGCTGGCTTTAGGCTACCGTTCGGAGGAAGATCATTTCCAGCACCTGAAAAAAGTAAGAAAACCAGACGAAAAATTGTTTAAATTTATTTAATTTAGACGTTTGTACCTAAAGCAAGCATAATGATAAAAGCGGATGTATTAGTAATCGGTTCCGGGATTTCGGGACTTTCCTACGCCATAAAAATTTCTGAGCAGTTTCCGGATGCCAAAATAATTATCGTAACCAAGTCTGATGAAGATGAAAGCAATACCAAATATGCACAGGGCGGGCTTGCGGTAGTTACAGATTCTAAAAACGATCATTTCAACAAACATATTGAAGACACGATGCGTGCCGGAGACGGTGAAAGCAAACGCGATGTGGTGGAAATGGTGGTAAAGGAAGCCCCGGCCAGGTTTAATGAAATTGTGGAATGGGGTGCTAACTTCGATATGAAAAACGGAGAATTCGCTTTGGGAAGAGAAGGCGGACATACCGAAAACAGGATTGTCCACCATAAAGACATCACCGGTTTTGAAATTGAAAGAGCGTTGCTGGAAACAGCCAATAAAAGTGAAAATATTGAGATCCTGGACCATCATTATGTGATCGACATTATTACCCAGCACCATGTTCCGGGAAAAGAGCTCAACGAAGGAGACATCCATTGCTACGGTGCCTATATTTTAGATGAAAAGTCTAAAAAAATCAAAAAGATTACTTCCAAAATAACAATGGTGGCCACAGGCGGAGCAGGCCATGTCTATAAAAATACCACCAACCCCACCATCGCAACCGGAGACGGCATCGCTTTCGTGGCAAGAGCAAAAGGAAAGGTTTCCAATATGCAGTATTACCAGTTCCATCCTACTGCACTGTACAGCAAGATAGACGGAATGCTGTTCTTGATTTCTGAAGCCGTACGCGGCGACGGTGCCAAGCTGAGAACAAAAAAAGGCGAAAAATTCATGCATAAATATGATGAGCGTGAAGAGCTGGCCTCCCGCGACATTGTGGCAAGAGCAATTGATGCGGAAATGAAAGTGACCGGTGACGAATATGTAGGGCTGGACTGTAAAGAAATGGATCAGGAGAGATTCCTTGAACATTTCCCGAATATCTACAGAAAATGCAGGGATGAAGGGATTGACCCTTTCAAACAGCTGATCCCGGTGGTTCCGGCCTGCCATTATCTGATGGGCGGCATTGAAGTGGATAGGGACGGACAGTCTTCCATAAGAAATCTTTTTGCCGTTGGAGAGTGTACCAATTCCGGACTTCACGGAGCTAACCGACTGGCTTCAAATTCATTATTGGAAGGCCTGGTTTTCGGACACAATGCTGCAATGAAAACCGTGGCTCTCTTACATGAGAACAACTTCAACTTTGATGACCTGAAAGCCGTGCCAGAATGGAACGAAGAGGGTATGAAGATCATGGATGAAATGGTAATCATTTCTTATCTGAGAAAGCAGCTGCAGGAAATGATGAGTGACCTGGTGGGAATTGTAAGAAGCAACCGCCGTCTGAATATGGCTTTACAGAAGCATCAGGAAATTGCTGCTGCCGTGGATGAAATTTACCACTACTCAATCCTTTCCCCGCAGTTATCGGAATTGAGGAACCTAACAACCGTTGCCCACCTCATCATTATCCAGTCTATGGAAATGACAGAAAACAAGGGTGCATTTTACAATAAAGATTTAGTTTAAAAGCATACAATATGAAAAGACCGGCATACGTAACCGATAAAGTTTTAAAACAGTTCATCAAAAATGCTTTGGAAGAAGACATTCAGGATGGCGACCACTCTACCCTTTCCACCATTCCTAAAGATCTTGAACAGAGCGCAAAGCTTCTGGTAAAACAGGACTGTATTCTGGCCGGGGTAGAACTGGCTGAAATTATTTTTAAAACATTTGACAAAAACCTGAATGTTGAAACTTTCGTAAAAGACGGTGACGCAGTGAAGGTCGGAGACATTGCTTTTACCGTAACCGGAAGCGCGAGGTCTATCCTTTCCACAGAAAGGCTGGTACTGAACTGCATGCAGCGGATGAGCGGAATTGCCACCCTTACCCATGACTGGGATTCAAGACTGATAGGAACCAAAACCAAGCTTTTAGATACCAGAAAGACCACGCCTAATTTCAGGGTCTGTGAAAAATGGGCAGTGGCCATCGGAGGCGGAACCAATCACCGTTACGGGCTTTATGACATGATCATGCTGAAAGACAACCATATTGATTACAACGGAAGCATTACCAATGCCGTGAAAATGGCTAAAGATTATATCAAAAAAAATAAAAAGAAGCTTAAAATAGAAGTGGAAACCCGGAACCTGGAGGAAGTGGAAGAAGCGATGAAGGCAAAAGTAGACAGGATCATGCTGGACAATATGGATATCCCGACTATGGTAAAGGCGGTAAAGATGATCAACGGTTCATGTGAAACCGAAGCCTCCGGAGGAGTTACCCGTGAACATTTGAAAGCAATTGCATCTACAGGCGTTACCTACATATCCGCAGGGGCACTGACGCATTCTGCCCATAATATGGATTTAAGCCTTAAGGCCGTTAAATAACGTTAGATTTTCAATAAAAATAAAGTGTTTTTGTTAAAAAATCAATAATGTGATTTTTTTCATATGAAATCTCAAATATTATTCAATACATTGTAAATCAATTTATTGAACGTTATTAAGATTCTTTAAAAATTAACATAAAGTTAATATTAGTTAAAATTTATTTCCTCAATTTTGCAGAAAATTTAATCTAACTATTACTAACGATTATGAAATTAATCAACAAATCAATGCTAACTGCGATAATTACCTTATCCACAGCTAGTGTTTATTACGCACAACAGGTTCAGGATACTGTTAATGATACAAGATCCCGAGACATTGAACAGGTTGTACTTACAGGCGTTGCCGATATCGCTAAAGATAGAAAAACTCCTGTAGCAGTTTCAACAATCAAGGAAGCTCAGATTGTTGAACGATTAGGAAATCAGGAATTTCCTGAGATCCTAAATACCACACCGTCTGTGTATGCAACAAAAGGTGGTGGTGGATTTGGTGACGCATCTATCAGAATTAGAGGTTTTGGAAATGAAAACATTGCCGTGATGGTAAATGGTATGCCTGTAAATGATATGGAAAATGGTGCAGTATACTGGTCTAACTGGTCTGGTCTTTCTGATGTAACTTCTGCTATGCAGGTACAGAGAGGTCTGGGATCTTCAAAATTAGCTATTTCTTCAGTTGGAGGTACGATTAATATTCTTACAAGAGCAGCCGACAAAAAAAGACAGGGAACTGTTTCATTAGGACTTGGTAATGACGGATATTTAAAAACTTTATTTTCTTATAATACCGGAAAATCAGCTAACGGATGGTCTACATCATTTTTAATGAGTAGAACTGCAGGAGCGATGTATATTGACGGTTCAGATTTTGAAGGCTACAACTACTATTTTGCATTAGGATATCAGCCTAATGAAAAGCATGATCTTCAATTTACCTTTACCGGAGCGCCACAATGGCACAATCAGAATTTCACAAATACTATCGCTACATATTTAGATATGGGAGACGGTAGACTTGATAACATACGAGCAACTGATCCGAACAGAAGATATAATTCTAACTGGGGAACCTTAAACGGGGAACAGTTTACAACGAACAGAAACTACTATTCTAAACCTATTGCTTCCGTTAACTGGGATTGGAAAATTTCAGAAAAATCGAAATTATCAACCGTTGGTTATGCTTCTTTTGGTAGAGGCGGAGGTACAGGTGTATTAGGTTCAATTAATGGTAAGACCATTTTTAATTTACCTAAAACAGCTGATGGGCAGATAAGATTTGATGATATAGTAAGATGGAACCAAGGACAAAACGTTGCTGACTTTGGAGCAAACAATACTTTCCCTGCAGGACCTGGAATCAACAGAAGCAACAATGGCATCACAATGAGATCCAATGTTAATTCACATGACTGGTATGGTATCTTATCCAGCTTTAATCACAAAATTAACAATGAGCTTAATTTCTCTGTGGGAATTGATGCCCGTTACTATTATGGATATCATCCAGGTGTAATTACTAATTTGCTTGGTGCCAGAGGATATCAGGAAAGAGGTGATTTAAACCGTCCAACAGGATTTACTGTAACAGAAGCCTATAACCCTGTTCCTTCTGCAAATCCTTTTGTAAAAGCGATTAAAGATAAAGATCAAATTGCAAACAGAAATTTTGATGGTCAGGTTTTATGGTATGGAGCTTTTGGACAGTTGGAATATTCTAAAGAAAACTTTACTGCTTTCGTTCAGGGAGCATTATCAAACCAAGGTTTTAAAAGAATTGATAACTGGATTGTAGACGGAGTAACTGTTCAGAATTCTCAAACTGTTTACAGAAAAACAGATTTTAAAAATATCTTAGGATATAATGTGAAAGGAGGGGCAAACTATAACATTAACGAAAATCACAATGTTTTTGCAAACATCGGCTATCAGTCAAAACAGCCATTCTTTACAGCAGTATATCCTAGCAACAAACAACCATTAAACCCTAATTTAACAAACGAAAAAATATTCGGTGCAGAATTAGGATACGGTTTCAGATCACAGAACTTCAGAGCTAATGTAAACTTGTTTAGAACTTCATGGGCAGATAGATTCCAAAGAAGAACAGGCCTTAACATAGATATAGATAACAACCCTGCTACAAATAATTCTGTTACTAATGCCTATGCTGAAATATCCGGGATTACACAAGTACATTATGGTGCAGAACTTGAAGCATTTTACAATCTTAATAGATTGTTAGAACTTGAAGGTATGTTCTCTTGGGGAGATTACAGATATGAAGGAAATGCATCAGGAACGGTATTTGATGATAACAACAATCCTGTAGCTGTTCAAAATGGTAACAATACAGCGACATTGGCATTAGATAATGCACGAGTTGGAGATGCACCTCAATTGACTACTTCATTAGGAGCAACACTAAAGCCAGTAAAAGGCCTACGCGTAAATGCAAACTGGAGATTTGTCGGTAATTTATATAGCCAAATAACAGTTACAGAATTTATGGTAAACATGAATACTGGCGAATTACCTCAGGCAGCAATTAACGGAACCTTAAAGTTACCTGATTATAATTTACTTGACGTTGGTGCTAACTATACTTTTGATTTCGCATCAAGACAAAGTTTAACAGTAGGAGCAAACATTTACAACTTATTGGATACGACTTACATTTCTGAAGGAAGATCTAGTATCTATGCAGATGGAACTCAAGAGACCTATAAAGGAATAGATGTACGTAATCAGGTTTATTTCGGATTCGGAAGAACTTGGTCCGCAAATATTACATTCAGATTCTAATAAAAAACATTAGATTTTATTACATATCCATCCCGGCTTTTCGCCGGGATTTTTGTTATATTTGCGTATTAGAAAAAAAGAAAATAGATTATGGATTTTTACAAGATTTTACTGAGTGCACATAAAGGAATTGGATATTTGGAAATTCTTTTGGTGACCTTATTTGTTATTGCCCTTTTAACAACCATGTTCGGGTTCAGCGGAAAAATAAATAAGTTCCTGAAAAAGATTACCCTTTTCACCATGATCTTCTTCCATGTTCAGTTTCTGGCCGGGATTGTTTTACTATTGGTATCGCCGGGCGTAAAAGCAGCCCTGTCTTCCGGAACACTGATGAGTGACTCGTATTCAAGGTTCCAGTATGTGGAACATCCGTCTTCTATGCTGATTGCTGCAATCCTGATGACGGTAGTTTACAAAAAAGTAAAAGTCAACCCTACCCTTTCTTTAACGGTAGTGATTATGGGGCTGATTGCTGTCAGTTTATTCGCATATGCTTTCCCTTGGACCAGAGTCTTCGGGGCATAAATATATTAACATAAACAATTTTAATTATCAATGAAAGTAGCTGTAGTAGGTTCAACAGGAATGGTTGGCCAGGTTATGCTTAAAATTCTGGAAGAAAGAAACTTCCCTGTCACAGAACTGATTCCCGTAGCCTCCGAGAAATCCGTAGGTAAAAAGGTGAAGTATAAACAGGAAGAATTTACCATTGTAAGCATGAAAGACGCTATAGCTGCCAAACCTGATATTGCCATCTTCTCTGCAGGTGGATCAGCTTCACTGGAGTTTGCACCGCTTTTTGCAGAAGCAGGCACCACTGTAATCGATAATTCTTCAGCCTGGAGAATGGACCCTGATAAAAAACTGGTGGTTCCCGAAATCAATGCCGATGTTTTAACCAAAGAAGATAAGATCATTGCCAACCCGAACTGTTCTACCATCCAGTTGGTTATGGTATTGGGGCCATTAAACAAAAAATATGACCTTAAGAGAGTGATCGTATCCACTTACCAGTCTGTAACAGGAACCGGTAAGGCGGCAGTAGACCAGCTGAACGCAGAAATTACCGGAGACGATTCCGTTTCCAAAGTGTATCCTTACCAGATTTTTAAAAATGCACTTCCGCACTGTGATGTTTTTGCTGATGATGATTACACGAAAGAAGAGATTAAACTGATGAAGGAACCTAAGAAGATCTTAGGTGATGATACATTTAACCTGACCGCCACTGCAGTAAGGGTTCCTGTGCAGGGAGGCCACTCGGAAAGTGTAAATATTGAATTTGAAAATGAATTCGACCTTGATGAGGTAAGAAAAATCCTATCTGAAACTCCCGGTGTCGTGGTGATGGACAATGTAAAAAACAATGAATACCCGATGCCTCTGTATTCCGAAGGAAAAGATGAAGTATTCGTCGGAAGGATCAGGCGGGACCTCTCACAGCCCAAGACCCTGAATCTCTGGATTGTGGCTGACAACCTGCGGAAAGGCGCCGCAACCAACGCGGTACAGATTGCAGAATACCTGGTAGCAAATAACTTAGTCTAAACTAACAAAAATAAAAAGAGTCTCAGCAGTGAGATTCTTTTTTTTATCAAACCTTATGAACAGGCAGGAAACTCATAAAAAAGATAAAATAGGCTTTCAGAAACTGATTGCCGCGTTTGGGATGATTCTCTTTGTCGGAAAGATCATCGCCTGGAAAATGACCGATTCTGATGCGGTATTTTCAGATGCAATGGAAAGCATCGTTAATGTCATCAGTGCCTTTATGGGACTGTATTCCCTGTATCTGGCTGCAAAGCCTAAAGATAAAGACCATCCTTACGGCCATGGAAAAGTAGAGTTTGTAACATCCGGTATCGAAGGTGCCCTGATTGCCATTGCCGGCATTATGATCATCTATGAAGGCATCAACAGCCTTGTGGTGGGGAAAGTTTTAAGCCAGCTCGACTGGGGGATCGCCATTATTGCCGCCACAGCAGTTATCAATTACTTTTTAGGGTATATTTCCATAAGAAAAGGAGAACAGGAAAATTCGCTGGTGCTCATTTCATCCGGAAAACACCTTCAGTCGGATACCGTGACTACACTTGGAGTGGTGATCAGCCTTATTGTTGTTTATTTCACTAAAATCTATTGGCTGGATTCTGTAGTCGCATTGATCTTTGGGGTATACATCATATTTGTAGGCTATAAAATCGTCCGCAAATCACTGAGCGGGATTATGGATGAACAGGACCGCGACCTTTTAGACCAGATCATCAAGATCCTGGAAGAAAACAGGAGAACCGAATGGATTGACGTCCATAACATGAAAATCCAGCAGTTTGGTGCTTCCCTGCATATTGATGCCCATATTACACTTCCCTGGTATTACAGCCTCCGCGATGCACACAATGAAATGGAAAAAATGATCCTTCTTCTGGCAAAAAACATCAACAGGAGTGTCGAGTTTAATTTCCACATGGACGACTGTAAGCCGATTTCCTGTGCGATCTGCAGGATTTCAGACTGCCCTGTCCGCGAACAGGATTTTGTAAAAAAAGTGATCTGGACACCGGAAAATGTTACCTATTGGGATAAGCATACGGCACAGTAACAAAAAAAATTACATTGGTTTAAAGGAAATTGCAAATCAGCTGAATATCGACAGAGCAACCTATGCCAATTGGGAAAATCAAATGTTTGATACGAAATCCCAATATATTCCAAAGTTAGCAGATATTTTTGCTGTTGAAATTAAGGAATTATTTGAAGAGGAAAAGACTTTTCATATTTCAAACAGTACTTTCAATGATTCAGCAGGAATACTTGTTTTTAATCTGTCAGACAGGAAAATAGCTTAAAAAATAAGTTCTCAGATCGAAGATCTTATTAAAACCCTGGCAAAATAATTAATAATTTGAGATTACGTTAATTACAAGCGTAAAATCTTAGCATAAGCAATACTTATATCGGTTTTATTTAAGTATTAATGCTTTATCGGTTTCCAGAATATTATTACCGTAATCTTTGAAATTCGTTTGAAATTTCTTTACTATTGTTTTAGGACTTAAGGTAGAAACATTTCCTTTATCATCGCCTATTACATACTTCATTCCACTGCTCTTCAGTTCATAAAAGGGATCATCATAATAATTCTGCATGATTTTTTGAAAATCCTGCCAACTTATTTTTTGTCCGGTGCGGGGAATAAAGAAATCACTTTTTATTACGTTTCTCAATTGCATTAAGTTAAAATCATAATCCAATTGTGAATCTGAGATTTTAACAATTAATCCGGGTAGTCCGTTGAAGATATAAGGTCCTTCATGTAGATTTACAGACTCTGCAAACCAAGCTGTCCAATGCCTTCCGCCGTAGTCTACTTCTGCCTTCTGACAATACAGATCACCAATCTTTTGTTTCTCATTTACAATTTTCCAATCCAGTTTGTCATCAATAGATATGAAAAATCTGCTTCTCATTGTCGAAGTAATAATTATTTTTTGAACGTCTCCGGTTTCTAAATTTTTTTTCACAAACAAATCTGTAATAAAAAACATATTCCGTCCTAATCCTAAACCTGATTTCTCTATTAGTGAATCTGATTTTCTTTCTAATTCCGATCTGAATATAGACTGTTTCCCATAAATATCTAAGTAAAAGGTATTGGACACCAAACTGTCTTTATTTTGATTCGGCCTGAATTTAAGTTCATATAAACAGGTTATATTCTGACCATACAGTACGTTACTTATCCATATTAATAACCCGAAGATGAGTTTTTTCATTTTACAAATTTTAATAAATATTTTTACTTAAATAACTGATACATGACATCAGTTATCTTTTACAGTCATTTCAGGCAAGCTGTCGTAATACTACCGTCTGGTCCTGTTGTCACACACATGCTACAGCTGAGGCCATACTGCTCGCAAACACCGTTCCCTGGTTTACAGGCATCTGCACAGCCTACTCCATAATCAGACTGAAGTTTGCTTCCTGCAATAACCCTAATGCTTTCTCTGGAAAGTTTTTTAAATGTTTCATAAACAAAGTTTAGATTGTTAACGTAACAAACCTAAATATTTTAAACAAAAAACAGTATAAAGATAATACAACAAATTTTGTCAGTTAATTTAATATTTAATCAACATAACCATTTATTATTCAAATAATTAAACAGATACTCCTTAAAATAAAAAAAATTAAATAACCACTTTATTTTTTAAGAAAATATTTCTTTTCTTTTTGATTTATTCATTATTTCTGCATTATTTTTTTCCGGTAATAAAACATCGGAATAATCAGCAGCAGGATCAAAGGCTGGATGACAAACCTCCGCATGTAAAAGGAAAAAAGGTAACCGGTATCGAAACGGTCATAGATACAGTACAGGTAAATGGGAAAAGTGATGGCAAAGATAATCAGCATTAATACGGCACCCTGAATGGTCCATTGTTTATTTTTAAACCAGAAATGAAGAATTAAACAGGAGAAAAATAAATTCAGGACAAACCTGAGCAGATGGCCGGCGATTAATTTCCCCCATTCAAAATGCGGAAAAGGCATATTTTTATCTGCTTCATGAAAGTAGCTGAGGAAAGGATCATAGAAGATCCTGTCTTCAAGTGCCCTTACCCCGATGAGTCCGAAAACTCCGGCGATGACCAGAAACCAGCTAAGAATTCTCATTTTTTAAAGCAAAAAATTTAATCCATACCAGCCAGAGAACCACTACGGTTCCATAAATAACAGCCGGGAAAACATAATCGTGGGAAACTTTACTGTAAGATTTATAATCTATCACTACGATATTAAGTCCGATAATTCTCAGTACATTCATCACATACAGCAAAATAAGCCCGGCCAGTACAAAAACGAACGTCTTTTTTCCTTTATAAAAAGCAAAAACAAAAGCAACAAAAAGGATCATAACCGAAACGGCATTACAACCTTCTACCATCCGGGTAGGATATTCTTTGTTCATATAAAAATAGACCTGTTCCCCTTTTACATCATCATACAGCTGGGTAGGATATTCCAAATAATTCTGAATATCCATCACCTGCGCAGCAATCGTTCTTGAAAAAGGATCCAGTCCCTCATGCTGAAAACGGTTCAGGTAAAACTGATATGCCAGAAGCAGCACCACATAAATGATGATAAAACGCAGCAAAATACCTAAAACAGGTTTGAAATCCTTTAACATATGGCAAAGATAAAGATTACAGCGTAAATTAGTATATTTGTTTCGTCTATGAATGCTGAAAACGCCAAACGATTTTTTGAACGCTCTACCGGTACAGAACCCTCTGAATGCATTACCTTAGCGCAAAGCGGCTCTGCAAGGGTTAATTTTCTGGCTGCCGCCGATGGCAAAAAATACATTATTACCTACAATGAGAATATTCAGGAGAATGAAAGTTTTTTATATTATTCCGGAATTTTCTCAGATTTACACCTCAACACCCCCGGAATTATATCCATCTCCGACGACCGGAAAATGTACATCCAGGAATTTTTAGGAGCGCACACGCTTTCGGAAGTCATTGAAAGAGAAAGCCTGTCTGATCATGTAAAGTCCCTGGTGAAGCAGACACTGGAAAAACTGTATCAGCTTCAGGCTTCAACGGAAAATAAAATAGATTTCAGCAAAACGTTTGAGTATGAAAGCTATGATGAGCTCCCGGTAACCCACGATCTGTATTATTTCAAGAATTTTATAGCCGATGTTCTGGAACTGGAATACCATAAGTCTGCTTTACTGAAAGAATTCAAAGAAATTGTCATCCTCATTGAAAACCTGGAGCCAAAAGGAATTATGATCCGTGATTTCCAGGCCAGAAATATCATGGTGAATGAACAAAATGAAGTTTCCTTTATCGATTACCAGTCGGCTATGAAAGGCCCGCTGATCTATGATGTGGTTTCTTTTCTTTTTCAGGCGAAAGCCAACTTTCCTGAAAGCATTAAAAATGAAATGCTGGAATTTTACATAAAACAGTTTGATCAGGAGGAAATTCAGAATCAACTAAGAAATTCGGTGGATCCGGTTAAAATGATGCGGTTCTTACAGGTATTGGGCGCTTACGGTTTCAGAGGCCTTGTTCAGAAAAAACAGCATTTCCTGGCAAGCATTGAAAAAGGGATTGAAAATATTACAGAATTTACCCGGACATGGGAAAATATGAAAGATTATCCTGAACTGACAGGGATCATTCAACAGTTAAATCTGGAGAAAACAAAATTGAAAATTGAAGTAATTTTGAACCATTAAGATTATTTTAAGCTGTTAAGAATATTAAGATTTATGACCAAGAAAGAAGTTACACAATTATCTTATGAAATTACAGGCTTTGCAATCAAAGTCCATAAAGCGCTTGGTCCCGGTCTGCTTGAAAGCATATACGAAGAATGCTTAAAAATAGAATTAATTAAAAATGGTTATGATGTAAAACAGCAACTTTATTTTCCAATAAATTATGAAGGCGTTGAAATAGAAACGAAATTAGTTGTTGATTTACTTGTAAACAATTGTATTATAATAGAGCTAAAAGCAGTTGAAGAAGTACTCCCTATTCATGAAGCTCAATTATTAACTTACATGAAAGTTTTGAAAAAGCCTCAAGGTTTATTGATCAATTTTTCACAAATAATATCACAAAGTCTTTAAAACCTTTTATTAATGAATATTTTAGAGAACTTCCGGACTAAGATTTTGATTTATACTCTTAAAACTTAAATAAACCTCAACGGTTCAAAATAAAAACAACAGAATATGCTACACATCGACATACACAGTTTTTCATACAAGAAAGGAGGAATTCCAAAAGACGACACCGGGAACGGAGGCGGATTTACCTTTGACTGCCGCGGAATTTTAAACCCTGGAAGAGTGGAAGAATATAAGATCCAGACCGGAAATGATATCGGGGTCCAGGAATATCTGGAAACCAGAACCGATATGCCTAAATTTTTAGAGCTTATAAAAAGCCTGGTTTCTATCAATATCGATAACTACCTGGAAAGAGGGTTTGAAAACCTGCAGATCAATTTCGGATGTACGGGCGGCCAGCACAGATCGGTCTATTCCGCAATCAAAATCACGCACTTCATTGAGGAAAAATACGGTGACCGGGTGGAAATCAGCCTTCACCATGACGAACAGCATCAACTTAATCATAAGTAATAAGTAACAGGCAATACGTAATATTTTTAACTTCATTACTTTTTTATTGTCTCTATATCATATTATTACTCATCACCAATTAACTACTTACCACCCATACTATATGAAGGCGCTTATTTTCGCAGCGGGAAAGGGAACCCGGCTGAAACCTTTTACCGATCATCATCCTAAAGCACTGGCTAAGGTGAATGACGTACCGCTTCTGGAAAGGAATATCCAATACCTGAAGAGTTTCGGGATTACAGATTTTGTAATTAATGTCCACCACTTCGGAAACCAGATTACAGAATTCTTAAAGCACAATAATAATTTTGGGTGTAGGATAGAAATTTCAGATGAATCTGAAGAGCTGCTGGAGACCGGCGGCGGCCTGGTTTTTGCCAGAAGATTCCTGGATCACGGAGAAGATTTTCTGATCCTGAATGCTGATATTTTAACGGATCTTAATATCACAGACCTGGTTAATTATCATAAAAAGATAAAAGATTTCGCTACATTAGCCGTCTCGGACCGTGAAAGTTCGAGAAAACTCCTTTTCAATGATGATCTGGTTTTAAGAGGCTGGCTGAATGTACAGACAGGGGAACAACGGCTTGCGGAATTTAATAAAGGTTTTAAACCGCTAGCTTTCAGTGGAATCCACTGCATAAACCCTGTTATTTTTGATAAAATAAAAAGGGCGGGCAACTTTTCTGTCATGGAAGAATATCTGGACCTGATGCATACCGAACTTATCCACGGTTTTGTGCACGACAGTATTTTTATTGATGTAGGAAAGCCTGAATCCATCATAAAAGCCGAGCAATATTTTAAATAATTTTTACAATGGGAATGGAAGGAAGCAGAGACGAAAGTCTGGTAAACCCGGAACTTGAAAGCAATGAAATCAGACTGCATGACAGCCTGAGGCAGAAAACCTGGGATGAGACCATTATGAAAGACAGCTGGATGGTTTTCAAGGTAATGGCAGAGTTTGTAGACGGCTATGAAAAACTGGCTAAGATAGGCCCCTGTGTTTCCATTTTCGGTTCTGCAAGGCTGCAGCCGGAAAGCAAGTATTATGAAATGGCTGTGGAAATTGCAGAAAAGATCACAAAAATCGGTTTCGGAATTATTACCGGCGGCGGGCCGGGAATTATGGAAGCAGGAAACAAAGGCGCTTTCAATGCACAGGGAAAATCCATCGGACTGAATATTGACCTTCCTTTTGAACAGCATTTTAATCCTTACATCAACCGGGCTTATTCCATGAACTTTGACTATTTCTTCGTGAGAAAAGTGATGTTCATTAAATATTCTCAGGGCTTTGTGGTGATGCCGGGCGGATTCGGGACGCTGGATGAGCTTACAGAAGCTTTAACGTTAATTCAAACCAATAAAATCGGAAAGTTCCCGATTGTCCTTGTCGGCTCGGAATTCTGGGGCGGACTGCTGGATTGGTTTAAGGCAACACTGCTTAAAGAAAAAATGATTAATGCCGATGATCTCAATCTTTACCGTGTGGTAGATACCGCAGATGAAGCGGTTGCCCATATCAAGGCTTTTTACGACAAGTATTCCGTTAATGTAAATTTTTAATGGCATGTTATTTGTCACTTCTAACTAAACAATCATGATTGTAAATCTATTATTTAAGATGAAAAAAATTTTATGTATCACAGGGATTTTAACACTTTTTGTGTTAATGAGTTTTGCATATGTAGACTTTTTCTCTTCAATGACCAAAGTGGATTATATTGACGGAAGCAAAACATTGAAGTTCACCACAAAAATGAATACCAGTCATATTTCCGATGCTATAAAGATCAATCCGAATACAGCCGGATTTGAGGCAGAAGTAAAAAGATACGTAAACAATAATTTTGATGTGTATGTCAATGGCTCGCCGAAAACAATGACCTTCACCGGCAGTCAGGTAAGCGGAGAAACTGTATGGGTATATTTTGAAACAGGAGGTGTTTCGGATATCAATACCTTAAAAATTAAAAATACCATCCTCCTCAGTTCTTTTCCCAAGCAGATTAACCTCGTTAATATTGCCTATAAAGGAAGCCAGAAAACAATGAATTTCCAAAGGGGAAAAGAAGTAAACGAAGCTTCTTTCTAAAAAAGTTTAACAGATTATAGAAACCACTGCTGACGCGGTGGTTTTTTGTTTTAATGCTGTTAAAATAAACAGGCTGCCTAAAAAAGACAGCCTGTTTATTTTGTATAGAGAATCTGCAGATTAATTTGCAGAAATATAAAAGCAACACCATCTGAATACCAATGACTTATTGGACCTAAATTAGGAGAGGCAGGCAAATAATGATCTGATCCGTTTTTAGCTTTATCGTTATAGACAGAAATTCTGCCAACACCACTTTCTTTAAATGCATAGAAGGCTACTCCCATATACACGTTCCAGTAAGATGACGGCTGTAAACTACTTGCTCAGGTATATATTCTCTTAAATATCATTACAACCACACACAATAAATAAAAAGGGTGAGAAAAATCTCACCCTATAAATTGTTTGTTGAAAAGCTGGCCGCTATTAATAGGCAGTGTCTCACTAACTATGTAAGTTAAAAAGTTATTCTCACCGAATCACCAACCATTTCAGCACGTTACTGTATTTTGGATATTTAAAGCTTTTTATTGAATCTGAATATTGTCTAACTGGACAGTAGTGGTAACCCCGCTTCCGCTTCCGGTATATTCAAATAAAATAAATCCGTTACCTGTCAGTGTAGGGGGAATAATGTATGTTCCTGCCGGAGCTAATGTTCCGTAACCACTAGCAGGAACTTGAGGAATTGTAAATGCTGATGTAATATCTGTTTTTGTAGCCTGGGTAACATCTCCCAGAGGAGTATAGTTGGTAGTATAATATACTTTTAACGCATTCCCGTTCCAGAACCCAACATTAACGTCAAATTTCAAAGTATTTGCTGCAGTAAAATCAACAGGAACAGCGAAATAAGTCACATATTGTCCAGTCCCTGAATTAGCACCTAACTGAATATACTTATTATTGTTAAATGTCTTTAGCTGCCAATATCTGTTCCCTAATATGGGATCATTTACATATTTGGGATATAATTCCAGATTGGCAGGTGAAGCTGGATAACTTTCAAAGTTTTCAAGGAAAGAACCTGTATAGGTAATTGCTGTACCGCCTTTTGGAGGTGTTGCATCTACTCTTGTTCCCGTAAATTTAATATCAGAAAGGCTTCTGATCAACATTTGCCAAGTAGAGTTATACCTGCTCACTACAAATGTAACATTTCCGTTTCCTGCAGGCAATAACTCTCCTCCTGTCTTAAAGAATCCGGAATTTCTGATAACAGCAGTGTTCCCTAATTTATCTTCAATATTTCTGTCTGTATCTAAGCCTTGTCCGCCTGCATCATAATCTAGGAACTTTTTAACAGTAGGATAAATTTCCGCCAAATTAAACTGTACATCCGGAACTGTAACCAATGTATTAATAAGATTGGGATTTTTTGCATCAGCCAGCGAAGCAAGCTGGGTAGGAACAATAGTCTGGATATCAAGACCATTTCCACCACATACACCGGAAACATATCTCCCTACAAGGGACTGGGGAATTCTGCCGATGGCAAAAACCGGATCCACAGATCCTAGTTTAACAGTTCCTCTGTCAATTCCTAATCGCAGGCCTTTAGCATTAATCCTGATATGAGATCCAACCGGAAAATCCGCAAAATTACTTGCTTTGTCAACCTCTATTTGTAAGCCTACTGTAGGATTTACAGTTTTATCCTGAAAAGAAATAGTTTTATAGAAATTACCCTGTTCATCTGAAGAAATAATATACCCGTCAAAGATCTGATCCGTAGTAATAAGCTTAAATCCTGTGCTCGGAACCTGAGCGGCAAAGTCTGCCATAGACATCGTAGGTTCAGGAAATTTATTGGAGCATTCGAAAGGCGGTGTTTCCCACTCGTCATTCTTCACACATGAAGACATTACAGACAGTATTCCTGCTGCCAAAAATGTTGTTTTTAAAAAGTTAATGATATTTTTCATATGAATTTTATTTTTATTAGAATCTGAATTGCATGTTTACAAAATAAGAACGTCCCTGCGTATACCAGTATTTCGGCCCGAAAGACGGTGTCGGACTATAGTAATCAGTAGCAAAATCAACTGCTTTTGTTTCTCTGGTCTGCTCAAATCCTCCTGTAATGTATCTTCTGTTATTCAAAATATTATTAACAGATGCTGTTATTAATATATAATATTTACCGAATACGAAAGACTTTCCTGCATTAGCATTCAGGAAAAATGCTGAAGGAAGTTTTACAGGCTTCAGCATATCCCTTACACTATCTTCCGTAAGTCCGACATAAGGAGCATTCGTATTTGGATTCGTGATGAAATTTTGAGTTCTAAGAGCCGGCGCCGGATCCAGGAAGTTATCATCAAGATAATTCCAGTTCGCTCCTACCCACCAATACTTCGGATTATTATAACGCATTCCCAGTGAAAATGCCTGTTGCGGGGTTCCGCCTTGTTTATAGTTTTTAATATAAGCTTTTCCGAATGAAGTAACGCTGCTGCCTGAAGCATCAGATACCAGATAGACATCCGGGTTATTACGATATACAAATTGTCCGTAGCTGGCTAAACCCTGTACAGACAATGTAGGTAAAACTTTTACATCAACACCCAGTTCCGCTCCCATATTTCTTTTCTCAACATTAGACATCACCTGGGTTACAAATGCACTTTGGACCTGAGAGACCGTTCCATCCGGATTTGTATTATTGAGCTGAATACCATCTGCAAAGAATCTCTGAACATTGGTTTCATTTTGCGTATCAACCAAATAGCCTGTAGCCCTTAATTTAATAAAAGGCGTACTTATCACATAGCTTAAATCATTTGCGGTGTAAACCGTACTTTTAATATTAGGATTAACCAAAGCATTAACCCTCGGGTTGATAAACAAATCTTCTAAAAAAGGTGCCTGATTATACATTGCTCCGTTATATACAAGGAAGTTTCTTCCGTTGATACGGTATACAACCTGCCCTTTTAAACCGAAATTCCAGAAGTTGAAATCTTTGCTTTTTCCATAAGAGTTTTCATATAGATAATGCTTAAATAAACCTTCTCTGTCTGAGGAAGAATATCCTGCCAATGCTGATACAAATACATCAAAGTTTCCTGTTGAAAATTTCAATCCCGGATTTACTTTTGCTTCCTGCCTTCTAAGGATATAATTATACGTCATACGCTCACCAACGTCAACACGAACATCAGAATCGAGGGTATTATAATATCCGTTGGAACCTGGCTTAGCCGATTCTTTAAAAGGATCAACATTGATGGCAAAGTCACCCCCTAACAGATCTTTCATTTCGCGATAAAGCTCAGATTTGTAATTCTGATAAGAAAGATTAAGAATAAATTTGGTACGGTCATTAAAGTTATAAGTATAGTGAGTTCCTGCATTAAAAATTTTATCATCACTTACATCATCCACTAAATATACCAATGAGCGGTTACCATTTAACCCATAAAGACGGAGCGTTTCATCTCTTCTGTTTATATCAAATTTCCGGTTATTGTCATAAAGCCTATTCCAGTTAATTTGAGTAACATTCGGATCTCCGTTTACCCAGGCATTTAACTTTACATTATAATCATCAATTAAAGAATTGAATTCGCTGGGGTCAACTTGTGGATTGTTAGTACTGTTGTAAATAATACTATTAACAGAGAAACTTGGTAAATTTCTGTAATAGGTTGGAGAAGGGTTTGTAACACCATTCCAGTCTAAACGGGATCCTTTATCTTTACCGAACTGATAAGATGCAGTAGTCCATAAACTGGAATTTTTATTAATTTTCCAGAAATCCTGAAGCTGAAAAATCGGCTGAAAACCCCTTCTTACTCTTTCACTTCTCTTTTCACCATCTTGCCAGCCCCAATATGAATTATAATGGACCCCTCTGTAATCATATACTTCCTGAGTACTTGGGCTAGCAGTTGATCTTCTGTAAGGAGAACCTATAAAGTTTAGAGTCATGGTATGCCGGTCACTGAATTTTTTTTCAATTCCTAAATATGTACCATAAGCATCATAAAAGGTACCTTCCTGAATTCCTTCTTCTGCCCATCTTCTTGCTGCCATTGCTGTAAATGCCCATCCTTTTTTACTCATTCCAGAGCTGTATCTTAAAGATGTTCTGTATGAATAATTCCTGTTTGTTAAGGATTGTGTGAACTGAAATCCTTTTCGGTAATCACTGGCTTTTGTATTCTTATAAATGACACCGCTGTTGCCGCCAAAAGCATATTCGGAAGGAGAATGGTTAGATGCAATTTCCGGATATCTTGTAATTTCATTAAGCCCTCCCCAATTAGAAAAATCAACGTTTCCATTGTCAGATTTCACCATAGATACACCGTTCATCATCGTCTCTCCGGATCTGCCATCAATGCCTCTCGGCCTGAACCAATAAAATCCAAGATCGAATGCTGCGATTCTACTGAATACATCCTGAGAAGATTGTAGCAATCCAACCGTAGAAACGTGACTTCCTGCTTCATCGTCATCCCCGTCACTATCAATAATTGCCAAGCCCTGATCTGCGCTTGTCAATGCAGAATAAAGAGTAATGGTCCCTAAATCCTTTCTTTTCTCATTGTCCAATACGTCGAACTCCGTTACCTTGGTCTCGTAATTCGGTTTCGTAATCACAATCTGATAATGCCCCGGCATCAGGTCTACGAACTGGAAATATCCGATTTTGTCAGCCGTTACATCATTGTCTTTCCCTTTAAGATCTACTTCTGCCCGTTCAACAGGCTTGCCATCCGCGTCTTTCAGATATGCAGAGACGGTAGTCTGTGCAAAATAATAAGAGGCTGGAAGCAAAGTAAATAAAGAGACTAATGATAGTTTTTTAATCATGAGTTATATTTATTTTTAAACACTTTTTGTCGTTAATTCTCAACAGTTTAAAAGTTGGGGAGGCAAATTTAGGCAAAATTTGGAATTTACAACCTCTTTAACATTATTTTTTCTTAACATTGCAAACTTTTAAGAATGATTATGTAAAAATAACCATCTACCATACTTTAAATTTACAAATATTTAAAATGAGATAAATTAAAAAAGGGTAAATTTGCAGATTAAATAATATTAATACAACTCTAAGATAATGAAGAGATTTTCGGGTCTATTTGCCGTCCTTTTTTCGATAATGGCATTTGCGCAACAGCAGGGAAAACTGAGAAAAGTAGCCACAGTAGGTTTTTTAAATGTGGAAAACCTTTGGGATACCATCCGCTCTGCAGATTATATTGACGGCACTAAAGATATAAACAATCCTGCCTTTCACAGAAGCATCCCTATGGATTCAATTAAATTTCTGGAAGCTGAGAAACATGACGGTCCATGGAGTGACGGAGCCTTAAAAGATAAAAAAGCAGTGAGATACCAAAGCGGATCGGAAGAGTTTACTCCGAAAAGTGCAAAAAACTACAACACAAAAATTTACAAGGCAAAATTAGCTAATGAAGCCAAAGTAATCTCTGAAATGGGCGCCCAGTATACCAAAACAGCTCCTGCCGTTGTCGGATTAATTGAGGTTGAAAACAGGCAGGTAATTGAAGACCTGGTTAAAGAGCCGGCCCTTAAAAAATACGATTACGGGATTATCCATTATAATTCTTATGATTACAGGGGAATTGATGTTGCCTTGATCTATCAGAAAAGAAGATTTACTCCGACCCACTCCTTAAAAAAGGAGCTTAAAGTTTTCGGTGATGACGGGAGAAGGGAATACACAAGGGATATCCTGGTAGTAACCGGTTTTCTTGATAATGAAAAGGTAGCTTTCTTCATGAATCACTGGCCTTCGAGAAGAGGCGGTGAAGCAGCATCCCTTCCTAAAAGAAATGCAGCCGCAGCTTTATTGAAACAACAGATGGACAGTGTAAGAGCAGCAGATCCCACAACAAAACTGTTTGCAATGGGTGACTTTAATGACGACCCGGTAAGCTCAAGTTTAAAAAATCATCTAAAAGCCCAGGCAAGCCCGAAAGATTTAAGTGATGTAAATCCTTATCTTAATCTAATGTATCCTTTATATAAGAAAGGCGTAGCTTCACTGGCTTATCAGGATGCACCGAACTTATTCGACCAGATTATTGTTTCTAAGAATTTAGTTTCAGATCAGGTAACAAAAGAATATTCTGTGTATAAAGCAGAGGTTTTTGCCCCGGCCTATCTGGTGAATAAGGAAGGGAATTATAAAGGCTATCCTTTCAGATCCTGGAACGGCGACCAGTTTACCGGCGGTTACAGCGACCACTTTCCGGCATTTGTCGTTCTTCAGAAAGAACCATAAATTTAAGGCACTCATTTTGAGTGTCTTTTTTATATAAATTTATGCATATGAAAAATTTAATCTTATTGCTGATGGTTTCTTTTTTACCATTCAGCTGTACGGCACAGACTGCTCCGGCTCCTAAAGCTGACCAGGAAAAATCCGAGATGAAGCCTTCAAAAAATGAAGACGGCGAATGGGACCTTACGGTTATTGACACGCAGTTTGATTATTTTCTGAATGCCGTTGCCAAGCCGGTAAGCCAGTATTCCGAATCTTTTCTGAAAAGCAGAAATACGTTACTGGTCACCGAATGGAACTCCTATTATTCTTCCGGACGGTACAGGAATGTGATTGAATCATCCATAGATTACAATCCGAGAGAGAACTACGGTTTGAAATTCGAATATAAGCTGTACCAGGTTTTTGCCTATGTGAACTGGAAATATGGCTTAAGGATGAACGGGCTTTCCGGAAGCGATACGACACGATACTAAAAAAAGGTTCAGAATATTCTGAACCTTTTTAATTTTTTATAACTGTATAAAAACTATTTGTTAAATAATTCCTCTACTTTATCCCAGTTTACCACATCGAAAAATGCAGCTACGTAATCAGGTCTTCTGTTCTGATAGTTTAAGTAATAAGCGTGCTCCCAAACATCCAATCCTAAAACAGGCGTTCCTTTAGCATCCGCTACAGGCATTAACGGGTTGTCCTGGTTTGGTGTAGACGTTACAGCTACAGAACCGTCACTGTTCTTTACCAGCCATGCCCATCCTGAACCGAATCTTGTTTTGGCAGCTTCAGAGAAATCAGTTTTAAATTTCTCAAGCCCTCCGTAATTTTCAAGAGCCGCTTTTACATTTCCTACAGGCTCTTTGCTTCCGCCCGGCGTCAGGATTTCCCAAAATAGAGAGTGGTTGAAATGACCGCCTCCGTTATTTCTTACAGCAGGCTTATCAGTACCGGTCTGGCAGATTTCTTCAATGGTTTTCCCTTCTAATTCTGTTCCTTCAATGGCTTTATTTAAATTGTCGATATAGGCCTGGTGATGTTTTGTATGGTGGATTTCCATTGTTTTCGCATCTATTGTCGGCTCTAATGCATCGTAAGCATATCCTAGTTTTGGTAGTTCGAATGACATAATTTTATTTTTAATGTTATTACTCAAATTTAGCCATATTTTAACCGAAACTCAAAGAATGTGTATTATTTTAATAAATCTTTAACATAGAAAGATTAAGTATTTTGAAAAACTCAACATGAATACTGAAGATAAGCTAACGACCAGCAGGTATAATACTATACGATCTGTTCACAGTGAAATTTATATTCTAGGCCATTGGAAAATAAATGTACTCATTCAATTCCAAATCTTTCCAATAAAAAAAGCGCGGACTGGTAAGTCTGCGCTTTTATTTAACAAAATTAAATCAATTATTTATTCATAGACATCAGGAACTCTTCATTATTGAGTGTTCCCCTGATGTTTTTATTTACAAATTCCATCGCTTCAATAGGATTCATTTCAGAAAGGTATTTTCTTAAAATCCACATTCTCTGGGAGGTTACTTCATCTAAAAGAAGATCGTCTCTACGCGTACTGGAAGCGACCAGGTCAATAGCAGGATAAATTCTCCTGTTGGCAATCTTACGGTCTAACTGAAGTTCCATATTACCCGTTCCTTTGAATTCTTCAAAGATTACTTCGTCCATTTTAGAACCCGTATCGATAAGCGCCGTTGCAATAATCGTCAGAGATCCTCCTCCTTCAATTTTTCTTGCTGCTCCGAAGAACCTTTTCGGTTTATGAAGCGCGTTGGCATCCACACCACCGGAAAGTACTTTCCCGGATGCCGGTGTTACGGTATTATAAGCTCTGGCTAATCTCGTAATAGAATCCAGCAAAATCACCACATCATGGCCGCATTCTACCATTCTCTGGGCTTTTGCAAGCACAAGGTTGGCTACTTTTACGTGTTTATCTGCTGCCTCGTCAAAGGTAGAGGCGATAACCTCTGCATTGACACTTCTTTCCATATCGGTAACCTCCTCAGGACGTTCGTCGATAAGAAGCACCATCATATATACTTCAGGGTGGTTTGCTGCAATAGAGTTGGCGATATCCTTCAGCAACATGGTCTTACCCGTTTTAGGCTGGGCTACGATCATGGCTCTCTGCCCTTTTCCTATCGGTGCTATCAAATCAACGATTCTTGTTGACATCGTAGCATTATTTCCTGTCAGGTTAAATTTTTCTTCAGGGAAAAGCGGTGTTAGATATTCAAAAGCAACACGGTCTTTGATGAATGCAAGATCCCGTCCGTTTACTTCCGTAGGTTTCAGTAAAGAAAAATATTTCTCTCCTTCTTTCGGAAGCCTTACAATTCCTCTTACCGTATCCCCGGTTTTTAGACTGTAATTCCTGATTTGCGCCGTGGAAACATACACGTCATCAGGTGAAGAGATATAACTGAAATCTGATGAACGTAAAAATCCGTAATTATCAGGTAATATTTCCAAAACACCTTCAATGCTCACCATGCCATCAAAACTGAACTCTTTTTTCTGTTCCTGATGCTGGTTTTGATTCTGATTGTGGTTTGGGTTGTGATTCTGATTCTGTTCCTCACCTCTTTCAGAATGCTGTTGCTGCTGCTTATTCTGATTTGGATTTTGGTTCTGATTGGGATTCTGATTTCTGTTCTGGTTTCCGTTGTTATGCGGATTGTTGTGCTGCGTTCTTTGAGGCCTTGCCTGAGGCTGGGGAGTAGTATTCGGCTTTTCTTCTGCAGGAGCAGATTCCTGGGATTCTGTATTTTTAGGAGCTTCTGTTTTCTCCTGTGGAGCTTCAGGGTTTCCTGTGTTTGGAGGAGAAACTCTTTTCCTTTTTCTTTTGGCAGCCGCTGCTGAATCTTCTGCAGCTGCAGCCGGTTCTGCTTTCATATCCTCTGCTTTCGGTGCTTCAGCAACAGGTTCTTTTACTTCCTCTGCTTTTTCCTCTGTCTCCGTTTTCTGCTCTGCCGGAGCTTTCGTTTCTGTCTTTGGCCGGGGAGCCGCTTTTCTAGGAGCCGCTTTTTTAACAGGAGCCTTTACAGGTTTTTCTGCAGGGGCTTCCTCAGTACTGGTACTGGTTTCGGTTGTGCTGAAATAATCTTTGGCAACCTTGGGATTTGAAGCCTGAAAGTCAAGAACCGCAAAGATTTTATCATTCTCATTGCTGTTTCTTGCAACTTTAACGCCCAAATCCTTTAAGATTTTAGTCAGTTCCGTTACGGATTTTGACCTTAACGTTTCAATGTTAAACATATGTATGTAAAAAATGTAATTAATTGTGAGTAAGAAAAGTAAGTCCGGTGACTTTTATTTTCAAGTACATTGTATAATGCAAATCTACACTTATTTTTGAATTGTGCAAAATTTATGCTACTTTTGCCTAGATTAAATATTCAATGTTACAAAGAATACAGACCATATGGATTTTTTTGGCAGTTTTGGCTGCCGTATTTCTGTTTGTCACAGGGCAGGATGTGATTATTTCTGATCAGTTTCCTGTTATAAATATCGCCTGTGTAGCACTTGTTTTAATTGGATTACTGAGCGTATTCAGTTACAGGAACAGAAAAAGACAAATTTTGCTGAATACCGTCAGCATCATTATAAACGTTTTGTTGATTGGTGTATTGGCGTACTGGTTACTTAACTTATCCGGAGGAATTGAGTTTCCTGAGAAGGGTATTGAGCCGGTTTTCCCATTGATTGCGGTGATTTGTTTGTGTATTGCAAACCTATACATCAAAAAAGATGAGAGGCTCGTAAAATCTGTAGACAGACTCCGATAGCCTTACAACGATTTTTTGAGTAAGAACAGCTTCTTTTCAGGAGCTGTTTTTTTGTTTTAAATTCCCGCAGATGTTTACAGGTGCTCATGTTATATTTTTAAATTTAAAAACTAAATATGCGTAATCATCCGTTAAATCAACATAATCGGCGGGAGAAAAAGGAAAAATAAAATTTCAGTGCAACATTTCCGTTAAAGATGCGACAGATTGTTTATAAATTTATTCAAATGAAAAAACTTACCTACCTTACATTTTCACTGTTCTCCGTTTTTGCTTTTTCACAGCAGGTTTCTGAAGAGAGAATTAAAACCGTACTTTCAACATTAGCTTCCGATGAAATGAAGGGCCGTGAAATCGGGACTGCGGAAAATGACAATGCCGCCAATTATATTGCTGTGCTTTTTAAAGAAAACAACCTGGAATACTGTACCGGAAATTCTTACCTGGTGCCGTTTGATTATAAAGGAAAAACAGTGTATAATGTCTGTGGGGTTAAGAAAGGAAAAACAGATAAATTCCTGGGGTTTTCAGGACATTTTGATCATATCGGGACAAGCAAAAAAAGCGGTGACAACATTTATAACGGAGCCGATGATGATGCCAGCGGAATTACCACGCTTACCGGGATCGCCGATTATTTCAGGAATCAACAGCCGGAATTCTCCATGGTATTCATGGCTTTTAACGGCGAGGAAAAAGGAATGCTGGGCTCAAGAGCAATCTCTAAAGATCAGAATTTAGATAAGATCTATAACAATATGACTGCCCTTTTTAATTTTGAAATGGTGGCTACAGAATCGGCTTTCGGGAAGAATGCTTTGTATATGACCGGTGACGGGTTTTCTGACCTGGATGAGCTTTTTAACCAGAACGCTGCCAACGGCCTGAAAATCAACCCTGATCCTTATGTTGCCCAGCAGTTGTTTTACCGCTCGGATAATGTAAGCTTTGTAAAAAAGAAAATCATTGCCCACTCTTTTTCAACAGTTGATATGACAAATGCAAACCACTATCACAATGAAAGTGACGATATACATATTGTGGATTTTGCCAACATGACACAGATCATCAATAATTTCGGGAAAACAATGGAAAAATTAACGCCAAAGAATTTTTCACCGAAGTACAACGATAAAGTAAAACTGGATTAGAAACGTCTGATCTATTAATTTTCCTTACTTTTGTCTGATTAATCTAAAATTTAATGAGTTATTATAAACGAGCGATAGACAACATATTACCTTACAAAAAATCTATTGCAGCCGGTATTTTCTTTAATATTCTTTACGCTTTATTCAACATTGTTGCCATGCTTTTTTTCATGCCTGTCTTGAATATCCTTTTTGATAAAGAAACTAAAAAAATTGAGTCCAAACCCGTTTATGAAGGGATTTCAGGCGCCGGCACATTTCTTAAGAACACTTTTAATTATACCATCCAGCAGCTGCAGATTGAAAAAGGCCCGGAATATATCCTTCTGATTACCTGTATTTTATTCATCACCATGTTCTTTTTAAGAAACATTTTCAGTTACTTATCAGAATTTTACCTTACGTTTTCAAGAACCGGTGTTTCCCGGGATTTCAGGATCAAGCTGCATGATAAGATTTTAGAGCTGCCGGTATCATTTTTCACCAATTCCAGAAAGGGGGATGTGTTTGCGAGGATCACGTCGGATGTCGGTGAGGTGGAATCCAATATTTTAAACAGTTTAATTGATATCATCCGTTCGCCTATCGTTATCATTATTACGATGGGATACCTTTTATATTCCAATTTCCAGCTAACGATCTTTACATTAATTGTTTTCCCGATTATGGGTACCTTAATTTCAATTATCGGTAAAAGCCTGAAGAAAGACACCGGCGAAGCCCAGAATGAGCTTGGAAAAATGTATTCTTTTGTGGATGAAACGCTGGTAGGATTAAAAATCATAAAAATTTTTGATGCTTCCCCGCAGATCAAAAAAAGATTTGATGATGTCCTTAACAGAATCAGGCACCTTTCTTTACGCCTGTTTAAGAAAAAAGCCCTTGCTTCTCCTGTAAGTGAGCTTTTGGGAGCCATTACCATAGGGATGATCGTCTATTTCGGCGGTCGGCTTGCAATTCAGGGGAAAGGCCTGTCCGGAAGTGAATTCATAACGTACATCGCCTTATTTTACACTATTTTACAGCCTTTAAAAGCTTTGTCGTCTGCTATATCCAATCTTCAGAAGGGTGAAGTTTCTGCCAAAAGGATTTTTGAAATTCTGGATGCGGACTATCACATCAAGGAACTGAAAGATGCCAAAGAAATCAAAGGGTTCGAGAAAAATGTTGAATTTAAAAACATTACGTTCGGATATGAAGAAAGAGACATCCTTAAAAATTTCTCCCTGTCAATCCCCAAAGGCAAAACAGTTGCTTTAGTTGGGCAGAGCGGCAGCGGAAAAAGTACGATCACCAATCTTATTACCCGTTTTTACGATGTAAATGCAGGTGAAATCCTGGTAGACGGCGAAAACATAAAGAATATAAAGCTTTCGAACTACAGAAAGCTGTTCGGGTTGGTAACACAGGATAATATCCTGTTTAATGATACCATCAGGAACAATATATCATTGGGTAAGCCGAATGCACCGCTGGAGGAAATCCAGGCTGCGGCTAAAGTGGCAAATGCCCATGACTTCATCATGGACCTTCCGAACCAGTACGACACCAATATCGGAGACGCGGGCGGGAAACTGTCCGGGGGCCAGAAACAGAGGATTTCCATTGCAAGGGCCGTACTTAAAAACCCTCCGATCATGATCCTTGATGAAGCAACTTCTGCCCTGGATACGGAATCTGAGCGCTTTGTTCAGGATGCCCTGGAAAAAATGATGGAGAACAGGACTTCTTTAGTGATTGCCCACCGGTTGTCAACCATTCAGAAAGCCGACTGGATTGTGGTCATGGAAAAAGGAAAGATTGTAGAACAGGGAACCCACCATGAGCTGATTGCCACAAGAGGTATGTATCATAAACTGGTTGAACTGCAGAATTTTGATTAAAAGTTTTTAAAATAATCTGAGACAGGAGTATTTCTAGAGGGTTAAAGCCTGACAGGAATACTCTTTTTTAGTAAAAAAGATTAGTACAAAGCAAAAATAAGCAAAACGGTTAAAACCGTTTATATACAATATTTTATAAAACAGTAGTCCTAGTTTGGCGCTCAGTGTCTGATCGGTTTTGATCTTAAAAGCACAAAGAACAAAAAGTGACATTCCATACAGCAAGGCACACATTTGGAACAATGTTTTTAACAGAAGGTGTTCCTCTGAAAAGCCTGAGTAAAATGATGGGACATAAGAATATTTCGACGACGCAGATCTATGCGAAAATTACCAGTCAGAAAATTGATATTGATTATCCTTTTTAATAATCTTGCAAGTACAATTTTTTAAAAACTGATATTTCAAGAGTAGAATTTATCTTTTCTGCTCTTGATTTCCCATTAATTATTTCTGATGTAATTAAGCGAAAAACTCCAGACTATGTCAATTGAATGATTGTCTAAATTCCAACGGCGATTTATTGATTTTGCTCTTGAATAATTTGCTAAAGGATTGCGGATGTTCAAATCCTAATTGAAATGCTATCTCTTTGACTGTTAATTCTGTTGTTGTGAGAATATCTTTCGCTTCATCTATTATCCTATCTTGAATAATTTGTTGAGTGGTCTGACCGGTCAATTGTTTTAGGCAGTCACTTAGATATTTAGGAGACAAATTCATTTGCCTGGCAAGATTGGCGACATTTGGCAATCCATTTTCCGAACTACATAGAATAGATTTTTCGAGGATGCCACAGAATTTTATCAAAAGCTCACTATTTATCGTTTTTCGGGTAATGAACTGACGATTATAATATCGATTGCAAAAGGTTAATAATAAATCCAGATATGATATTACGACATCCTGACTAAATAAATCTATCGCTCGATTATACTCCTTCTCTATCTCTGTAAATATCCCCTCCATACTTTGTTGTTCCTCTTCGGATAATATCAAAGCTTCATTTACTTCGTACTCAAAGTAACCATAATCTTTTATCTTCTGGCCCACAGCATATTGCCGAAAAAAATCGGGATGGACATACAACACCCAACCCGCCGTTGCAAACTTAAAATCCACATCAATAATGCTAATTTGCCGAGGTGCAAAACAAGAAATAACCCCCTCATTAAAATCAAATGTGTTCTGCCCATATTGTATTTTACACGGATTTTCTGTTTTCAGTGTAATCTGATAAAAATCAGTAATTAGACGTGTTCTTTCTGAGATTTGTATTTCTGGAAAATCTTCGAAACGGATCACACAAAAATGAGGATGTTTTGGTTTTGCCATTCCCAAAAAATCGCAGATCTGAGTTATTGATTTTATGTAGAGGTTTCTTGGTTCCTGCATCTTGTAAATTTACAAATTATTACTTATCGTCTTACGGTAATTATTCCCAATCAACTTGGCAATCATTGCATTGGGTATCAGTGATGAGATTTTCATTCTAATTCGGTTTTTGTGTCCAGAAATAATAAAATATTTTTTCTTCTCCAAAGCGCTTAAAGTCTCCTCAGCAACTTCTTCAGGTGTTTGCGATGAAGAATTACTATAGTTTGAACCCATAGCCTCCGATTTTCTATTGTCCAAACCTGCCGCACTGTTGAAATTGGTACGGGTGAGACCTGGACATACCAACATTACATGTATTCCGTAAGGTTTGTATTCCTCTGAGAGCGCTTGCGTAAACGACCTAACGAAAACTTTGCTGGCTGCGTAAGTCGCCATATAAGGGACTGGCATAAAAGCCGTCATTGATGAAATATTAATAAGATAACCTTTCCCATTTTTCTTCATTTCGGTTAAAAACACATGGGAAAGTGCAACCAACGAAGCAATATTAAGCTGAATTAGATTTAATTCTGTTTGTAGATTGATATCTGTAAATTCGCCACTAGAACCAATCCCAGCAACATTAAACAGCATACCAATTTCCAGCTCTCGTTTCCGTGTTTCAGTAAAAATTTCTTGTCCGGAACCTATTAATGATAGATCTGCAGCGATGAATTGAACATCGACTTTATACCGTTCCATAAGCGACCGGGATAACTGGTCTAATTTCTCTGCATTGCGGGCTACCAGAACCAAGTTATGTTTTTTATAAGCCAATTTATTTGCCAGTGCCTCTCCAATTCCGCCGGATGCCCCTGTAATTAATACATGTTCCATAAGTACTCCATTATTTTTTACAAAGTTCAGTTAGAAAAATTTAAAATACGTGTTCAGATGTCGGGTGATTGTATGTGGATATCGGTTTTGTTATCGCATAGATCATTTCCTCAATGCCTTTTTTACGTGCTTCCACAACAGTTTTTATTCAAGAACCGGTATGCTGTTTTGTTCCATTTCAAGAGCAAAGGTATTTCCGTGTTCTTAACGCAGGAACCTTTTTATGCTCGTGAAACGAAACAAAGCATACTCGGGCTCTTTAGACGAATAAATCAAGGGAAAATCAGAACAAAATTAATAACGCAAAAAAAGTAGAAATCATGAACATTACAGGAAGACTGAGTCTGCCCAAAATTTGCGGTTTAATGTTCTTAAAAAAATCAATCTCTTGTTGCTCATCTGCAAATCTCACCTGCAACACCCTCGCTTTTACATCACACAGCATTTCTTTCAGAAAGAGGGTCATTTGGTATGCCTCATCCGCTGTTTGCACTATTTGAGAAGATAGTTTATCTTCCTGATGATTAATTTGTGATAATATTTTTTTCGACACGATTTCCATAGCATAGTCGTTTTAGGAGTTACCACTATTTATTTCGGCATTACACCTATTGTTGATATGTCAAAATTTGTAAACATTATTATAACCAATATCACAGTTCCCTCCCCAGTGTGGGAAATTTTTTAAGAATTTTCTATTTGCAGTATTGATTTACAAGGTAATTGAATTAAAACAAATGCAATAAGCACCATTACTAAATCGTTACCAATAAAGTACCACACTCTTATAAACTACTATTTATCAGGCACTTTTGGCAAAACTAATCTTTTTTATATAAAAGAAGCCTAGTCGTACGATATCATTTTATCTGACTCAACAGCATTATTATTTTCCTTGATATTTTTCTGCATACTTTCCGTCATTTTCTTCATGCTGATGTCAATCTTCTCCCCTTTTTCATTTGCATTTACATAGCCTATATTCCTCGACCTTACTTCTGCATAGGGATCTTTATAAAAATCCATCTGTAGTTTTGTAAATATATCCCAGGTAATTTCTCTTTTGGGCTTAAGGTGAGGAATCCCGTTCAGGTTCTTTTTGATTCTGACCAGTTCAAAATTAAAATCATGGGCTGTATCTGAAATTTTAATAATCAATCCAGGCAATCCGCTGAAAACATACGGTCCGTCCTGTATAGGAATTTCCTGAGTAAACCAGGCTGTCCAGTCTCTCCCTCCATATTTCAGTTCTGCTTTCTGACAGTTAAAATCACCTATTTTTAATTGATCATCGGTAATGTTCCAATCCGGGTTTCCTACCGGTAAAGAATAAATATCACTGAAAACAGGGGTGGAAATAATTCTAATCACTTTTCTTTCCTCTAATTTTTTCTGAGTGTAATACTGGTGATTATAAAATATTTTAAATCCCAGGCCATATCCCGTTTCCTGAATCAAAGAATCTGAACTTCTATCATATTCTGAACGGAAAACCGATTCCTTATCTGCAACATCAAGATAAAAAAGTTCATTTTTAAAATATGCTTTACCGGAATTCGGCCTGTACTTCATCTCATAGATAAAAGAGATATCCTGCGAAAAAACAGGGCACACAGACAGATACAGACAGGTAATAAAAAGTATTTTTCTCATGGGTAATCCTGAAGCAAAATTATAATAATTAAATGCGGGACGCATTACTGCATCCCGCATGGTATCAATATTTTTACAGCAGAGGAAAAGCTGTAAACAACATTTCGGGTATTCCTGTAAATTATTTTTTAATGATTTTATGGCTAAATTCTGTTCCGCCCTCCAAAAGGATGTTCAGCAGATAAGTTCCGGCAGGATAAGAGCTAAGATCAATTTTTGACTGATCCGTTTCAGCAATTTTTCGTCCGTCAATGGACAAAACGGTAATATGCTTCACTTTCTTTTCTCCTTTAATCATTACATAATCAGTAGTAGGATTAGGATAAATAGAAACATCGGTGGTGGAAATATCTTTCACAGATAAGATCTGGTTCTGGCTCTGCATATACATGGAAAGTACAATTTCGCCGCTCTGTCCGTAAAATACCGCTGTAGGCACTTCATATTTAAGTGTATGGTTTCCTGCAGACAGGGAAGCTACGGAGAAGCTTCTGATAGGCACGGAATCTCCCGGGCACCAGTTGTTCCAGCTGGTCCACCATGCTGCGCTTTGTGCATTGTATCCGTATATCCCGTTTGGCTGGGTGTTGTACATCCTGTACGGCTCACAGGATTTCCCGCCCGGTGTAAAGGTCATCACCTGCGCATTATCTAAAGAAATAAGATTCTGTCTGCGTACATATTCTTCGCCGTTATTGCCTGCCCCGTGCGGACTGGTGACAATAAAAAACTTAGGATTGCCCGCCGTCTGTGTAAGGTTGAAATTAACCAGTCTAACAGTCTGCCCGGTAACATCCGTATTGTTATAATTGTTAAGTGTACTGGAATCAAGCAGGGGCAGGACGGTATTAAAGGTATTGCTGACAGCAGGGTCATTTGAGGTAACAAAAGTCAATGTTCCTGCAAAGACATCGTTTCTGTTGGCGCATCCTGCCACCTGCGTATTGGCAGCATACGGAACTCCGAATACGTCAAGCTCTACCCATATATCATAAGCACTTCTCAAGACAGTATTACTGAAAACAGAATACAGATTATTGACCTCATAAGTATACGGAACTTCAGTCGGCGTGATGTTCTTATTCATAAAAGGAGTGATATACCTGCCGATTTCAAATCTTTTGATCTGGGTGTCACTCATGGTATAAGATGCCTGTCCTTTGGGAACTAAGGCAATATGTACGCCTCCGATCCTGTCATAATTGTCACAAAGGGCTCCGATGGTTACATTCATCTGTATTTTATTCTGGAAGCTGTTCAGTTCTGCATCCGTCAGTTTCCTGGCGTACCTGGAATTGGTAAGCCTGATGACATTGGAAGGGACAGGCTGGGAAACGTTGGCTGCATACCCGTCATAAAAAACAATCTGTGAAAATACATTGATGCTGGTCTGCGCATTAAACAGGGATGAAGCAATAAATAAAGGAAGTAAAAGTTTTTTCATGGACAATTAATTTATATATTTTGTTTTAAAAAAGATAAATATATAAATTATCATTCAATTTACACCCATCAAGTCTAAAATATTCCTATACTTTTTACCGTTTATATTAATTATCTACAATGTGTCATTTTGAGACAAAAAAAAGAACAGCATCTGCTGTTCTTTTATAGGGTGTAAATTTATCTGATTTTAATCTTCCTTCATGCGTGCAATGACATCAAGTCCGCCTTTTGTAATATCTCCGATTTTGCAGACAATCTCCGTATCCAAAGGCAGGAAAACATCCATTCTTGAACCGAATTTAATAAATCCGAACTCATGTCCGGCCTTTGCATCATCCCCTTCATTACAGTAAAAAACAATTCTTCTGGCCACATAGCCTGCAATCTGCCTAAAGACCACTTTATGATGGGTTAAGCTTTCTACGGCTATGGTTGTCCTTTCATTATCCGTAGACGATTTTTCATGCCACGCCACCAGGTATTTTCCCGGATGGTACTTTTTATAAATTACTTTCCCGGAAACCGGATACCTGCAAATATGAACATTTAAAGGAGACATGAAAATGGAAACCTGAATTACCTTTTCTTTAAGGAATTCGTTTTCCTCAACTTCCTTAATCATCACCACCTTTCCGTCAACCGGAGCAATAACATTTTCTTTGTGCTCAAGAATATCACGGTTGGGAACCCTGAAAAACCAGAATACCAGGCTGTACACTACCAATAACGGCAGAATGATCATCAGCGACCACATTTCAAGAAAATAAATAGCCAGTGCCCCCACAATAATAAATAAAATAGTGGCAACGGTAATGGTTCCTTTTGATTCTCTGTGTAATTTCATGAGACGAGATTATATAAATTTTTCTAAAATAAAGTACAAATATACGACAGGCACGCAGATTAAAAAACTATCCAGACGGTCTAAAACACCTCCGTGGCCCGGAAGGATATTTCCGCTGTCTTTTACCCCGAAGTTTCTTTTCAGCTGGCTTTCCACCAGATCCCCTGCAGGAGCGAATGCCGCAACCAGGAATCCTACCACCATCCAGTTTCCGCGCAGTTCAGGCTGGTAATGTTCGATGAAATAAGATAAAATTAGCGTCAGGATAACGCCGCCGATATAACCTTCCCAGGTTTTCTTAGGCGAAATTTTGGGAGCCATTTTATGCTTTCCGAAGGATTTGCCTGTAAGGTATGCAAAAGTATCACTGCTCCAGATCAGAATAAACAGGAACAGGACTTCCAGGGAAAACCGGTCATCAAAGCTTGAAAACTTGGGAAGACCCAGGGCAAAACTGAACGGAAGCGCTACATAAATAACGGTAAAAATAAGTTTCCCGCTGTCATAGTAGAGTTCGTTCGGATATTTAAAAAGCGTAACAACCGCAATAACAATTAAAAGAATGGCAAGAATTTCACTGATCCTGAAATCAAAGAAGAAATCAAAATGGAAATATCTTTTGGAAAAAACGTAAAAGATGAAGGCGATTAAAGGGAGAACGACCCATTTTTCGTAGCCGTCCCCGAATTTCATAATCTTAACACATTCCCAGGAACCGACGCCCAGCAGAAGTGTGATCAAACCGTAGTATAAATATTCCTGCTTTACAAGACCCGGAGAAATCCCGTTGATCAGTTGAGCTCCTATGGGAGTTGTGCAGAGAATAATGATGGCAACATACACAATTCCAGAAAGGGTTCTTTGAATAAGATTTTTGTCCAAGATATTAAATTTAGAGTTGATGCCTAATCTTCAAGCAGCAATAAAAAAAGTTTTGGGTTGGTGGTGGAAGAAGTATCCATTTTCGACTGTCCGCCGCTGATCGAAGTCAGGTTTTTGATATTTCCGTTTCTCTTTATTTTTCCCATGGCGTCATTCAGATTACTGACAATCTGTGAAACATTGGCCATAATGATAATTTTATTCGGCAGCCTTGAAGAATGGTAGTGGAGGATATTGTTATGGGAAAGCATAATCCTTCCGTCATAAGCAATCAGATATTCACAGGTAATAAAGCTGGCATCGTTTACACTCTGAAGCTCGGGAGAATACGGTGCTTTTACCACATTCAGAAAATTCTGAAGATCTTTATCCCAACAGAAAAGATTGCTGATCCCTTCTATCTTGATGATCTGGTTTAAAGTCTGCAGTGCCTCCGCTTCATCTGCACAGTAATTAAAAAAGCCTCCTGAATGCGTAAACAACTGCGCAAACTTATAGTCAAGATCCGCATTTTTCAGTGAATCCCCTAATTTTTCCAGACTTTGCTTTTCCTCTTCTTCAGACTGGCTGGTAAGTTTGCTTACAATTCTCTTGAATAAATTCAACTTAATTTATTTTTAATCATCTTTATACAAAAATATAAAAATTAATCAAAAAGGAATCTATAAACGTATGTATAAATATGAAAAAACCTGACAATTTAGAACTGTCAGGCTTAATACTATGTTTTAAAAGCGTTTTTAAAGCTGAGTCGGACTATCCGGAGCCTAAATTTCGCTTTCCCCTTCTTTACCTTTGATGATAATTTCTTCCTGGGGTTCTTTGGTAAGCGGAATGGTATTGGTAACCGGTTTCTCCGTTAATTCCGGATCCCAGGCTCTTTTCCCGAACACTTCTTCCAGATCTTCCCTGAAGATTACTTCTTTTTCAAGAAGCTTGGTGGCCAAAGCATCCAGTTTGTCTTTATTATCCGCAAGGATCTGAACCGCCCGGTCATACTGGGTTTCAATAATTCCTTTGATCTCAATATCAATTCTCTTGGCCGTTTCTTCAGAATACGGTTTCCCGAAAGAATATTCAGACTGGCCTGAGCTGTCATAGTAAGAGATATTTCCAATATTCGGGCTTAATCCATAAATGGTAACCATTGCCTGAGCTCTCTTCGTTACACTTTCAAGATCAGAGAGGGCACCTGTGGAAATATTATTGAAAATCACCTGCTCTGCCGCTCTTCCTCCTAATGTTGCACACATCTCGTCCAGCATCTGCTCTGTAGTCGTCAGCTGTCTTTCTTCCGGAAGATACCAGGCTGCTCCTAACGAACGTCCTCTCGGAACAATTGTTACTTTTAAAAGCGGTGAAGCATGTTCTACCAACCATGAGATCGTAGCATGTCCTGCTTCGTGATAAGCCACTCTTCTCTTTTCAGATGGTTTGATGGCTTTGTTTTTCTTTTCAAGCCCTCCGATGATACGGTCTACCGCATCAAGGAAATCCTGCTTGTTTACCGACTCATGATTGTTTCTTGCTGCAATCAGTGCTGCCTCGTTACATACGTTGGCAATATCTGCCCCGCTGAATCCAGGCGTCTGCTTGGCAAGGAACTCACGGTCTACGTTATCGCTCAGTTTGATTTTCTTTAAATGAACATCAAAAATCTGTCTTCTCTCATGTAATTCCGGAAGGTCTACATAAATTGAACGGTCAAAACGTCCGGCTCTCATTAAAGCTTTATCAAGGATATCGGCTCTGTTGGTTGCCGCCATAACGATTACGTTCGTATCTGTTCCGAAACCATCCATTTCAGTAAGAAGCTGGTTAAGGGTATTTTCTCTTTCGTCGTTTCCGCCTGAAAAATTGTTTTTCCCTCTTGCCCTACCGATGGCATCAATCTCATCGATAAAAATAATAGCAGGAGATTTGGCTTTAGCCTGTGCAAAAAGGTCTCTTACCCTTGAAGCACCTACCCCTACAAACATTTCTACGAAATCAGAACCTGAAAGTGAGAAGAAAGGAACTTTAGCTTCACCCGCTACAGCTTTTGCCAATAACGTTTTACCGGTTCCCGGAGGCCCTACCAAAAGTACCCCTTTAGGAATTTTACCTCCCAGTTTGGTATATTTTTCTGAGTTCTTAAGGAAATCTACCACTTCCTGTACCTCTTCTTTAGCACCTTCCAGTCCTGCCACATCTTTGAATGTCACCTGGATTCTTTCTTTTTCATCAAACAGTTTGGCTTTGGATTTCCCGATAGAGAAAATCTGCCCTCCGGGACCGCCTCCGCTTCCCATTTTCCTGAAAAGAAGGAAATAGAACAATCCAAGAATTGCAATCCAAACCAATGCCTGAACAAGGAATCCCATTAAAGGACTTTCCCCTTCTGCATAATCCTTAGCTGTTTTTACGGCCGGATTCTGCTGTTTCAAAGCATCAAATTTCTCCAGGAAAAGACGCAAATCCCCATATTTAAGGGTATAATCCGCCTTCGGAGTCATTGCCAGACCAGAAAACGGGCTGGGTTTATCATCTTTTTTCACCGTAGCTGTTTTGGCAGCCTGTGTTAAAAATACGTCAGCCTTCTGGGCCTGTTTATCTATTAAAACTCTCTGGACCTTCCCCGCCTGCATCTCTCTGAAGAAACCGTCTTCATCTATAGATTTTGCATTGTTCTCACCCAAAAGGCTCGGAACAAAAAATAGCAAAAGCGCTATGATGGCAATCGGAAAAAACCAGTTAAATCCTTTATTGTTCATTGATCGTTTTTAAATTAATATTCATTTTCAATTTTGGTGATGACGGCGTCACCCCAAAGTTCTTCTATGTCATAATACTCACGGGTCTGCTTCTGGAAAATGTGCACCACTACGGAAACGTAGTCTACGAGAACCCACATGGCGTTTTCTGTACCTTCTACGTGCCACGGCCGCTCCTTAAGCTCATTCCTCACTTTCTTTTCAATACTTCCGGCCAAAGCCGCAACCTGGGTGTTGGAATTCCCGCTACATATGACAAATGTCTCAGCTACAGAGTTTTCGATGTTGGAAAGATCAAATACCATGATATCTTCACCTTTTACATCTTGAATAGCTTCAACGATTTTATCTAATAATTCTTGTTTTTCTGCTGTTTTATTCATTAAAAAATACTATAATCTGCAAATTTATTGTTTTTCTTTTACTTTAGCCTTACTTTTAACCCCCGAAAGTCTTAAAGTTTTCTTAAATGAGTCAACTATTCTATATTAAAACATGTTCTTCTACTAATGACGAAATTTCAAAGGTTTTACTTTATGAAAATTCAGATTTTTTTGCAGTACATACATTTAATCAGACCGGAGGCCGGGGCCAGTATGGAAACGCCTGGTTATCAGCTGCCGAAAAAAATTTAGCGTATACGCTGGCAGCAAAGACTGAGAATTTTACACTGTCGGATTTTATGTTCAATTATTATACCGCAATCATCATCAGTGATTTCATTGCCAATCTGGCTGATACTGCCGTAAATATAAAATGGCCGAACGATATTATTCTTAAAAATAAAAAAATTGCTGGGATTTTAATTGAGAAGAAAAAGATCAGCGGGAACAACTATTTCATTATTGGTGCGGGAATCAATGTGCTTCAGGAAAAATTCAGTGAAATATCCAATGCCGGATCGTTGCTGACACAAACCGGGAAACCTTTCAGCCTTGAGGAAGTCGCGGCAGGCCTGAACCGTTTTTTAGTTGAAAAACTGAAGAATATCCCTTCAGAAAAAGAAATTATAAGCCGTTTTAATTCAAATTTATTCCGCAAAGACCAGATCTCCGTTTTTGAACTCAATAAAACAAGACAGAATGGCATTATAAAAAATGCAGATGAGAAGGGTGAAATCTGGATCGATCTTGAGAATGACGGGCTGCGGTCTTTCTATCACAAAGAAATAAAGCTTCTCTACTGATTGGCTCTTCTGATATACAGATAGGCTGCAAGCGGGAAGAATACAATATTCGGGAACCACATTGCCAGTGCCGGAGACATGCTTTTGTTTTCTGAGACCACTTTTAAGGCTTCAAACGAGAATACAAAGACAAAGGCCAGTGAAATCCCCAAAGCCAGGTTAATCCCCAGTCCACCACGCTTTTTTTGCGAGGAAAGTGAAAGTGCCAGAAATGTAAGGATGACAATGGAAACAGGCATCGACGTCCTCTGATGAAGCTCATTTAAGTGGGCATTCAGATTACTGTTCCCTTTTTCCGTTTCCCTGTTGATAAATTTTAAAAGTTCGGGCGTCGTTTTATTCTGTCCTAAAAGCTCATTGGGAAAGAGTTCATCAGGATCATGTTTATAGCTTTTCTTCAGGTCAAAACCGTTCGCTAATTTTTCGGTATCGTTTTTATTGATGGTTTTTTCCGTGTATGAATTCAGGACAAAATGTTTCTTAGCCTGGTCCCAGGATACATCAGAGGCCTTGAGTTCATACGTAAGCCTTCTGTTTTTATCGAACTTCTGATAAACGAATCCGGATCCTCTTTTCTCTCTTTTATTCCATGAATTGATAAAAATATATTCTGTTTTGCTCAGCTGTGCAGAAACGGGGGCCGTTCCTAAAACTTTTTCTTTATTGGCCGCATTGTAGGTATAAGCTTCCAGTTGGTTTTTCTGAATGTTTGCCCATGGCAGAATAAAGTGATTGATCCCGAATGACAGGACAGCAATAAACAAAGAGGTAAGCAGATACGGCCTTGCAAACCGGTGAAAACTGGCTCCGCTGCTGATAATGGCCACAATTTCCGTGTTATTCGCCATTCTTGAGGTAAAGTAAATAACCGAAATAAATACGAGAATGGAAAGAAAGGTCATGACCAGGTTAATGATCCAGAACGGATAGAAATGAACCAGGAAATAGGTCAGGTTCAGTTTTGCATCAATCGCGGTCGCATTTTCAATTCTCGGGATTTTCTGCTGTACATCAATAACAAGCACGACTATAGACAGCAGGACCAGCATGAAACTGAATGTTCCAAGGTATTTCCTGACAATATAGCGGTCTACAATTTTCAGCATTATGCTTTATTTTGTGCGTTTTATTTTATTTATTTTACAGAATCCATTCTTCAGCAACTCCGTTATTTTAAAGCCTTTGACGGAGAACCGGCACTACGGACTTTTTCCATTCATAGAAATCACCTGCAATGATATGTTCCCTGGCTACTTTTACCAGTTCAAGATAAAATGCCAAGTTATGAATTGAAGCGATCTGTTTGGCCAGATATTCTTTGGAAACAAATAAATGCCTCAGATATGCCTTGGAATATTCTCTGTCTACAAAACTTGTTCCCAGTTCGTCCAGTGGCGAAAAATCTTTTTTCCACCTTTCATTCTTCATATTCATTACGCCTTTCCAGGTAAAGAGCATGGCATTCCTTGCATTTCTTGTCGGCATCACACAATCCATCATGTCAATTCCCAATCCGATAGATTCCAGAATATTCCATGGTGTACCCACGCCCATTAAATACCTCGGTTTTTCTTTCGGTAAGATATCCGTGACCTCATCGGTAATCCGGTACATTTCTTCTTCAGGCTCCCCTACGGAAAGTCCGCCGATGGCATTTCCTTCCGCTCCGGCTTCAGCAATAACCTCAGCAGAAATTTTTCTTAAATCCGAATACGTGGATCCCTGAACTATCGGGAAAAGCCTTTGTTTATGTCCGTATAATTCCGGATTATTTTCTGTCCAGTCGATGCATCTTTTTAGCCAGCGGTGCGTAAGCTCCATGGACGTTTTTGCCTGGTTATATTCACATGGATAGGCTACACATTCATCAAAAGCCATGAAAATATCCGCACCGATCTGTCTCTGGATTTCCATTGACCTTTCCGGGGAAAACATGTGATAGCTTCCGTCGATATGAGACTTAAACCTTGCGCCTTCTTCGGACATTTTCCTGCTGCTCGCCAGCGAAAATACCTGAAAGCCTCCCGAATCGGTAAGAATGGGAAGATCCCAGTTCATAAACTTATGCAGACCTCCGGCTTCCTGCATCACATCCATCCCCGGGCGGAGATAAAGGTGATAGGTATTGCCTAAGATAATCTGCGCTTTTATATCATCTTTCAACTCTCTCTGGTGAACGGTTTTTACACTGGCAACCGTTCCTACAGGCATAAAAATCGGGGTCTGGATCTTACCGTGGTCTGTGGTAAGCTCTCCGGCCCTTGCCTTTCCTTCCGAGGTTTTTTCTATATTAAAAAATTTCTGCATCTTACATTATCTTGCGAAACCCGGGACATTCCCGTCTTTCTTTAATTGATCCTTTACATATTGATCCGCCTTAGGATCTTTTTCCAATACGATTTCCTGTGCATCTTCAGCAATCCCGTTCATCTTTTCCGTAACGACATAATATTTGAAGCTTGCAATAAAGTCAGCGGGTTTTACCTTATGGGTTTTCAGGACATATCTTGTTCCGGCTTCCAGATTGGAATTCGGGTACATGAATGTGGCCTGGTCATTGATGGCAAGATCTGCCAAAATCTCAGCCATCTGGTCTTTAGGAACCAGATTTTCAGGCTTGTCAATATAGTTTCCTCCACAGGAAACCATAAAAATCAGAATGAAAACAAAGATTATTTTTTTCATAACCTGTTGATTATCGATTTCCATTTTAAATTTAACACTCCAAAAACGGCCTCATGGATAATGCCTCCGTTCATTTTGCTCTCTCCCAATATCCTGTTCGTAAAAATAATAGGAACCTCAACAATATTAAACCCTTTTTTAAAAGCGCGGAATTTCATTTCAATCTGAAAGCCGTAGCCTTTCAGCTTAACATTATCAAGCCCGATTTCTTCCAGAACGTTTCTCGAAAAGCAGACAAAACCTGCCGTTGTATCATGCGTAGGCAGTCCTAACACAAAACGTACATATTTTGAGGCGAAATAAGAAAGCAGCACCCTGCCCATAGGCCAGTTTACTACGTTTACCCCTTTTGAATACCTCGAACCGACCGCCATATCCGCCTGTAAGCAGGCTTCATAAAGTTTAGGAAGGTCATTGGGATTATGGGAAAAATCGGCATCCATTTCAAAAATATAATCGTACTGGTATTCGATCGCCCATCTGAAACCGTGAATATAGGCCTTCCCTAAGCCGTCTTTTACTTTCCTGACAGACAGGTGCAGGTGATGGGTAAATTTTTTCTGCAGATCCCTTACCAGGTCCGCCGTTCCGTCCGGAGACGAATCATCCACCACTAAAATATGAAAGTCATCTTCCAATGCAAAAACTGCGGAAATAATATTTTCTATATTTTCCTTTTCGTTGTAAGTAGGAATGATGACCAGCTTTTTCATTTCAGTGTGCAAAGATAGTTTATTTAACCTTTTTATTTTATACAAAATAATCTATAATTTTGCAAAAAATATTTCCGTTGCCACGATCACAACATTTTATCAACCAAATAAGAATCCCTGAAAATAACGACTGGGTCATCTTTATATTGCTGGGCTGTATCTTTCTGTATCTTTTTATGATGAACATCGTAGAAAGAGAGGCGAATATGAAAGATTTCCTGCTTCAAAAATATTTCGACGCCAGCAATAACCTGCCGAGCTGGGTAATTACCTCCTGCGTTATCTTTCTTACCCTGTCAGTTTTACTCTCCCAATACATCCCTACGGTACCGAAATATGTAGCCGACCTGCAGATTCTGGGATATCAACTGAATAAATTCGGGTTCTGTTTACTTGCCGTTATGCTCTTTTATTTGATAAAATCCGGTCTTGGATTTTTATTTTTCCAAAGTATCGGTGACGGAAAAAAATGGACTGTTTTTTACTTTACCTCTACCAAATTTTACTTTATCCTGTCATTTTTATTACTCATTTTATGTGTAACCCACTATTATTTCCCGATCGACAGAAATAAAATGTTTTTATATTATTTAATGTTCTTTTCTATCGTGTTCATTTTCAAGGTTTTTTTCTATTTATTTCACAATAACAACATATTACCTGAAAAATGGTATTATAAATTTTTGTATATTTGCACGCTCCAAATAGCACCTCTTTTGATGCTTTGGAAATTATTATTTTTTTAATAAAGTCAATGATGAGAATAAAGTCTATTTTGGTATCTCAACCAGCACCTAGCGAGTCATCTCCGTATCTGGAAATTGCAAAGAAGGAAAAAATAAAGATTGATTTCCGTCCTTTCATCCATGTCGAAGGAGCTGACAACAAAGAACTCAGAACACAGAAAATTGATCTTACGCAGTATACCGGGATTATTTTCACGAGTAAGAATGCGATAGACCATTATTTCAGGTTAGCTGAGGAACTGCGTTTTGCGGTGCCTGATACAATGCGTTATATCTGCCAGTCTGAAGCAATTGCCAATTATCTGCAGAAACACATTGTGTACAGGAAAAGAAAGATCAGCTTCGGGGAAAAGAATTTCTCAGACCTGCTGCCTCTTTTTAAAAAATTCCCAAGTGAAAAATACCTGTTGCCGTCTTCGGATGTTTTGAGCCCGGATATTGTGAAAACCATGGAAGCCTCTAATGTAGACTGGAAAAGGGCAATTATGTACAGAACGGTATGCAGTGACCTGACAGATATCAACGTTAAGGATTACGACATGCTGATTTTCTTCAGTCCGCAGGGCATCAAATCCTTACAGCAGAATTTCCCGGAATTTAAGCAGGAGGAAACAAAAATCGGTGTTTTCGGAACAACAACTTTAGCCGCAGCGGAAGAAGCCGGAGTAAAAGTGGATCTGATGGCACCAACAAAAGAAACCCCATCCATGACCATGGCACTGGAAAAATATCTTAAGACACTTCATAAGTAGTTTTAATTAAAATATATACTAACCGTCTTTTCATACAGGAAAGATGGTTTTTTTTTAATTAAATTTGAACAGAAATTAACAGGGAACGAAATGTCATAAGAACTTTTATTGATAAAGTATGATACAGACATTCGGTCCGGTTACCATAAAAATCTAAAATTCGGATGAAAGCTCCACAAGCAAAAAAAATAGAAAAAGTACTTGAAATACATGGCGACACAAGGGTTGACCCTTATTTCTGGCTCAATGAAAGAGAAAATCCAGACGTCATCAAATATCTGGAAGAAGAAAATGCCTATGCAGATTTTGTAATGAAAGAGACGGAATCTTTTCAGGAAGAACTCTTCGAAGAAATGAAAGCCCGTTATAAAAAGGATGATGAATCTCTGCCTTATTTCTTTAACGGATACTGGTACATCGTGCGCTATGAAGAAGGAAAGGAATATCCTATTTTCTGCAGAAAGCACAAAAGTTTAGAAAATGAAGAAGAAATTATTCTCGATGTTAATGTACTGGCGGAAGGCGAGACCTATTTTGAAGTAGGAAGCGTAGCGGTGGCTCCCAATAACGAACTGTCCTCTTTCTCATCAGACAATGTAAGCCGGAGAATCTACACTATTAATTTTAAAAATTTATGGACCGGAGAGATCCTTCCTGATAAAATTGAGAACACGACCGGGAAAGCAGTCTGGGCCAATGACAACGAACATGTTTTCTACATCCGGAAAGATGAAAGCCTGCGTGCCTTCCAGGTATACAGACACAAACTCGGGACGGATACTTCTGAAGATGTCCTGATCTTCCATGAAGAAGATGATACTTTCGACTTAAATGTCTTCAAAACGAAATCCATGGAATATATTTTCCTGGCAAGTTCAAGCACCATTTCAGACGAGCACCGTTTTATCCCTTCTGATAATGTCTTTGCAGACTGGACGATTATTCAGCCGAGAATTGACGACCTTGAATATTCGGTAGAGCATTATGAAGATGAATTTTACATTATCACGAATGCAGATGATGCATTTAACTTTAAAATTGTAAAGACCAAAATCAACAATTGCGGAATGGAAAACTGGGTAGACGTTATCCCGCACCGTCCGGAAGTCCTGTTGGAAGGCTTTGAGATTTTTAAAAACTATCTGGTGCTGGAAGAACGGGAAGAAGGATTATTACAGATAAAAATTATCGATGAGAAAACCCAGGAATCTTATTACCTTCCGTTTTCAGATCCTACCTATACCGCTTACATTGGTGTTAACCTTGAATTTGATACGGAGATTCTACGTTATGGGTATACATCGCTGACACAGCCGAGCTCAACGTACGAATATAACATGAAGGAAAAAACCACCCAGCTCCTGAAACAGCAGGAAGTTTTAGGTGGGAAATTCTTACCTGAAAATTATGTTTCTGAAAGGATCTGGGCAGACTCCAGAGACGGTGAGGAAAGAATCCCGATTTCACTGGTGTATCATAAAGACACCAAAAAATCTGCGGATACCCCGCTGCTTTTATACGGATACGGAAGTTACGGGCATACGGTAGATGCCAGTTTTTCCAATGTAAGGCTGTCAATTTTAGACCGGGGGTTTATTTATGCCATTGCCCATATCAGAGGCGGAGAATATTTAGGTAGAGAATGGTATGAAGACGGGAAAATGCTGTTTAAGAAAAATACATTCTTTGATTTTATTGATGCCGGAAAATATCTGATTCAGGAAAATTATACTTCCTCAAAACACCTTTACGCCATGGGCGGAAGCGCAGGAGGATTACTTGTTGGCGCCGTAATGAATTATGAGCCTTCCCTGTTTAACGGAATTGTAGCGCAGGTACCTTTTGTAGATGTAGTGACGACCATGCTGGATGAAACCATCCCGCTGACCACCGGGGAATATGACGAATGGGGAAACCCGAATGATGAAGAATATTATCATTACATGAAATCTTATTCGCCTTATGACAATATAGAAGCCAAGAGCTACCCGAACATCCTGATTACCACAGGACTGCATGATTCTCAGGTACAATATTGGGAACCTGCCAAATGGACGGCAAAGCTGAGGGAACTGAAAACAGATGACAATCTTCTGGTTTTTAAAACCGATATGAGCGCCGGACATGGCGGGGCAAGCGGAAGATTTGAATCACTGAAAGAAGACGCACTGGAATATGCGTTTTTATTAAAATTAGAAAACAGAAAAGATGACTAACGACGCGGAATACTGGCAGAAAATACAACAGTTTTTTATTGAAAATTTTGATACTGAAAAGGATGCTCCTATTGAAACCTATTTATTTCTGATCGGGTTGCAGGAACTGGGCAGCGGACAGCAGAAATATACAAAGGACGATAAGGTCAATTTACTTCATATTGCAGTCTGCAGACTGCTGGAACCCTTCGGGTATTATAAGTTCTCGCATTATGACGATGACGGATATCCTCATTTTGAAGAAAAGGAAAAGCTTCCTGAACTCAAGCCCAATGAACAGCAGATCCTGATGAAAAAAGCAATCATCCAGTATTTTCAGGATGAAGAACTGATCTAAAAATAAAAATCGGAAAGTGATATTACACTTTCCGATTTTTTATTGTTTACTTTTCCATTAAAAGCTCTTTTAGCTGTTTCAGCCCGGTGGTAAAGCCTTCCTCAAATCCCATTTCAAGAATCTTTTTCATTTCGTCCTCAGACTGAAAGTGAATATTCACCGTTACTTTGGTACCTTCTTCCACCCCTGTAAAACCGATCAGCCATTTTACCTGCGGGAAACTTTCATCCGCATTTCCGTCCTCATCACAGAAAGCATCAGTGGCATCAAAACTCCGGTGTTCCGTAATCTCACCATATTTTATCCGGGCATAATGTTTTTCACCATCCGGTCCTGCCATAGCATACAGCCACACTCCGCCTTCATTAAAATTCTGGCTTACGGTTTCGCATGTCCAGGGTTTCGGGGCCCACCACTGATCCAGCAATGCCGATTGGGTGAAATAATCCCAGACTCTGGGAACATCAGTATCGTATACAGTCATGACATAGATACTGTTGGCGTTAAAATCTTTGTTGAAGATAAGATCAGATTCCATATTGATTGATTATTTATTTGATGGTGATTTATTATGCACTGAATAATTCTATGTATTAAAGATAACTAAAAGTTTAATAAATAAATGTTAAAAAACACTCTTTTAAGAAAAATTACACAATTTTATGGTTCATTTTTTGTTTACCAAGTCATAAAATGATTAATTTTAACATTATCTTTCTTAAAAAATTATAAAAAACACTACATGAATAATAAGTTCATTCCGATAATCTCCGTGTTTATGACAATCTCATTGATTGTTTTCGTAACGCTGCAGTTTTATTGGCTGAAAAGGTATTACGGAGCTTTGGATCAGGACTTCTCCTCCAAAGTCTATTCCGCTTTGGAAAATACCTCAAAAATCATAGGTGAAGTTGAAGTGGACAAGTACCTTAATATCGATAACAAAAATTTCAGGAACAATATTCTCGCCAGCAGCAGCCAGCCTTCTTTAACTGCCATTCAGCAGGTTGAGGACTCCGGCACACAGCGCCAGATTGTCTATTCGAAAAACATTATCGAAAAAAACCAGCTTCCGCTTTCCCAGAAAGGTGATTCCTTAAAACTGACCACCTTATACTCTGATGAAGCCGCCTATAAAATCAAAAGGGACACCACAAGCAGGGAACTTCTCACCGCCGACCTCAACCGGGACATTGAAAACGGCGATTATGCCATGAAGGAGTTCGTAAAAGTGAACGGCAATAATCTACCGATTACCAAAAGAGTGGACGAAAAAATCCTAGACTCTGTCATTACCAAAGAATTAAGGATCAGAGGAATTTCAGCAACATTCGGCTATGGGATCACGGATAAAAGCAATAAGCTGACCAGCGTTGTGAACAAGCTGTATAAGGATAAAAAAGACAACAATACCTACAGCTATCCCCTCTTTACGGATTCCAAAGAAAGAACGCTGTATACCCTGGCACTGGTTTTCCCGAAAAAGGAATATTCCCTGGCAATGAACAACTGGCCGATGCTTCTGGGGACTTTTCTCTCATTACTGACGATTCTGGGCATTTATATTATTTCCATTAATTATATGATGCGGCAGAAAAAGCTCGCGGAAGTAAAAACGGATTTCATTAATAACATGTCCCATGAGTTCAAGACGCCGCTGGCAACAATTTCTGTGGCAACCGATTCATTGGCCAATGATAAAATTGCGACCAATCCGGATAAGGTTAAGTACTATTCAGAACTGATCAAGCAGGAGAATTTAAGAATGAAAAAACAGGTGGAAAACGTCCTGAATATGTCTAAGCTTGAGAGGAATGAAGTCCGGCTGTTCCTGAAAGAAGCCAATGTGAGAGAGCTGATCAGAAGGACCACCGAGTCTTTCAACCTGATTATCCAGCAGAGAAACGGAACGCTTAAACAGGAATTCAATGCCACCAATTACATCTTTAAGATTGATGAGTTCCATATTTCCAATATGCTGGTGAACCTGCTTGACAATGCCAACAAATATTCTCCGGAAGCTCCTGAAATTTCCATAAAAACAAGCAACGAAGGAAATTTATACGTCATTGAGATTTCTGATAAAGGAATGGGCATGGAAACCCAGAACAAGACCAAGATATTTGAGAAGTTTTTCAGGGAAGAAACCGGGAATATCCATAATGTAAAAGGACAGGGATTAGGGCTTTCCTATGTAAAAAAGATTGTAGAGCTTCATAAAGGGCAGATCATTGTAGATTCCCAAAAAGAAAAAGGAAGCACGTTTACCATAAAGCTGCCGATGGGTTAAACTGACGTAATCAATTAGATCAACCAAACTGAATAAGCAACCAAATAACAAATATAGAGAAGAGTGGCCCGTTCACTCCGATTATTAATTTTTAACTGAATAAATTATGAGCAACAGAATATTATTAGTAGAAGACGACCAGAGTTTCGGTGCCGTACTGAAAGATTATTTATCCATCAATAATTTCGAAGTAACGCTCGCTGTAGACGGAGAACAGGGATTAAAGGAATTTACGGAGAACGAATTCGATATCTGTATTTTTGATGTCATGATGCCTAAAAAAGACGGATTTTCATTAGCAGAAGATGTTAAAAAAATAGATAAAAATACACCGATCATTTTCCTTACCGCAAGAAACATGCGTGAAGACATATTAAAAGGCTATCAGCTGGGAGCTGATGATTATATCACCAAACCGTTTGATACCGAGTTGCTTTTATATAAAATCAAGGCGATCCTCCAGAGAAGTTCTACACTGGAAAATGAAGAGCAGGAACAGTTCAAGATCAGCAATATTTTCTTTGATTCCATGCTGAGACAGCTGCGGGTAGGAGATAATGAATACAAACTTTCCCCTAAAGAAAATGAACTTTTAAAACTGCTGTGCATCCACAGAAACGATTTTATGCCAAGAGACCTGGCTCTAAGGAAAATCTGGAAGAAAGAAAATTATTTCACAGCCAGAAGTATGGATGTGTACATTGCCAAGCTGCGTAAATTACTGAAAGATGATGAAGGCCTGGAAATCATCAATGTTCACGGAGAAGGATTCAGACTTTTGGTAAAGAATTAATACAGAAGATTAATAATCATCTGCATTATAATATAAGTTCTGAAAATAAAAATATAAGGCTGACTGCCATTATAAATATAAAATTAGCAAAGCAATTGAAAATGTTTTGCTAATTTTGTTTTTATATGAAAAATACACTTTTAGGCTTAATTGCCTTATCCATAGCAGCCATATCCTGCAAAAAAGATGAAAGAGCTACCTACTTAACGGGAGAAGCAGGCGTTCAGCAGCCAGCTGTGGCCATAAATAATACGCCTAAAACCTCTCTTCTGGATCAGGCTGGGATCCAGACGGTGCAAAATTCAGGTTCAGCCACTGTAACCGCACCGGGAATGAATCCTGCTCACGGACAGCCGGGCCACCGGTGTGATATCCCGGTAGGACAGCCTCTGAGCTCCGCTCCGGCACAAACACCGCAACAGGGAGCCCAGAATATTAATGTAAATGCCAACCAGGGCCAGACGATACAGATAGATCCTAATTCTCTACAGCCCGGAAAATTTACCGTAGACAACAGCGGAAAGGCAAAAACCGTTAAAACTGCAAAAGGGATGAATCCTCCGCATGGAGAACCGGGGCACCGTTGCGATATTCCGGTAGGACAGCCTTTAAACAGCAAACCGGCACCTGTTGCTCAGCAGACCCAAGCCATAGCACAGAATACACCTCCGGCTCCCACACCAGCTCCTACAGGTGAAAAACCCGCATTAAACCCGGCGCATGGAGAGCCCTGGCATAATTGTGCCGTAAAAGTTGGTGAAGCTTTGCCATAAATTCCGTATTTTTGTACCAGTGAAATTATTTCAGATCATAGCTGTTATTTTCTGCATGGGGATTTTTTTAATTCCCAAAGACAACTTCTATGCTCAGAATTTTCAGGAAAACTGCTGTAAGGAAAACTCCGCCAAAGATTGCTGTAAAGACAATCAGAAAGAAGGTGCAGAACACCAGCAGCATAAAAATCAGGAGCCGTTTTCCTGTAATAAGGAGACCTGCTGCTCTGTCTGCGTATTCTGCTACAATTTCATTGAAGCGCCGTTTTCCAGAAGCCTGCAGTTGGAAATATCCTATTACAAGGCCAATAAAAACTTACTCGATCAGTACGCTGATCCTTATATTTCAGACCGTTTAAAAGAAATCTGGCAACCGCCGAAAATAGGTTAATTCAAACAATAAGGTTCATTACACTTTAATGAACAGTTTTTATTAATCTAAATTTTAAACAAAAATGAAATTATATATTTCCAAGATTATTCTTGGTATATTCTTACTGTCTGCACAAATTATATTTGCCCAAAATCTTTCTAAAAACACATTCAGAGTAAAAGGAAACTGTGAGATGTGCAAAGCAAGAATTGAAAGCACAGCTCTGAAAGCAGGAGCTGAGTATGCAGAATATTCTATTGATTCCCAAACACTGACACTGGAGACTGCCAACAGCACTTCTACAGATGACATCCTGAAAAAAGTATCTGAAGCCGGCCATGATAATGAAAAATTCAAAGCATCAGAACAGGCATATGAATCTCTTCCCGGATGCTGCCATTACAACAGAAACGAACAGCCGGTAACCGCAAACGGACATGGACATCATTCAAAAAAAGAAAATGAGTTTTATGTAAAAGGGAACTGCGAATCCTGTAAAGCCAGAATTGAAAAAACAGCCGTAAATGCCGGTGCAGACTCTGCCGAATGGAATGCAGAAAAACAGTCCGTTACTTTAGCTTTTGATCCGGCAAAGACTTCTTCGGATAAAATCCTGAAAAAAATTGCAGAAGCGGGACATGATAACGAAAAGTACAGATCATCCGATACAATCTATAAAAACCTGCCTTCCTGCTGCCTCTATGACAGGGAAATCCCTTTTGGCGAACCCAATCCGAAAGTACATTCTGAAGAAGCTTCAGCTTCCGGGAATGCAGATCATGCTTCAGCAGAAAACCACGGCAAAGATATCGAAGGCGTTACCGTAACAGGCTCCAAAGCCGCCACTTCTTTAAATAAAAAAGAAGCCGGCCTGGTCTTTAATATTGACCGTAAAGAACTTCTAAAAGCTGCCTGCTGTAATTTATCTGAAAGTTTTGAAACAAATGCTACGGTTGATGTTTCTTTCAGCAATGCCGTAACGGGCACCAAACAATTGAAAATGTTAGGCCTGGATCAGAAATATACAAGCCTGACAAAAGAGTTATTGCCTGAAATCAGGGGGCTTGCCTCTGCTTACGGATTAAACTTTATTCCCGGAAGATGGATTGAAAGCATACAGCTGACAAAAGGTGGCAGTACGGTGACCAACGGCTATGAGAGCATAACCGGACAGATCAATACCGAATTGCTGAAAAACGCTGAAAAACCGGAAACTTCCTTAAATCTTTTTGCTGACTTCAACGGCAGGGCCGAGGCCAACATTACCAGTGTTTCCAAGATTAATGACCACTGGTCGCAGAGCTTCCTGCTTCACGGGAACGGAACATTCGGTGATACGGATATGAATGACGACGGCTTTCTCGACCGTCCGAAAGGAACCCAGATCAATGCTGCCTATTTGCTGAATTACAACGACCTGGAACACTCAGGACTCGGATCACATTTCGGAATCAATTTTATTAAAGATGAAAGAACTTCCGGGCAGACCGGTTTTAACAAAACCATTCCGCAGAATAAACAGCCGCTTTACGGTGTCGGGATTGATATTTCCAGGTTTCAGGTCTGGAATAAGACCGGTTATGTCTTCAAAGGCAAGCCTTACCAGAGCTTAGGCTGGATGAACCAGTATACTTTTCATCAGCAGGACAGTTTTTTCGGATTAAGGGATTATTCCGGGAAACAGCATACGTATTATTCCAACCTGATTTTTGAAAGCATCCTCGGGAATACCAACCATAAATATAAAGCGGGAGTCAGTTTTATGTATGACGGTTATGATGAAATGTACCTTGCCAATCAGTTTAAAAGAAATGAAATCGTTCCCGGTGCTTTTGCAGAATATACCCTTACCGGACTGAAATATACCTTAGTAGCAGGCGCAAGGGTGGATTTCCACAATCTGGCAGGTACACAGTTTACACCCAGGGTAAATTTTAAATATGACATCACGCCCCAGACTATCCTGAGGCTGTCTGCCGGAAGAGGATTCAGGACGGCCAATGTTTTTGCGGAAAGCCAGCAGTATTTTGCCTCCAACAGAAGCATTCAGATTTTGCAGAACGGTGGAAACATCTATGGCCTGAAACCTGAAATTGCCTGGAATTACGGAGCCAGCCTGCAGCAGGAATTTAAACTGTTCGGAAGAAAGTCTACAGTTGTTGCAGATTTCTTCAGGACAGATTTCCAGGATCAGGTTATGGTAGACCTGGACCGTTCGCCTCAGCAGCTGGCATTTTACAATCTGAACGGAAAATCTTTTGCCAATTCTTTTCAGACCCAATGGGATTTTATGCCTCTTAAAAATTTTGAGGTAAGGCTGGCTTATAAATATTATGATGTTCAGGCAGATTATCTGGATGGAAGGCGTGAAATTCCGTTTATGGCAAAAAACAGGGGGTTTGTAAACCTTGCTTACGCCACCGATAAAAATAACAAGGGCGGATTCTGGAGCTTTGATACGACTTTAAACTGGATCGGGAAACAGAGGCTCCCTGGCACTTCAACCAATCCGCAAGAATTCCGGCTGCCTGTGTATTCCGAATCTTATGCCATTTTAAACGCACAGATTTCCAGGAATTTCAATAAAAAAATCAGGATATATTTGGGAGGGGAAAACCTTACTTCCTATTATCAGAAAAATGCAATCATAGATTTTAAAAATCCTTTCGGGAACTATTTTGACGGCGGTATGGTATATGCCCCGATTATGAAGGCCAATGTATATGTTGGTTTTGATGTGACATTTTAATTTGAATATGAGCAGGAAAGATTTAAAGCTTTAAACAAATTATTTTTAAATTAAAAGGAAAGCGTGGTTCCGTAATTTAATGTATTGAATCATGCTTTATTTTGATTATCAGTATAATAACAGACAATAAAGTTTGCGTATTTTGGAAACTTTCTGTAAATTTATGATGTGAATATTGTAGAGCTTTCAACCGGAAAGATTTTTCCGATAGAAATTTTGCCTTTAGAAAGTGCAGACTATAGACTATTATCCAAGAAAAGATATTTTTTTGATTGGAAAGAAGAGAAAGAACAAAATATTTATAAATTAGTTATTAAAGAAGATAATGATATTTTAGGACTTATATCTTATGAAATAATTCCAAAAGAATTGAGAATTCATATCAGATTACTTACTGTCTCGGAAGAGAATAAAGGAAGAGATAAAAAATTTGATAAGATTGCCGGAAATCTAATTTGTTACGTATCCAAAATTGCTGTTAGAGAATTTGCAGAGATGGCATGTATTTCTCTCAAACCTAAAACATCAATTTATAAACATTACATGGACAAATACAAAATGAATATTACCGGTACAACTTTAAGTTTAGAAGTTCCCGAAATATTGAAATTAATTAAAGAATATGAAAGCGATTATTAAAGAAAATATTGTTGAAAATGTTGAATTTGGTGTCGATTCAAGATATCAAGATAACAAAGAAAAAGAGTCTGATTCCATTTTATTAATGCAAGCACGCTTGGAAAGAAATAAAAATTTATCCAAGGAACAAATCATACGTGCTAAGCTTTTACAATTAAAATTACAAATGGAAAACTATATTAAAGCTCCTGTTAATGATAATCAAAATCATTTCACTAAATTTTTAGAAGCATATGTTGATACAATTTATTCTAAACGAAGTGAATTTGCTAAAGATATAAACATCACGCCTATCCTATTAAGCCAGGTTATCAATAATCATCGGGATGCTAATGAAGAATTTATTTTAAAGCTTATAATACATTCTGAAAAGGCTTTTAAAAAAATAGCGAGATTTGATAAAACAATATGGCATGAGATTTATTTTAAGGAAAAGATATTTAACACAATGTCTAATCCTGAAAAATGGCGCCCGAGAATAGAAAAACAAGTAAAACTTAATGCATCTTTTTAAGGACTAAATTACAAGCATGGTTTATTTAAAATCATGCTTTTTTATACCTTTATGCTAAAGTAAATGTATGTCACAGCAACTTATTTTTGAAGACCGTTACAAAAAGTTAGGTTCTGAAACTTTTTCTGAAAATAACTTCCAGGCTCTTAAAGAAAATAAATATAAATCTGAGATCAAGGTCTTCTATGTTCCTGAAGGATATGAACTGACCGTAGATTTCAGCCATTTTAAAATAGAAAAACCTTCTTTATTTTTCCTTACCAACCAGCATCTGCAGGTTGAAAAAGGAGCTGAAGAATCCAGCCTTTTATATTACAACAGGGATTTTTACTGTATTCAGATTCATGATAAAGAAGTGGCCTGTGACGGACTGCTTTTCCACAATGTTTTTGAAATTCCTTTTGTAGTGCTTGATGAAAAGGAAAATGCTGTTATTAAAAGTTTATTCCAAAGTATTAAACAGGAACTGGAATGGAAGGATTCTTCCGCAGAAGAAATGATCCGGACCTATCTGAAACAAATGATCATCCACGCTACCAGAATGTGGAAAAGGCAAAACCTGGACAATGATACCGTGAAAATTCCCGGTCATGAACTGGATATTTTCCGTGATTTCAGCCGTTATCTGGAAATTCATTTCAGGGAAAAGCATAATGTTGTCGATTACGCGGGTCTGCTTCATATAGTCCCCAAAACACTGACCCATAAATTCAGGAATTTAAATCTGGAATCCACGAACCAGCTGATCATCAACAGGATTTTACTGGAAGCCAAAAGGCTGCTGCTTTATACGGATAAGCCGGTCAAAGAAATCGCCTATGATCTAGGCTATGAAGATCCTGCGTATTTCAACCGGCTGTTCACAGGCAAAACCGGAAATACACCTGCAAATTTCAGGAAAAATTATGTTTCGGGAAAAAAGTACAATATTTAGTTCTTTTTATCTAACGATTTGGAATAATATCTGCCATACATTTGTCTTATCAAAACAATACAACATTAAATAAATAATTAAATACAAAACATTATGAAACGTAACGCAACAGCCGTTTGGAACGGTACCGTAAAAGAAGGAAAAGGTCATTTAACCACACAGAGTACTACCCTGAACCAAACCCAGTATTCTTTCAACAGCCGTTTTGAAGAAGGTGTAGGAACAAATCCTGAAGAATTGCTTGCCGCAGCCCACGCCGGATGTTTCACGATGAAACTGAGCGCAGAACTTTCCCAGGCCGGTTTTACACCTGAAGAATTAACAACAAAATCAGTAATCACATTGGATCCAAGTGTCGGAAAGATTACAAAATCTGAACTGACATTAACGGCAAAAGTTCCGGGAATTTCTGAAGAAGAATTCCAGAAATATGCTAAAATTGCTGAAGAGGGATGCCCTGTAAGCGCAGCTTTCAATTTTGAAATTACATTAGAAGCTACTCTGGCCAACTAATTAAACTGAAAAGTAAAAAACATTTTGTTATTCATAGAATCTGAATTTATGATGACTTCGGAATCACAGAATGGAATCTGATAATAATTAATCTGGGTTGTTCAACAGCTCAGATTTAATTTTAAAATAAAATATACCGATTGGTATATTTTCGTATATTTGCTGCAGTATTAATGTAAATGTCAAAAGCAGAAAAGACAAAACAATTCATCATTGAGAAAACAGCCGCTTTGTTTAACACAAAAGGGTATACTTCCACGTCTTTATCAGACATTACGAATGCAACCGGACTGACAAAAGGAAGCATTTACGGTAATTTTGAAAACAGGGACGGGGTAGCCATTGAAGTCTATAAACACAATGTCGGAATGCTCAGAAAGAACCTTGCAGATGCATTCAGTCAGGAATCCATTACACCTTCAGAGCAGCTGCTTGCTTTTGTTACATTCTACAGAACAAGCTGGCCCTCTGTCTTCAGACATGGAGGATGTCCCATGATGAATGCTGCGACAGAGTCAGACGATACTTTTCCGGCACTGAAAAGCCAGGTGAAACTTTCTTTTGAAAACTGGGAAAAAGTCCTTTCGGATATCATCAGGGCAGGGCAGGAAAACCATGAGTTCAGACAGGAAATAAACCCTGAAGAATATGCATCACTCTTCCTCATGCTTATTGAAGGCGGAATTTTATTATCTAAAACCACCGGAAATGAAAAACACCTTAATCTTGCACTGGACAGAGTCTCAGAACTCATTGCTAAAGAAATAAAACAAAATCCTTTATAATCAGTAATATGGATAAATTACAGGCATTACAGTCTTTTATCGGGAAAGAATTTACCGCATCGCCCTCTCCTTTTATGAGGTGGCTGAATCCTGTTGTGGTCTCTGCAGAAGAAGGCCGCATAGAATTTCAGTATACCGTAAGAGCAGAATGGCTGAATCCGATGGGGAACCTTCACGGCGGTGTTACGGCAGCTATTATAGATGACGTCATCGGGGCAACCATGTTTTCCCTTAATGAAAAAACTTTTATCGTTACCGTAAATAACAGCATCGATTATTTTTCAGCCGCCAAAGAAAATGATAATATTGTAGCCGAAACAAAAATCATTAAAAGAGGAAAGCAGTTCATTAATGCACAGTGTGAAATATGGAATGCAGACAAAACAAGATTAATTGCAAGGGGAACCTCTAATTTATTCAAAACCAACAGTTAAATGAAAAGAGTAGTTATAACGGGGCTGGGCGCAGTGACGCCTTTGGGAAACAATGTAGAAGAATTCTGGCAGAACAGCATCAACGGGGTGAGCGGTGCCAACAGGATTACCCACTTTGACACCGAAAAATTCAAAGTACACTTCGCATGTGAGGTTAAAAATTTTGACCCGAAGGTTCATCTTACCCATAACGAAATAAAACGGAGCGACCTGTTTTCGCAATATGCCATGTATTCTACTGCAGAAGCCCTTAAAGACTCCGGGCTTGAACTGGAAAATATGGATCCTTTTGACACCGGTGTTATCTGGGGAACCGGACAGGGCGGCATGTGGACTTTTGAGAGTGAAGTGATGGAATTTACAAAAGGAGACGGAACCCCGCGTTTTAATCCGTTCTTCGTGCCTAAGTTTATTGCCAATATGGCTTCCGGGATGATCTCTATGAAATTCGGGCTTCAGGGAATCAATTATACAACCGTTTCAGCCTGTGCCACAGGGAACACGGCTTTGATGGATGCCTTTAATTATATCAGACTGGGAAAAGCAAAAGTAATCGTAAGCGGCGGTTCTGAAGCAGCGGTTACCCCGGCTTCCGTCGGAGGATTTTCAATCATGAAAGCAATGTCTACAAGAAATGATGATTTTGCCACAGCAAGCCGGCCTTATGATGCAGACCGGGACGGTTTTGTAATGGGCGAAGGCGCAGGCTCTTTAATTCTCGAAGAATATGAACATGCCAAAGCAAGAGGCGCGAGAATTTATGCAGAATTGGTCGGAGCAGCCATGACGGCCGATGCGTATCACATGACCGCACCGCATCCGGAAGGGATCGGAGCCATTAAAGCGATGCAGTTGGCTCTTAAAGAAGCCGGAATTAATACGGAGGATATTGATTATCTTAATCCGCATGCGACTTCTACTCCGATGGGGGATCTGGTCGAGCTCAATGGGATCAACAAATTATTCAAGGGAAGCAAAAACCTGGATATCAGTGCTACCAAGTCTATGACAGGCCATTTATTAGGTGCAGCCGGAGCAGCCGAAGCCATTCTTTCAATTAAAGCAATTGAAAACGGAATTATTCCGCCTACAATCAACCTTCACAGGATTGATGAAAATATTCCTAAGGACCTGCGGATTGTTTTCGGTGAGGCCAAAGAAAAAAATATAAACTATGCCTTAAGTAATGCATTCGGCTTCGGGGGGCACAATGCAACTGTGGTTTTTAAGAAATTCTCTTAAACAGTTCTCTCTTATATTCAGAATTAAAAAAGCAGCCAAAAATGGCTGCTTTTTATTGTACGGACTTATATAGAATACTAAAATGAGTGATTGATCTAAAAATTAATCAGAATCTTTATCTGAAGTAAAAAAATCATCTGCATCTTCAGCTATAGGAATATAAAGCCTCTCCCACTCTTTGCTTTTTACCATATCCCAGCTGTGCCCTTTACCTTTTAAATCTTCTGCCAGAAGAATCGTTCCCGGCTTAATGATAAAAGTAGAACCATCTGTTACTTTAAATCTGATATTTCCTTTTAACGTAATAACATACTGCCTTCTGGGGGCCGGATGCGCATTCTTTTCCCAATCCTCTGTTTTATTGCTCATCCAGAATGTCGTGGTATTCATGTGCTTAAGGGTAGGAATCCTTCCTTTTTCAAACGTACAGGAACCGTCAGGATTATTGATCAGCCTTATTGCAGGAATGTATTCTTTTGATTCTTCAGTATTTACACTGATACTTACATTTTTGTTTTTTTTGTGCTGTGCATTCATAGATCCAAATGTGCTTAATGCAAGAACAAAGCTAATGCCTTTAACTATATTTTTCATTGTAAATAAATTCTTTTAATTATAAACTGTATCGTGAACCAACATTTTTTCAAAGAACGGTTTATACTTTTTTACCAAAGCCAAATGTTCAGGAAGCTGTCCGTAAGCTTCAAGTTCTTCCAGCGTATCAAATTCCATAGAAGCATTGTAAGTGAAGGTATTATCTAAAACATTTCTCGGGCTTGAATCTGCAGGTTTTCCGTACCGGAGATTTTTTTGATAAGGCAGTTTTTTAAGGCCTTCAAAGAAGTTTTCAAACTCTTTTACCTCAGCTTCAGACAAATCTTTTCTGAGCCAGAACAATAAATAATGGAAGTACACTTTTTTCTTTCTTAAAGGGTTAAACATAGGCAAGGCAGACGCAAACATATTTGCGGAAATCAGCAGCAGGGCAGAAGCCTGTACCGAACGGAATAAAAACTTTCTTCTTTCCATTGTACTTATTTTTAGTTGAAATCAATTCTGTATTTTAAAACAAACTGCCATTGCCTGTCAGAAACAACCGCATTGTTATTGATATTACTTGTGAAAACAGGTCTGTTTTGGGCATCAAAAGTCAGTCGGGACGACATTCCGTTCATCAGTAAGGAAATTCCGGCATCGTAAATAACCGCATGATCATGAAGACCTTTGAGATCAGACAGCTGCATACCGACAGCAGGCTGAAGCTGAAGATTCTTTTTTTCTTTGTTTAAATAAGGAAGCGTTCCGCCCAACTGAACATAATAGGTATTTCCCGTCCCGATTACCGGCATTGCATTTCCGGCTCCGTTCAAACTGGCCTGGGTGGCGTCTACAGAAGTTGCAGGATTATTTGTCCCGACGTATCGAATATAATTCGGCCCGTAATCATTGTGCATCGCCATTCCGTAAGCACTTACAGAAGTTCCTTTCTCTTTGTTTAAAGGAGCATCATAAAATAAATCTACTGCAAAACTTTTCATATCATCATTGACGGTATTTTTATCAACATCCTGATGCCACATCGCATTATGAATGTAATCAAAGCCTGCCCCGAGGCTCAGTACACTCTTTTTACCTCCATACGTACCGGAATTGAATGGCACTGAAATATTTTCCGTATCAAGAAATGCATATCTGAAATATCCCGAAAAGTCTTTGTGAGGCGAATTTTTGCTGAAAGTAGCGACATTGTATTTGGGATCTGCCGTTGACATCGTATACGGATCTGCAACTACCAAACGATAATCAAATTTACCTAGCTGGCCTTTTATATAAGCTCCCAATTCTCTTACGGTATAATCTGTTGCCCCTGCATTGGATGCTGCATAAGCCGGTAAATCATACAGCAACGTATTCAACGGACCTGTAGTGAATCTTGACAGGCCTCTCCATGTTGAACGCCCGGCTCCGAAAGCAATTTTATCATTAAAAGTATATTCTGCGTAAGCATCAAGCAGATCAAAATAATTGCTGCCTTTTGCGTTGACGTTCACATTGGTAGTTCCGCCCTGTAAAACAAACATCAGTTTTTCCGTTGGCTTATAGGCCATTTTTACCCTGACCCTGCGGAGTGACAGATCTGACACTTCGGATTTTGCCTGATTATTAATTAAACTTCCCGGATTAAGCTGTGCATATCTTGCCCAAAGCTCTGCGTAGCCGCTAAACGAAATATATCTTGTATGTTCATCATTAAGATAATGCGTTAAAGCCGGATTATTAAAATCATTCTTTTTCTGCGCTTCCACTTTTGAATACAAACCCGTCATGGAAATTAAAACGAGCCCGACTTTAACAGATCTTTTATTCATAATATTTTCTTTTTCTGAATCTTATTGTTGATTTCGACAGGACAAAATTAGATGAGAAAGACAAAAAGAATCGTTAGAAATCAATTAGAAAATCTTTAGAAATTCATTAAAAAAAATAAATCCGTTATTATAAAATAAAAATATAAAATACCTTTGTACAGCAATTGAATGATAACCGGCTATCAGCTTTCTGGTAACAATTACTTTAATCTGAAATTGGATAAAATCCTGAAATAATGCTTAAATGAAAGTTTTAATTATAGAAGATAATGCCCGTGTTTCAGCACTTTTAAAAAGAGGTCTGGAAAGTCAAAACTATCAGATTTATATCTCCGAAGATGCAGAAGATGCTTTGGTGATGGCAGAAAGAATTTCTTTTGACCTGGTGATTACCGATATCATGCTCCCGGGGATGAACGGTATCGAATTAAGCAGAATCATCAAACAGAAAAACCCTGATCTCCCGATTATTATGCTGACCGCTTTAGGAACGATTGATGAAAAGATTGAAGGGTTTGATGCCGGGGCAGACGATTACATGGTAAAGCCATTCGAAATAAGAGAATTATATGCCCGGATAAAAGCCGTTTTATTAAGAAAATCATCTTCTCCAAAGAAAAACGAATCATTAAACATTATTAAATATCAGAACCTTACCATAAACGCAAATACAAACCGTGTTTTCAGGAATGAAAAAGAAATCAACCTTACACCAAAGGAATTCAAACTGTTGATCTTCCTGATGAGGAATGCAGAAAGGGTGCTGAGCCGTGAAGAAATTGCAGAGAATGTCTGGGGAAATCATTTTGATACGGGAACCAATTATATTGATGTTTACATTGCGTACTTAAGAAAGAAAATTGATAAGGATTTTGACAGGAAACTTATTCATACGAAACCCGGAATGGGATTTATTTTTACCCATCATTTATAAATCACCAACTGCAAATCTCTTCTATATTACTTACGAAGATCCTTCAGAAATAAAAATCTGCATATGAAAATAGCAACCAGGACAGCCATTATTTATACTATTCTCACTGCAGGAATATTTTTCATCTTTGCTTATGTTCTCTATTTTATTGCTGAAAAAAACAGGGAAGACGAATTTAATGACCGGTTAGGCTACAAAATTACCTGGAGGTCAGAATTTATTTTTGATGCTAAAATTGATGATTCTAAAATCCGGGAACTCCATGAACGCAACAAAAAAATGCTGAATGAAGCGGATATCAGTGTCTACAACAGTAAAAAAGAACTGATATTTACAGATATTAAGCCTTCTTCTAAAAACCAGTACTATCTGAACCAGCTTATTAATACCAAAAAAAGCAAAATAACGTGGCAGAGAAGGGAACGCCAGTATATGGCCTTTAAATATGATTTTAATAATGAGCGTTTTTATATCATCGGCAGTGCTGTTGATGTAACAGGGAAAGCCCATGTTGAAGAGTTTAAAAGGGATGTCATTGCCATTTACATTATTTCTATCCTTCTTATTTTTATTGTCGGATTTCTGTTTTCCTATTATACTCTGAAACCTTTAAAGGATATTATTATCCAAATCCGTGATATCTCAGAGCACAATCTCAACAAAAGGCTGGTTGTTCCCAAGGCGAAAGATGAAATTTACGAACTGACCGAAACTTTCAATTCAACTTTTAACCGTTTGGAAAAATCATTCAACAACCACAGACAGTTTGTCACGACGATCTCCCATGAATTCCGGACACCGCTTTCTACATTAATTGCTGAGCTTGAACTTGCTAAAGATCTGAATATAACAGTGGATGATTATAAAATTTCCATAGACAATGCGCTACAGGATGCCAACCACGCTTCCCAGCTTTCCTCAGCATTGCTGGATTTTGCACGGGCAAGTTATGATATTTCACAGATCAGTTTCACAGACCTGCGTCTGGATGAAATTCTGGCGGACGCTAAAGTTGCCCTGCTTCAAAAAAATTTAACTTATACCATCGGGATCCATTATATGGATAATCTGGCACACAAAGATGAAAGCCACTACGACTTTTACGGAAACCCGTATCTGCTGCAGATTGCATTTTTAAATTTAATGGAAAATGCCTGTAAATATTCGCCGGATAAAAGCTGCCGTGTAGAAATTGAAGTTCAGAACAATAATCTGGAAATCCGTTTTATAGACCATGGAATTGGTATCCCGGAAACCGACCAATTAAAAATATTTGATTTATTTTACCGTGGGGACAACAAGAATTATGAAAAAGGAAACGGGATTGGATTATCCATTGTAAAAAGAATTATTGAAATGCATCAGGGCCACATTTCACTGCAGTCTGAGCCTGCAAAAGGAAGTATTTTTAAAATACAATTCAGCTTTCAAAATAAAAAAGCAGCCTGAACAAACCGGCTGCTTTATTTTCTTATTGCATTTTTATTATGCTTTTAACCATTCTGACCTGGACAGGTAATTCTGATCAGGATAATAAATAAAAAGGCAGTTTCTCCCTTTTATCGTATTAATAATCGGCTGTGTAAGGTCCCTAGGAACCGCAGGGCATCCCCAGCTTCTCCCGATTCTCTTGTGTACCGCAGCAAAATCTTCACTTACGTAATCTGCACCGTGCATCACGATGGCTCTTTTGTAAGCGGCATCATTAAAACCTTTATCCATTCCCAGCAGTTTCAAGGAATACCCGTTGTCGCCGTTATACGTAGCATCCGTGATATAAAATCCCAGGCTGCTCTGAAGCGAGCTGTTGGTGTTCGAAAAGTTGGTTGCAAATTCTTCACCTGTGTTTTTCCCGTGGGCGACCAGTGAATTGAACAATACTTTTTTCTCCTGTGTGTCAATTACCCAAAGTCTCTTCGTATTGGAAGACATGGAAAAATCACATATCGTTAACAGATGGGCATCCTGATTAAGCAAACCAGCTTTCTTCAAATTTTCAAAACCTGTCAAGGCTTTAAAGAAAACTTCTTCGTTAAGTTCGTGCCCTTCTTCAAACGTGATGGATTTATACAATGCTTCTGATGAAGATACTGTACCTGCGGTCTTTTCAGACTTCATGCCGGTTAATTTTTCAATCTTTCTGGTGCCGGTTTCATTTGTTTCAATTCCCTTTTTCGGAGACAGATAAAATGACGTGGTTACCATGTAAACAATACCTAATAAGCTATAAATTCCTTTCATTAAAATATTATGTTAAATACATTTCAGTCTGCAAATGTATAAAACATAACGGTGAACGCCATATAACTCTAAAAAATTTAACGCTATTTAAGAAACTTTAACTTACTGATTTTGTGATTTAAAACTCATTATTTATGTACATCTGAAACAAATTCCAGGCTGATTGAATTCATGCAGTACCGCATACCTGTAGGTTTCGGTCCGTCATCAAAAACATGGCCCAGATGAGAATCGCATCTTTTACAAAGAACCTCTACCCGCTCCATTCCGTATGCCGTATCTCTTTTATAATATACGCCTTCTTTATCTGCTTCAAAAAAGCTTGGCCAGCCGCAGCTGCTTGAAAATTTTGAATCTGACCGGAACAGATGGTTTCCGCAAACGGCGCAGTAATATTCTCCCAACTCATCAAACTCATTGTATTTTCCGGTAAACGGGCGTTCGGTTGCCGCTTCCCTTGAGATGGCATATAATTCAGGAGCTAATATTTTTCTCCATTCATCGTTGGAAACATCCAGTTTGGTATGATCTGTCCGGGAATAGTATGGATTATTTTTTGCTTCGTTTTCCATGAGTTTTGCTTAATGGTTTTTTATCAGCTAAAATCAAACCATAATAGCTCTAAAGTCTTTAATTTTAGTTATTTTTAAGTGATCTGTTTACATCCGCGAGTCAGAAGAAATGATATTTTTTTGATTCTCAGAATCTTGCAGGTGTATTGCCGGAATCCCAGGCGGATGAATAAACGATTATAACTGACGATTGTATAATATAAACTTTACCCATTGCGGTCACCAATGATATGAATGATGAAGCCAAAAGAAAACAGTTAAGGAAATATAAAGCATTTGCCACAGGATTATTCCTGCTGATGGCAGTTGTATTTGTTATTACAACCGTTCTGCAGAAGGATAACAGCTCACATTGGATCGGGTATGTCCGTGCTTTTTCCGAAGCGGCCATGGTAGGTGCTTTGGCAGACTGGTTTGCGGTGACTGCCCTGTTCCGGCATCCGCTGGGCCTGCCGATCCCGCATACGAACCTGATTGAAAACAGCAAACAGCAGCTTGGAGATAACCTGGGCGGTTTCGTGGTAAGCAATTTTCTTTCACCACAGAATATCCGTCCGTACATCCAGAAGCTGAAAATCTCAAATTTTGTAGGAGAATGGCTTGGGAAAGAAAAAAACCAGGCAGTTCTCATCAGGAACCTTTCTGATATCGTCCTGGATATCCTGAACAAACTGGATGATGCTACGGTAAGCCTCTTCATCAGCAAAAAGGTATCTGAAATGACGAATGATATTAAGCTCAACGCCATCGTCGGGAACGGAATCCATTATATTCTGGAAAAGAATGATCACCAGAGGATCATTACCAGCCTTTCTTCACAGATTAAGAATTACATTACCGAGAATGATGAAATGATCAAAGACCGGGTGAAAAAAGGCAGCTACTCTTTTATCCCTTCTTTTGTCGATCATAAAATTGCCGGTAAAATTGCCAGCGGGCTTGCCGATTTTTTCAAAGAAATTGAAGAAGACCCTGAACATGAAATCAGGAGCCTGATTACCGGAAAGATTCAGGAATTTTCCACAGATTTAAAAGAAGACCCGAAATGGGACCAGGAATTTAAGAACATTAAAAACGACCTTTTAAAAGCGGATAAACTCAATGAATATTCCAATGACATCTGGGTTTCCATAAAAAAAACAGTCATGGAAGAACTTCAGCAGGAAGATTCTTCATTAAAAAAATACCTTTCTAAAAACCTGGATGAATTTTCGCAGAATTTAAAAACCAATGAAGGCCTTCAGGATAAAATCGACAACTGGGTCCGCGTAACGGCTTATAAATATATCCTGAAAAATACCCATCAGTTCGGGAACCTCATCAGTTCTACAGTCGGAAACTGGCAGGGCAAAGAGCTCAGTGAAAAGCTGGAACTGGAAGTAGGCAAAGACCTTCAGTTTATCCGGGTAAACGGAACTTTGGTGGGCGGACTGGTAGGACTGATCATTTATACCATTTCCCATTTTTTCCTGTGAAAATAAAAACAATAACCTATGAAAAAAACGCTTACGTTCCTGTTCTTCCTGAGCCTGACTTTCTTGTTCTGTCAGAAAATCGAGCTTAAAAAGATTACTGACTCATCACAGGTTTTCAAAGGAGAAATCAACGGTACCCCCATCACCATCCAGCTGGATTACAGTGGAATTACAGACTGCCACCAGTACCAGCATTTTGTAGACGGATGGTATTATTATGATAAATACAGAAAGAAAATCCCACTTACAGGCATCTACAGCCTGGGAGAGATTTACCTGTATAACTTCGGGGACCGGCAAAAGAAAAACTCAAAGCTTTTTAAAGAAAAAATCACCGGAAAAAACATTAACCAGATAGAAAATATCGCAGAAAGCCTGAAGCCTGAAGAAGCATTTATCTTTCCGGAACAGGATGCAGACCAAGATGTTTCAGGAAGTTTCACCATGAAAAATAAAAATCTTCCTGCCCGGTTACTGACGAAAGACAGCCGGATTTACCGATTCAATAATTACCTCATGCTTCCGGGCAGCAAAAAGATAAACACGTATGACATGATCAGCAAAACCGGAGGCAACGAACTGATTTCCTACGCTTCAGACCAGTCGGGAAACAGGGTTTTACTGTACTTTGAAGAAGTTTCCAATTTCAATTACTGCGGAATGTGCGGGGCAGGTGACGGCGAAAAAGGCTACCGGGTATTATATTTTACCAAAGACTGGAACTATAAAAGTTTTGATGGATACCTTACGGAAAGCTGTCTGCAGAATATAGAGGATACCAAAATGACCCGTAATAAGGATTCTAAAACCCTGACATTCAGCATTCAGAAGACATCAGTATCCGCAGGCTATACACTCACGGTAGATGTAAAAAATGCTTCGGTAACAAAATCGAGATAGTAATTAAAAATATCGTAGAGTGTTTGATTATACCCCACTCTTTTAAGAAATTGTATTCCTTATTTTCAGTTAATATTTATCTTGTTAACCGGCCGGCTCTTTTTAAAAGTTCTTTATTGATATCATTGATGAGTTCCGGGCCTTCATAGATAAAACCGGTGTAGAGCTGAACCAGGCTTGCACCGGCATCCAGCTTTTCCATCGCATCTTTGGCTGAATGAATCCCGCCTACGCCGATGATCGGGAATGCCCTGTTGCTTTTATCTGAAATATATTTAATCATTGCCGTACTTCTTTCGCGGATCGGTTTTCCGCTGAGCCCGCCGTTCCCGATCTGTTCCAGGACTTCCGGAGGTGTTTTTAAACCTTCCCGGTTAACCGATGTGTTTGAAACAATCACCCCGTCAATTTTTGTTTCAGCAATCAGGTCAACAATTTCATCCAGCTGGCGATGGTTTAAATCCGGAGCAATTTTTAATAAAACAGGTTTCTGAACTGTTTTGGTCAGGTTAATTTCTTTCACTGCTGTAATCAGCTCTCTCAGATAGTCCACATCTTCCAGTTTGGCATGGCTCCCGACGTTCGGGCAGCTTACATTCAGCACAAAATAATCTACATATGGATGAAGTCCTTCAAAACACTGCAGGTAATCTTCCGTATAACTTTCAGGGCTGGTATCCGTATTTTTTCCGATGTTTCCGCCGATGATGATTTTCCCTTTATTGCCTTTCAGCTTTTCGATGGCAGCCTGCAGGCCGTCGTTATTGAACCCCATCCGGTTGATGATTCCGCCGTCTTCAATTAAGCGGAACAGTCTTTTCTTAGGATTTCCAGCCTGTGCTTTCGGGGTAACCGTTCCGATTTCCACAAATCCGAATCCGAGATCAGCCAGCTCATTAAATAAGACTGCATTTTTGTCAAATCCTGCAGCAAGGCCTATCGGGTTCTTGAATTTCAGTCCGAAAACTTCTCTTTCCAGCCGCTTGTCTTCTATGGGTTTAGGTAAAAACATTCGGGTAATAAAACCGAAATTCTTAAGCATCGAAAAGGTAAAATGGTGAACTTCTTCGGGGTCAAATTTGAAAAGGACCGGACGGATAAGCGATTTGTACATTGAAAAAAAGTTTTACAAAAATACTCATTTTAAAATTAATGGTTTCCTGACTCAGGATATTTTATTTGAAAATGTTTGATAAGCATTATCTATAACACAGAGAATCAGTTCAATCTATAAACCTGTCAGATACTTTTAACGCAAAGATTTATCTTTAGCTTTTTATCAAAATGGCAAAGTATTAATCAACCTGTTGATTCTTCTTTGCTTTTAATAATACAGGATTAAACTATCATTAATACCCTTCAGAAGACCGGGAATATTGACTCAGATCAAAACTCAGGATCTCCCCTGCTCTTTTGAACTCATCACTGATTACTGCATTCAATGTGATTGGTTCATTAGTAATGGGATGGCTGAAGGCCAGCCGGTGTGCATGAAGCATCATTTTCGTCATCCCGAAATTCTCCAGCCACAATTTATTCTGTTTATTACAGCCGTAACGGCGGCATCCTAAAATAGGATGAAGAATGTGCTTAAAATGTTTTCTCAGCTGATGCATTCTCCCTGTTTCAAGCGTAGCTTCCACAAGGCAATAACGGGAAGTCTGGTGGCCCCCAAATGCCAGACCTATTTCCGAAGTCTGCAGACGCTGATAATGGGTAATGGCATTCTGCCTGGTTCCGTCTTCATTTGTCAGATCATAATCGATGGTTTCTTCTTCTTTCGTCCAGCCCCGGAGAATGGCCAGATATTTCTTTTCAACCGCTCTTGCAGCGAACTGGTCACTCATCATCCTCAGTGTATCTTTATCTAATGTAAACAGCAGGATCCCGGAAGTTTTCCGGTCCAGGCGATGCACAGGGAATACAGCCTGCCCGATCTGATTTTTTAATTCCCGGATCGCATAGGCATCTGCTTCTCCGGAATAAAAAGATTTATGAACCAGCAATCCGTTGGGCTTGTTGATGGCAATAAGATGTTCGTCGCGATAAAGAATTTCTAACATGGGACAAAAGTAGAAATTTCCTGCTGATTTAGCCGTAAGACTGTCTGTTATTGAAACTCAAACAAAAACCTCTCAAATATTGAGAGGTTTTGCCGGTATAGTAAAATTATTATTTCTTAATAATTTTCTTTTTTATAACTTCTTTTCCGTTATCAATTAAAAGCAGATAAATTCCGTTTTGCAAATCTGAAAGATCATACTTATCAGATTTTTCATTGAAAGTCTTTATTTGCTTTCCTGACATATCCATCAAACTTATTTTAGAGATTTTCAGGTCAGATTTAATGAAAAGATAATCTTTTACAGGATTAGGATATACATTAATCTTATCCGGAATTGATGACATATCAGATGTGCCCAATACCCCTGAAGTAATAATAACATCATCAACTACTACCCCATAAGAATAGTCTCCAGCATCGTCATAGACAAATCTCACCTTAAAATTTGCATTCGCATAAGGAGTAAGATTAATATTCTGAGCCTGGTCATAGCTTTCAAGATATTCATCAAAAGTATCCGGATCATAGTCCCAAGTTCCGGCTAAACCTGCAAAACTAAATACCTGTACCCATGCAGTACCATTGAAAACTTCCACTTTAAGAATTGAATCTTCAGTATCAATCATGTTTGCATACTTGAAAGATAGATTCGGGTTGGAAACAGAAGAAAGATTTATGACTGGTGAAATCAATCTGGCACTGCTGTTTAAGGAACTGATACCTGCCGCATCATCATCAAAAAAGGCTGCACCACTTGGCAATGAATTATAAAAAACGGATGAACCCACTTCCCAATTGTAAGTAGTATCAGGATTTTCAACGGTCCAACCTATTGGCATAGAGCCAGAATTAAAATTTTCAGAAAATACCTGTGCATTGTTTATCCCGAAACAAAAAACGGCTAAGAGTAAACTTTTTTTCATAATTAATGATTTTAATTTATTTCCAAATTTAATGATTTATTATGTACAACAATTATTTATAAAGACTTATCTTCTTTAGTATAGAAAATATTTTCTAATAGTCGTTTTGATATTTTCTTTGTTTTGCTTTATATCCACTACATAATATGCAATGGCTATCAGCTGTATTTGCTTCTTCAATGATTCAATACTTCATTCTGAAACTTATAATTTCCCATCGTTTTTGAGAAATAAAGGAAGCCGAAATGTTGATTGATTATAGCCTACAGGAAATCAAAGAAGGTATGGTGGATAGTAAACTCCAGAGGATTTGAAAATGCTCATGTAAGATGTTGAAGGAGTTTCGTTTGGAAGTCCGGAATGTATCAAGTTTCCGTATACTGCTTCAAAAGATTATTTAAGAGGAACGATGAAGAGAATTAAAAATTATTGATCAGTACTTAAATTAAAAGTTCTTCCTAAGGAAGAACTTTTTTTAAATTTATTTAATGAGATCTTCTCCTTCTACAGGTATATCTGGTACTATAATATAACATCCTGCATTAATCGGGACACATACTGCAGCTTCAGGACAATAATAATATCCAGGAGGACATTTTGAAACAGATGCTGCTCCTTCGATCACTTTCAGTTCTTTTCTTGACAGAATTTTTAAATTTTTCATAATAATAGAATTTGGTTTAAGTTATAAAATTTTGTAATTTTTATATTCTCAAAGTTAGTAAAACATTTATATCATAAAATTTATTTATTAAATATTTTTCACACTATTAAAATGGTTATCAAGTATTTATTTTTAAAATTTTTATTATTTCTTATCAAACCTTTCTTCATCAGAAAAAGACTACATACCGCTTTTTAATCATCTCTTAGATAAGATTATAATTCGCCGATACCAAAAACATACAGTCGGCTTGCACTTTAAAGAAATATTCGAGGGGATAGATAAAATGAAATTTGGAGTATTTTTGAATACTTACGGCCAGGATATCTCTCTGATGTACTTAAATCATGCCGTCTTCTAATGATTTACTATAGTTTTTTACTAAGCGCTGCCTCTAAAACGGCTCTGTTGTTTTCGCCCCATATCTCTAAGCTCATTATCAAAGGTAACAGACTATTTCCAAGAGCCGTTAGCTGATATTCAACTTTAGGAATTTTAGTTTCATAAGAACATTTAGTTATGAATCCATCTTGCACCAACTCATCCAACTGCTTAGTCATAACCCGCCTGTCTGCACCTATTTTCTTTTGCAGAGCTCCGGGCCTTATTATGCCTTCTGAAATATAATAGATTAACATTAATTTCCACTTTCCACTCAAAAGTTCTTTAAACAGATGCAGCCCGCATTCGGTTCTGACAGGAATTTTTTTTTGGTACATAAATGTGGTTACAAATTATAAAATACTACCGCACAAATTTGTGCGTAATTGACTTGGAGTAACTAATATAATAATTTTGCATCAAATTATAAATACAGAAACAATGATCAAATTTACGTTTTTAGTACAGAAACTACCAGGTATGAGCCTTGAAGAATTTATAGATTATCACAAAAATCACCATGCTCCCTTATTCTGTTCCATCCCTGAGACAGAACTTTACGTTAGAAAGTATGTAGTTAACCACCCTATAATAGCAGAAGGCTTTCCTAAGCCTTTATACGATGCTGTAGTAGAAATTTCGTTTGACTCGTTTGAGGATTTCAACACCTTCTTCAATTCGGAAAATTATTTAACAAAGGTTCATCCTGATGAACCCAAATTTTTTGATACGGTAAACTATATTGCAATGGCAAACCATGAAACAATCATTAAAGCTGGTGCATAATTAAAAACTTATTAATAACGCGCATCTGACTAATGCGTTATATGCGCGTTATTTAAACAAAGAGAGATGACGGATAATATCCAACCCAGATTACTTATCCCTTTTAAATTAAAAAACATAGAACTGCGTAACAGGATCGCCGTTCCGGCCATGTGCCAGTGAGCACACTTCCTAAACCGTCTCAAATCGCATAACAACTCCTAATTGAATGAAGTTTATCGCTTGAAAAAATTTCAGAGGTTAAATTTCCGTATTTTTTTAGTTGTTTTTATTAGAGGATTCATTGTTTTCCGCTCTATTTTTATACCTGTTACACGGTAAAGCTATCCATAAACTCCTTGCGGATATGGGATAAACATAGAGCATTTCCTCTTTATCATTTTTTGAATTAAGCAATTTGAATTATAAAGTCACAGTTAACTTATTTACAAATATTTGATTACCCCAGAAAACTGATATTAAGACAATCCCAGCCCTGATCACAGCGGCATCCTTTTGCGTAACGGCGTGAAGCAAAAGATACAGCGGAGAGCAGGTTCCCGGCTCCTGAAAAAATAATGGGTTAAAATTCTTCGTGGAATACCTGTTTTTTTTATTTTCGCAAAAAATTTAATCATGAAAAAATTAGTATTCGTGCTTCTTTGCAGCATTTTTCCTTTGGTCTCTTCTGCGCAGCAATCAGACTCCTTAAAACTGGGCAAGTCTAACCGTGAGTTTTTCATCAAGGGAGACCAGAAATATAAATTCTCTGAATACAGAAAGGTTTTCACCAACCAGGAAGCGTTGGGCTACATGAAAAAGGCAAATACCAACAGTACGGTTTCACAGATCTTCGGGGCCATCGGCGGCGGTTTTATCGGTTTCGGGCTTGGCAGGGAAATCACGAAGAATAAAACGGTATATTATAATGGCGTAGCCGTAAAACAGAAACAGTCCGGAGGATGGGGACTGATGGGAATCGGACTCGGAGCCATCGGAATCGGGATTCCTTTTGCAATAAGTGCGCAGAAAAACCTGAAAAAAGCAATCAGTACACAAAATAACACACCTGTTACCAATGAAGCAAAAGCGACTTCGTACAGGCTTGACATCAGCGGGAACAGCATCGGTCTCAGTTACAACTTTTAAAAATACAGAAAGGCAGTTTTTTAACTGCTTTTTTTATTGAATGTCATGGATTTGGAATCCAAATTCCTATTTTTGCACTTCAGACGTTAAAAAAATTATGGCAAAGCAAGAAGATGTTTTCAAGAAAGTGATTTCTCACGCCAAGGAATACGGTTTTATTTTCCCTTCCAGTGAGATCTATGACGGATTATCCGCTGTTTATGATTATGGACAAAACGGTGCCGAACTTAAAAATAATATCAAACAGTACTGGTGGAAAGCGATGGTACAGCTGAACGAGAATATTGTAGGTATTGATTCGGCCATCCTGATGCACCCGACCATCTGGAAGGCATCCGGCCACGTAGACGCTTTCAACGATCCATTGATTGATAATAAAGATTCCAAAAAACGTTTCCGTGCAGACGTTCTCGTGGAAGACTACTGCTTAAAAATTGAAGATAAGGAAAACAAAGAGATTGAAAAGGCTGCCAAAAGATTCGGTGATGCTTTTGACAAAGATCAGTTTGTGGCTACCAATCCGAGAATCCTGGAATACCGCGCGAAGAGAGAATCCATTCTTTCAAGACTGGCAAAATCCCTGGAAAACGAAGACCTTGCGGATGTAAAAGCATTGATTGAAGAACTGGAAATTGCCGACCCGGATACCGGTTCTAAAAACTGGACGGAAGTAAGGCAGTTCAACCTGATGTTCGGGACTAAACTGGGCGCTTCCGCAGATTCTGCAATGGACCTTTATTTAAGACCGGAAACCGCTCAGGGTATTTTCGTTAATTTCCTGAATGTACAGAAAACATCGCGCCACAGGCTTCCTTTCGGTATTGCCCAGATCGGGAAAGCATTCAGAAACGAGATTGTTGCGAGACAGTTCATCTTCAGGATGCGTGAATTCGAACAGATGGAAATGCAGTTCTTCGTGGCTCCGGGAACAGAGCTTGAATTCTACGAACAGTGGAAGCAGAAACGTCTGAACTGGCACTTAGCGCTAGGTCTGGGAAATGACAATTACAGGTTCCACGACCATGAAAAGCTGGCACACTATGCCAACGCAGCGGCTGATATTGAGTTTAATTTCCCGTTCGGATTCAGGGAGCTGGAAGGTATTCACTCAAGAACCGATTTCGACTTAAAAGCACATGAAGAATTTTCCGGAAGGAAGCTTCAGTTCTTCGATCCTGAAAGAAATGAAAACTATGTTCCTTATGTGGTGGAAACTTCGGTTGGTTTAGACCGTCTGTTCCTTGCTCTGTTCTCACACTGCCTTAGAGACGAGGTGCTGGAAGACGGTTCGGAAAGAACGGTTCTGTCTTTGCCTCCTGCCCTGGCACCGATTAAAGCGGCTATTCTTCCGTTGATGAAGAAAGACGGCCTGGCAGAATATGCAGAAAGCATTTTCAACGACCTTAAGTACGATTTCAACTTATTCTACGAGGAAAAAGATGCCATCGGTAAGCGTTACAGAAGACAGGATGCCATCGGTACTCCATACTGTATCACCATTGACCACGATTCCCTTACCGACCATACAGTGACCATCAGGGACCGGGATACCATGGCTCAGGAAAGAGTTCCGGTTTCAGAATTAAGAAGAATTATCGACGAAAAGACCAGTTTCCGAAATTTACTTTCTAAAATATAGATTGAAAGCCCTGAAAAATCAGGGCTTTATTTTTTTTAACAGATACATCAGAATTCATTATTTTTGGATTCAAATTTTTACCATGAAAAAACTTACACTCTTGATGTTCGGACTGATCCAGGTTCTTGCCTTTTCCCAGACGCAGGACCTTGCTTCTTTAGCTTCCGGGAAAAACGTAGGCATGAATGCCCTCTTTGATACCAAAGACCATCTTTACGGCTATATTTCCATCTATTCTTACGGTAAGACCGATAAGAAAACCCAGAAATTTGAATATGTCATTCTGGACAAAAACCTCAACCCCGTTGCCAATAAGGAATTTGATGCCGGACTTCTGGTTTCCGGCTATTTCGGATATGTTGATTTTAAAGGCCAGATTATCCTGCGCCCTTCTGATTTTAATTATTCACAGGTTTTTGCGAAAGATGCAGCCACGCCGGTGTCTATGGTTATCGATCCGAAAACCAATACCGTTGCCCCGAAGATTTATTATGACTATCAGGAAGACGGCACTTTCAAAGAGATCAGCCAGCCCAAAAGCTGGAAAGAGGAAAGAAAGGAAAACAGGTCTGAGAAAAAAGAAAAAGGATACAATTACGTTTCTGCTGTCGGAGAGATTAAAGAAGGCGGCTATATTGCGCTGGAATACAATGACTACGGCAAATACATCAATAAGAACAGCCTGATTAAATTTGATGAGAATAAAAAAGAAGTCTGGCGGTACCGCTACAATACAGACGGCGATAGAAAAGTGTTCTCGGACTTTACGATTGTTGATAAGGATGAAAACCTGATTTACGGAATTTTAAAGAAGGTAAATAACGACAGCAAATCTTTTTCACTGCTGGTAATCGATATAAAAACAGGGAAAGAGCTTTCCAATAAGCTGATCACAGGACTTTCACCGGAAACTCTCCAGAACATTGACCATTTTTATTCTGAAGACAAATCGTTGGACAACGACCGAACTTTTGACGATAAAATCGTGCTGATAGGAAGAAATTTCGAATCTGAAAAACTGAAGGGGTTTGCCAGGATGATCATTAATAAATCTGATTTTGCCGTAGACCTGAAAACGGTAAGCTATAAGCCGGATTATGTTCCTTTTATCAAAAATATTGCTTCAGACGGTGGTGTGGAAAACAATTATTTCCTTCTTACCCGCGACATGTACCTGATGAGCGACGGCAGCGCAGGGATCCTCGCCGAAAAATTCAAATATTCCGGGCAGTACAATGTACCTAAAACAACGGATCTTGTCTATATGTACACGGACAAGGATTTTAAAGTAAAAGAAGTTCAGGTTTTTGAAAAAGAAAAATCCAAATGGGTCAACAGCGATTATCTTTTTTCCCAATACCTGAATGACGGAAAGGATGTAGTCTTTTTCTTCCGTGATTACCAGAAAGACCAGGTAACCAAAGAGAAAAAATGGAATCTTTTTATCAACACCGTAATCGGCGGGAAATTCAAACAGGAAATTATTCCGATCTCCGAAAAAGACAATTACGTGGTAACGCCATATGTAGCGAAAGAGGGTTACATCCTGCTCAGGGAATACAATGAAAAAGAAAAGTTTAATAAAATCCGCCTGGAACGGCTTAATTATTAAGAATAACTACAGAATCCTGGCCTTAGGTCAGGATTCTGTAGTTTTATAGTAATCTGCAATATTTTTTATTTCATCAAGGCTCAGGTTCCACATAAAATTCAGGAACTGCTGGTAGCTTTCGCTTTGGTTTTTAGGGTCTATCCTGTCCAGGTACCGGTTCAGATTATAGTTTTTCCGGGCTTCATAAATTTTAGCAAAACATTTTCCGAGCCAGCCTTTGTAATATTTCTCCTCTTCGCCGTCCTGCAGGAACTGAAGGCCTGCGTAGACCCCGATGCCGTAATCTTCTGAATGGTAAAAGTTCGGCAGCATTTCCATTTCCGCAGTTTTTTCAAGAACCGTATATGATGCTGTTGCTTTTTCATCTGCAGATTCGATTTTCAGTTCGGGAAATACCTTTTTTAAATGATTGATCCTCAATACAATTTCAGGGTGCGATTTTAATGAATCTTTATTGAGTTTTTCTCTGAAATGATTGTAATTATACAGTGAAAAATCCTCTTTCTGCAGCCATTTTTCCTTAAATTCCTGTTTCGGGAGATTAAAATATTTTTTATAGGTTTCCACGTTCAGCTTTCTGGGTGAAATGGTATCAAAATCTTCCAGCCTTTTCAGGGTATTGATGAATTCCGTTTTTGTGAAATCACTGTTTTTAAAAACACTGTATCCTAAGGAATCCGCCTGCATCTCCTGCTTCCTGTTCTCGGCACCTTTCCTGTAAATCCGGTTCTTCAGTACATCAAAGGCTCTCTGATTGCGGTTTTCTCTGGTTGATTTGATATTCTGTACCACCATTCTGTCCGTCTGGTCCTGGTCAATCATACTGAGGAACGTTTTTGCGGTATGCTCAGCAACCTTATGCCCCAGTTCATGGGAAATAACGGCGGCAAGCTGGTCATCGTTATTCAGCCAGTTAAAAAGACCCATATTGATCACAAAAGTGCCGTCTGCAAAGCAATAGGCGTTTGGGGTATTGTCTTTTGCAATAAGGATTTTCAGATTTTGGGGAACCTGGGGATTGTTTTTCCGTAAACGCTCAATCAGGCTCTTTACCTTGACATCAAATACAGAGTTGAAGACAAAGTCTTTATCTTTTACTTTTTGTTCAAATTCTTTAGCAAATTCCCTGTAGATTTTAGAGAGCTCATTTCCCCGCTTTCCCGGATAATCAGATTTGCTTTTTTTAATCAGGCTTTCCGTATTCGCGGAGAAATTTTTAAGGAAATCTTTCCGCTGTGCATAATCAGCCGTATCAATCGGATGGTACGCCTGTCCGAAAGCGGCAGCAAAGGAATACAGCAATAAAAAGGTTATCAGTTTTTTCATCATTTATATCAAATAATCACAAAAATAAATCATTTCATTTCATGTTTTCAAATTTATTTTAACTTTGTTAAAGATGCATTGTTATGATCCTACTTATTTATTTCCTGACCTTTGTTGTTATTGTTGCCGCACTTTTTTACCTTTTGGGATACGATTATCTTTTTAACGGAATTTCCAAGACCTATTTCAAAGGAAAAACCAGCGCAAATATTGATGACGGAAAATTTTTCACCCATAATATCATTGCAACAGGATCTGCCATACCCTGGGACAAAGCGCCGGAATACAATACCACCGAATTACCGAAACATATCGTTGAAGATTTAACCCATTCCCATACCGCATCTTTTATCGTTATTAAAAACGGGAAACTTGTTCATGAACAATACTGGAACGGCTATGATCAGCATTCACAGACCAACTCATTCTCTATGGCAAAAGCCGTTACGGTCATGCTTCTGGGAAAAGCGATCGAAGAAGGGAAGATTAAAAGCATTGATGACAGGTTTTCAGATTACTTTGAGGAATTTAATGATAAAGGATTTGCCAAAAACTTAACATTGAGGAACCTTGCCCAGATGGAGTCCGGTCTTGACTGGAATGAAGACTATAAAAATCCCTTTTTACCGAATGCGAAAGCTTATTATGGAAGAAGCCTGATTAAAGCGACTTTTTCAAGAAATTTCAAGGGAAACCCGGGCGAAAGATTTGAATACCAGAGCGGATCTACCCAGCTTCTGGGCTTTGCGGTGAGAAAAGCAGTGGATCAGTCGCTGTCCAGTTACTTATCTGAAAAGTTCTGGGCTCCGATGGGAATGGAACATAATGCAACCTGGAGCACGGATAACAGCGGCATGGAAAAAACGTATTGCTGCATCCATTCTACTGCGAGAGATTTTGCCAGGCTCGGACAGTTATTCCTGAATAACGGAAAAGTGGGTGACCGACAACTTCTGAACCTTGATTTCATTAACCAAATGCGGACTCCGACAGAAAAATCGAAAGAAATCTACGGCATGGGATTCTGGATCAACCATGATAATCCGGTAAAGCATTATTATTTCCTGGGACTTCAGGGGCAGTATATCATTATGGTTCCTGAACATGATATGGTGATTGTAAGAACCGGCAGCTACAATAACCTCCCGAAAAATGACAGAGGGCGGCCGGATCAGGTAAAATTCCTTGTGAATGAAACGGTAAAGCTATTTCAGTAAGTATTCATTTTAAAGCTATTGCCTGTGAATAATTACTAAATTGAAATAGAGTCGGATTTTAAACTTGAAGAGCATTATAATATAAAAGCTGTCTAAAATTAAATTGAGAATTCAATCTATTCAAAAAGTAAAAATATTATAATTATTTTAGAGCATACTAAATTCTAAACACTTAAGTTTAATTACAGTGAACTTGAATAACAGGATTTACCGGAACCTTAAATAACTAATTGTTTCTTAATAAGTTTAAACAGGCTTACATTTATAATAATTCTCAAACAAATCATTTTAATTAAATCTCTGTCTCGGCAGATTGATTTCCTGTGCCTGCGGATACGGCATTCTTGAGGTCATACTGACATCCTCACGGATCCGTTTGTGGATATCATACTGCTTTTCCTGGTCATAGGCGTAGCGTGGATCGGGAATCATCTGCATTTTGGCCATCTTATGGATGGTAACGGTGGGAAAATGATAATCAATTTCCACGGTACCGAGAAGCAGGTAACATCCTCCGCCCTGGAAATCATATTCCTTCAGGCTGTCCGGGAAATGCGCAGTATCGAAATATTCTCCGTTTGCATCGATCCATGTCCCGAAATACATGGCTCCTTTTTTAGTAGGGACATGTTTCCTTGAAATCAGGTAGGCCAGCATCTTAACCTGACGCTTGTGGTAAAGCGGGAGATCTTTTACAGATACTGAGCCCCGGTAATTAGTCTGCAATAAGTCAAACGGACTGCAGGAAACCGGAAACCCGATGATCTCAATTTCATCAAAGGCATCTTCAAAAGGCGCTCTTTTCAGTTCGGGAAGCCTGTATTCATGTACCGGCTCTTCGATCAGCATAAGTCCCCGGTTCTCAGGCCTGAAGTTGACAAATATTATCCGGGCTTCAACCAGCAGCTCATTTTTGGGCTTGCCGGTAAAGCGGAATGCCCCGATAAAAATCAGGGTCTGCACAGTTTCAATACCTGTCGGGACCCGCCGGATAAAATCTTCCAGTGAGCGGTACTTACCGTTCTGCTCCCGCTCCTCAGCTATTTTATGCGCTGTTTTGGTTTCCAGTCCCTGCAGGAGCATAAATCCAAGATAGATATCCTTATCTTTCAGTGTGGTCAGAAAATCACCTTCATTTACGCAGGGCGCCTGTACGTTCGCTCCGGACCTCCTGGCTTCATGGATATACACTTCGGTACGGTAAAAGCCCCCTTGGTTATTAATCACTGAAACCATAAATTCCAGCGGATAATAGACTTTTAAGTACAGGCTTTGGTAGCTTTCTACGGCATAGGATGCAGAATGTGCCTTGCAGAAGGAATACCCGGCAAAGGATTCGATCTGCCGGAACGCTTCCGTGGTAAGTGCTTCAGAGTATCCTCGTTCCTTACATTTTACAAAAAAATTGGCTTTAACTTCCTGCAGCTTTTGAATCGATCTTTCCTTCCCGCTCATGGCCCTGCGGAGAATATCACCGTCCGCCAGGGAAAGCCCCCCGAAATACTGCGCGATCTTAATCACGTCTTCCTGGTAGACCATAATGCCGTAAGTTTCTTTCAGATTCTCTTCAAATACAGGATGAAAGTATTCAAACCGGTCCGGATGGTTGTGCCTGAAGATATACTCCCGCATCATCCCGCTCTGCGCCACGCCGGGCCTGATGATTGAGGAAGCGGCCACCAAGATCCGGTAATCCTCGCATTTCAGTCTTCTCAAAAGTCCACGCATAGCCGGAGATTCGATATAGAAGCATCCGATGGTATTCCCTGCGGCCAGGTATTCATTTGCTTTCGCCTCGTTTTTAGATAAGGCGGTATCCCTTATATCCACCGTGATGCCTCTGGTTTTTTTAATAAGCTCCACCGTATCGTTAATGGTACCGAGCCCTCGCTGGGAAAGGATATCAAATTTTTCAAGCCCGATATCTTCGGCAGTGTTCATATCAAACTGCGCGATAGGGAAGCCTTTCGGGGGCATTTCCAAAGCGGTAAAATTGGTGATCGGTTCTTCGGAAATCAGGATCCCGCAGGCATGCATGCTCCGCTGGTTCGGAAACCTTTCCATCATAGTACCATACCGGTGAACATGCTTTACAACGGAGTTTTGATCATGGGTATCCAGAGAATTATTGGCCAGCCCATCAAGCTCTTCTTTAGGAAGGCCGAACACCTTTCCCACTTCCCGGAAGATCGATTTATATTTAAACTGTACATTGGTTCCGCAGAATGCCACATGCTCTTTTCCGTAGCGGTCAAAGATATATTCCAGGATGGTATCCCGGTGCTGCCAGCTCCAGTCGATGTCGAAATCCGGCGGCGACTTCCGGTTCAGGTTCAGGAACCTCTCAAAATAAAGGTCGAGCTCCAGCGGGCAGATATCGGTAATACCCAGGCAGTAGCTTACAATGGAATTCGCTCCGCTTCCTCTTCCCACATGCATCAGTCCCATTCGGTTGCTGTAACGGATAATGTCCCAGGTAATCAGAAAATAGGAACAGAAATTCAGCTCATCGATCACTTTCAATTCCTGATCTACCCTTTCCTGTGCTTCTTTGTGCTGCCGGCCGTAGCGTCTTTCCAGTCCTAAATAGGCCAGCCTGCGCAGCATCTTTAGGTCGGAGGCTTTGGACCGCGTATAACACTGCCGGTTGCGGACTTGTTTGGGATCAAATTCAAAGCGGCATTCACTAAGCAGCTTTTTTGTGTTTTCAATAATTTCAGGATGGTACTGATAAGCGCTGATGACCTCTCCTTCCGGCCTTAAGTATTCTGACTTCCGGCAGATATCTTCTTCTGAAAGCATGGATAACAGTGTATTGTTGTCAATAGCCCTTAGGATCAGATGCAGGTTGTATTCTTTCTGGGAACTGAAAGTCACCGGCTGGAGGATGACCATCCTGGACATATGTTTTTCCAGCTCGGGCCGGATCAGGAAATTCAGCTCTTCTTCCCGGATCCCGATATATTCATTGTCCTTCAGTACCGCCGGCATATTCTCCAGCGGATAAATAACCGATACATTTTCAAAATCGGGAGCGGTTTCCGAAAGCTCCTGCCCGTCACAGTTATGAGCCGTCATCATCCGGTTCACTTCGCCGATCCCGGAAAACTCCCGGGCCACAGCAATATACAGCAGCCTGTTTTCTTTTCTTACTTCCATTCCCGCAACAGGCCTGATCCCGACATTTTCACATTCTTTTTTAAAATCGTAAATGGCCGTAACGGTATTGATATCCGTAAGCACCAGTTCTTTAATACCCAGGCTTTTGGCTTTCTGTACAAGGTCTTCTACGGAAAGGGTCCCGTAACGCAGGCTGTGGAAGGAATGGCAATTAAGATACATAATAAAAAAGTTTAGTGTTGTTTATTTTTCAAAGTCAAAACCTGAAGCCCTGCCGACAGCACCTGCTCCGAACCGGTTTTTAAGTTCATCCATGGTTTGGTACAGATTCATCTGTTCTTCAGTGTCTTCAAACAGGTTCATCTGGTGGCTCCCGTGAACCAGGTCTGTAAACCTGAGGCCGATCAGCCGGATGCGCAGCCGCCGGATATATAACCGGTTAAAAAGCTCAAGGGCAACTCGTGACAGGGTATGATCTGCAGCTGTGTAGGCCACCCGGCTCTGTTTGGTTTCGGTATCGAAATTGGCATAGCGGATCTTGACAGCCACCGTAGAGGTGAGCCATTTTTCCTGCCTCAGCTGATAGGCCAGCTTTTCTGACATCCCGCTCAGGATTCTTTTTAATTCAGGGATATCAATGGTATCGGTAGTAAAGGTCTGTTCCGTAGAAACGGATTTCCGTTCGGAATATGGGACTACAGGGTTTTCATCGATCCCGTTGGCTTTTTTCCAGAGCTCTTTACCGTTTTCTCCGATCATCTGCTGAAGGACCGGGACCGGCATTTCAGAAAGGGTATGGATCGTCCGGATCCCGATTCTTGAAAGCAGCCGGAAGGTTCTGTCCCCTACCATCGGGATTTTTTTTACTGACAGAGGATTCAGGAAAGGACGGATATCCAACTCCGGAATCTGCAGCTTTCCGTCAGGCTTAGACTCCCCGGTCCCGATCTTTGAAACCGTCTTGTTTGCGGACAAAGCAAAGCTGATGGGAAGCCCTGTTTCTTTGGTAACGGCTGCTGCAATTTCCTGCGTCCACCGGTAACAGCCGAAAAACCTGTCCATCCCCGAGAGGTCCAGGTAAAACTCATCAATACTCGCTTTTTCCATTACCGGGACTTTCTCCTGAATAATTTCAGTAACCGTATGTGATAGATTAGAGTACAGCTCATAGTCCCCCTTAATGACCTTCGCTTCCGGGCATAACCGGAGCGCCATCCGGATAGGCATAGCAGAGCGTACCCCGAATTTCCGTGCTTCATAAGAACAGGAAGCCACCACCCCGCGGTCACCTCCGCCTATAATCAGGGGGATGTCGCTTAGGGTATTATTAACTCGTCTTTCGCAGGATACGAAAAATGAATCCAAATCCATATGTACAATCGCACGGTTCATTTTACAAAACTAGATACTATATGTATCATTTTGTATATATTTGCTGATACAAATTGTATCAATGTCAGTTTTCTCAGATAACATCAGGTTTTTAAGGGCTAAGAAAAAAGCTACCCAGCAGGAAACGGCAGACGCCGTATTGCTCAGCCGGGTGAGGTATTCCAAATATGAAGACGGAAGATCGGAACCTCCTTATGAGGTACTGATCCGGATTTCCAAGCATTACAACCTTAGCATCGACCTGCTTCTCACTGTCGATATCCGGAAATACCCGGTTGAGGATATTTTACAGCTCCCCGACAACCGGATTATCCTTCCGGTAGTCATAGACCGGGAAGGCAACAATTACATTGAGATTGTTACCCAAAAAGCTTCCATGGGCTATTTATCCGGATACAGCGATCCGGAATATATCGAGAGCCTGCAGCAGATTTCCCTGCCGTTTCTTACAAACGGAAAATACCGGGCATTCCCGGCACAGGGGGATTCGATGCCGCCGTTCAAAGACGGCTCATACATCATCGGTAAGTATGTGGAAAATATGGAAGATTTAAAGCCGGATAAAAGTTATGTTTTTGTTACCCTTAATGACGGTATTTCCTATAAAAGGTTTAAAGCCAGACGCAAAATCTCAATAACGGTAGCAGCTGACAATTCTTTTTATAAACCGTATGATATTCCTTTGGGAGAAATTGTAGAAATCTGGCAGTATGCCTCAGGAATTTTCCCGGAAGATTTTGAGCCGGATTATTCTGGAAATTATAATCTGCAGGATATGTTTCTGGAGCTAAGAAAAGACATCAGAAATTTAGATGATAAATTTTCAAACTTAAAATAATTCAAAATATTTCATTTTTAAATACGATGAAGATTTATTAATACATTGAAAGTACGGTAAAGTTTATTTCTTAAAGTCTTTGTAACCTGATCCAGTATACCAGAGCAGTAATGCTGTTATTTATTCATTTTTTTCATCGTTTATCAAAATTTACTTCCGAGTTTCTTTGATGTTACAAATTAATTGTAGCAAAAATATAATTGAATTTCCTAAAGTCCATTCTACATCTAAGCTTGGCCCATGCTTTTCAAAGCTTTCTCCATTCATTAATTTAAACTCATTTTATTTAATTCCTTTAATATTATCAAAATATTTAAATCAAAACACACATTGATTATCAGTATTTTACCATTTACGGCAGGTAAAGTCATGTCTATTTTCATTTTTACATAAAATATAAAAAGCTGTAATTCGGCATATTAAATTGTTTTAAATACGTCAAGTTTTGGCGCACTGCCGCTATACCTTTGCTTTCCAAAACACTAACACTGATTATATGGACAAAATAACTTTACAACGTATAGAACAGCTTCACCCTGCAGTAAGAGAAGAAGTGAAGCAGATCATTAAGGAATGCGATGAAGCATTAACAGGAAGGGCAAAAGTAAGAATTACCCAAGGGCTGAGAAGCTTTGAGGAACAGGAAAAACTATATGCTATAGGCCGGATTACTTCCGGTAAAAAGGTAACAAATGCAAAGGCAGGACAGAGCATCCACAATTACGGGCTTGCCGTTGATATCTGTATGATGATTGACGGAAAGACTGCCAGTTGGGATACCGTAAAAGACTGGGACAATGATAAAGTGGCAGACTGGTACGAATGTGTGAAAATTTTCGCAAAACACGGCTGGGACTGGGGCGGAAACTGGAAAACCTTTAAAGACCTTCCCCATTTCGAAAAAAAGAATGTCCGGACTAAAAAAGGCCTGCTAAAAACGGCCTGGAGAACACTGTTGAAAATGAGCAGGGATAAGGACGGATACGTAATTTTATAATTCTCTTTTATTTGAATTTATTTTTTAATGCGACGACTTCTGTCGCATCTCCCGCCTACCTTTGCTTACAAGAAATACCAAAAGCAATCATTATAACGCTAAATCCAATAGTTAAATTTCACGGAAGCTATTGGTTTTACTTGTCTAAAGTTGTCAGGTACTTCTTATCAAAAAGTATAAATTAACAATGAAAAAGACAACCATTCTTTCTTTGGACGGGGGCGGAATCAGGGGGATTATCACCTGTATTATTCTGCGCTACATAGAAGAGCAGCTGCAGTTGTATGACAACCCGAGCGCAAAACTGGGAGATTATTTCGACCTGGTGGCGGGAAGCAGTACAGGAGGGCTGATTGCGTCTATTATTCTATGTCCCGATGAACACCGGAAGGCAAAATATTCTATTCATAAAGGATTAGAACTGTATGCCGAAAAAGGTGGCGACATATTCCAGGTTTCTTTTTGGGAGCGCATGGTGAATCCGTTCGGATTGATCAATGAAAAGATCCCTCAGGAAGAACTTGAAAAAAACCTGAATGACTTTTTTGGAAAATTGGAACTAAAGGAACTAATAAAACCCTGCCTTATAACAAGCTATGATATAGAAAACAGAAGATCCAAGATATTCAATTCCTGGAAAGCACGCCTGAGTACCGATAATTTTTATGTTAAAGATATCTGCAGGGCTACTTCTGCGGCACCTACTTATTTCACGCCTGTTCAGATCAAATCCATGTACGGACAGATTTTCAGCCTGATTGACGGTGGCATGTTCGCGAATAACCCGGCATTGTGCGCCTATGCAGAGGCCAGGAAAATCCCTTTTGCAGAAGTCCTGAAAAATCATCAGAAAGCAAATTATCCTACCGTGAATGATCTGCTTATCATCTCCATCGGCACAGGCATCGAAGCAAGGCCCTATTCTTTTAAAAAGCTTGAAAAAGCAGGAAAAATCGGCTGGGTAAATCCTATTATTGATATCCTGATGTCCGCCAATGCAGAAACTGTAGATTACCAGCTTGGCCAGATGTTCCAGACTTTAGGGTCAAGAAACCAGAAAAACTATTACCGGCTTAATCCTTCCCTTAAGAACGCTTCTCCTTCCATGGATAATGTGAGAAGGTCCAATATTGAGAATCTGATCCAGGCCGGCCTGAGCTATATTGATGACAACCGGGATATACTGAACCAGATTGTTCAGAAACTGATCAGGAATAAGATATAAGTTATTTTGCTTATAATAATAATAAATAAGCTAAAAACCTTATGCTAATTTATTTTTAAAATTATTTTTTATACGTCAAGTTTTGTCGCTGCAGCACATTATTTTTGATTTAGGATTAAAACAATAACCAATTACTTACTACCATGAGAACAATCCAACTTTAGTTGTGATTTAGAACTTCAATAGCCGGTATTCCCGGGCTATAACACCCAACATATCATCAGTTTTATGATTTAGCTTCAAAAATGCTGAACAGGATATGTATTACCTAATAATAACAGTTTGCTAGCACTGTATATCATTAATTATTAACCTTTTAAAAACCATTAATTATGGCAACAAATTTAGTACAAGAATTAAACAGTTTAGATTTCAGCGTTTACATTGGCGGCCCGTTACAGGCGGCAGTAAAAGCACAACATGATGCCTCTATTTCACAGGTCAACTTTATCAAAGAAGTAGGTTTCACTCCCGGAGCAAGCGGACAGCCCGACGTTTTGAAATATGTGGATTTTCATTACAAAAAATCGGTTCCCAACCCGGAATATGATTCAACTGCAACAAGCGGGTCGACAAGTAATCCATTCATTGATGCGGAAGTTAACCTGAAAGTACCTTTCCTTTCAATGCTTACCATTCCGTCTTTGAGAATTGATGAAATGACCATTGATTTCAACGCTAAACTAAACTCTGTAGAGACACAGAATGTTTCCAGCGAATTCAGTGGCACGGCCAGCTTAAGTGCGAAGTTCTGGAAAGTGAAGTTCAATGCCTCTGCATCATACAAAAAGACTTCATCCAGCACTTCCACTACCGAAAGAACATACACCTTGGGTGTTCATGTAAAAGCGGTAAACGATGAATTGCCGGCCGGACTTTCAAGAGTTCTGGATATGCTGGAAGATAGCATTTCCGCAGTCAATAATTAACCTTTTCGGATGGTTGCTGATGCAACCATCCTTTTCTACCCTCTTAATCTTACTAACTTAAAAAAAACTTATTATGCCAAAATTAAATGAATATCTGGGAGGAATTGTTTCTGAGCTTGCTTCTGCCCGGAAAATGGCTGACCTGCAGACGCTGGAGATCGCCAAAGAATATGCAAAAGACGAGATGCTGAAAAACTTTTCCATTCCGAGAATGAAAATCGGAACCGTAGAGCTCACTATTCCCTTTGCGAAAGCAGGAAGCCAAACCATCCTTAAACTCAGGGATTTTGCTTATGACGAGATTATCAAGGTAATGAAAACAGGTTACAATGCAGCCGATACCTCAAGTGATAAGGAGCTCAAGGATTTTCTGATCGACATGGAAATATATTATGATGAGGCAATCAATAAAATCAGGAAAGAAAACACACAGACCATAACTGCGGCACAAGAAAAGTATTTTGATATCATTCCTGAATACATTACAGACTTATGTGTAAGCCTGCCTAATTTTAAATGGGGCGAAGTGAAGTCTGAAATACTGCAAACAAGCCTGAAAGAACGTACTCTTGTTGAAGCGAGGAAAGTTATTGAAAAAGCTGATGAGAACGAAATCATCGTAGAAGCCAGCAAGCTGATGAGCCTGGATCCAAAATGTCTGATCTATGCCAAAATGAGCGTAAGCGAATCTGGAATGGAATGGTCGCGATATGAAGATATCAACGGAAATATTGTTGAAACTTTAATTCCTGAATAATGAGAAAATCACAGTTTATTTTAGTAAGCCAGCTCAAGCAAAAGCTGCAGGAATTTCCCGGTATTGTTTCTTCCCTGGAAAAAAAGGATCCTCACTTCATTGATAAAACCATGTTATGGCTGAAATCTTCAGAGGATATCTTATCTACCTATACTATCAGCGAGGTATCTGAAATAGCCGGTTTCAGGAGTAAGATCATTGCAGCAAAAATGACAGAGGGAAGAGGAATAAATATTAAAAAAAATCAGATAAAAGAGGCTTCCGGAATTTTATATGACATCCAGAACACCGTACTGACTGTGCTAACGCCTTATGAAAAAAAGATCAATGAATGCCGAGAAATTGTAAAACAATTACTGGTTCTTACCGCTCAGACACACACGCAGATCTATAACCCAAGTCTCCCGTTTGAAGATTTTATTAAAAGAATCTGGCTGTATATTTTGTCTGAGAACGATCTGAGAATGGGTGCCATCAAGCTCAAATCAGTACTTTCCGAGATGGATATTTTAATGCTTATAGGTGATGAAATAGAATTAAGTGACTTTACCTAAAAAAAACAGTTTTGAGCTATTTTTTTTTGACGTCAAGTTCTGTCGCTGCCTCCTTATATCTTTGATTACGAAACAATAACCATGAAAACATCAATTAATTTAATCCATACCGATAACTCATTTTGATGAACAGTCTTAACTATAACCCATCTAAATACATACATATGGAAACACCAAATCACAATCCAGAGATGATCTTCGATGAAGACCTTTATACCATAGAATGGAGCGACATCGAAAATACCGAGATAGACTATGACCACTATCTTAATGACATTGAAAATTTCTTCCGTCAGGATATAGAAAATGAAATCCTTGAAGAGGATATTTATTAAAAATAAATTTAAACACGTCAAGTTCTGTCGCTGCCCAATACTACCTTTGAGATATAAATAAAACACAAAAGCAATCCTTTAAAATCTTATCAAAATCCCTTTGAACTCACCATTCACAAAATGCTGAACAGCCGCAACTATGTTTAAAATTAATATCAAAAACAATTAAAAGTGAAGAATAAAATGTAAGCATCAAGGTGGAAAATTTGTCTGAAAACACCTAAAAAAATAACGATTTGACCGAAGTTATTTATAAAGACGGTTCCAATATAATATTAATTAAACAAATAATTTAAAATGTTAAACAAACAAAAATTAAAAACACTTTTTGAAAATGGAGACATCCCGAAACAGGAAGACTTCTGGCAGTGGCAGGACTCATATTTTCATAAAGAAGATAAAATACCCGCCAATACTATAGATTATGATTTTACTAAAAAAGCAGATTTAATAGATGGTAAAATACCTGCTTCCCAGCTTCCAAGCTATGTAGATGATGTATTAGAATATAATACGCTGTCTAATTTTCCACAGGAAGGTGAGACAGGGAAAATCTATATTGAGGTTACTACTGGCAAACAGTTCAGATGGAGCGGCGCAAGATATATACAGATTATTGATACTTCAACTTTTCAAGATATGCTCGTTGCCAAGCTGGACAAGCCATCGGAAATAATTAATAAGGCTGAAACCAATCAGTATGTTCCACTATTAAATAATGATAATGCAACTAAAAAAATATTAAAAAATGATTTTGGAAAAGATTTATTTATCAGTGCTCCCTCTCTTTTAAGCGAGAATGAAAAAACAGATTGGAAAACTCAAATGAATGGTGGCTGGACAACCAGTACCATGAGTGTTGTCTATATCCTACCTCCTATCGTAGATAAAACAGATAAAAATACATGGTTCACTTTAAAAGGAGCTAACCTTAATATCAATCCTGCAAACTTCTTAGTAAGTTTAATGACAGCATCCGGAACATTAGTGACTAAAATCCCCAATGCACAGGTTCAATTATTTCAGAACGGAACAGATCTTATATTTTACTATAACTGCAGCAACTTAGCTGAAGGAGAATATAAAATCATGATCTCTAATGGCACTGCTTCATATACTACTAATTCAACAGTATTAATAAGCAATGCATTATCAAAAGTAGACCTGTCATCCACCCAATGGGACAAAAAACTTTATAATAATACAGTAAGCAACAATATTTATGGACGCGGTAATGTATGCGTCTTTGCTACGGATTCAAATGTAAAGCCTTTGGAAAATGATTATACATTTATTGCTTCTTTAGTAACCAAACCTTTAGTTATTGAAAATCAGGATTTTATTTTAAGAGGCGCTATAAACCTTAACATTTACAACTGGGAATATTCAAGAGATCCGGAATATTATTTCGGTCTGGTAAATACAAATACGCTTCCAGAACTTACGAATCAGGCTTCACCGTTTATCAGAATGGTTTACTCCCGCAGTGCATTACGATGGAGGTGTCAAGTAAACACTTCAGAATTAATGCTTGCCACCAATCATTATGATACAGCTGCACAAGGTAATTTCACCTTTATCAGAAGAGGAGAGACACTTATTTCTTCGGTTACTTTAAATACGGGAACTTTTACGACAATTGGCTCAATAACACAAGGATCATTAAAATTTGGGATGTTCTGTCAAAACAATACATTTAAAACAGACGTATCAGCAACCTTACAGGAACTCATTATTCTCTAACATTAAAAGTATCATAATATGACAACAAACAATAAAAACAATGCCTCACAGACTCTTTTCAGATTTGTGAGTTTAAGAAACCCGCAATTAACGGAAACCAAAGATAAAAACCTGGGATTCATCCATAGAAGTGAAGGTTTATCCGGCACGTTTGATACAGCGGTAGCGGCAGAGATCAGCAATACCGCTGCAATAAAATTCGGTTTAATGGAAAAAGAGGCAGGAGTATTTGCTGCGCTGGCAATTAAAAGCGAAAGCGCAATTGAAAACGACCCTATCTATCAAAATGCGTTAAAATTAGGCCGTAAAATTGCAAAAAGAGAAGTACTATCGTCTGCAGAAGAACTTCAAGCTGTCTCAGCTTTTGAAAACACGGATAAAACTGCACTTGAAAAATTATGGAACAACCTTATCTACCAGGTCATTACCCAACAGGACTTTTATGTTAAAGAAGCGGTTATTCATGTTCTGAAGGCTCTTCATTTCGGGTTTGTCTGCAAACTGCAACCTACGGATGAATACACTAAAATTAATGGCAATGACTTAAAAATTAAAGCACTAGATGCTAAAGTTGTATTACCTGCATCACTTTTCGGAGACAACAATAACAGTACCGGTACTTCCAGCAATAATTCTTTTCAGGTAAGCACTTCTTATGTAGGTAAAGGAATAATCGGGGATGCAGAGCTTTCTGCCCCTATACAGCATTTATTGAAAACAGAGGGAGAAAAAATCTCTGAATTATCTCTTCTGGAATCAGAAAGAAAGGCATTTAGCAAATTGAGATCTGAATTGGAAGAAATTCAGAAGATGTTTTACAAACTCAGATCAAAAGCATACGAGAAAGCATACAGAGAATATATTGCCCGCTATCAGCCTGCTATTGATCTTTATAATGAGGCTCTGGACAGAATAGAAGCCCAGATTAAAGATACTATGACTCAGGCAGAAATTGATGCATTATATGCCAATTTAGGAGAGTCTACTGTTCCTCCCTTTGTGTTTGAGTACAAAAATGAACTGAATTTCAGAGATCTCCAGGAAAAGCTGTCATTGGATTCATTCGCTCAGTTCATTGAGCACTTTACCCTTATTAACTACGGAAGACCTTTAGAGACAGAACTTAATTATGCTCAGCTTGAAATTGTTTCTGACAGGGAAATTCTGATCAGTAAAATACCGGTGTCTATTACGGACGAATATGATACTTTTTCAGAAGTTTATGAACAGCTTAATCAGCAGATACTCTCTAAAACAGAAATTTCACTTGAAAAAGCTCCTGTCCGGGAACAGGAATTCGCAAGAATAGGAAGTGTACTGATTCCGGTGAACAAAACAACTTATTCCGAGATTTCAGGTACTTATTTTTTAAATGTAATCACAAGAGGCACCTCCCTGGCCCCTAAAAATTATCTCTCATTTTATTACAATACAGACAGCGCAGCGCTTGGCTTGATGTCAGCTTCTGCAGAACTGGCTTCTAACGGTGAAAATTATCTTCAGAACATTTCTGCTATTGACGTAATGGATGGAAAAGTTATATTCCCTATTGTAGAAGGTAATCTTAAAACAGTTTCATCAGTAAGAGTTATTCTGTATTTTAAAAATGGTGAATCTGCTGTAATCACCCATGAAAGTATCATCTCAGGACAGTCTTATACAGGCAGGTTTGTATTTAAAACGAAAACAGACGAGCCTACAGAAGGTGGTGAAAACCCAGGTCAGGGTCAGGGTAATGGAACAGGTTCCGGAACCTTTACTCCGAAACGTTTTGGTGTCCGTAGACTCGGTATTGCCGATTATCTGAAAGTAGAACAAAGCGTTCATGCGTACGTTCCTGGTGAGGTATCCAATATTGAAAACGTAATGGCTAGCGAACTGCGCCACAAATCTTCTGTATCCAGAGACTATTCCGAAATTACGGATACAACGTCAGAATCTGTTGAAAGCGAAAAAATTTCAGACACTACTAAGGCTGAGAGAAATGAAATGCAGACCGAAGTTGCTAAAGAGATTGAGAAACAGCAAAGCTTTGAGGGAAGTACAAGAGCAAGTGGAGGAGCAGGGAGCTGGACACTGGAAGTAGCAGCAAGCTATGCCAATAATACAGCCCAGCATGACAGCACAAGGCAGGCGGTAGCCAAATCCCAGGAAATAACCGAGCGGGCAATGGAACGTGTACTTACCAAAATCAATAAAGAGCGTGTTCAGAAAATCATCAAAGAATATACGGAAACCAATGTCCATGAATTTGACAACCGGGGGAAAGTAACGGATACCAATAATCCTGATGCAGCCCAACCCAAACACATCACCGGAGTTTACCGATGGGTAGATAAGAAGATGAAAAATCAGATTTATGATTACGGTAAACGTACCATGTTTGAATTTATGATTCCGGAGCCGGCTAAGCTGCACCGCCTGGCAACTTTTGCCACAAAAGAGATTTTTAAAGCTCCTGTTGATCCAAGAAAATCTAAAGATCAGTGGGAAATGGCAAATCCAAAATCAGCAACTGATGGTCAAGTGCAATATTGGGCAAATTATTATGGGGTGACCCTAACTAAATTGCCTGAATCCAATATACTTTACACAGCAGAAACCGGACCGCAGAACCTTGATAACAGTGCAGCTCCAAGAACTTTAAGCCTTACGATTCCTGATAATTATAAAGGATACGAAGCAAACATTACTTATGCTTTCTATAATAGGTTTAAAAAGAACTCGTCTCCTCTTGTAATAGATAACTTACAAGGAGGCTTTTTACCGACTTTCATAAACTCAAATAAAGAAGGCTGGCTGCGAAGCAATTATACGATTACCGGGATTAATGTTGTAGGAAATTATGCCATGCAGTATGCCGGTGGCAATGGGACAACCGAGATGTCATTCATTGTAAAAATTAAATGTACCCTATCAGATGCTTTTATGGCTTCATGGAAGGAAGAGAATTTTGATGCCATCATCAAAGCCTATGAAGCAGCATATGCAGATTTTCTGGTAAAACAGAAAGAGGCGGAGGAAAAAGCCAAAGAGGAAGAGGCTGAAAATGGAGAAAAATTAGGCAATTTCTATCGTGAGATGGAATCTGTGATCCTGAAGCACAATTGTATTGCGTATCTGCTGCAGGATTACCTGAATATTCTTGGAAAAAAATTCACCAGCGGTACCGAAATGAAGGATTTCAGTGTTACTTTAAGTGGTGATCTCGACCAATATGCGGCGCTGGCAAAATTCATGGAACAGGCTTTTGAATGGAGTATTATGGATTATACTTTTTATCCGTATTACTGGGCCAACCGTGATGAATGGCAAAAAATGTATCTGTCCGAAAGTGCAGATCCATTGTTCAGAAATTTCCTTCAGGCAGGCATGGCAAGAGTGATCGTTACCGTAAAGCCGGGCTTTGAAGACGCCGTACAGTTCTTTATGACCACCGGAAGAATCTGGAATGGCGGTGAAGTTCCTGTGATCGGAGATCCGATGTACATGTCAATTGTAGACGAACTGAGACAGCCAACAGGAAAGCCCCAGGGTAAATACTGGATTACAAGAATCCCTACAATTCTAACCATTTTACAGGCTGAATCTGTCGGTTTAAAAGTAGATCCGGACCAGCCATTACCGATTTTCCCTGAAGATGATCCGAAAAACTGTGAAAATCCGAAGGAATTGGAAACTGAGACTAGTTTTATTAAAGAGAATATAAGTCTTGCGAATCCTGAAAATAAGGAAACAACGCTTGGATAAAATTAATTATTATGAAATGGCGGTTAATCCGCCATTTATCTCTCATAAAATTAAAAATTAAAAAAATGAGTACAATAAAAAGACTAAAGATTCCTAAAATCGAGGCGTTGGAATTAGAGAATGTGACCACTAATATTTCTGGCGAAATTTATGAAATAAAAAGTATAAAAATTGGAAGTGTTTTAGATAATGGAAGTGCAAACGATGGAAGTACAAACAATAGAAAAAAAATAAAATTACAAGAAGGAATACTTTACGGAAAAAACTATACTTTTGAAGTTACAGAATATGTCGGAAAAAGAACAACTGAATTAACTTCTATTAAATGGGAAATCTTTTATAATGATTTTGATACGGGAGAGACTGTAAATTTACCAATAAATGCAAGAGGGGAAAGAATAACTATAAATATGGGAAATTTAGAATCATGCGGAAGATATTTGTATATTCGTGCTTATATTAAAGATAAAAAAAATACGGCTGTTCTCAAGGTATGGAAGCATAATAGATTTAGGTGGTTTGATCAAGTTCTTTTTGAAAGTGAATTAGCAGATCGAATTCAACCTTGGAAAATAAATCAAAGTGGAACATCACTTTGTGGTATGGCTTGTCTATTTTATCTCTTTGCTAAAGAAAATCCATCAGAATATAGGAATTTTTGCAGAGATCTTTTCAGAAAAGGTGAAGCTAAATATAATAATTATATAGTAAAACCATCTAAAGAACTTTTAGAAAAAAAAGTTAACAAGCTAGGACTTCCTGAAAAAACTGGAAATATGCCGATTACAGATTATATTACTTTAGCTGGATTAAGAAATACTAACAACTCCTCTTATAAAGGAGGCGACGAAAATATTCAAGCAATAAATTGGCCCGATACAATGATTGAGCTTTCAAGGGAATTTTTAGGATATGCAGATATAGAAGAAAATGGATCTGAAAGGTTTATTAAAAGAATTAATCATAATCAAGGAGATATTACAAATATTATTAATGACATTAATAAACAGATAGCGGATGGTTATCATGTAATACTTATGGTAGATTCTGATCTAATCAATGATGATCTTGACTTTCAAAGTTTTGATTATCATTGGATAGTTTTAGAAAGTGCAATTAATGGGGAATTTGAAGTCCTAAATCAAAACGGGCAATTAGAGTATTTAGTTGATTTTTTAGCATATTCGTGGGGAACTAATCCTTTTGATAGGAGAGATATTGTTAAAGACAAGAACGGACAAAATATTTCTAATCAGGATAAAGGCTTTCTGAAAAAACCAATTACTCGAAAACATTTCATTAATAATTATTACGGATATATAAAAGTAAAATAACATGAAAAGAAAAATTATAATAGCCTTATCAATTACAGTTTTAGTGATAGTTTGTTGTTATACTTATAAATCTTACAAAAAACAAAGAAATAAAGATGAAAAAATCATTTGTGATTGTCGAAAAAATGGAATTAACACTCAAATTAGTTTAATTTCAAGATCTTTTTTATCTGCGAAAACTAAACTTTTTTTTAATAATAAAAAAATAGACTATAAACAGCAGCAGACATCTCATAAAGATCTTGTAATCACTTTCAATTTAGCTTTAAACAAATCATCAAAAGATACATTATTTGTTAAGGACAATAGCAAAACAATTAAAATATATAATTTTGATGTCGATACTTTAATCATAAATAAAAAACAGGGAATTATTTGTGATTTGAAAGCAGTAACAGTAGATGGCAAAAAACAATATATCAGCAATTTAATTAGTTTAGATTAAATATTCTCTTAAAAAAATCAAACCGCAACTTTACTTTTGCGGTTTTTTATGTAAAATAGTCATTTAAAACCAAGTTTTGAAGACGCCGTACAATTCTTTATGATCACCGGAAGAATCTGGAATGGCGGTGAAGTTCCTGTGATCGGAGATCCGATGTACATGTCAATTGTAGACAAACTGAGACAGGCAACAGGAAAGCCCCAAGGTAAATACTGGATTACAAGAATCCCTACAATTTTAAACATTCTGCAGGCTGAATCTGTCGGTTTAAAAGTAGATCCTGATCAGCCATTACCGATTTTCCCTGAAGATGATCCGAAAAACTGTGAAAATCCGAAGGAATTGGAAGGTAAGACTTCCTTTAGTTTGGATGAAATCAGATTAGAAGGAACCGGTAACGGTATCACGACCCTACCAACTACCATTGTTGAATAATTATAACCTTAATTAGCGGTGTGAAATACCACCGCTATTTTTCTAAATATTAATCTCAAATTAAAATGAAAAAAATAGATATTAGAAGACCAGGAAAAATTGGGGTTGTTAACATCAATCAGGATGAAGTTAAAAAAGTTCTTCAAGGAAGTGAAAAAGTAAAACTTCGCATCGGGGTGTTTTTTGATGGAACAGGAAATAACAGGTATAACTCTGATCAGGTATATTATGATAAAAAATACAGTAAGCCACCATTGGAACAAGAGAAAATAGAAGAAATTAAGAACCTTAAAAGTTTGTAATAGAATCGGGAAGCAGTTACTGGAATACATATTCCAATATTGCTTTGTTACACGATTTGTATGAAGAAAAAAGAGGGTGGGAGAAAGATGTAAAATTTCAAAGCCTTCAATTGAAATTTTACATGGAAGGTATTGGTACACTAAGAGACGAAGAAGATGATATGCTGGGTTCTGGTATAGGGGAAGGAAAACGAGGTGTCATCTCCAGAGTAGAGCAGGCATGTCAGAACATTTCCGATGAGATAGAAAAAATGTTCTTAGCAAGGCAAAAAACTACAAATAAACCTCCGCAGATTATATCCATTCTGTTCGATGTATTCGGATTCAGTCGTGGCGCAGCAGCAGCAAGACATTTCAGTAACGAAGTGTTGAAAATGGGAAGAGACAAAAACCCCGGAAAAGGAGGAGATATGCCTATTAGGAATATCAAAAGACCAAGCAATAAAAAATACGAGAAAACAAAAGACAGCCTTCCAAGTATTAATGATTATAAAAAAGAAACTTATAAAGTAGAAAAAGATAATACCAGAGTGATACAACGTCTCAATGCACCTGAGAGAGATGTTTTTGTAGGAGGAAAATTAGGTGATTTTCTTCAAAAAAAAGCAATTGGTTATCCTAAGTATAATGTAAGTGTAGAGTTTCTGGGATTATTTGACACCGTTATCTCACAGATGTTAGAAAGAAAGGGAATCATAGATGCTACAAGAAATCCTATTACAAAAGTATTGGCACCAATATTAAGTCCTACACAGATAAAACCTATTATAGGTGGAGTTGTAGAAGCGATAAGTTCGATAAAAAAAGTAAACTCTGATTTATCCAATCCACACATTAAAAAAATTTTACAGCTAAAAGCTGAAACTGAATGGCGGGACAATTTCCCAATTACCCCAATAGGGAATATTTCAAGTACATCTCACGCTAAAGGAATGGGTGTTTTGGGTGCACATTCGGACGTAGGAGGTGCATACTGGCAGACCAAAGAAGAATTAAACACATTACATTTTTTTGATTTGGGAGCAACTGCCGATGTGGCAGAAAAACAGAAGTTGGAACAACAAAAAAACCTTCTCCGTAAGTGGTATATATATCATAAATTATGTAAAGAAAATCAAATAAACTGGGAAATCATGCATCATATACAAGCTTTCAAAACCTATTCAAATTCTCCAAACGCTCCTGTAACTATGCCACAATATTTATTGATGGATAAAAATTTTATGGGGCAGGATACTGTAAAGGTTGAAAACAATACTATATATACATTGGTAGGTTATCATCATAAACTGATCTCTAAGCGCCCGCTTAACAACAAACTCTCTTTGGTATATATGAATGTAATGAAACACATCGCCTCCACCTATGCTGATGTTCCGTTTACACTTCCCGTAAGCAAAGCAACTCACCCTGAAGAATATATTTATCCAGAAGGGGATGGAAAAGAAAAGGATCTGAAAACATATTGTGAACTGCTTAAAAAAGTAGCAGAGCATGGCTGGGTAAACAAAGAAGGAAAAATAGTAACCTATCCTAATCTTATTGATGAAAAGGGACAATATAATATTTCACATGAAATGAACAGCTATGTCATGGAGAATTTTGTACATTTATCTGCAAACTTTAATGCACCTTTAGCAGATGCATTAGATCATTATAATTTTGCGTATGCCAATGTACCCCATTTTACCGATGAAAAAGAATATAAAGATCCGCCTTACAAAAGGGAATACTACACACCTGTTTTGGATGCTTCTGATAAGTCTTAGTTTTTTACATTCTTGCAACAAAAAAAAATACAGATGGGAGGCGGGGATTTCCGCTCCCAAGTATTATCCTGTAGCGGGAAATGTAAATTTTGGGAATGCTGGGAATGGGGCTAATATTGCATTTGATAGCGGTTGGG